>Ga0209643_1000041_pt1 | contig 370323 bp, 315 predicted proteins | sample AutmiccBRH37_all_FD_187383 | JGI IMG/M metagenome (GOLD analysis project Ga0209643, IMG submission 187383) | Deep subsurface microbial communities from Mt. Terri, Switzerland - Autotrophic microbial communities BRH/37_all (SPAdes) (version 2) | ecosystem: Environmental > Aquatic > Deep... | reverse complement strand
TGGCCACCACATCGGCGGCCTTGTAAAGCGCCGCGGCGGTCTTGAGCACCTCGACGCCAGCCTCCTTATAGGCGGCGTCCGAGAACCCGGCCGCAGCGCCTGCGCCGCTCTCAATCGCGCAGTCATAGCCCAACTTTTGCAATTGCAGCGCCGAGTCGGGCGTCATGGCAACCCGGTTCTCGCCCTCAAAAACCTCTTTAGGTGCTCCGATTTTCATGATCTTTCTCCACTATCCGTTCGACACCTAAAGCGCTTTTTGCAGCCGCCAAAAATTTTGGCGACGCCTGCCTCAGCCCTTTGGCTTCAGGTCCTTGATTGCTTGTTCAACCTGACCTTTCACGGTGTCATAGGCTTGCACATTCGCTGTCTGAACAGCATCTGATAGTTCAGCCATAATCTCAAAGGCACGTCTTACAGCCGCCTGATACACCTCAGGCGCATTTTCAATTGAGCCTGAGTGGAGCGATTGAGCAGCCTCACCCGTCACCTCGCGAAAGATCTGTGCCTGTTTCTCCATCAAGTCTCTGTAGGACGCTGCTGCGGCCTCGTTGGATTTTACCATGGCATCGAACTGAACCTTGGCCTTGTCGATGGCCTCCTTGGGATCCAGATCGCCTGGTTTGACGCCAAAGCTCTCCATGATGGTCTTGGGATCAAACATCTTTGCAACATTCTCTGGATCAAACCGTTTCATCACGGCGGAAAAGTCACCGGGGGTTTTGGGGGAAGTCATTTGGAAGTCTCCTTTGAGTGGATACCGGCTCCGGGGCACAACGGCCCCGAAGCCACACATCATTTTCGTTTCTTGGGTGGCATCAGATCGGTGATTGTGCCCTCAAACATCTCGGCGGCAAAATTGACTGTTTCGGACAATGTCGGGTGCGGGTGGATGGTGTGGCCAAGGTCGACGGCGTCGGCACCCATTTCAATCGCCAGCGCCACTTCGGCAATCAGATCGCCGGCGTTGGTGCCAACAATCAAACCACCGATGATCCGGTCATCTTCGGGATCAAACAACAGCTTGGTCATGCCCTCGGAACGGCCATTCGACAACGCCTTGCCCGACGCAGCCCAAGGGAACACGCCCTTTTCGAACCTGATGCCTTTGGCTTTGGCTTCGGTCTCGGTGACGCCCGCCCAAGCAACCTCGGGGTCGGTATAAGCAACCGATGGGATCAGACGCGCGTCGAAGTGGCGGTTGTGACCCGCGCAGACCTCGGCAGCCACCTTGCCTTCGTGCACGGCCTTGTGCGCCAGCATCGGTTGGCCAACAACGTCGCCAATGGCGAAGATATGCGGCACGCCGGTTTTCTGCTGGCTGTCGACGGCGACAAAGCCGCGTTCATCCACGGCAACACCCGCCTTGTCCGCGTCGATCATCTTGCCATTGGGTTTGCGCCCCACAGCAACAAGGATCTTGTCGAACGTGTCGGTTGTGACCTCGCCTTTGTCATCCTCGAACGTCACCTTGAGACCCTTCTTCTGGGCCTCGACGGCGGTCACCCTGGTCTTGAGAAGGATATTCTCATAACGACCCTTGATGCGGTTCATCAGCGGCTTGACGATGTCTTTGTCGGCCCCGGGGATGATCTGATCCATGACCTCGACCACGGTGATCCTTGATCCCAAAGCGTCGTAAACACAGGCCATCTCAAGACCAATGATACCACCACCCAGAACCAGCATCCGTTTTGGCACATCCGCCAATTCCAGCGCGCCGGTTGAATCGATGATCCGCTCGTCGTCATGAGGAATGAACGGCAGTTTTACCGGTTCAGAGCCAGCCGCAATGATACATTGATCAAATGAAACGGTTTTCACGCCGTCGTCGCCCTGAACTTCGATCATGTTGGGTCCGGTGAATTTACCGTAGCCTTGGACCACCTCGACTTTGCGCCCTTTGGACAGACCTCTAAGACCGCCAGTCAACTGATTGACCACGCTTTCTTTAAAGCGACGCAACTCGTCAAGATCGATCTTCGGCTTGGAAAAGCTGACGCCGTGCGCGCCCATCTCTTCGGCCTCGGTGATCACCTTGGCGACATGCAACAGCGCCTTGGACGGGATACAGCCAACATTGAGGCAGACACCGCCCAGCGTTGGATATTTCTCGATCAGCACGGTCTTCTTGCCAAGATCAGCGGCGCGGAACGCAGCTGTGTAACCACCTGGACCAGAGCCCAGAACAACCACGTCTGCGTGGATGTCGCCGGGGCCAGTTGCCGTACCGCTGGCCGCGACGGCGGTGGGCGCAAGGGCGGCGGCAGGTGCCGGTTCCGCGGCAGATACCCCGGCGACCCCTGCCGCTTCGAGCACCAGGATCACAGATCCTTCCGAAACCTTGTCGCCTAGAGTCACTTTTATCTCTTTCACCACACCGGCAGCCGGTGATGGCACTTCCATCGTGGCCTTGTCGCTTTCCAGTTCAACCAGCGGGTCTTCTTGCGCGATGATGTCACCAACGCTGACGAGGATTGCAATCACGGGGACTTGGTCGAAATCACCAATATCGGGAACTTTGACTTCCATGGGATCAGCCCTCCTTACAACATCAGCCGGCGCACGTCGCCGAGCAGGTGTGCCAGTGTTGCGTTGAACCGTGCCCCCAACGCGCCGTCGATGGCGCGGTGGTCAAACGACAGGCTGAGCGGCTGCATCAGCCGTGGTATGAACGCCTCGCCGTTCCAGACGGGCTGCATTTTCGCGCGTGTCAGGCCAAGGATTGCCACTTCGGGTGCATTGACGATCGGTGTGAACCCAGTGCCGCCAATCCCGCCCAACGACGAGATGGTAAAGGTGGCGCCCTGCATGTCGGGACCCTTCAACTTGCCTTCGCGTGCCGCCAGCGACAGCGTGCCAAGTTCCTTGGAAATCTCGACAATGCCTTTGCGATCAGCGTCCTTGATGACCGGCACCATCAGACCCTGCGGCGTGTCGGCGGCAAACCCGATGTTGTAGAAATTCTTCTTGATCAGCTTGTCGCCATCAGGATGGATCGAAGAATTGACTTCCCAATGATCCTTCAGCGCCGAGACGCAAGCCTTGATCATGAAGCTCAGAAGCGTGACGCGGTAGCCTTGATCTTTGGCCGCTGTGTCCAGCTCTTTGCGATACGCGTCGAGGTCGGTAATGTCGGCTTCTTCGTCGACGGTAACATGCGGGATGTTCAGCCATGCGCGGTGCAGGGCAGGGCCCGAAAGCTTCTTGATGCGGGGCATTTCCACATCTTCGATGGGGCCGAATTTTGAGAAATCCACAACCGGCATCGGCGGGATGCCCATGCCGCCCAGCGCGCCGCCACCGGCAGCGGCGGGCGCGGCCGTGGATTTGAACGTTGCAGTGATATCCTCGCGCAGGATACGGCCCTTGCGGCCGGTGCCGTTAACCTTGGTAAGGTCGATGCCCAACTGGCGGGCAAAGGCCCGGATCGACGGGCTTGCATGCGCCTTGCCGAACCCGGCATCGGTCACGGTCGCTGGCGCAGCGGCAGGCGCAGGCGCGGCAACGGGGGCCGAGGGCGCGGGGGCGGACGCAGGAGCGGTGGGGGCGGCAGCGGCACCTTCGCCTTCAAGAACCATAACCAGAGACCCTTGCGAGACCCGGTCGCCCTCACGCACCCTGATCTCAAGCACTTTGCCCGCTGCGGGGGATGGAACCTCCATCGTGGCCTTGTCGCTTTCCAACTCGATAAGCGCATCTTCGGCGGCAACCATATCCCCGACGCTTACCAGAATACCGATCACCGGCACGTCGTTGAAATCACCGATATCGGGAACTTTCACTTCGATAGTCATGTCGTAATTCTCCTCAATCCCTGGGGCTTAAACCAGCCGCGGGTTCGGCTTGTTGCTGTCGATTTCATATGTCTTGAGCGCTTTTTGCAGATCCGCCTTGGTCACCGCACCGGCCTTGTAGAGGTCGGTCATGGCGGCGGCGGCGATGTGATTGGCATCGACCTCAAAGAACCGGCGCAGATTGACGCGACTGTCAGACCGGCCAAACCCATCGGTGCCCAGCACCGTGAACGAGCCCGGCACAAAGGCACGGATCTGTTCGGCATAGTTCTTCATGTAATCCGTCGCCGCAATCACCGGGCCGCTGGCCTTTGACAATTGCTGGGTCACATAGGGCACCACCTCTGGCGCGAGGGGGTTAAGACGATTGTGGCGCAAGGCATCCTGCCCATCGCGCGCCAGCTCGTTCAGGCTTGTGGCCGACCAGATATCAGAGGTGACGCCAAAATCCGCCTTGAGCATCTCTGCGGCCTTTATCGCCTGCACAAGGATGGTGCCGGACCCCAAGAGGTTAACATGCTTCTTGCCGGGATTCTTGACCTCCTGAAGCCGGTAGAGACCCTTGATAATGCCCTCTTCGGCACCCATCGGCATGTCGGGGTGGCTATAGTTTTCGTTCATCAGGGTCAGATAGAAATAGACGTCTTCCTGATCGACATACATCCGCTGCATCCCGTAATGCACAAGAACCGCCACCTCATAGCTAAAGGTCGGATCATAGGTGACGCAGTTCGGGATCGTGCTGGCAAGGATGTGGCTGTGGCCGTCTTCGTGCTGCAAACCCTCGCCGTTCAGGGTGGTGCGCCCGGCCGTTCCGCCAAGCATGAAGCCCCGCGCCCGGCTATCGCCCGCCGCCCAGGCCAGATCGCCGATCCGCTGAAAGCCGAACATGGAATAATAGATAAAGAACGGGATCATCGGCACGCCGTGGTTGGAATAGGCGGTCGCCGCCGCGATCCAGTCGGCCATGGCACCAGCCTCGTTGATGCCTTCCTGAAGCACCTGACCATTGGTGCTTTCCTTGTAATAGGACATCTGATCGGCGTCTTGCGGCGTGTATTTCTGGCCCATCGGGTTATAAATACCGACCGACCGAAACAGCCCCTCCATCCCGAAGGTGCGCGATTCATCCGGCACGATCGGCACCACATGCTGGCCGATCTTCTTGTCGCGCAAAAGCGTGGTCAGGATGCGCACGAACGCCATTGTCGTGCTGATCTCACGCTCGCCCGTGCCCTTGAGTTGGCCCTCGAATGTCGACAGCGGCGGGATTTCAAGGCTTGGCGTATTGCGCCATTCGCGCTTGGGGAATTCGCCACCAAGTTTCTTGCGCTGATCCGCCAGATAGGCGCTTTGCAGGTTGTTGAGCTTGACGAAAGGCGCCTTTGGCAGGTCTTCGTCGCTGACCGGAATCTTGAACCGGTCACGGAAGGCGCGCAGCTGATCCTCGGCCAGCTTCTTTTGCTGGTGCGAGGTATTCTGGCCTTCGCCGCTTGTGCCCATGCCATAGCCCTTGACCGTCTTGATCAAAAGACAGCTGGGCTGGCCCTTGGTATCGACCGCATGTTTGAAGGCGGTATAGACCTTTTCGGGATCATGCCCGCCCCGGCGCAGCGCCCAGATCTGTGCATCGGTCCAATCCTCGACCAAGGCCGCCGTTTCGGGGTATTTGCCAAAGAAGTGTTCGCGAATATAGGCACCGTCCTTGGATTTGAACGTCTGATAGTCGCCGTCGATGGTTTCATCCATCAGCTGTTTCAACCGCCCGCTGGTGTCATTCTCGAGCAGGTCATCCCAGCCCTTGCCCCATAAAAGCTTGATCACATTCCAGCCGGCACCGCGAAAATCGCCCTCAAGTTCCTGTACGATCTTGGAATTGCCGCGCACCGGGCCGTCAAGGCGCTGCAAGTTACAGTTGACCACAAAAATCAGGTTGTCCAAGCCTTCACGCGCCGCCAAGTCAATCGCACCCCGGCTTTCGGGTTCGTCCATCTCGCCATCGCCAAGGAAACACCACACCTTGCGGTCGGCCATGTCGATATGGCCCCGGTTGTGCATGTATTTCATGAACCGCGCCTGATAGATCGCCATCAGCGGCCCCAAACCCATCGAAACCGTGGGAAACTGCCAGTAATCCGGCATCAGCCAGGGATGTGGATAGGATGAAAGACCGCCGCCATCGACCTCGGAGCGGAAATTTTCAAGCTGCTCTTCGGTGATCCGGCCCTCCATAAAGGAGCGCGCATAGATGCCGGGGATCACGTGACCCTGAAAGAACACAAGATCACCACCGTGGATCGCCGATTTGCTGCGCCAGAAGTGATTTAGACCGATGTCATACATCACCGCCGACGAGGCAAAACTTGCGATATGGCCGCCGTACTCGCTGCTCACCTTGTTGCGCCGCACGACCGTGGCCATGGCATTCCAGCGATTGATGGTTCTGATCCGCCACTCCATCTCGAGATCGCCGGGAAACGGAAGTTGATCATCGGCGGGTATCGAATTTTGATAGGGTGTCGTGGCCGAAAACGGCAGGGTCGCCCCCGCCGCGCGGGCCTGTTGCACAGCCTTGTCCAAAAGGTAATGCGCGCGGTTGGCGCCATCCTTTTCAATGACGTCGGAAATGGCTTCCTGCCACTCCTGGCTTTCGACTGGGTCGATATCGGTGTTGTCTAGGGTCATTGTTCAGTCCTCAAACGAAAAATTATGCGCCGTCCGGTTTGCGGTGCTGCGACATCCGCGCGGCAGATGCGGTTACAACATGTGTCATGCTCTTGACCTTTCTCGCCCGGATGTCAGGCGTAGTTCTTCTTTCTCGACATCTTGCCGATGCCCGGGTTCATGGAATTGGTGGGGTCGACGGATTTGTAGAATTCGGCCAGATCTGGTTTGGCTTTGTAGAGATGTCCGACATTGTGTTCGGCCGGGTATTCGGCACCGCGCGCGGAAAGCAAATCAAGCATCCTGGCCTTCAGCGCTTTCACATCCACGCCCTTGCGCACGATGTAATCCTGATGCAGGACGTGGCACATGAAATGGCCGTAGTAGAGCCGGTGTACCAATTGGTCGCTGATGTCTGCTGGTAGCTCTTCGAGCCATGCGCGCTCGTTACGCTTGAGGGCGATATCCAACGCAAGGATGTCTTCGACCTCTGAGGCATGCACGTTTTGATAACGGATGGCGGCCCCGGCCGCGGCAAAGCGATGAAGCCCGGCAATCTTGCCTTCGCGGGGCGTGCAGATAAAGAAATCTGCCTCGATTCCGCTAAAGGCCTCGTTCAAATAGGCTTCGGTTTCGGCGATCCCGTCGTCACGGGTCTTGATGATCAGGTGATGTTCGAACCGGTCACGAAATTCCGTCATCTTTTTGGGCAGGATATTTGGCCAGACGGCGCTTAATCCCTGCATGAACTTGTCGGTGAACCCCCGCAGGAGTGGGATCTTGTTCAACCGAGCGTCCACTGCACCCTTCATGGCAAAAAACATCGGCAGTTTGTCGGTGCCAAGTTTGTCGATCATGACCATTGTGTCTTTGCCGTATTTGGTCGTGATGTCGAATACTTCGCGGTGCATGTACTCCGCGCTGACTGGCAAGGTATCGAACTTGGCCAACATATGGCGACGCAGTTCAGTCAGATCAGCGGGATCGTTGGTGCCGACATAGAACACCTGTTCGCGGTCGTTCTTGGGAAAGGTATCCAGACGCACCGCAAACACGGCCAGTTTTCCCGCACAGCCCGCACTTTCATGCAGGCAGCGTTTGTCGGCGTTGAACCGCGCAGGCGTATCTGCCTCGATCTCACGCACAATGCGTGCATATTCAGTGTCAGAGGCGTGATTATTCGTCGATTCAAAATCAGCATCGGCGATGTCACCGTTCTCTACGCGGCACAGGATATCTTCGGGATCGTCACCCAGTGTCAGGCCCAGATGATTGACCAGGTTCAGCGCGCCGTTCTCGTCAATTTGCGCAAAGAGCGACAGCTCGGTATAGGATGGCCCCCGCTCGATCAGCGAACCGCCTGAGTTGTTGCAAACACCGCCAACGATCGAGGCACCGATGCAAGACGAGCCGATCACTGAATGGGGCTGACGGTTCAACGGTGCCAACAGCTTTTCCAATGCGAACAAGGTAGAGCCTGGCAGGGCCAGAACTTGCTTGCCGCCCTTCAAGAGATGCAGCCCATCCATGCGTCGCGTATTGATCAGAACAACGTCACGATCATACCTGCCACTGGGTGTGCTGCCTTCTGTCAGGCCGGTGTTGGCGGCCTGCATGATGACGATCTTATCCGCCGCCACGCAGGCCTGAAGAACACGCCATTGCTCCACCAATGTCCCCGGTTGCACCACGCAAAGCGCATCCCCTTGCCCCGACCGGAACCCCTTGCGGAACCGTTCGGTTTTCTTGTCGCCGCTCAGCAGGTGCCGCGCGCCGACAATGTCACGCAGTTGAGCGAGAAGATCATGATTGGTCATTTTCATTCTCCTTTATGCGACAGGGTTCAGTAAGCGACAGAGGGCAACCACGTAGCTAAGGCGGGCCAAAGGAAGACAAGCGCCAGGCCGGTCAGCTGGAGCAGCACGAAGGGCACCACACCGCGGTAGATATGCAGCAGGCTGATTTCCTTGGGTGCGACGCCTTTGAGGTAGAACAGCGCGAAACCAACAGGCGGAGTCAGGAACGAGGTCTGCAGGGTCACCGCAACAAGGATCACAAACCAAACCAGAGAAGGTTCATCAATCACCCCAAAGCCCGGTATGTCCATACCCAGACCATTCACGATCGGGCGCATCAGCGGCAGCACGATCAGGGTGATTTCGATCCAATCGAGCACAAAGCCCAGCAGGAAAACAACGAACAGGATGAAGACGATCGTGCCCGTCGGTCCAAAGCCGGTAGAGTCAATCATGTGCGCGATGAGTTCATCTCCGCCAAGCTCGCGCAGCACGTAGGAAAAGACCGTGGCACCAAGGAAGATCGCGAAAATGTAAGCGGTTGTGTTGAATGTCGACACCAACACATTGACCAACTTCTTCAGCGTCAACCTGCGGTAGCCCAGCGCCAGCAACGTCGCGCCCAATGCGCCGATGCCAGAGGCCTCGGTGGGGGTTGCAAGGCCGACAAAGATGGAGCCGAGGACAGCAAGGATCAGGCCCAGTGTCGGGATCACCGCAATCAGCACCGCTTTGACAGCGTCCCAGTCAGGGGTCTTGGCACCTACGGGCACCGGGGCCACATCAGGTTTGATCAGCGCGATGATAAAGATGTAGACTAGGTACAGAGCACCCACGATCACACCGGGAAAGACCGCCGCCATAAACAGATCACCGACAGACAAGGCCATCTGATCGGCCATGATCACAAGCATGATCGACGGCGGGATCAAGATGCCCAATGTACCGGACGCGGCAACAACACCAGACGCCAATGTGGGGGAATATTTTTGCTCCATCATGGACGGCAGCGACAGGACACCCAGCAGAACAACGGAGGCACCGATGATGCCGGTTGAAGCGGCAAGGATAATGCCGATCATGGTTACCGTAATGGCCAGACCACCGCGGGTCTTGCCAAACAGACGCTGCATCGCAGTCATCAGCTTTTCAGCGACACCGGATTGGTCCAGCATCAGACCCATAAAGATGAACATCGGCAAGGCGACCAGAACCGCGTTGGACATGGTCGCATAGACCCGGTTCACGACTGCGCCCAAGGTCAGGTAATCCAGACCTGTCAGCGTCTCGTCGAGACCGGTCCAATTCATCGACCCATTGTCAAACAGATAGGCCAGACCACAGAAGGCCACGCCAACCCCGGCCAGAATCCAGGCCACCGGATAGCCGGTGAACAACAGGGCGATAAACGTCATGAACATCGCGATCACAAGCTTTTCTTCGGTGGCCTCAACCACAAAGGTCAGAGCAGTGGCAACCACCGCAAAGCCCAGCAAAGCCAGAACAATCAGGCGCAAACCCTTGCCAACGCGCTCGTGTTCGTAATTGGCCCAAAGCGCGTGTCCGTCATGGATCAGACGGGCCAGAGCACCCAACGCCAGAAGAACAAAGGACATCGGAATAACCGCCTTGAGCGCCCAACGTGCCGGAAGACCGGTGGGGCTGCTGGAGCGTTCGTTGACCCGCAGGCTTTCGTAAAAATAATCAAAGCCCTGATCAATCATCAGATAGATGAACGGCGTGAGCAGGGTCAGAATGCCAATGACTTCGATAACCCTTTGGGCACGGCGGCTGAGTTGCATGTGCAGCAAGTCGACACGCACGTGGCCGTCGGTGACCAGCGCGTAAGAGATACCGACCATCGTGACCAATCCGTAGAAATGCCACTGAATTTCGTCAAGTTTGGGAAAGTTCTGATTGGCCAGATAGCGAAACAGCACCTGTGCAACAATCGCGGTGATCAGTAGAATGTTGGCCCACATCACCACGTGACCGACAAGCTTGACAGTCTTGTCCAGCCCGACTGCCACTGCCTGGGTATCCGTTTCGGGATGCTCCAGAATGTCTTCGTAGGTTTGGATCGGATCGTCGTTCCGTGAATTTTGGTTGACCATGGCCACCTCCCGATGCCTGCGACGCTATGCGCCCAGACTTAGAATTCTGAGAAAATAGAGATGAAGAATGGGGTTGGGTGGCGACATCTGCTGCCACCCAAACATTGACTACGCTTACTTGCGGGGCAAGAAGGCGTTCTCTTTCCAGGTCTGATAGCCGTCACGGAATTCGGTCATGTCGGCCAGAACCTTCGCAAAGAACGGATCTGCTGCGGCTTCTTCGGCGGCAACTTCATCCCAGGTAGCGCGGAACGTGTCGAGCATCTCAGGCGACCACTGTTTGATGATCACGCCATTGTTCTCGACGTTGTCTTTCATCACGTCGAACTGAATGGCTTCACCTTCGGCAAAGCTGTCTGTCATGGAGCCGCGGCAGGCGTTCTCAATGATCGCCTGATGCTGCCCGGATGCTTCGTTCCAGACGTCCTTGTTGATCAACAGCTCAAACACGGTGGCCTGTTGGTGCCAGCCAGGGAAGTAGTTGTACTTGACCAGCTTGTGAAAGCCCAAACGTGCGTCGATGGCAGGCATCGAGAATTCGGTCGCGTCGATGGCACCTTTTTCCAGCGCCGGGAAGATTTCGCCGCCGGGCAAAAGAGATGTCGCAACGCCCAATTTCTGCATGACTTTGCCACCCAGACCAAAGAAGCGCATCTTCAGACCTTGCAGGTCTTCAGGCGTGTTGATTTCCTTGGAAAACCAGCCCGATGTTTCGGGGGCGATGATCGCGCAAGGCAGCACTTTGACGTTGAAGCCCGCCTGATCATACATCTCTTGGTACAGCGTCATGCCGTTGCCGTAATAGAGCCACGCCATGTACTCGCCCGCTTCAGGGCCAAACGGCACAGCCGAAAACATGGGTGCAGCGGGGATTTTACCAGCCCAGTAGCCAGCCGTGGTGTAGCCAGAGTTTATCTTGCCGGAAGAAACGGCGTCCAGAATTTCAAACGGCGGAACCAATTTGTCGGGCTCATACACTTTCATTTTCAGCGTACCGCCTGACATCAGGTCCAGCTGTTCAGCAACGCGCGGGATCGGCGAACCCAGGCCCGGCAACGCGGTCGAGAACGCGATGGGTGTCTTCAAAAGGATCTTGTCGGCGGCCAATGTGGCCGTTGCGGACAGCAACGTGGCTGCAACAGCAAGACTGGTTACGATGGTTTTCATGAAAGGTCTCCTCCTTAGGCAAAGCATGCCGTTTTCAGTTATGGCGGAGCCGCTTTCGATGAGACTGTGCATCAACTTCTCCCCCGGTCGATGGAGTGGTTCACTATCTTTACCACTTAGCCAAGTCAATCATTTTGTGAACCACTCCATAAAACTTTTCGTGATCATTCATGAAAAAGTACCACCAGAACAGCGCAAAATTTGAGCGAACTCCACCTGATGATTTACAAATTTAATATTTGTAACAACATATTAGATTTCACTCCACGCCTCGCCGTCGGAGGGAGGGAAGAAAATTCCCACCTGACATCAAGTGGTCTATTTAATTTACCATATAGAGCGCCTACATCTCACGTAGGGTCGAGAAATTTTTGCAGTGATTCTGCGGCCGGTAAATGTTAAAAGCCAACGAGCAGAGGATATGGGGATGATGCAGACCACAGTTTTTGAACATGTTGATCACACATCAATTGTCGATACGATCGTGACACAGATCGAAACGTTTATTCTGAACGGTGTCTTGCGGGATGGCGGGCGCCTGCCATCCGAGCGCGATCTGGCCGAACAAATGGGCGTGTCACGGCCCAAGGTTCGCGAAGCGCTCAAGCAACTTGAAGACAGTGGTTTGATAAATGTGCGCCACGGCGAAGGGGCGTTCATCGCTCCGCTGGTGGGTTCGGCCATGTCACCCGCATTGATCAACCTTTATTCCCGCCATCAGGAGGCATTTGGGTCCTACCTGGAATTCCGTGCCGCACAGGAGAGCTTCGCCGCAGGCTTGGCTGCAACCCGCGCAACCAAATCGGACAAAGAAATCCTGTCCAGAGTCATGGACCAGCTGGAGGCCGCGCATTCGGCCAACGATATGCAAGCGTCTCAGGATGCCGATATTGCGTTTCATTCTGCTGTCATTGATGCGAGCCACAACTCGCTCCTGGTCCATACGATGTCGTCCATCTACGCGCTGACCAAACAGAACCTTTTTTACCACCGATCATTCCTTCGCTCCATCGACGGAACAGGCGATCAGTTGCATGCACAGCATCGCGAAATATTTGAAGCGATACACTCTGGCATCCCCGAACGGGCCTCAAAAGCGGCGCGAGATCATATCGAGTTCGTTCAATGGTCATACCTCGAAGAGCAATCGCGCGCGCAGAGAGAGCAGGTTTCGAACCGCCGCCTTGCGCTGCTATGAGCCGGGGCGCGTAAACGTCATCCCTGAAGTCACCATAGGCGCGCGTGTGTGCCTGTGAATATCGGTTTTCTGACCGGCATTACCGCAAGCCGACCCTGATCCCGCCCCAAGCCTGTCGGCCACACCTTCGAAGACCTGAGGCTAGCTCTTTTGGTGTACATGCGGAAAGTGTGAGACGTGCTCGCTCAAACAAGTCGCACCTGTATCCAATCATCAGAATCGCCGAACACCCGACAAAACGCGCCAGAAGGCGATTTTGAGTTGTGCACATAATGCACAAGACGCCCACCAACTCGTTGAATTTACATACGAACCAGTCCAATCCATTACGGGGCAGGCTCAAAACCCTCTTTAAACGGCGGCTTATGTTGGCATTGCAGACATCAGTGCAGGGTGCAGCATTCGGTAGTTTGGGCTCAAACCGGGCCTTCGCTGTGCGATCCACGAAGGTCTGCTTCGGTCTCGACGGAAAGATCCGGTGTCATACCTGAAAGACCGATCTGTCATTTTTCATCCGAGACGCAACCTTCTGCCTCTGTTTGGCTGTTGCGCAGTGCATTCTGTCGCAAGGCATGGGCTTTCGGCAGCTTTGTGCGCGCACCCCGGTCGATAGTTCGGCCAGACCATGCAAGACCAGACCTTGCAAGAGAGGTGTCGCATGTCCTTTGCTTTTGACCACGAGGGCAGTTTCTATCAGCCGAGGCTGATTGCGGGGGCGCGCGCGTGGCAATCCGGCTGTGACCGAGAAAATCTTTGGTCCGGTTGCCACGTTCGAGAGTTTTGCGAGCGAAGAAGAGGCGATGGACCTTGCCCGTCACCCGACTTACGGTCTCTGTGCGGGCGTGTTCACGCGGGATTTGTCGCGGGCCATGCGGGTGACGCCGCGGCTGGAGGCCGGGACCGTCTGGATCAACCGCTATGGCCGTTCGCGCGGCCTATCTTGCCAATCGCCGAGTGAAATCGGTTCTGATCGACCTGTGACCTGCCAAGGAGGCTGACATGACGACCTATAATCTTGCCCTGATCCCCGGTGACGGTATCGGCGTTGACGTGACCGAGGCCGCGATGCGGGTCATGGTGGCGGCGGGTGCGCGCTTTGGCTTTGACCTCAAGTCTGAAACCTTGCCGTGGTCCTGTGCCTATTACCACGAGACCGGGGCGATGATGCCCGAGAATGGCATTGCCTATCTGCGCGGCTTTGATGCGATTTATCTGGGGGCGGTTGGCTGGCCGCTGAGCGTGCCCGATGCAGTGTCGTTGCATGGTCTGTTGCTGCCCATCCGCAAGGCGTTCAACCAATATGCCAATATCCGACCGCACCGCCTTTTGGCGGGGGTCGAGGGGCCGTTGCGCACGGACGGCTTTGATATCCTGTGTATCCGCGAGAACACCGAAGGCGAATATGCCGGGGCCGGGGGCCGGGTGCATCATGGGATGCAGAATGAGGTGGCGGTCGAAACTTCGGTCTTTACCCGTGCCGGGGTGGAGCGCATCCTGCGGTTCGGGTTCGAGCAGGCGCAGGCGCGGCGCAAGCACCTGACCTCGGTGACGAAATCCAATGCGCAGAAATATTCGATGGTGTTCTGGGATGAGGTGACGCGCGAACTGGCCGCTGATTATCCTGATGTGACGGTCAACCATATGCATATTGACGCAATGGCGGCCAAGATGGTGATGGCGCCGCAGGATCTTGACGTGGTCGTCGCCTCGAACCTCTTTGGCGATATTCTGACCGATCTGGGGGCGGCCATTCAGGGCGGGCTTGGCTTTGCGGCCTCGGCCAATATCAACCCGGACCGCAGCGCGCCTTCGATGTTCGAGCCGGTGCATGGATCAGCCCCGGACATTGCGGGCAAGAACATCGCCAATCCGATTGCCGCGATCTGGTCCGGGGTGATGATGCTGGAGCATCTGGGCGAGGCGGCGGCGGCAGAGGCTGTTCTGACGGCTGTCGAGGCGGTCACGGGGCAGGGAATCGGCACGCGTCCCGGCAAGAACACGACGGAAGAGATCACCACAGCGGTGATGGCCGCATTGGAGGTCTGAGATCGGCGCGGCCCTGACAGAAAAATCAAAGAAGGGCTTGCACTCTGATGGCGCGGGGCGCGATTTAAGGGAATGTTTACCTAAATGCAGGGCCAGCACGCCGAATGGGTTATGGAACTGTGGCGGGATCCGCCTCTGTCGGTGATGGGCAGGTTCCGCTGCCCCCTGTGTGAAGCCAGCGAAGAAGGGCAGATGACGAGTCCTGCGTCCAAAAAACAGCCGCGAAGCCGCGACCCCGAGCGCACCAAGGCGCAACTGACCGAGTCGGCGATGCGTGAGTTTGCCGATCATGGGTTTCACGGCGCACGGGTGGACCGGATCACCCGGTCGGTGGGATGCAACCCCCGGCTGCTGTATCACTACTTTGGCAGCAAGGAAAAACTCTATGTCTCGGTGATCGAGTATATCTTTGAGGATATCCGGGCGCAGGAGCGGGAATTGGAGCTGTCGCGGCTGGAGCCCTTGGCCGCGATGCGCCGTTTGGTCGAATTCACATATGATTTCTTCGACAGCAATCCCCTCTTCGTCAAGATTCTCCGCAATGAGAACCTGTTGGAGGGGCGCTTCATCGTCGAGACCGAGGTGGTGCGGATCAGCTCTCAGCCGCTGATTGACGCGATCAGCCGGATCATCGCGCGGGGGCTGGCGCAGGGCGTGTTCCGGCATGGCTATGACGCGCTTCAGATCTATATCACCATCGTCGCGCTCAGCGCGCATCACCTCAACAACGGCCATACGTTGACCGCGATTTTCGGTGTTGACCTGCTCAGCCCCGAATGGCGTTCGAAGCGACGGGCGCATGCCGTGTCGCTCGTGCTCAACGCGCTGACGGGCGGCGAATCGCGGCAGGGCTGATGCGGCGATTTTGTCCCGAACCGGCCCGAGGCATTCGTCGAGCCAGCAGAGCACGCGCGTCCAGATTGCGCTATTTTTACCTGCGAGCGCCTTTGGGAGTGCTGAAAATTTAGGCGCTGCACGGCTAATTCATAAAATACTTACTTAACCATCTTCTCAGATGTCACCGCGAGCGATTTCGTGGGGCCATGAACATGACCTCTGACATATCCGCCCAGGCGATGCCCCTTTCCACGACGCCTCCGGCGTCGACAGGCGGCCCCGTCCATGCGCGCCCCGCCCTCGAGTTGCAGGACGCCTCTGTGGTGTTCGGCAGTGGGCCGCAGGCCGTGACCGCCCTGTCGCCCACGACCTTGCGGATGGACCGAGGCGATTTTCTGGCGCTCGTCGGTCCGTCGGGCTGTGGCAAATCCACCATTCTGCGGCTCGCGAGCAGCCTTATCCAGCCGTCTTCTGGCAATATCCTGTTGGGCGGACGCGAGGCGGCGGCCAAGGAATTGCGCATCGGCATGGCGTTCCAGAACCCGACCATGCTGCCGTGGTTGACCATCGAAAAGAACGTGATGTTGCCGCTCAAGATTGTGGAGCCGTTCAAGCGCAGTTTTCAGCGGGATCGCAAGGGGGCCTATCGCGACCGGGTTCATGCGCTCTTGGCGCAGGTGGGGCTCAAGGATTTTGCCGGGCATTTCCCATGGCAGTTGTCGGGCGGCATGTTGCAACGCGCAAACCTGTGTCGTGCGCTGATCCATGACCCTGATCTGCTCTTGCTGGACGAGCCGTTTGGCGCGCTGGACCAGTTCACCCGCGAAGAATTGTGGCAGATCCTTCAGGATCTCTATCTGGATCGCAAACCAACCGTGCTGCTGGTGACGCATGATCTGCGCGAGGCCGGGTTTCTGGCCCGCCGCATCTGCGTGATGAGTGCGCGGCCCGGCCGGGTCATCTCGGACAAGCCGGTGACCCTGCCACAGCCGCGCGACATCGGTGTGATCTACAGCCCCGAATTCGTCGAGATGACCCAAGGTCTGCGGGCGTTGATCGCCCAGATCCGCAAATGAACCCGCGCGTGGAAATGAGGTCATGCCATGACTGAAGCGACCAGAATACGGATGATGTCCCTGAGCCTGATCGTGGGGTTTTTCCTGGTGTGGGAGGGGCTCTGCATCCTCCTGAATGTCTCGGACCTGATCCTGCCGCGACCCTCCGAAATCCTCGTGACCTTGTGGACCCGGTTTCCGGTGCTTTGGCCGCATATCCTTCAGACGCTTTACTCGACCCTCACCGGGTTCACACTGGGGGTGATCATCGGGGTCTCCATCGGGGTGATGATTGGCACCTCTCGCGTCGCTTACGGGGTTGCCTACCCGCTTTTGGTCGGGTTTTCCTCCATCCCCAAGGTCGCGGTGGTGCCGATCTTCGTGCTGTGGTTCGGGTCAGGCACGACCCCTGCCATTCTGACGGCAATGGTGATCTGCGTCTTTCCCATCGTGGTCAATATCTCGACCGGCCTCGCCACGACCGAGCCGGATCTGGAAGACGTGCTCAAGACGCTGGGGGCCTCCAAGAGAGAAATCCTGTGGAATGTCGGATTGCCCCGCACGATGCCCTATTTCTTTGCCTCGCTGAAGGTCGCGATCACCCTGTCCTTTGTGGGCGCGGTGTTGTCCGAGACCGTTGCGTCGAACCGGGGCATCGGCAACGTGATGATGACCGCCTCCTCGAATTTTCAGGTGTCGCTTGTGTTTGCCGGGCTGATCGTTCTCGCCCTGATGGGGGTCGCACTCTATGCGTTCTTCTCCTTTCTCGAAAGCCGGGTCACCGGCTGGGCCACACGCGGCACTGACATTGCCGTCACCTGAAAAACGCCTGTCATACACCCTGCGAAAGAAGGAACAAACCAATGAAGATTGCCGTCTTTTCTGCTGCACTCGCGCTCTTGACCGGGCTGTCCCCGGCATGGGCCGAGGCCATTGATATCCGCTTTACCCTAGGCTGGAAAACCCAAGGTTCGGATGCGCCCTTTTTGCTGGCCCTGAGCAAAGGGTATTTCGCGGAGGAGGGTCTGACTGTGACGATTGATCAGGGCGAAGGCTCTGCCGCCACGGTGACCCGGATCATGGGCGGTGCCTATGACGCCGGGTTTGGCGATATCAACGCGATCATCCAGAACGCGGCGCAACGCCCCGGTGAGGCGCCTGTGATGGTCTATCAACTCTGGAACCGCCCGCCCTTTGCCATCGTGACCCCCAAGACATCCGGGATCGAGACACCCGCCGATTTCGTCGGGCGCAAGCTGGGAGGGGCACAAGGCACGCCGACGACCCGGCTATTTCCGGTCTTTGCAGAGCTGAACGGCATTGATCTGGCCAGCGTCGCTCAGGAAAACATGGCCCCCAACCTGCAGGAACCGATGTTGATCCGGGGCGATATCGACGGGGCCTTTGTGTTCACGATCACCAGTTGGTTCAACCTGATTGCCAACCGTCAGGACCCGGCCAACGATTACAACTGGTTCAAGTTCGAGGATTACGGCATGGATCTCTATTCCAACGGACTGATGGTCTCGCGCGCGCTGCTTGCGGATAATCCCGAGGCGGTTGCGGGGCTTGTGCGCGCCGTCAACCGCGCCACGCTCGAGATTGCCAAGGATCAGGATGCGGCGATGGAGGCGGTGATGGCCTTTGACAACCTCGTCGATCAGGACAACGAGCGCGCGCGGCTGAATTTTGCCCTGACCAATCTGATGAACGCCCCTGAAACGGACCGTATCGGCATGGGGGATCTCGTGGACGAACGCCTGACCCGCTCGATCGAGATCGTGGCCAAAGGCTATGGGCTCGAGCGCCTGCCGGAAGCCTCCGAGATCTTTGACCGCTCGTTCCTGCCGCCGGTGGGCGAGCGCGCCTTTGCTGTCGAGATCATGAACTGATCGCCCCGCGCGCCGGGTGGGTATCCCCGCCTTGGCGCGCATTCGCCTGCCCGGATTGATCCATGCACGCCACTCAGACGCTGATCCGCGGCGGCCTTGTTCTGGTCGAGAACGCGCAGTTCGCCCCGGTCTCGCTGGTGATTGAGGAGGGGCGCGTCGTTGCGGTTATCGACGGCGATGGTCCCGACGATCTGCCCACCCTTGACGCCACCGGGCGTATCGTCATTCCCGGTCTGGTCAATGGTCACACCCATTCGCACGGAGCGCTGGGCCGGGGCGGCGTGCCGGAAGACGCCACGCTTGAGACCTTTCTCGCGGGGGGGGCCGCGCTCAACGGCAACCGCCACAGCGACGATCTGCGCCTCAGCGCAGAGCTGTCGGCGGTCGAGATGATCCGCAAGGGCTGCACCGCCTGTTTCGACCTCAGCGTGGAATTGCCCGGTCCTTCTGTTGCCGGCATCCATGCCGTGGCCGAGGCCTATCATAACGCAGGTTTACGGGCCGTGGTGGCCCCGATGATCTCGGACCGTACGATCTATCAGGCGTTGCCCGGACTTCTGGACGCCTTTGCGCCATCGCAACGCGCCGCCTTGGCCGCCATCAGCCTGCCACGGTGGCAAGAGACCCTCGCGATTTGCACAGAGGCCTTTGCCCGCTGGCCGGTCCCGCGCGACCGCGTCAAGCCGGGACTTGGCCCCGCCATCCCCCTGCATTGCTCAGATGCGTTCCTGACCGCCTGTGCCGCCACGGCGCAGGCCGCTGATCTCTGCCTCCAGACCCATCTGGCCGAAACGCAGATGCAGCAGGTCGCGGCCCATCAGCGCTATGGCACCAGCCTGACTGCGCATCTGGACAGGCTGGGCCTGATTTCACCGCGCTTCAGCGGGGCGCATGGTGTCTGGCTCGATCCCCATGAGGCCGCGCTTCTGGCCTCGCATGGGGCTGGGATCGTGCACAATCCGCTGAGCAACCTGCGGCTTGGCTCGGGCATCGCCCCGCTGCATGCGCTGAGGTCTGCGGGCGTCACGCTGGGCGTGGGCACCGATGCCGCCAACACCTCGGATGCGCAAAACATGTTCGAGGCGCTGCGTCTGGCCACAACCCTCAGCCGGACCTCGTCGGCCCCACCCGAGCATTGGATCGGTCCAACGGAGGCGTTCCGCATGGCCACCGAAGGCAGCGCGCGCATTCTGGGTCTTGACCGCGTGGGACGTATCGCGCCCGGTTGGGCCGCCGACCTGCTGTTTCTCGACCGGAGCTATTGCCATTACGTGCCGCTGCGGGATCCCCTGTCACAGATCGTCTTTGCCGAAACCGGGGCTGCCCTGCGCGAAGTGATGATTGCGGGCGCTCTGGTCTTTGCCGACAACCGCGTGTTGACCCTTGACGAAGCGAGTCTTGCCGAGCGCGCCGGTCGCGCGGCGACCCGGCTTGACGCTGCCAATCACGATGCAAGACAAATGGCAGAGGCCGCCGCCCTGATCGTGCGCAGTTTCTGCCGCAGCGCCTGCGCCCGACACCCCCATTCCCATCCCCTGTGAGGACCGCATGACCCAGATTCCTGACCCTCTGACCGCCGCCAAGGCCCTCGTCGAATCCTACTTAGAACTGTCGATGATCCCCGATCCCGTCGCCGCCTCTGCCTATCTCAGCGAGGGGTTCGAGCTGGTGTTTACCGGCGGGCGCAGGTTTTCCGGCCCGGCCCAGAGTGCGGCCTTCAATGCCAAACGCTACGCGTGGGTCAAGAAACGCTTTTTGCGCACCGACGCGGCCCTCGACCCGGACACCGGCGATGTGCATGTCTACAACACCGGCTATCTCTACGGTGAATGGCACGACGGAACCGCGTTTGAAACCAACCGCTATATGGACAAATTCATCGTGCGCGATGGCAAGCTGATCCGCACCGATGTCTGGAATGACAGCGCCGAGATGCTTTTGGCCAAGGCTGGGCTGGCCGAGGCGGAGCTGTGACCATGACAGCGCATCACAACCGCTACGACTATGTGCCGATCACGGAGCGCGCCGCGTATACATGGCCGGGCGGCGCACGCCTTGCGGTCTACATCGGGCTCAACCTCGAACATTTTGCGTTTGGTGAGGGGCTGGGTGCCGAACTTGCGCCCGGTGGCCCACAGCCCGACGTGCTCAATTACGCATGGCGCGATTATGGCAACCGGGTTGGTGCGTGGCGGATGCGCGATCTGTTTGATGCGCTCGATATGCCCGTCAGCCTGCTCGCCAACAGCGCCATGTATGCCTATGCCCCTGACCTGATGGCCGCCTTTCGCGCGCGGGGCGACGAGGTGCTTGGCCATGGCCGCACCAATTCCGAACGTCAGAGCGTCATGGACCCCACCGCAGAGGCGGCCTTGATCGCCGAGGCCACCGCCACCATCACGCAGGCCGAAGGCAAAGCGCCCCAAGGCTGGCTGTCTCCGTGGATCGCCGAGAGCCTCGTCACCCCCGACCTGCTGCAAGAGGCGGGCTATGGCTACACTCTTAATTGGTGCATGGACGATCAACCGATCTGGATGCGGACCCGCGCCGGCCGTCTTCTCTCGATCCCCTATCCGCAAGAGGTCAACGACATCCCGTCGATCGTCGCGCGCAAGGATGGTGCGGCGGCGTTTGCGGATATGATCATCGACAATTTCGACGAGATGCTGGAGCAATCCCACGCCCAGCCCCTTGTCATGGGCGTGGCCCTGCATCCCTACCTTGTCGGTCAGCCCTATCGCCTGCGCCACCTGCGGCGCGCCCTGCGCCATATCACCGCCCATCGGGACCAGATCTGGCTCACTCAGGCTGGTGCAATCCACAGCTATTGCCGGGATGAGATCCCCGACCTGATTGCCTGAGACTGCCGACCGTCCCCGATCTGCCGACGCGGGTGTTGTAAAAGGGGTCGCAAAAGAGATCACGCCGACAGGGGGGCGGCATTAGATTGAGGGCGGGGCAGGTCCGGGCCTGCCCGCTGTCGTGGCGAGAGGCAATGAAAGTTTCGGACGGATGAAGAGGCTCGGTCTTGATGCGACGGATATTCGCATTCTCACGGCGATTCAGAAGCATGGGCAACTGAGCAAGAACAGACTGGCCGAGATTGCCAATATCTCGCCCACGCCCTGCTGGGCGCGTTTGGACCGGCTCAAGGCTGCCGGGTTCGTCCGCGGCTATCACGCCGATCTCGTTCTGGATAAAATCTGTGACTTTACCGAAGTGGTGGTCACGGCCTCTTTGACCCATCATCGCAAATCGGATTTCGACCGGTTCGAGAGCTTTGTCAGGGGGCAGGACGAGATCACCGAATGTATCGCCACAGGCGGTGGCATGGACTATGTGATGCGCGTTATCTGCGCCAATCTCACGGCGTTCCAGACCTTGATGGAGGCCATGCTGGCGGCTGAGTTGGGGATTGACCGCTATATGACCTATATCGCCACGCGCCGGGTCAAATCCAGCCAACCCAACCTCTCGCATCTGACCGCCAGAATCGGCAAATGACGCTCTGCGCCTGAGCAGTCTGTTTGAGGCCCGCAAAATAGTCTGATCGGTCTGAGTCTTGCATGTTTTCAGACCGCAAATGCCCCAAGTTCGCCCCTAGAAGGGCGTCAGGATTAGACAGTCCAAAGCCGCGTGGCCGAGGGCAAACAAGGGCGCAAACCATGACACACGCAGACGACTTCGGCTTCGGCACTCAGATCCGCAAATCCCCCTATTTCGACGCCACCGTGCGCTGGGGGGCCAAGGGTTTTTCGGTTTACAATCATATGTATATCCCGCGTGATTTTGGGGACGCGGAACAGAATTTCTGGACCCTCGTGAATGAGGCCATTCTCTGCGACGTGGCGGTCGAGCGTCAGGTCGAGATCACCGGCCCCGATGCCGCACGCTTTGTCCAGATGCTGACCCCGCGCGATCTGTCCAAGATGGCGGTGGGCCAGTGCAAATACATCCTGATCACCAATGCAGAGGGTGGCATCCTGAACGATCCGATCCTGCTACGTCTGGCCGAAAACCATTTCTGGATTTCGCTGGCTGACAGCGACATCCTGCTCTGGGCGCAGGGCGTGGCGGTGCATTCCGGGTTGGACGTCACCATCGGCGAACCAGATGTGTCGCCGCTGCAATTGCAGGGGCCGAAATCGGGCCTGATCATGCAAGAGCTCTTTGGCGAGAGCATCATGGATCTGAAATACTACTGGCTGCGCGAGGTTGAGCTTGACGGCATTCCGCTCCTTGTGTCGCGCACCGGCTGGTCGAGCGAATTGGGCTATGAGATCTATCTGCGGGACAGCGCCCATGGCGATGCGCTCTGGGAGCGGATCATGGCGGCGGGGATGCCGTTTGGTCTCAAGCCCGGTCACACCTCCTCCATCCGCCGGATCGAGGGCGGGATGTTGTCCTATCATGCCGATGCGGACATCAAGACAAATCCCTATGAGCTGGGTTTGGACCGGCTGGTCAATCTCGACATCGAGGCCGAGTTCATCGGCAAGGCCGCGCTGCGCCGCATTCGCGACGAGGGACCGCGCCGCAAGCAGATCGGGTTGATCATCGACAGCGCACCGCTCAAGGGGCCGAACACCACCTTTTGGGCGATCAATGTTGCCGGCACGCCCGTGGGCAAGGTCACATCAGCCGTCTATTCGCCGCGTCTGGAGCGGAATATCGCCCTGGCCATGGTGGCGGCAGAGCATGCCAATATCGGTGCCGAGGTCGAGGTCGTGACCGGTCAGGGGCCAGTGCGCGCCGTGATGGTGGAGCGTCCCTTCTACGATCCCAACAAGAAAATCGCCGCCGCCTGAGCGTTGGCCCGAACCGAGACTTGATCCATGTCCGATCTTTCTATCGAGCTGCATTGGCAGCGCGCCGAACCTGTGCTGCACACCGGCAAATATTCCAATGCCCATACCGTGCAGTTCAACAACCGCCATGATGTCCAAGTGGACGCCGCCCCGGATTGGGGCGGTGATCCGGCCCACACCAACCCCGAACAGGCGCTCGCCTCGGCGCTGTCGAGTTGCCACATGATGACCTTTCTGGCGCTCGCGGCCAAGGCGGGGTGGCCGGTTGCGAGCTATCACGACTATGCCGTGGCCCATCTGGGCAAGAACGCCAAGGGGCAGATGTCAGTGACGCGCATTGATCTGCATCCGGTGGTGCGGTTCGACACCGGTTTTGCGATGGAGGATGCGAAGCTGGCAGAGATGCAGGACCGGGCGCATCGTTATTGCTTTATCGCCAACACGCTCGCCGAGAGCGTGGAAATCAACATTCTCTGACGACCAGAAGGGATCTGATCCGTGCAAACAAGCGATATCCTGCTGTGTGATCTGGATGCTGACGGCATCTTGCGCCTGACTCTGAATGATGTCGGGCGGCGCAATGCGCTGTCCGAGGCGATGCTGGCAGAGCTGGGCGCGGCCCTGGCCAAAGCGGGGAACGATCCTGCGGTCCGGGTGGTGGTTCTGGCTGCCAATGGCCCGGCGTTTTGCGCGGGTCACGATCTCAAGGAAATGACCGCCGAGCGGGCGGATGCGGACCGGGGTCGGGTCTATTTCACATCGGTCATGGCGCTGTGTTCCGGGGTCATGCAATCCATCGTGAATTGCCCGAAACCCGTCATCGCCGAGGTCACGGGCATTGCAACCGCTGCGGGCTGTCAGCTTGTGGCCAGTTGCGATCTGGCGATTGCGGCGGATACGGCGCAGTTCAGCACACCGGGGGTGCATATCGGGTTGTTCTGCTCGACGCCGATGGTGGCACTGTCGCGCAATGTGGCGGGCAAGCATGCGATGGAGATGTTGTTGACCGGCGACATGACAGCCGCCGCGCGGGCGGCGGAAATCGGGCTGGTCAACCATGTGGTTGCGCCCGAAGACTTGCAGGCCGCCACGATGACCCTGGCGCGCAGGATTGCGTCAAAATCCAGCATGACCTTGGCCACCGGAAAGCGGGCGTTCCATGCGCAACGCGAGATGGGTCTGTCCGATGCCTATGCCTATGCCTCTGCCGTGATGGTGGACAACATGCTCGCGCGGGATGCCGAAGAGGGCATTGCTGCCTTTATCGAAAAACGAAGCCCCCAGTGGCAGGATGCCTGACCGATGACACCGAACCCCTATAACACCGGCCTTGACCGCACCCCCGCGAATTACCAACCGCTGACACCGCTCAGTTTTCTGGAGCGTGCCGCCAGTGTGTTTCCCGATCACACGGCAATTGTGCACGGCGCGCTGCGGCGCAATTACGCCGATTTTTACGCGCGCTCGCGGCAATTGGCCTCGGCGCTGAGCGCAAGGGGATTGGGGCGCGGCGATACCGTGTCGGTGATGCTGGCCAATACGCCCGCGATGCTGGAATGCCACTACGGCGTGCCGATGTGTGGCGCGGTCCTGCATTCGATCAACACGCGGCTCGACGCGGCCATCATCGCCTTTCAACTGGATCATGCCCTGTCACGGGTGGTGATCGTGGACCGCGAATTTATGCCGCTGATGCAAGACGCGCTCTCGCTGGCGAACGTCACCCCGCTCCTGATCCAATATGACGACCCGGAGTTCAGCGGTTCGGAGTTTGCGACCGATGCAGAGGACTACGAGATAGTCCTGTCAGCGGGTGATCCGGCGTTCGACTGGCTGATGCCAGAGGATGAATGGAACGCGATTTCGATCAACTACACCTCTGGAACGACGGGTGACCCCAAGGGCGTGGTGTCGCATCACCGGGGGGCCTATCTCTTGGCGCAGGGCAATGCGCTGACCACCTCGATGGCCAAACATGCGGTCTATCTCTGGACCCTGCCGATGTTCCACTGCAACGGCTGGTGTTTCCCCTGGACGCTCTCGGCGATCATCGGCACGCATGTCTGTCTGCGCCAAGTGCGCGCGGACCCGATCTGGGAGGCGCTGGCGCAAGAGCGGGTGACACATCTCTGCGGTGCGCCGATTGTCATGTCGCTGATGATCTCGGCCCCAGAGACGGTGAAGCACGCCTTGGATCACAGGGTGCAATTTTTCACTGCCGCCGCACCGCCGCCCGAAAAACTGCTCGCGGAGATGAAAGACGCGGGCTTTGACGTGACCCATCTCTATGGGTTGACCGAGACCTATGGCCCGGCGGTCGTCAACGACTGGCATGACGAGTGGTCGGCTCTGCCCGCCGCGCAGCAAGCCAAGCTCAAGGCGCGCCAAGGCGTGCGCTATCTGGCGCTTGAGGGGCTCGATGTGATGGACCCCGAAAGCATGACGCCGGTGCCGTGCGACGGGCAGACCATGGGCGAGGTCATGTTTCGCGGCAATGTCGTGATGAAGGGCTATTTCCGCAATCCGCAGGCCACGCAAGACGCCTTTGCTGGCGGCTGGTTCCACTCGGGCGATCTGGGTGTGCGACATCCCGATGGCTATATCCAGCTCAAGGACCGCTCCAAGGATGTGATCATCTCGGGCGGCGAGAACATATCGTCCATCGAGGTGGAAGAGGCGCTCTATCGTCATCCGGCAGTGGCCGTGACGGCCGTGGTCGCCATGCCGCATGAGAAATGGGGCGAGACCCCGTGCGCCTTTGTCGAACTGACCGAGGGGCAGGTGGCGGATGCCGAAACCCTGCGGGCATGGTGCCGCGATCATCTGGCCCCCTACAAGGTTCCCGGCCACTTTGTCTTTCTACCCATCCCGCGCACGTCGACCGGCAAGATCCAGAAATTCCTGTTGCGGGCGCAGGCCGAAGATTTGGCGCTGAGCCGCATCCCGGACCGGGCTAGCTCGGTGGTGATTTGAACACGAATTCGACGCTGGTCATCGGCCAGCAGCCCCGGTTGAACTCGATCGCCGTGCCCTCCGGATCGCGGTTGATGGCGGTGACATATTGCACCGGGGTATTGTCGTTGAGGCAGAGGATTTCCGCCTCATCAGGCCGCGCAAAGCCGCCACTCACACGGGTTTCGGCGCGGCGAAACCACGGAATTCCCGCTGCCTTGTAAACCGCGCTGACCGATTGACCGATCGTGTAGATCCGCTCGAATTCGGGAAAGCGGTGCGCGGGCAGTTCCTTGCGCGTGAAATAGATCGGCGCACCGTCCAAGAGACGCATCCGGTGCAGCACGATCACCAGATCCCCCGGCCTCAGATCAAAGAGGCGCGCCGCCTCGGGGCTGGGTGCGGCCCGCTCAAGTCTCAGGGTGCGTGATGTCACCTGCGCCTCGCACCCGATAAGCGAGTCGGCAAAGCGCATGTCGTTGCGGATCACAAAGGCACGCGGCACGGGGCGCACGAAAATGCCCACGCCCTTGCGCGCCTGCAATTTGCCTTCGCTCTGCAAGAGTGCGAGCGCGCGGCGCATCGTCAGGCGGTTGACCCGGAACATCTCGGCCAATTGCACCTCGCCGGGCAGGCGGCTGCCGGGGGTCACGATGGCCCCGTCGATTGCCCGCGCTAAGCGGTCATAGATCTGCAACCAGATCGGGCGCTCGGAGCGGGCGTCATAGGCCAGCCCCCCCAGCCGGGCGAGATCTGTCTCCGCCTGCGCTAGCGCTGTCAGGTCAGCCACGGGTCAGGACCTTTCTGCCTTGGACAAACACCGCCTCGATCTTGCGGGTTTGCGGGTTCACAACAAGAACATCCGCCCGCTTGCCGGGTCCGAGCGTGCCCCTGTCATCTAGTCCTGCCGCCGCCGCCGGATTGGCCGACACCAGCGCCCAAGCCTGTGACAGCGGCAGGATGCCAGCCTCGTGCAGCCGCCACACCGCATGAAACGGCGCCGGATAGTAATAATCCGATGCAAGCACGGTGCAGAGCCCCGCCCGGATCGCCGCCGTTGCGCAGAGCGCTCCATTGTGGCTCTCGCCGCGCAGGGCATTGGGTCCGCCAAGGATCACAGGCTCATTCGCCGTCCGCGCCTCGGCGGCGGCCTCTTTGGACATCGGAAATTCGGCCACCGTCACGCCGCGCGCGCGCCCCGCGCGCCGATCCTCGACGGTCATGTCGTCATGCGACAGAACTGGGTGGCCAAGCGTGGTGGCCCCTGCACAAATCCGGTCCATCGCCGCCGGCACTTCATCTTGTCGCGCCAGCACCGCCGCAATTGCAGCCTTGGCATCGGCGGGCGCAAGGCCCATGCGCACCGCCATCCGCTTGAGCTTGGCGCTGTCTTCGCCCAGTTTGTGATTGGCGCTGGTGTGATCGTTGAGCGACAGGATATCGCTTGGTCGCCGCGCCAGCCAGCCCAGCACCTCATCGACATGGTCGATGGCAAAGGTTTCCCAGCGGATGTTCAACCGCGTGTCGCAGGCCAGCATCGGTGCCACCCGTTCCAGCGCCGCAAGCAGCGCGCGCGTGATGGCAATGTCGCGCAGACCCGGCTCCCACGAGACCGTCAATCCGTGATAGGCGGTCGTGATCCCGTTGGAGATGAGTTGCGCATCCGCCTCGCGATAGGCCAGATCATAGGGGAAATGCACCCCCGGGCGCGGTTGCACCAACGCCTCGAACCCGTCGCCATGCAGGTCAATGATCCCCGGCAGGATCAGACGCCCGCTGGCGTCATAGATCTCGGCCCGCTCGGCGGGCTCTGCCGTGATCACACCGTTGGTGATATTCAGCGGCTGATCGGCAAAACGCTCGCCCAAGAGGGTCTGTCCGCCGGTGAGTGTCCAGTTTGTCGTCATGGTGTCGCAAGTCCCCGTGTCACGAAAGTGTCAACCGAATCCCATATGCCTCGGTTGTGTGACGTTCCTGTGTACACAACAACCTAGATTCAGCCCCGAACATCCTGGAGACCCCCATGATCCGTTCCCTGCTCGCCGCCACTGCGGTATCCCTCGCCAGCGCCCTGCCTGCCGTGGCAGAACCGCTGAAGTTTGCCGTCACCGACATCGAAGGGCTCGAAACCCTGCAACAGGAATTCGGCGCCTTCGAAGCGAAACTCGAAGAGTTGACCGGCCAAGAGATCGAGCTTTTCGCTGTCAGTTCCCGCACCGCCGCTGTTGAGGCGCTCAATCAGGATCAGGTCGATCTGGTTTTGACTGGTCCTGCGGAATATGTCGTGATCAAGGAGTTGACCGACGCCCGGATCGTGACCGCCTGGCAGCGCCCCAATTACTACGCCCAGATTGTCACCCTGTCGGATGGGCCGATCAAATCGGTGCAGGATATCAAGGGCAAGGTCGTGACCTTTGGCTCTGTCGGCTCGACGTCGCAGCATCTTGGACCCGCGCAGGTGCTGGCCGATTTCGGTCTGGCCTATAACACGGACTACCAGCCGCAGATCATCTCGCGCAACACCGCAATCGAGGCGCTCATTCGCGGCGATGTTGCCGCCGTTGGCATGAACGAGAGCCACCTTGGCCGCATTCGCGAAGCCTTTCCCGAGGTGTCCTTTACCGTCGTCGCCCGTGGCCGCGATCTGCCCAATGACATCCTCGTGGCGCGCTCTGATGCGGATGCTGATGCCGTGGCCGCGGTCAAATCCGCCTTTGTCGATCACGCACCGGAACTTATGGCGGCCATCCTGACCGGAGAGGACAACCAGAAGTTCAAGGGCGGTTTCTTTCTGACCGAGGTCGAGGACAGCGATTACGACTATGTCCGCTCGATGTATGCGACCATCGGTGTGGATACCAAATCCTTCGTCGGAAACTGAACGGGGCATCCCCATCCGGCCGGGGGCAGCGCCCCCGGTCTTTTGCAACCCGGAGATTGGCCATGCTTGACCTTGAGGGTGATACCCGGTGCGACGCGCAGCAGGCCGAGGCCGATGTTGCGCCGTTGATCGTGGCGCGCGGGTTGAGCAAGGGCTATGGCCGGGGCGGCATCGTGCTCGACGGTATTGATCTGGATATTCGCCGGGGCGAGCGTGTGGCCCTGATCGGGGCCAACGGCTCTGGCAAATCCACCCTTCTCAAGAGCCTGATTGGCCTGCACCCGATCTCCGGCGGCACGCTCACCTGCTTTGGCCATCCGGTCGGCCCAGAGTCGGGTCGCGCGCACCGTCTGCGCATGCGGCGTCAGACCGGCTTTGTCTTTCAGAAACATTGCCTTGTGCGTCGGCGGTCGGTTCTCTCCAATGTCATTCACGGCCTGTTCGGCGAGCCCGGAAGCTGGCGCGCGTTTTCGCATAGCCTGGCCCCCCTTGAGTGGCGCGACCGCGCGATGCAGGCGCTCGGTGATGTCGATCTCGCGCACAAGGCCCTGCACCGCGCCGATGCGCTCTCGGGCGGGCAGCAGCAACGCGTCGCCATTGCCCGCGCGCTTGTGCGGCGTCCGCGTCTGCTCATCGCCGATGAACCGGCCGCGAGCCTTGATCCGGTTTCGGGGGTTAATGTCATGGAACTCTTCACCAAACTGTGCCGGACTCAGGGCATCACGTTGCTCTACACGTCGCATGACATGGCGCATACGATGGACTACGCCGACCGGATTGTCGCGCTCAAGGGGGGGCGGGTGTTCTTTGACCGCCCCGTGACCAAGGTCACGCCAGCCGATCTCAGGGACACATTCGATGGTTGATCAGCGCCTTCAGGCACCGGACAGGTTCAGGCGGTTTTCAGCGGTGAATTTCGTCTTGTTGGTCGCTCTCGGGGCCATCATCCTTGTCTCCATGGGTCAGGTCGCCCCCTCTCCACAACAATTGGCCCAAGGATTGCCGGGCATGGCGAACCTGATTGGCCGGATGTTGCCACCCAATCTGGAGCCGGATTTTCTGGCCCGCGTCGCGCTGCGCATGATCGAGACCTTTCAAATCGCTCTCGTGGGCGCGGTCCTTGGCATTGTTGTCAGCCTGCCTATCGCGTGGTGCGCCGCGCGGGGAGTGTCGCCGCTCGGGCGGGGGAATATTTTGGTCAAGGCGTTTATTTCCTTTCTGCGCACCGTGCCGGATCTGGTCTGGGCGCTGCTCTTTGTGGCCTCGATCGGGCTTGGGGCAGTGGCGGGCACGATGACCATCATGGTCGATACCATCGGCTTTTGCGGTCGCTTCTTTGCCGAGGCAATGGAGGACGCGGAAAAGGAACCGCAAGAGGCGTTGGCCGCCATTGGGGCCAATCGCCCTTCGATCCTCATCGGGGCGATACTGCCCGATATCCTGCCCTCGCTGATCAATTCCTCGCTCTTCGCGCTGGAAAAGGCGGTGCGGTCTTCGGTCGTTCTGGGATTGGTCGGCGCGGGCGGGATCGGTCAGGAACTCAAGGTCGCCTTTGACCTCTTTCAGTACCGCAACGCCTCGATGATTATTCTGGCGATCTTTGCGATTGTTCTGCTGATGGAAATTTGCACCGACAAACTGCGCGCCCGCCTGACGTGAGCATCCGCCGCGACGGGCAGACGGGCACCGTTAAACCCTGTCGATGAACCGTTCCGCCACCTTGGTCTTGATCTCGCCGCGCTGCACCAGAATTTCGAGACAGCGCAGGGTGATGTCGGAAAACCCATAGCAGGTGTCACACAAGAGCGCGATCTTGCGCAGATCCCCGCTGGCAATCGCATCGGGTTGTGACAGGTCGCGCAGATAGAGAATATCGCCATCCAGCATCTGCTGTGGCGTTGCCCCCTCGATCTGCCCCAACCACTTGGACCGCACCAATCGCTTTTCGATATGCAGGAACGAATGCGGCACCAGCCCGTGATGTTGCAAGATGCGGTCGATCTCGCCAAAGGAAGGCTGGTTGTCATAGAGCGGAAAGAAATTCACCTCGCTCTGGACCGCGAGCGTCTGGGACAGCGCCGTCTTGGCATGGCCAAAGATCATCGCCTCGGCCCCCTGCACGTCGATCTTGAGGAAATCGACCCGGCCAATGCCCTCGATCTCATCGAGCTTGCGGCTGGGCAGGTCAATATGTCCGGTGGGCCGCGCGGCACGGCGCAGGCCCAGCAGGTGATCCAGAGTCGCCTGTCGGATTTCAAGCAACGAGGCCAGTCCCGACCCCCGATAGAGGTTGAGCCGATGGGTCTCGCCATCGCCCACCACATCGGGAAAATAGGTCTCATTCGCGGATTTCTGCGCGTTGAGCGCGGCGAGCGCCTCTGGTTGCGGCTCGAACCCGGTCACATGCGCATGGCCTGCGGCCAGCAGCTCTTTGTAGGGCGCATCATGGTTCATCGGGTTGGCCCCGATGTCGAGAATACGCAGGGGCTCGGTCAGCCCCAAGGTCTTGACCAGATCCGCCAGCCGCGTCTTGGCGCGCTCTGCGGGGGGGGCATCAGTGCGTGCGGGCGCGGCAAGGGGCGTCGCCTGTACCGCGTGCAGGCTTGACCCCGATCCGTCGTGCAGGTCTTGCAGAACCATCATCATCTGTGCGGAGATGATCGCGGGCGCGCGCCGTTGCGCAAAATCAAACGCCGCCAGACGCCGCACGCGCAGCTCTTGGTCCGGCATTTCGACCAGGCGCGTCATCATCCGCAACAGGCCGCGCGGTGCCTGCGGATCGTAGAGCAGATCGTGATTGTCGGGGGCGACATGGTCGCGCAGCGCATCGGTTGCCGGGCCGATCACCGGCAGGCCAAACCCCTGTGCCAGCATCACCGACCCCGATGTGAACAGGGTGTTGAACGGCGCAACAAAAACCTGCGCCCGCGCAAATATGCCGGCGACGGCCTCATCGGGGACCGCCTCATCCGTGATCTCGATAGCGTCCAGCCCCTGAAAATCGCGAAACAATTTCTGGTGACTGCGCGCCGACCGGCCACAGAGATGCAGGTGAAACGGCACCTCGCGCCGCAGCAGAACCTTGGCGGTATCGACCAGCGTATCAAGCCCCTTGTTGGCCCGGAACGCGCCAAAGAACAAAAACGACCGCGCGGCGCAGTTGGGCAGATCGCGCGTCAGGCTGGTCTCTTCCGCCTCGTAATGACCAAGGTAACTCGGGTGCGGAATGATCCGCAGGCGCGCCGCCTCGACGCCCCAGTCGCGCTGCATATGCAGGGCCGCATCGGGGGTATGCACATGCACCAGATCGGCCAGCGCGACAACGCGGGCGCGCGCGGCGCAAAAGGTCGCGGGGTCCACGTCCCGGTGCGGGCTGCGATTGTGAACCGTCCACAGAATACGCCCGCCACCGGCCTTGAACGCCTCGAGCGCCGCCAGATCACGCTCGGCGTCATTGGCATTGGCCGCACTGTCGCGGGACCGGCCAAAAATCAGATCATCCCAATGCAGATGCAGCAGCCGTTGCCCCTCTGCCAGCACTTTGGGCAGATCGACAATCTCGGTCTTGTTGAACGGTTCAGCGCAAAACGCGGCGTGTTCGGCGGAATAAAGCAACCGTTGATAGGGATTGCCGCGGGACATCGGCAGGTTGAGAACCGGCGTGGGGGCCGCAGCCACGTGTGGTTTTGCGGTCTTGATCGTTGCGCTTTTCGCCATGTCTCGCCCTTTTTCCCCATACCACCAATTACGATTGATCCGGCGCTTGCAACAGAAATCTACCCGTTCGCCCTGTCACACAAGGCCATATCACACAGCGCGGCCACGTTCCTGCCGGAACGGATCAAAAACCGTGGCTGACCTGACCCGGCAGCCTGAGTAGGCGGCGCGGTCCGCGACGCTCAGAAGGGCCGTGTGACGCCCCGGATTGTCTTCTATTGTCGCGGCATCCGGGTTGATTCGCTGCGCTGCGCGTCGCACCCGCCCAAGATCCAATCCGGCAGGAGCCGCAATGACCCGCTTTCCGCTCGCCCAATCCCGCCTCTCTGCCCTACGCACCCGTATGGAAGCCACCGGCACCGATCTGGTGGCGCTTGGACCGTCGAGCCATATGGCATGGCTCTCGGGCGTGCATCCGCATGGCGATGAGCGGCCCGTGATGCTCTTGGTCAGCCGCACGTATGCCGGGTTTCTCATGCCCTCGCTCAATGCCGCCTCGGCGCGGCAATCGACCGATCTGCCATTTCATATGTGGCGCGATGACGAAGGCCCGCTGGCGGCGCTGCACGATGTTTTGCGCGCCTGTGACGCTGCGCGCCCCGGCCTGTCGGTGGTGTTGGATGAGACCATGCGTACGGATTTCTCGCTTTTGCTGCTTGACCATCTCGACACGCCGACCCGCCGGTTTACCGACGATACGGTCGGCGCGCTGCGTGCCTGCAAGGACGCCGCCGAGTTCGACGCGATCAAGGCCGCGCATCGCCTCAATGACCAAGCCGTGCAGGCCGCGTTCGAGGCGCTCCGCACGGGCATGACCGAGCGCGATCTGGTGCAGGTCATTCAGGATTTCTATGGCGCGCATGGCGCGACGCTGGAATTCTGTTCGGTTTGCTTTGGCCCGTCGGGGGCCTTTCCGCACCATACGCCCGGCATGACGCGGCTAGAGCGCGACATGCCCGTGTTGCTCGATACCGGCTGCCGCCTGAACGGCTACCCCTCGGACATGACGCGCTGCGGCTATTTCGGCACGCCCGACGCCACCTATACCGAGGTTTTTGCCGTGGTCGATCAGGCCGTCCGGGCGGCGCTGGACGCCGCGCGCCCCGGCGCTCTGGCGCGCGATATCGACAAGGCGGCGCGCGATGTGATCACCGCCGCAGGCTATGGCGACCGCTTCTTGCATCGCACCGGCCACGGCCTTGGCATCGACATCCACGAGCCGCCCTATATCACCGCCACCGCAGATACCCCGCTGGCAGAGGGCAATGTGTTCTCCATCGAACCGGGCATCTATCTTGAGGGGCGCTTTGGTCTCCGGCTCGAGGAAATCGTGATTCTGCGGCCCGAGGGGGCCGAGGTCTTCTCGGATATGCCCCGCGATCTGCTGGTGCGCCCGTTGCCTGACTGATCCAATGGGCGTCAACCCAGGGCTGTAGTGCGATATAGGTCCGATTCGGTGGCAAAAAATTTTCCAGAGGCAAAAATTTTTGTTGCAATGGCTTTGCATTTCGTCTGAGGTGTGGCCAAGAAACGCCTTCTGACCCAAGGACGCCGATGACCTATTCACCTGCCGGTGCGCCACTCGCCTTGGGCCGCCGCATACGAAAACGCAGGCAGCGCATGTCGATGACCTTGCAGGATCTCAGCAACGGATGTGGAGTGTCGGTGAGCTATCTCAGCCAGATCGAACGCGACAATGCCGTGCCCACCCTGGGCACGCTGGCCGAAATCGCGGCGGCGCTGGATGTCAGCATCGACCATTTCATCGCCACCCCGCGACAGGCGGATAGCGTGACCCGCGCCGAGACACGCCCGCAGTTTTCCATTTCCGGCACCTCCATCATCTATGAACAGATCGGGGCCGAGTTTCCGGGTCATGAGCTGACCTCCTTCGTCCTCAATGTGCCGCCCGCCTATCAGTCCGAAACCGTGCAGCATTCCGGCGAAGAGCTGATCTTTGTGCTCGACGGCGAGATCCTTCAAGTGGTCAATGGTCAGCAATTCCTGCTGCGCGCCGGGGACAGTATGCACTATCTGGGCCAGCATCCGCATTCCTGGTCCAACGTCAGCGCGCATTGGGCGCGTCTGCTCTGGACCGGCAAGATGCTGCATGGCGCAACCCCCTCGTCCTATGTGCCGCGCACTGTCGCGGAGACTTCAAAATCCGACATTCCCTGAGCGACAACACAACATGTCGCTCTGGCACCAGCCGGGCAAACCGGCGCAATCTTACCAAATCCAACAAGGAGAACACGCGTGAAACACCTATTGCTCTGCGCTTCGGCTCTGGCGCTGACCGCCACGATGTCCGAGGCCAAAACCTTTGTCTATTGCTCCGAAGCCTCGCCCGAGGGCTTTGATCCCGCGCCCTTTACCGCTGGCGGCACTTTCGATGCCTCTGCGCATCCGATCTACAACCGCCTGACAGAATTCAAGAAAGGCACGACCGAGGTCGAACCGGGCCTTGCGGAAAGCTGGGACGTGTCCGAGGACGGCACCGAATACACCTTTCATCTGCGCGAGGGTGTCAAATGGCACGCGAACGACAACTTCACGCCCACCCGTGACTTTAACGCTGATGACGTGATCTTTTCCTACGAGCGTCAGGGGTCGGCCGATCATCCGTGGCACCAGTATATCGCCGGTGTGACCTATGAATATTACACCTCGATGGCGATGCCCGAGCTGATCAAATCCATCGAGAAAATCGACGACTACACCGTCAAATTCACCTTGAACCAGCCCGAGGCACCGTTTCTTGCGAATATCGCGATGCCTTTTGCCTCGATCGTGTCCAAGGAATATGCCGATACGCTTGACGCCGCAGGCACCAAGGAAGACCTCAACAACCTGCCCATCGGCACCGGCCCTTTCAAGTTCGTAGCCTATCAAAAGGACGCCGTTGTCCGCTACACCAAGAACGCCGACTATTGGGGCGAGGGCGCGATCATTGATGATCTGGTCTTTGCCATCACGCCCGACGCGGCCGTGCGCCTGCAAAAGCTCAAGGCTGGCGAATGCCACCTGATGCCCTATCCGGCCCCGGCTGATATCGAGACGATCAAGGCAGACCCCAACCTCAAACTGGACGAACAGGCCGGTCTGAATGTGGGCTATCTGGCCTATAACACCACCGTTGCGCCGTTTGACAACGCCCGCGTCCGCAAGGCGCTGAACATGGCGATCAACAAGAACGCCATCGTTGACGCGGTGTTCCAAGGGGCGGCTGCCCCCGCCAAGAACCCGATTCCGCCAACCATGTGGTCCTATAACGATGCGATCGAGGATGACCCCTACGATCCCGAAGCCTCCAAGAAGATGCTGGAGGAAGAGGGCGTGACCGACCTCTCGATGAAAATCTGGGCGATGCCGGTGCAGCGCCCCTATATGCCCAACGCGCGTCGCTCGGCAGAACTGATGCAGGAAGATCTCTCCAAGGTTGGCGTCACGGTCGAGATCGTGTCTTATGAATGGGGCGAGTATCTGCAAAAGTCGATGGAAGCAGGCCGTGACGGTGCGGTGATGCTGGGCTGGACCGGGGACAATGGCGATCCCGACAACTTCCTGTCGGTGCTCTTGTCCTGCGATTCCGCTGGTGAAGGCGGTGCCAACCGCGCCTTCTGGTGCAACGAGGAGTTCTCCAAGCTGCTCAAGGATGCCAAAATCACCGCCGACCCCGCAGAGCGGACCGCGCTCTACGAACAGGCGCAGGTGATTTTCAAGGATCAAGCCCCGTGGTTCACCATCGCACACTCGACCCAATATGTGCCGATGTCGACCAAGGTCTCCGGGTTCAAAATGAGCCCCTTGGGTGATTTCACCTTCGAGACCGTTGACCTTGCCGAATAACCGGATCGTCTTGATCTGAAACCGAACGCGCGGGGGCTTGGCCCTCGCGCGTTTTCAAAGGAAAGCGGCGCATGATCCGATTCATCCTGTCCAAACTCCTCTACCTGATCCCGACGTTTCTCGGGATCACCATCATCGCCTTCAGCTTCGTGCGCATCCTGCCCGGTGATCCGGTGCTGCTGATGGCGGGTGAGCGTGGCGTGACGCCCGAACGGCATGCCGAACTGAGCGCACAATTGGGCTATGATCAGCCCATCGTGATGCAGTATTTCGAGTTCCTCGGACGGCTCTTGCAGGGCGACATGGGCAATTCGCTCGTGACCAAGAAGCCGGTGCTGGACGAATTCCTGACCCTCTTTCCCGCGACCGTCGAACTTGGCCTCTGCGCCATTCTCATCGCCACGGTGATCGGCGTTACCGTCGGCGTGCTTGCCGCCATCCGACGCGGAAGCTGGTTTGACCAGATTTCCATGACCCTCGCCCTCGTCGGGTTTTCCATGCCGATTTTCTGGTGGGGGCTGCTGCTCATCATCTTTTTCTCGGGCATTCTGGGCTGGACGCCGGTGTCGGGGCGCATAAGCCTCTTGTATTACTTCCCCGATGCAACCGGGTTCATGCTGATCGACAGCCTGCTCTCGGGGCAAAAGGGGGCGTTCACCTCGGCGCTGAGTCACCTCATCCTGCCGTCGCTGGTGCTGGCCACCATCCCGCTTGCGGTCATCGCCCGCCAGACCCGGTCTGCCATGCTCGAAGTGATGGGCGAGGATTACGTCCGCACCGCCCGCGCCAAGGGCATGCCGCAATACCGCGTGATCGGCATCCATGCCCTGCGCAATGCGATGGTGCCGGTGGTCACCACCATTGGCCTGCAAATCGGGGTGCTGATGGCCGGTGCGATCCTGACCGAAACCATCTTTTCATGGCCCGGCATCGGCAAATGGATGATCGATTCCATCTCGCGCCGGGATTATCCGGTGGTGCAATCCGGCCTCTTGCTCATCGCGGCGCTCGTGATGATCGTCAACCTGCTGGTCGATCTGACCTATGGCCTCATCAACCCGAGGATTCGTGTGAAATGAGCGATACATCCAACCTTGCCGCCCCGGTGAAACTGTCCGACGCGGCAATCCGCCGTCGCATGCTGGCTGAATTCTGGTTCTACTTCAGCCAGAACCGCGGCGCGGTCATCGGTCTGGCGGTCTTTATCTGCTTGGTGCTGACGGCCGTCTTTGCCGCTGCTCTGGCCCCGCATGACCCCACCACGCAATACCGCGAGGCGCTGCTCGTGCCGCCCGTCTGGGCCGAAGGTGGCAGCACGCAGTTCCTGCTTGGCACCGATGCGGTCGGGCGCGACATGCTCTCGCGCCTGATCTTTGGCGCGCAATATTCGCTCTTCATCGGTATCGTGGTGGTCTCCATCGCTCTCTTTGGTGGCGTCATCATCGGCCTTTTGGCCGGGTTCTTTGGCGGCTGGATCGACAGCGTCATCATGCGGATGATGGATGTGATCCTGGCCTTCCCATCGCTCCTTCTGGCGCTCGTGCTGGTGGCGGTGCTTGGGCCGGGGCTGACCAATGCGATGATCGCCATCGCGATTGTCTATCAGCCGCATTTCGCCCGCCTGACCCGCGCTGCTGTCATGTCCGAGATGAAGCGCGAATATGTCAGTGCCGCGCGCGTGGCGGGCGCGGGTAATCTGCGCCTGATGTTCAAGACCATCCTGCCCAATTGCCTTGGACCGCTGATTGTGCAGGCAACATTGTCCTTTTCCTCGGCGGTGCTCGATTCCGCCGCCCTGGGCTTTCTCGGCATGGGCGCACAGCCGCCGTCGCCGGAATGGGGCACCATGCTGGCCGAGGCGCGCGAATTCATCCTGCGCGCGTGGTGGGTTGTCACATTCCCCGGCCTCGCCATCCTGATTTCGGTGCTGGCGATCAACCTCATGGGCGACGGGCTGCGTGATGCGCTTGACCCCAAGCTGAAGCGGAGTTGACGGTATGGCGCTTTTGAACATCAAGAACCTGACCGTCAAATTCGCCACCGCCACCGGCAGCTTTACGGCCGTGGACGGGATCGACGTGCATGTCGACCGCGGCGAGGTGCTGGCCATTGTCGGCGAAAGCGGCTCGGGCAAATCGGTCTCGATGCTCGCGGTCATGGGGCTCTTGCCCGATACCGCCAGCATCACCGCCGATGAAATGACCTATGACGGGCGCGACATCTCGAACCTCTCCGCCTCAGAGCGGCGGACCCTCATTGGCCGCGAGATCACCATGATCTTTCAGGAACCTGTCGCCTCGCTCAACCCGTCCTTCACTGTGGGATTTCAGATCGAAGAGGTGCTGCGCCTCAACCTTGGTCTCTCGCGGCGCGATGCCCAAAGCCGCGCGCTCGACCTCTTTCGCGCCGTGGGCATCCCCGAGCCGGAGGCCAAGATCAAAGCCTATCCGCATCAGATGTCCGGCGGGCAATGCCAGCGGGTGATGATCGCCATCGCCATCGCCTCGAACCCGCGCCTTCTGATCGCGGATGAGCCGACAACGGCCCTCGACGTGACCATCCAGAAACAGATCCTCGATCTCTTGATGAAACTGCAAGAGGATTACGGCATGGCGCTGATCCTGATCACCCATGACATGGGCGTCGTGGCCGAAACCGCCGACCGGGTGGTGGTGCAATATCAGGGGAAAAAGATGGAAGAGGCGGATGTGCTCTCGCTCTTTGAAAACCCTCAGAGCCCCTATACCCGCGCCCTGCTCTCGGCGCTGCCGGAACATGCGACTGGCGACCGCCTGCCCACGGTCTCTGATTTCTTTGCGCAGGAGACCGCCCGATGACCGCCGCAGCCATCCCCCCCGTTGTCGAAGGTCGCGGCATCGTGCAGGATTATGCCGTGCCCGGCAGCCTCTTTGCCCGCGCCGGCTCTGTGCGCGCCCTCAACGGCATCGACTTCAAGGTCGACAAGGGCAAGACCCTCGCCATTGTCGGCGAAAGCGGCTCGGGCAAATCGACCCTCGCGCGGATCATTGCCCTGATCGACGCTGCGTCGGGCGGCGAGTTGCGGATTGACGACCACCCGGTCGATATTGCCCGCAAACGCCCCGGCCCCGTCCTGCGCTCCAAGGTGCAGATGGTGTTCCAGAACCCCTATGGCAGCCTCAATCCCCGCCAGAAAATCGGCAATGTGCTGATGGAACCCTTGGTGATCAACACCGATATGCCAAGCTCCGAACGCCGCGACCGCGCCGAGGCGATGATCAAGAAGGTCGGCTTGCAGCCCGAGCATTTCAACCGCTACCCGCATATGTTCTCGGGCGGTCAGCGGCAGCGCATCGCGATTGCCCGCGCGCTCATGCTCAACCCCTCGCTTCTGGTGCTGGATGAGCCGGTCTCGGCGCTTGATCTCTCGGTGCAGGCGCAGGTGCTCAACCTCTTGGCCGATTTGCAGGAGGAGTTCGAGCTGACCTATGTCTTTGTCAGCCATGACCTATCTGTCGTGCGCTACATTGCCGATGAGGTGATGGTGATCTCCAAGGGCGAAGCGGTCGAGCAGGGCAGCCGCGAGGCGCTCTTTGCCGACCCGCAACACCCCTACACCCGCGCCCTCTTTGCGGCGACGCCCGTCACCGATGTCGCAGCCATCCGCAGCCGCGTCGAGCGCCGCAAGGCCGCGAGAAGCGCGTAGGGTGAAGGGTGAGGATTGGAGTTGGGGGAGGCCAGATTTGGCGTTCTACCTATTTTCCAAGGCACGGAGACATCGCTTCTCAGGCACAGCCGCGATGCGATCGTGCTGAAGGCATGACTCTGGTATGACCCGTCTCGTTGCACTGATGGCGGGCCACTTTTTGGAATGACACTGGCGCGACGGGCGGTGGATTTTAAGGTGTCGTGCAATACTGAAAAAATCATGCGTCGTGCGCCCTCAAGTTTCAAAAGTATCATGCCAGCGGAGAGCTGAGCGATGATTGAGGTGCTGGCGCTAAGCATTGCTTTCGCAATGACACTTGGCGTTTTGTCATCTGATCTTGAACCGACCACCCCGTTCCCATTCCACGATACCATCGCCGGAGAATACCTTGGCAGTCATTTTGCCAGTCCGCTGATTGTGAGTGGCTGCATCGGGGGCAACGGTCGAGGATACTGTGAGCCTAACTCTGATACTTTGCGAGTTATCGAACACGTCAACCCACTCCAAATCTAACTCAATATCGAATATTCTGTCGCTGGTCCTATATGCATCAAAAACGGCGTTAGGTATGCCGCTATCAATCCAGCAAATTGGGAGTGGTATGCCGTCCCCAAGGCCCACGGGAATCATTGTTCCCGTACCCGTCTCGACACCTGAGATAAAGTTAGTCGGCCTGATATCCGTAGTTCCAATGGGATAAACAAACGGTGTGATCATAATTAGACGGGCTCGTATTATACAAGACTTTGCCGGGGATTGTCCGAAATTCTGAATAAAAACTTCACAGTTTGCCCAACTCTTATCAACCCTATACGTCGCACCGGTGCACATCAAATAGGCCCGAACTTGCGCTTGCCCCATTTCTCTAGCGTCTCGAAGGGTGAACCAGACAAAGATTACACCAGCGAAAGTTATGACGGCCATTACAATAGTGGCTATCAGCATATACAACGTCCATCGCGCCATTTCAGACTGTGCTATTAGGTCGTCCTGAGCGCGCCGTTGTTCATTTGTAGCATTTATTATTTTCGATACGCATTCCGCAATGTTGACACTTTGCCCTGTGAAGCAGGTGCCGCGAATTTTGGCGTCGGCGTGCCTTTGATAGCTTGCGTTGTGCTGATCGCGCTCGCCTCTGGCTTCGCCTATTTGTGACCCGACATAATAAGAGGCCCAAACCGAAATTATCGCGAGAACCGCTAATCCAAATACAAGTGGTTTCACCCAATCACGCTTAAACATTACAACAAAAACGCTCCGCTAAACTTCCCTTGGGATAGTTCGTCCGCAACACTCAATTCCTCATCGTTGATTCCAATGACCAGCAGCCTTTCAACAAGCTCTGCGTATGTCACGCCATTTCTGTTCAACTCTGCGGTATCGTGTACGAATGGTTCGATGCCAAGAACTCGACACCCCGCGTCACTCCATTTCGAACACCGGGATGAAGCTGGCCGGGGCGAGGGTCTCGGCCAGATCGGTGTTGTCCACCATGTCAGAGGTCACCAACTGGATCTTTGGCCCCGCGTGGCGCAGCTCCAACCTGCCCTCAATCGCCCGTACCGCCATTTCAATGGCCAGTTTGCCCTGCATGATCGGGAAATCCGTGGGCGCCGCCAGAATCCGCCCCCGCCGGATGCCGCGAAACACCGCATGGCTCATGTAATCCGACACGATGCTGATCCGGTCCTGCAAGCCGCGCGCGCGCAGGATTGACACCGCCACCTCGGCGGTGGGGGCGCTGCCCACCAGATAGTCGATCTCAATCCCGCTATCGAGCGTTTCCTCAATGAGCGTCACCTGAATCTCGCGCCCGGTGTCGCCATATTTGGTGAGCGCGATGCTGGCCGAACTCTCTGCGATGGCCTCGCGGAATCCGGCCTCGACAAAGCCGACCCAGCCCGCCCCCTCCGGCCCCGGAAACCACGCCAGCCGCACCGGCGCGCTGCCCTTGGGATGCCGCGCGGCGATAAAGCGGCCGGCCGTTGCCCCCATCTCGTACCACGACACCGCCGCCTTGGCCGCAATCCCCGGATCGGCAATGTCATTGACGGCGGCGATCACCGGCACTTTTTCCGACAGCGCCTGCACCGTCGGCGTCAACCCGTCAAACGACACGGTGCCCACAATCAGCGCATCGGCCCCCTGCGCCACACACTCCGTGATCTGCTCGATCTGCCGCGCGAGATTGGGATAGCCGCCCGCCTCGACCAGACGAAAGCCGACCCCCAGACGCTCGGCCTCTTGCACCATGCCGTAATTCACAGACAGCCAATAGGCATCCTTGAGATGCGGATAGGACACGCAGATCGTCCAGCGCGATGCCGCCCTGTCCAGCGGCCGATAGGCCAAGGGCTGCGCGGCACTTTCATAATCGAACGGCACCGCATGGGTTTGCAGCGGCCAAACCTCTCCCAAAGTCTCGGCCCAGAGCGGAAGCGGCAAGAGCGCGAGCACACAGACGATTATTCTTTGCATGAAAATCTCACTCCTCCGCAGAAAATTACTATAATCTGTCAGGACAGGACTGCAAGAAAGCTGGCGGATCAGGGACGGACCGGATGAGAACCAGAACCGGATTGGGCGCGCGACTGCTCGCGGCGTTTCTCGTGATCGCCGGTCTGCCGGCGCTTGCGGGGTTTTTCGGCTGGTTTGAACTGCGCGATGTCACCCGCGCCCAACAACAGCTCTATGAAAACTCGATCCCGGTCCTGTCGGACATGCGTCGCTTCACGGAAGAAAGCTCGGCCATCATCACCGTCGCCCCGGAACTGGCAGCGGTGGATGACGAGGCCGCACGCCGTGACCGCGCCGCCTACCTCAGCGCGCGGGTGGCGGCGCTCTCGGATCATCTCACCCGGTTTCAATCCGAACATGGCGGCAGCGGCGGCGATATGACCCGCGCCGTCGCGGCCATGAAGGACGGTATCGCCGAGTTGGACCGCTTGGTGAAACAGCGCCTCTCGCTGGTGCAGGCGCGGGAGGAGGGTTTGAACCGCGCCCTCGGAGCGACCTCCGCGCTCTTGAACATGGCTGACACGCTGGTCGCCAATGCCGAAATGGGCACCGCGGCGGTGATTTCGAACCTCTATGAATACGACACCGGCGCGCCCGGCACCTCCTCGCGCCTTGCCACGCTGGACAAGCTGATCGAGGTCGACCTCTTCCAACTCGGTCTGATGTTCGAATTGCGCTCGCGCACTGCCGAAATCGGGCTTCTCTTCAACCGCATCGCCACCTTGACCGAACCGACCGATCTCGCCTCGATCAGCGCCAATCTGCGGGAGCGCACCGAAATCGTCGCACGCCGCGTGGCGGCGATCCGTGATCCGGGCCGTGCCGCGCAGGCGCAGACGCTGCTGGCCACCATCCTGCCACTCAGTGATCCCGCAGGCGGGCAGGGGCTGCTGGGGCTGACGGATGGCATCCTGCAATTGGAACGCCAGATCGACAGCGAACAGGCGGCGCTCCGGGTCTCGGCCACACGGTTGCATGGCGCGGTGACGGATCTTGCCACGCGCGTGCAGGCGGATGCGCTCTTTGCCGGGACCACGTCGATGGAGGTGATCCGCGCCACCCGGTTGCGCAGCGCCGGCGCTGCGGCTCTCGCGCTCTTGCTGTCGCTGGGCGTGCTGTGGTTCTACGTGCGCGGCAATATCTCGCGGCGTCTCGACAATCTCTCGGACATGATGACCCGATTGGCCGCCGGTCAGCTTGATATGCGCGTGGCGCCCCGTGGCAGCGACGAGATTGCCGGCATGGAACGCGCGGTCGAGGTGTTTCGCCGTCAGGCCATCGCCAACCGCAACCTCGAAGAGGCCCGCCGCCACAACGAAGAAGAACTCAACCGCCACCGCACCGCCCTGCAAGAGCTGGTGGCCGAGAAAACCGAACAACTGCGCGGCGAGGTTGAAGCGCATGCCGTGGCCCGCCAAAAGGCCGAGGCCGCAGACCGCGCCAAATCCGAATTCCTCGCGATGATGAGCCATGAAATCCGCACGCCGATGAATGGGGTTCTGGGGATGCTGCGCAATCTTTCGGCAGATGGTCTTTCTGAGGCGCAACTCGAGCAGCTGCGCGCCGCCCGTGCCTCGGGTGAGAGCCTGCTGACCATCCTCAACGACATCCTCAACTATTCCAAAACCGAACTCAGCGGCGCCCATGAGGAACGCGCGGTCTTTTCCATCACCGAGGTGATGCATCTGATCGTGACCCTGCTCGACCCCGGCGCGCGGGAAAAGGGCATCGTGCTCTGGCTCGATCTGCCCGAGGATGCCCCCGCCGCCGTGCTGGGCGATATGGCCAAGCTGCGCCAGATCCTGTTCAATCTCGTCTCGAACGCGGTCAAGTTCACCGAAGAGGGCGAGGTGGTGCTGCGGCTGCGCGTGCGGCCCGCCGGGGCCGGACGTGTCACCCTGATCCTTGAGGTCAGCGACACCGGCAAGGGCATTTCGGCACAGGCGCGCCAGCGCATCTTTGAGGCGTTCGAGCAAGAGGACGGGCTGACCGCACGGCGCTATGGTGGCACTGGGCTTGGCCTCGCGATCTGCCGCAAATTCGCCGAGGTGATGGGGGGCGCGCTCAGTGTCGAGAGCACGCCGAACGTCGGCTCGGTCTTTACCTTCATGGCCGATTTCGACCTGGCCGATGCCGCCGGACTGACCGAAACTCCGCCGGATTGGACCCCGGTGCGCGGCGACCGCAGCCTGCATGCGCTCATCGTCGAGGATCACGAGGTCAACCAGATGGTCGCGCGCAGCTATCTCGAACGGATGGGTCACACAGCGGTCTGCGTCGACAGCGCCGAGGCGGCGCTCGCGCTGCTCACTGCCGAGCGCTTTGATCTGGTGCTGATGGATGTCAACCTGCCGGGTCTTTCGGGCACAGAGGCGACGCGCCGCATCCGCGCCATGCCCGTCGGGCGCAGCCTGCCGATCATCGGCATCTCCGCCCATGTTCAGGACGACGAGGTCGAGGAACAGCTCGATGCCGGGATGGATTGCTTTGTGGCCAAGCCGGTTTCGCCCGAACGGCTGGTCGCGGCGCTGGAACAGGTCACAGGCGGACAGCGGCGCGGCGTCTTCCTCTCGCCCCGGTCGCTCTCGTGGCTGGCGAGCGGGCCGCGCGATGTTCTGGGCAGCATGGTTGCTGATCTCGGTCGGGAGCAGACCGTCGAGGCGATTCACCTCTATCTCGACGGCCTCACCTCGGATGCGACCGCCCTGCAAGAGGCCGTGGACCACCGCGACACCGCCCGCGCCGCCAAGGTCGCACACCGGATGAAGGGGGCGGCAGGCAATTTCAGCCTGCCCGGTCTCTCTGCCTGTTTGAAACAGATCGAAGCCGCCGCCCGGTCGGGCGATCTGACCCCCGTGGCGACGGCGCTCGCCGCTTTTCCCGAGGAAATCGCACAGGCGCGCAGCACAGTCATACAGGCGCTTGATGACCTGACAGCCGCCCCTCAGTCCAAAGTGGCGGTGAACACATAACCCTCGCCATGCGCGGTGGTGATGAACCGTGGCGCGCTGGCGTCTTCTTCCAGTTTGGTGCGCAGGCGGCGGATGATGACATCGACGGTGCGCGTGTCGGGGTGCTGCTGGCGATGGGTGATCACCGTCATCAGCCGCTCGCGGCCCAGAACTTCTCCGGGATGGCGCAGCAACTCCGCCAGCACCTCGAATTCGGCCCGCGTGATCCGGATCGGCTCGCCATCCGGGGCGATCAACTGGCGGGTGGCAAAGGCAAAGGCATAGCCGTGAAACCGCACGTTCTGACGTGAAAAGCGGCGCTGTGCCTCGGTGCGCCGCAACAGGTTCTTGATCCGGGCCAACAATTCACGGCGATTGAACGGCTTGCAGACGTAATCATCCGCCCCCAGTTCCAGCCCGACAATCCGATCCACATCATCGCTGAGGCTGGTGGTCAGGATGATGCCGATATCCGAGCGCGCGCGTTGTTCACGGGTGATCTGCAACCCGTCCTTTCCATCCAGCGTAATATCCACCAGCAAAAGGTCGGCGCGGTCGCTGGCCAGCATCGGATCGGCCTTCTCGGCACTGTCAAAGGCGGTGACCGTATAGCCATGCGATCTGAGATACTCCGCCAGCGTCGTGCGGGTGACGGGTTCATCCTCGATGATCACGATATGGGCCGCTCTTGCCACCTGTGAGCCCTCTGTGCAGTTTCCTCCTGTTAATATTTTTTCACAATTAAGTCCAGTTCGTTCATGCCCTTGGTCTGACGTGTTCATATCCCATCCGTACACTTCTCTCACCAAAGCCCGAGAAACGGGCGGGACACCTCAACACAGGGAGTTTTCAGAATGAGAGTACGTTTGCGAATGGCCGGCGGGGTCGCAGCGCTCGCGATGGCCGCAACGGGTGCCTTGGCGGATTCCGAAGATCCGATCGTCATCCCCATCCACAACTGGTCCAGCCAGATCGTGATGAGCCATGTGGTCGGCCAGATCTTTGAATCGATGGGCAACAGTGTCGAATATGTCTCGACCGACAGCCAGTCGGTTTACGAATCCGTCCGTCTGGGCGATGTCGCCCTCGAAATGGAAGTCTGGGAAGGCGCGTTTGGCGCCTCCTTCCGCGCCGCGCTGGAAAAGGGCGGCTTGCACGACGCGGGCGATCACGATGCCGTCACCCGCGAGGATTGGTGGTATCCGATGTGGACCAAAGACGCCTGTCCCGGCCTGCCCGATTGGGAGGCGCTGAACGCCTGTGCCGCCGCCTTTGCCACACCGGAAACCGGCGAGTCCGGGCGCTTTCTTGGCGGTCCGGTGGACTGGCTCAAGCATGATCAGGAACGTGTCGACGGGCTTGGCATGAACTTCAAGGTCGTCAACGCAGGCTCTGCCGCAGCACTCTGGGCTGAACTGGGCTCTGCCGAAAAGACCAAGACGCCGATCGTCCTCTTCAACTGGACACCCAATTTCGCCGAAGCGGTCTGGCCCGGCGAATTCGTCGAGTTTCCGGAATGGGTCGAAGGCTGCGACAAAGATCCCGCCGTCGGTCCCAACCCGGACAAGACCTATGATTGCGGCAATCCCGCCAATGGCTATCTGAAAAAGGCCGCTTGGGATGGGATGAAGGACAAATGGCCGGATGCCTACACGATGCTGACCAAGATCAGCTTTACCAACCCGCAAATCGCGGAAATGGCCAAGCTGGTAGACATCGACGAGATGGAGCCGGAAGAGGCCGCAACGCATTGGCTGGAAGATAACGGCGACGTCTGGAAGGTCTGGATCAACTGATCCGGCCCTGAATTCCACCTCACCCGTGATCTGCCACGGGTGAGGTTTTGCCATTTATAACAAGGGGGTGTCGCGTGCCGGTGTCTGAACCCGTGATCTCATGCCGCAATGTCTGGAAATTGTTCGGCCCGTCGCCCGAGTCCTATCTCAAGGGCCTCAGGACCGACCCCGGCTTTGATGCCATTCGTCAGGCGGGCTATATCTCGGCGGTGCGTGATGTCTCGCTCGATATCGCGCGCGGCGAGATGCTGGTGATCATGGGCCTGTCCGGCTCCGGCAAATCCACCCTTGTGCGCTGCCTCTCGCGCCTGATCGAGATCACCGGCGGCACTGTGTCGGTCGAGGGGCAGGACATCGGCGCGCTCTCTGAGAAACAGCTGATCGACCTGCGGCGCAACAAGATGGGCATGGTGTTCCAGAGCTTCGGCCTCTTGCCGCATCGCACGGTGCTGGAAAATGTGGCCTTTCCGCTGGAAATGCGCGGGCAGGACCGCGCCACCCGCCGCAAACGCGCGCTGGAGGTGATCGAATTGGTGGGGCTCGGCGGGCGCGAGGATTACTTTCCGCGCGAATTGTCTGGTGGCCAGCAACAGCGCGTCGGCATCGCCCGCTCTCTCGCCATCGAGCCGGATATCTGGTTTCTGGACGAGCCGTTTTCGGCGCTCGATCCGCTCATTCGCCGCGAGATGCAGGACGAATTCCTGCGCCTGCAAGAGTTGCTGGGCAAGACCATCGTCTTTATCACCCATGATTTCGACGAGGCGCTCCGCTTGGCCGACCGCATCGCCATCATGAAGGACGGCGCGGTCGAGCAATGCGACACCCCGGATCAGATCGTCCTGAACCCGGCGACCGACTATGTCCGCAAATTCACCGAAGAGATCGAAAAGGCGCGCGTCGTGCATGCCTCTGGCCTTGCCCGCCCGATCAATGGCACCCGGCCCGAGGGGCTGCCCGTCGCCGGAAAATCCACGATCCGCGCCCTTGCGCGCCTCCTGATCAACGATCCGCGTGAAATCCTGCCCGTCGCCGATGACACAGGCCGCATTACCGGCACCCTCAACCGACAAGAGGCGCTCGATATCCTGCTCGGGGGCCACACATGAGCGAGAGCGCGCTTCCCCTTTCGTCGCCCGCCAAACCGCGGCTCAATCCCGCTTGGGCAATTCTGGCCGTCGCGGTCTGTCTTGTCCTTGCCCGTCCGATACTCCCCGACGCGCTCATGCGTCCCGCCGAAATCCTGATCCTGCCGCTGGCGGATTGGATCAATGCGTTTTTCACATGGCTGCGCGATGATCTGGGGCTGATCCATGTCACCCGCGCCTTTGCCGATGGCATTGAATGGCTGCTCGATGTCACCGCCAATATCCTCTACGGCAAGAACCGCTGGCCGCGCCTTGGCCCGCTGCCGTGGTCGGTCGTGGCCCTCACCGCCGCCTGTCTTGGCTATTGGCTGGGGGGCCGGCGTCTGGCGCTGCTGGCGGGGGGCACCTTTGTCTGGATCGCCCTCATGGGGCAATGGACCTGGGCCATGGAAACCCTGTCGGTCATCGTCGTGGCCGCCCCGTTTTCGGTGCTGATGGGCCTCTTGATGGGGATCGCCGCATGGCGGTGGCACAGGGTCGAGGCGGTGATGAACCCGATCCTCAACATCGCGCAATCGCTGCCGCATTTCGCCTATATGATCCCCGTGGTGGTGTTCATCGGCGTCGGACCCAAGGCGGGGGCCATCGTCACCATCATCTTTTCAGTGCCTCCGATGATCCGCATGACCCTGTTGGGTCTGCGCAAGGTGCCGCCCGAGGTGATCGAGAGCGGCAAGATGTGCGGCAGCACCGGCTGGCAATTGATGACGCGCGTGCGCATCCCGACCGCCCGCACCGAAATTCTGGTGGGCGTCAATCAGGTCATCATGCAATGTCTTGCGATGGTGGTTCTGGCCAGCTTCATCGGCATGCCGGGGCTGGGTCAGAAACTCCTGCAACTGTTGCAGGCGCTCAAGATCGGGCGCTCCATTGAAATCGGCATCACCATCGTCTTGCTCGCGGTGACCCTCGACCGCTGTTCCAAGGCTTGGGCCGAACGTCAGCCCACCCACCACGAACCGGGGATCGGCTGGGGGGTGCGACATCGGGTGCTGACCACCTGGGCCGGGCTGATGGTCGCGGGCTTTGCCCTCTCCGCACTGGTGCCCTTCTTTGCAGAGGTCGGGCGCGGGCAATCGCTCTCGGTGGCGGACCCGCTTGATGCAATGATGACGTGGGTGATCGTGACGGTTGATCCCGTCACCCAATGGCTGCGCTGGTTCCTGATCACCTGGGTTCTCATCCCGGTGCGCGACGCGCTCTTGTGGTTGCCCTACACGGCGGTTCTGGCGCTGCTCGCCGCGGCTGGCTTTGCCGTGGGCGGCTGGCGCTCGGCGCTGATCTGCCTTGGGTTCTTCGGCTATATCGCCCTCACCGGCTGGTGGGATCGTGCCATGATCACCGTCTACACCGTGCTTGTGGCCGTTGCGGTCGCGACCAGCTTTGGCTTTCCGTTTGGTATCTGGGCCGCACGGTATGAGACGCGGGCCAAACGCGTGCTTCTTCTCTGCGACAGTCTTCAGACCTTTCCCAGCTTTATCTACCTCATTCCGGTGATCATGCTCTTTGGCGTCAATGACGTGGCGGTGGTGGGGGCGGTGGTGCTCTTTGCTGCCGTGCCGCTGATCCGCTACACCATCGAGGGGTTGCGCGGCGTGCCCGAGGCGATGATCGAGGCGGCGGATATGTCGGGGGCCACCCGCGCCCAATGCCTGCGCCACGTCCGCCTGCCGCTGGCCTTTCCCACCATCATGGTCGGGGTCAACCAATCGCTGATGTTCTCGCTCTTCATGGTGATCATCGCGGCCTTTATCGGCACACAGGATCTCGGGCAGGAAATGCAACGCGCCCTCAGTTCCACCGATGTGGGCAAGGGGCTTGTTCTGGGCTTTGCCGTGGCCTTCATCGGGCTGATGGCCGATCACCTGCTCAATCGCATGGCCGACAGCCGCCGCCGCGCCTTGGGGCTCTGACCCCAAGGCCCGTCGCCAACGGTGCCACATCGGCGCAAAGCGGCCGCGCCGCTTGGTCACAGGGCTTGACCTCTCCCCACGCAACAGAAAGAAACACGCAAGAGTCGGAAACCTCCGGGCACCCGGGGGGTTTCCCGCTCTGCTTGGCGCGCCTGTCCACCCGCTGTCTCCCGAAAGGAGAAGTCTATGAAATTCCACTTTCCCATCGTGATCATCGACGAGGATTTCAGGTCCGAGAACTCATCGGGTCTTGGTATCCGCGCCATGGCCAAGGCCATAGAGGACGAGGGATTCGAGGTTTTGGGTGTCACAAGCTATGGGGATCTCTCGCAATTCGCCCAGCAACAATCGCGCGCCAGCGCCTTTGTCCTGTCGATCGACGATGAGGAATTCAGCCCCGGCCCCGACATCGACCCGGTTGTCACCAATCTGCGCAATTTCGTGCAAGAAGTCCGGCGCAAGAATTCCGACGTGCCGATCTACGTCTATGGCGAGACCAAGACCAGCCGCCACCTGCCCAACGATGTCCTGCGCGAGTTGCACGGCTTTATCCACATGTTCGAAGACACGCCGGAATTCGTCGCCCGCCACATCATTCGAGAGGCCAAGATCTATCTCGAAGGCATCCAGCCGCCGTTCTTCAAGGCGCTGCTCGACTATGCCGAAGACGGCTCTTACTCCTGGCACTGCCCCGGCCATTCCGGTGGCGTCGCCTTTCTCAAAAGCCCGATCGGCCAGATGTATCACCAGTTCTACGGCGAAAACATGCTGCGCGCCGATGTCTGCAATTCGGTCGAAGAGTTGGGTCAACTGCTCGACCATGACGGCGCCATCGGCGCATCCGAGCGCAACGCCGCGCGCATATTCAACGCCGATCACTGCTTTTTCGTGACCAACGGCACCAGCACCTCCAACAAGATGGTCTGGCATCACACCGTCGCCCCCGGCGATGTGGTCGTGGTTGACCGCAACTGCCACAAGTCGATCCTGCACAGTATCATCATGACCGGCGCAATCCCGGTCTTTCTGCGCCCCACCCGCAACCATTTCGGCATCATCGGCCCGATCCCGCGCGGCGAATTCGAGATCGACTCGATCAAGGCCAAGATCCGCGCCAACCCGCTTTTGGCCGGGGTTGATCCCGACGCCGTGCAGCCGCGTATCCTCACCCTCACGCAATCCACCTATGACGGCGTTCTCTACAACACCGAAACCATCAAGGATCTGCTCGACGGCTATGTGGAGAATTTCCACTTTGACGAGGCTTGGCTGCCCCACGCCAGCTTTCATCCGTTCTACAGCAATTTCCACGCCATGGGCCGCAACCGCGACCGCCCCGAACATTCCGTGACCTACGTCACCCAATCCATCCACAAACTCTTGGCCGGGATCAGTCAGGCCAGCCATATTCTCGTGCAGGACAGCCAGAAAACCAAACTGGATCGCCATCTCTTCAACGAAGCGTATCTCATGCACATCAGCACCAGCCCGCAATACAGCATCATCGCAAGCTGCGATGTCGCCGCCGCGATGATGGAGCCGCCCGCCGGCACCGCGCTGGTCGAGGAGAGCATCGCCGAGGCGCTCGATTTCCGCCGCGCCATGCAAAAGGTCGATGCCGAGTTCGGCGAAGGTGACTGGTGGTTTCAGGTCTGGGGGCCGGATGTTCTGGACGAGGAAGGGATTGGCGAGGCCAAGGACTGGGTGCTCAAGCGCACTGACGCCGATGGCGTGCAACCCTCCGATGGCGAGGATTCATGGCATGATTTCGGCGAAATGGCCCCCGGCTTCAACATGCTCGATCCGATCAAGGCCACGATCATCACGCCGGGTCTCAACCTCGATGGTCGCTTCGAAACAACCGGGATTCCCGCATCCATCGTCACCAAATATCTGGCAGAGCATGGCGTCGTGGTCGAAAAAACCGGCCTCTACAGTTTCTTCATCATGTTCACCATCGGCATCACCAAGGGGCGCTGGAATACCCTGTTGACCGCGCTGCAACAGTTCAAGGACGATTACGCCAAGAACCAGCCGATGTGGCGCGCCATGCCCGAGTTTTGCGCCAAACAGCCCCGCTATGAGAGCATGGGGTTGCAGGATCTCTGCCAGCATGTGCATGCGCTCTACGCCAAATACGATGTGGCGATCCTCTCGACCGACATGTATCTGAGCGACCTCACCCCCGCCATGACGCCCAGCGATGCCTTCGCCCATATCGCGCGCCGCACCACCGAACGTGTCGCCATAGACGATCTTGAGGGGCGCATCACCACCAGCCTCGTCACGCCATATCCGCCGGGCATCCCCCTGCTGATCCCCGGCGAGGTCTTCAACAAGACCATCGTGCAATACCTCAGGTTCAACCGCGCCTTTGCCAAGGAATGTCCGGGCTTTGAAACCGATATTCATGGGCTGGTGCATGAGGTCGATGAGGACGGCGTGATGTGCTATTTCGCCGATTGCGTCGCGCTCTGAGGGCACATTGCGTTTGCCGGTCGCCGTGACCGGCAAACGCCCGCTGCGCTACACGCTCTCCAGATAGGAATCATACTCGAAATCGGTCACATAGCGCGTGAACCGCTTCAGTTCCTGCATCTTGCACTCGACCAGCATGGTCTGAAGCCGTCTGGAAAACACATCCTGCACATGTTTGCCCCTGCGAAACGCCTGAATCGCGGTCGCCCAATCCAGCGGCAGGTGATCGAGCTTTTGGCTATAGGCATCGCCCTCGATCGGCGCACAGGGTTCCATCTTCTGTTCGATCCCGATCAGCGCGCCGCCCAGAATACTGCTCAGCACCAGATAGGGGTTGGCGTCGGCCCCTGCAACGCGATGCTCGATCCGCCGCGCCTTGGGGCTGCCGCCCGGAATACGAATGGCCGCCGTGCGGTTCTCATAGCCCCAGGCCACGCCCGTCGGCGCATGCGCCCCCGGCAAGAGCCGCCGGTAAGAGTTCTGATGCGGCGCAAAGGTCAGCGTATTCTCCTGCATCGTCTCCAGTAGGCCCGCCACGGCATTCAGCATCAAGGGCGTGCCCTCTTCGCCGCCATTGTCAAACAGGTTGACCCCGTTCTCATCCACCAGACTGAAATGCACATGAAATCCGCTGCCTGATCTGTCGCCATAGGGCTTGGCCATGAACGTGGCCGCCATGCCATGCTTGCGCGCGATGCCACGCACCAGCCGTTTGAACAGCACCGCATCATCGGCGGCCTGCAATGGGTCCGCGACATGCACCATGTTGATTTCAAACTGTCCCGCGCCGTTCTCGGAAATCGCGGCATCGGCGGGAATGCCCTGCTCGTGGCAGGCATCGTAGACATCATTCAGAAATTCATCGAAATGCTGCAATTCGTCCAGTGACAGCGCCCCGTCTGAATCAAGCCGCTTGCCCGTCACCGGCGAACAGGGCGGACGCGGCTGCGCCTCGCGCGGGTCACAGAGGTAGAATTCCAACTCGGTTGCCACCACCGGCGTCAGCCCCAGTGCCTTGTAGCGTTGCACGATATTGGACAGGGCATGGCGCGGATCGCCCGGAAACGGCCCGCCATCCTCGGTGCTCATCCAGAACATCACCAGCGCCGAGGGGCGGCTGGTCCAGTTCACCATGACAATGGGGCGCCCGGTGTAATCGCAAATGCCATCGGAATCGCCGGTCTCGAACACCAGTTCGTTATTCTCGATATCCTCGCCCCAGATATCCACACTCAGCACCGACAGCGGCAGACGCAGCCCGTCATCCATGATCGCCTTGGCCTTCTCGATGGGCAGGCGCTTGCCCCGCATCGCGCCATTGAGGTCACAGACACAGGCAAACACAGATTCGATTTCCGGCCGCTCCTGAAGCCATTCTCGGATGTTGTTCGTCGTCATTTCGGCTTTATCCTCTTGCATGGACCGGCATTGGCCGCTGTCCACACGCTCTACCTTGGTCGCAACTGGCTGACCTTGGTAGAGAAATATCCGCAGGCGTTCGGAAATGATACCGATTTCACCGCACGCCGCCCTTGGGGAATGCCGCGCTACCGCCGCTGCCGCAGGCTTTGCTCATAGGCGCGCCTGTCTTCTGCCTCTCGCTCTCGTCGCAGCGCCATCCGCAAATCCCGGTCCTTGTCCATCCGCCGCATCGCCTGCCATTCAACATAGGCTTCGCCCTGCTGCGCCACCGCCCAGATCGCCCGCGCCTCCGTGACCCCGACCAGCCCGGCCACCGGATATCCCATGCGGGTGATCAGAACCGGCTTGCCCCTGCGCCCCACCTCCTGCAGATACTCTGCAAGATGATCGCGCAGCGCCGTCACGGGAAGCATCGGTATCAGGCTGAGGTCGGTCTTTGGCATGCGTCTCTCGCATCCTAGGCTCACTGGACCGACCCTGACAGGCAGGTCTTGCCAACCTATTAATGCCCGGCGCGCCTCTAGGCTCAGACAGCGCGCCGGTAGGGCGCAGACCCTTCCCCCCGGCCCGCCGATGGTCTAACTCTCGGCGTCAAGCACAGGCAAAAGGCCCCACATGAAACCGATCCGCCTCCTCTCCGGAATCCTCACTGTTGGTGGCTGGACCTTGCTCAGTCGCCTCCTCGGTTTTGTGCGTGACGTGCTGATCGCCAGCTACATCGGCCCCGGCGTGGTCATGGATGCCTTTGTCGCGGCCTTCCGCCTGCCCAATATGTTCCGCCGCTTCTTTGCCGAGGGCGCGTTCAATGCCGCCTTCGTCCCGATGTTCGCCAAGCGCTTGGAAGCAAATGACAACCCCTTGGGATTCGCGGCGCTTGCCTGTTCCGGTCTCAGCCTTATCCTATTGGCCCTGACCGGCCTTTGCATGATCTTCATGCCCGCTCTGGTCTATGCCACGGCCGAGGGTTTTGTTGGTGATGAACGCTTTGACATCACAGTGGAATTTGGCCGCATCGTCTTTCCCTACATCTTCTTTATCTCGCTCGCGGCGCTCTTTTCCGGCATGCTCAATGCAGCCGGTCATTTTGCGGCCGCCGCTGCGGCGCCATTGATTTTGAACGTATTTTTGGTGTCGGCCATGACATTTGCCGCGATGACCGGCGGCCCAGTCGCTCAGGCTCTGGTCTGGACCATCCCCATCGCCGGCCTCGCGCAACTCGCTCTCGTCTGGCACGCCTCTCGCCGGGCCGGAATGCACCTGCCGCTGGTGCGCCCCCGCTGGACACCCGAAATGGCACAACTGGTGCGCATTGCTGTGCCCGCGGCACTGGCGGGCGGGGTGGTGCAGATCAACCTTGTGGTCGGACAACTCGTTGCTTCTAATACAGAAAAGGCCGTAAGCTGGCTCTATTCCGCGGACCGTCTCTACCAATTGCCGCTCGGGGTCGTGGGCATTGCCGTGGGCATTGTGCTGCTCCCGGACCTCTCCCGCCGGCTCAAGGCACAGGATGACACCGGCGCACGCATCGCCCTGTCGCGGGCTGGTGAAATCGCTTTGGCCCTCACCATCCCCTGCGCCGTTGCCCTCACAGTCATCCCGATTCAACTGGTCTCCGTGCTCTTTGAACGCGGTGCATTCGGGGCCGACGACAGCGCCGCCACCGCCCTTGCCGTGGCCATCTATGGCCTCGGCCTCCCGGCCTTTGTTCTGCAAAAGATCCTGCAACCGATTTTCTTTGCCCGCGAAGACACCCGCAGCCCATTTCGCTACGCTCTGATGGCGATGCTGGTGAATGCGGTGCTGGCAATCGGCTTGGCCTATCTCATTGGCTGGATCGCTGCCGCCATCGCCACCTCTGTTGCCGCGTGGGTCATGGTTGCGCAACTCTCTGGCGGCGCAAGAAAATTTGGTGACGTGGCGCGGTTTGACGCTCAGTTTCACCGCCGCTTCTGGCGGATTTGTCTGGCCTCAGCCCTCATGGGCGCAGTCCTCTGGGGGGCAGGGGCGCTGATGGGGCCGCTCTTTGCAATCGGGGGATGGCGGTGGCTGGCACTTCTCACTCTGATCGCCATCGGCACCGTGGCCTACGGTCTCTTTGGTCAGATGCTGGGCGCATTCCGCATGCAGGAAATCCGCAGCCGTCTGCGCCGCTAGTCGTGCCTCAGCTTGGCGCGCACACGTGACCACCCGCCGGGACTGAGCACAAAGGACGCCAGAAACCCGGTGGCAAAGCCACTCACATCCGCGACCCATGTGGCGCTGCCGCCAAACAGCAGACCAAATACCAGTTGCAGGCCCATGAGCACGCCAATCAGCGTAAAGGCCCGTGCCTGATTGGTGCCCATCTGCCCGAGGCGCAGCCACATGATATAGGTGAATCCGCCAATGAGGCCGTAGACCCCCGGAAAGGCCCCGATGAGCCAAGGCGAGTCCCGCACGACCAGTCCGTAAACGAGCGCACCCGCGACCGTGCTGACCAAAAACAGCACCAGAACGGCCCAATGACGGAACACGTCCGAGACGAATTTGCCCATGGCCAAGAGCAGCACCCCGGCAAACAGGGCATGGGTGAAACTGCCATGCACAAAGGCATAGGTCACGAACCGGCGCAGATGCTCCATCGGCCATGTCCGGTTTTCCAGCATCCAGGCCATGATTTCACCGTTAAAGCCGTAATCCTGAATGGCGGCAGAGCGCCATCCGACGGCATCCGGACCACCGATCAGCCCGCGCGCCCCAAGCGTGAATGCCGCTTCGACGCCAACAATCACCAGAAAAAGGGCGATCACAAACGGGGGCAGGGGGTTCACGGGGGCAGGGGGTCTCTGGTCAGACATGGCACCTCTCCTTGACGGGGCTACGGCGCATGGGTAAGCGAGGCGGGCAGAGAAATCCACCACGGAGTTGCGCCATGACCGAGGCGGCCTTTACCCCCCGCGTGTTTTCGGGAATTCAGCCCTCGGGCAACCTGCATCTGGGCAATTACCTGGGTGCATTGAAACGCTTTGCCGAGGCGCAGAACAAGGGCATCCAGACGCTCTATTGCATGGTTGACCTGCATGCCGTCACGGTCTGGCAAGAGCCTGCCGATCTTGCCCGTGCAACGCGCGAACTGGCGGCGGGGTTCATCGCCTCTGGTCTTGATCCGGCCAAGTCCATTCTCTTCAACCAATCTCAGGTGGCGGAACACAGCCAAATGGCATGGGTGTTCAACTGCGTGGCGCGCATGGGCTGGATGCAGCGGATGACGCAGTTCAAGGATAAGGCGGGCAAGAATGCCCAGAATGCCTCGTTGGGCCTCTTCGCCTATCCGGCGCTGATGGCGGCCGATATCCTGACCTATCACGCCACCCATGTGCCCGTGGGCGAGGATCAAAAGCAACACCTGGAGTTGACGCGCGACATCGCGATGAAATTCAACCATGATTACGGCGTGGATTTTTTTCCGATCCCCGAGCCGGTGATCGAAGGAAGCGGGACGCGGGTGATGTCCCTGCGCGACGGGTCGAACAAGATGTCGAAATCCGATCCCTCGGACATGTCCCGCATCAACCTGACCGACGATGCCGACGCCATCGCCAAAAAGATCCGCAAGGCCAAGACCGACCCCGAGCCGCTGCCCTCAGAGGCGGCGGGGTTGGAGGGGCGGCCAGAGGCGCGCAATCTGGTGAATATCTATGCGGCGCTGGCCGATATGACGGTCGATCAGGTGATGGCAGAAGCCGGAGGCAAGCCGTTTTCCGAGTTCAAGCCGATGCTGGCCGATCTGGCCGTTGACAGGATCGCGCCGATTTCGACGGAAATGGCGCGGCTGATGCAGGATCTCTCCGAGATTGACCGGATTCTGGCGGATGGTGCGGCCCGCGCCCGCGCCATGGCCGCGCCGATCCTTCGCCAGACCTATGAGATCATGGGCATGGTCGGCGCGCGCGAGGTGTGAGGGGCTAGGTGCCCGCAATCACCACGCCCCCGCGCGCCCCACTCTGTCCTCCTACCCCAGATCCGGCTCGGTCTTGGCGAATGTGTCATGCGCCTTCATCGCCGCCCACCAGTCGGCTACGCCGGGCACTGACAGCACCGTATCGGCATCTGGGGTGAGCGAGACGTAGAACAGGATCGGCCCAAGGAAGTAATCCGCCAGCGTGGGGCTGTCCCCTGCCAGCCATGTGGGGCCGCTGCGGTTCTCCATCAACAGCGTCAGCAGCTTGTCCGACGCCTCAAGTGCGGCCTTGCGCGCGTTTTCATTCTGCCCGCCGATGAAGTCGGGGAACAGGTGATAGCCCGCAACCCCGACAAGCGCGCCATAGCCATAGCTGTCGATCAGGCCAATCGCCTCGTTCATCCGGGCGCGGTCCTTGGGGTCGGCGGGCGTCAAGGCGGGCTCCGGCGCGATGTCTTCGAGATAGCGACAGATGGCATCGGTCTCGCGGATGCGCAGCCCGTCGATATCCAGCACAGGCACCTTGCCGAAGGGGTGGCGCGCCAGATGCTCGGGCTGGCGTGGCTCGCCTGCCAGCACATTGACCGGCACTTGGTCATAGGCGATGCCCTTGTCGGCCAGCACCATGCGCACGGTGCGCACATAGGTCGATCCGTCAAAGCCATATAGAACGGGCGACTGAGTCATTTTCTGTCCTTCATCCTGTCGAATCCTGAGGCTCACTCTGTAACGATTGCTGGAAAAGTCAAACTGCGCGTTGACGTCTTGACGCCCTCGCCACAGCACCCCACTGTGTCCGCGACCAATGGAAAGAGATCCGACCATGACACCCGAGGACATTGCCAAGCTCCCCTATCGTCGCTGCGTCGGCGTGATGCTGGTCGATCCAGCGGGCCATGTTTTTGTCGGCCAACGGATCGACAATGAGACGCCCGCCTGGCAGATGCCGCAGGGCGGCATTGATCCGGGCGAAACCCCGCAAGAGGCAGCGCTGCGCGAGCTGTGGGAGGAAACCGGCATAACCTCTGACAAGGTGCGGATCGAGGCGGAAACGCCGGGGTGGCTGACCTATGATTTGCCGCATGACATCGTGCCGCGCATCTGGAAGGGGCGTTACCGGGGGCAAGAGCAGAAATGGGTCTTGATGCGGTTTCTGGGCCGCGACGCGGATGTGAACATCGCCACGGATCACCCGGAGTTTTCGGAATGGCGCTGGTTGCCGCCCAGTGATCTTGAGGCCAATATCGTGCCCTTCAAGCGGGCGGTCTATTCCCGCGTGCTGGACGAATTCGGAGCCTTGCTATGATCCGGGCGCTGCTTTTTGTCCTTGGCGTGACCATCTGTGCGCCCGCATTCGCGTTGAGTTGCCTGCCGCCGGATGTGGCTCAGAGTTACATCCGCGCGGCTGAGGCGACTGAACCCTATATCGTAGTGCGCGGTCAGCTCAGCTTTGATCCGGCGCGCCTGCCCAGCACCGACATGCTGCCGCAGAGAAAGCCGGCGCACACCCTGATCCCCGCACGCCTGACCGGGCAGGCGCTGACCCGCAGCGGGTTCGATCAGGCGTTTGACCGCGCCATCACGCTGGATGTGCAATGCTTTGGCCCGTGGTGCGCCTCGGCGGTGCCGGGCATCGAGTATCTTGGTTTTCTTGAGCGGCGCGATGGGGGCTATGTGCTGGCGGTTGATCCCTGCGGCGGCATGGCCCATCCAGAGCCGACACCCGCGATGCTGGACCAGGTGCTGACCTGCCTGCAAGGCGGCCCCTGCGCGCCCAAACGCCCCTGAGCACTGTCTCAGGAGGGGTGGAAAAGGGAACAAAAATAGAACATACTGGCCGGACCTGGGAATCAGTGCCGCCATGCCCTTTGCCGAGCTTTCTGCCACGTCGAATTTCACCTTTCTCACCGGGGCGTCGCATCCCGAAGAATATATCCGGCGCGCCGCCACGCTTGGGCTTTCTGGGGTGGCGATTGCCGATGTGAATTCGGTGGCGGGGATCGTGCGCGCCCATGCGGCGGCCCGCGAGATCACGCGCGAGGTGGCCGAACGTCAGGCGCTCGAGGCGCGGCAGGGGCCAATCGGGCCGCCTGCACCCCGGCCTGCATCCCGGTCGGCACCACCTGACTGGGCCAATTGCCCGCGCCTCATCCCCGCCGCCCGGCTGGTGCTGCGCGAGGGGATCGAGATCACGGCCCTGCCCGAGAATCGCGTCGGCTGGGCCAGCCTCTGCCGCCTGATCAGCCTGGGACGACAGCGCGCGCCCAAGGGCGCGTGCGATCTGGGCCTTGCGGATGTGCTGGCAGGGGCAGAGGGGCTGCATCTTTTGCTGCATCCGGGCCCGGCGCGCGCGTGGATGTCACAGGTGCGCCCTCTGGTGGCAAGGTTTGCGGATCGCCTGCATCTCGTGCTCAGCCCACACTATGACGGGCGTGATCCGGCGCGGTTTGACCGGCTGGCAGAGCTGGCGGCGCGGTTGGGTCTGCCGACCATCGCCGCTGCTGCCCCGCTCATGCATCGCGGCCACCGCCGCCGTCTGGCTGATGTGCTGAGCGCGATCCGCCTTGGGGTGACGGTTGATGCCCTTGGTCGCCATGCTCTGTGCAACGCCGAGCAGCGCCTGCGCTCGGAGGCCGAAATGCGTCACCTCTACCGGGGGCACGAGGCGGCGGTGGAGCGTGCCTCCGACCTCGCCGCGCGGCTCGGCTTTTCGCTGGATGCGTTGCGCTATGACTATCCGAGCGAGGGGACCAATGGCGAAACCCCCAGCCAAAGGCTGCGCCGTCTTGCTCTTGAGGGTCTCGATTGGCGCTATCCGGACGGTGCCTCTGACCGGGTGCGCGGGATGCTCGAGCATGAGCTGACCCTCATCGCCAAACTGCGCTACGAGCCCTATTTTCTGACCGTGAATGATGTGGTGACCTTTGCCCGGTCGCGCGGCATTCTGTGTCAGGGGCGCGGGTCGGCGGCCAATTCGGTGGTCTGCTATTGCCTTGGCGTGACCTCTGTCAGCCCCGAGATCGGCACGATGGTGTTCGAGCGCTTTGTCTCCGAGGCGCGCGACGAGCCGCCCGATATCGACGTGGATTTCGAGCATGAGCGCCGCGAGGAGGTGATCCAGTGGATCTATGAGCGCTACGGGCGGCACCGCGCCGGACTCTGCGCCACGGTAATCCATTATCGGACCAAGCGCGCGATCCGCGAGGTGGGCCGCGCCATGGGTCTGACAGAGGATATTCTGGCCGCGATGGCCTCGCAGATCTGGGGGCATGGCGGCGAGGGGGTCTTGGACCCTCTGCGCCTGCGCGAGATCGGTCTTGATCCGCGCAATCGCCGCCTTGCGATGACCTTGGGGTTGATCCGCGAGATCATCGGCTTTCCCCGGCATCTGAGCCAGCATGTCGGGGGCTTCGTGATCACCGAGGGGCGGCTGGATGAATTGGTGCCCATCGAGAATGCCAGCATGGCGGAGCGCACGGTCATCTGCTGGGACAAGGACGATATCGACACGCTGGGCATTCTCAAGGTCGATGTGCTGGCGCTTGGTATGCTCACCTGTATCCGCAAGGCCTTTGACCTCTTGGTCCAGTATCGTGGCACCCGCTATTCGCTGGCCACCCTGCCGCCCGAAGATGCTCAGGTCTACGAGATGTTGAGCCGCGCCGACAGTCTCGGCGTCTTTCAGGTCGAGAGTCGGGCGCAGATGAATTTCCTGCCACGCATGCGCCCGCGCACGTTTTACGATCTGGTGATTCAGGTGGCGATCATTCGCCCCGGTCCCATTCAGGGCGACATGGTTCACCCGTTCATTCGCCGCCGGAATGGCGAAGAGGCGGTCAGCTTTCCCTCTGACGACTTGGGCCGGGTGCTGGGCAAGACGCTGGGCGTGCCGCTGTTTCAGGAACAGGCGATGCAGATCGCCATCATCGGCGCGGGGTTCACCCCCGAAGAGGCGGACCGCCTGCGCCGGTCGCTCGCCACCTTCAAGAAACACGGCAATGTCAGCGAGTTTCGCAATCGGTTTTTGTGCGGCATGCGGGCCAATGGCTATGATGCGGAGTTTGCCGAACGCTGCTTTTCCCAGATCGAGGGGTTCGGAAGCTATGGCTTTCCCGAGAGCCACGCCGCCAGTTTCGCGCATCTGGTCTATGCGAGCGCATGGATCAAATGCCATCACCCGGCGATTTTCGCCTGCGCGCTGCTGAATTCGCAGCCGATGGGCTTTTATGCCCCCGCCCAGATCGTGCGGGATGCGCGCGATCATGGCGTCACTGTGCGCCCCGTCTGCATCAATGCCTCTTACTGGGACAATACAATAGAGCCGGGCCGTCAGGGTCGCTTGGCCTTGCGTCTCGGATTTCGACAGATCAAGGGCATCGCGCAGGACGAGGCCGATTGGATCGCTGCGGCGCGTGGCAACGGCTATACCGGCCCAGACGAGGTCTGGCGCCGCGCGGGCGTGCCCTCTGCGGCGCTGACCCGGCTGGCAGAGGCGGATGCCTTTGCCGCACTTGGCCTCTCCCGCCGCGATGCGCTCTGGCAGGCGCGGGCCATTCAGGCCGACACCCCTCTACCGCTCTTTGCACAGGATATGGACGGTGAGGTGATCGCTGAGCCTGCGGCGCATTTGCCCCGCATGAGCCTCGGAGAGGAGGTGGTCGAGGATTATATCGCACTGCGGCTTAGCCTGCGCAGCCATCCACTGGCGCTCTTACGGCACATCCTGACGCCGCAAAGCACCTGATCCGATACCGGTGGCCGTGTCGGGGTCGACCTGGCCCCAATTTAACGCGGAACGCGAGGGGGTTTGCCCCTCGCATCCGGTATCACGTCTTAGATCGCCGCGAGCAGGGACTCGCCGGCTGTGATCTCGCAGGTGCCGGGGCTTGCCTCGGCATGCAACACTGTGACAGTGCCATCCTCGACAACCATCGCATACCGCTTGGACCGCCCCAAAAGGCCAGCGGGGGGCGCGTCAAACTCCATGCCGATGGACTTGGTAAAGGCGCTTTCCGGGTCGGCCAGCATGGTCAGACCCGCCTCGGTCGCTCCGGTCGCCTCGCCCCAGGCCTTCATCACAAAGGGGTCATTCACGCTGAGACAGACGATCTCATCCACGCCCTTGGCGTCGAACTCTGCCTTGGTCCGCACAAAACTCGGGACATGTGCCGACGAGCATGTCGGCGTATAAGCACCGGGCACGGCAAAGATCACGACTTTGCGGCCAGCGGTGAGGCTCTTGAGATTTACACCTTCGGGGCCTTTTTCACCCACGCGCAGCAGGGTCGCATCGGGCAGTTTGTCGCCAGTGGAAAGGGTCATGGTCGTTCCTTGTCTATCAGGTGGTTTCGAGATGGATGTAGGTATAGGCGGATGATAGGCAAGTGACCACGGGAAAGTCAGGAGAACGAGATGACAGGGGTTGTGGTGATCGGGGCCGGACAGGCGGGCGCGTCGTTGGTGGCAAAGCTGCGCAATGATGGCTATGAGGGTGCGGTCACGCTGATTGGCGATGAACCCGCCCCCCCCTATCAACGCCCGCCCCTGTCCAAAAAATACCTTTTGGGCGAAATGGCTCTGGAGCGTCTCTATCTGCGCCCCGAGAGTTATTATGCAGAGGCTGGGATTGATCTGCGCATCGATACCCGTGTGACCGCGATTGACCGGGCCGCCCAGGAGGTGATGATGGATCAAGAGCGTCTGCCCTATACGCATCTTGTGCTGGCCACCGGATCGGTGCCACGTCGCCTGCCTGCGGCGATTGGCGGCGATTTGGACGGCGTGCATGTGGTGCGCACGCTGGCGGATGTCGATGCCATGGCGCCGGGATTTCTGCAGGGGGCGAGGGTGCTCATCGTCGGCGGTGGCTATATCGGGCTCGAGGCGGCGGCGGTGGCGGCGTCGCGTGGCCTGCAGGTGGTGCTGGTCGAGATGGCAGAGCGGATCTTGCAACGCGTGGCGGCCAAGGAGACCTCGGATTACTTCCGCGCGCTGCATCGCCGACACGGTGTCGATATCCGCGAGGGCGTCGGTCTGGAGCGGCTCTTGGGGGATGAACAGGTGCGCGGTGCGCGGCTGACCGACGGGACCGATCTGGCCGTCGATATGGTCATCGTCGGCGTGGGCATTGTGCCGGATACCACTCTGGCCCAGGCCGCAGGGCTGGCGGTCGACAACGGGATCGCCGTGGATGCCCAGGGGCGCACCTCCGATCCGGCGATCTGGGCAGTGGGCGATTGTGCCTCCTTTCCGCATCAGGCGGATCGTCTGCGCCTTGAGAGCGTGCCGAATGCCATCGACATGGCCGAATGTGTGGCGGGCAATATCATGGGGGCGCAGACGCCCTATGTGCCCAAGCCGTGGTTCTGGTCGGATCAATACGATGTCAAACTGCAAATCGCCGGGCTCAGCACCGGCTATGACCGGATCGTGACCCGCGACGGGGGCGAGGCGGTGTCGTTCTGGTATTACAAGGGCGAGCACCTCTTGGCTGTGGACGCCATGAACGATCCGCGCGCCTATATGGTGGGCAAGCGGCTGATTGATGCGGGCAAATCCGCCGACCCTGCCATCGTGGCGGATGCCGGCACCGATCTGAAACCGCTGCTGAAACCGTGAGGATCATCGGCGGCACGCATCGCGGGCGGGCGCTCGCCAGTCTCGGCAAGGGGGATGTCGCAGCCCATCTGCGCCCCACCTCCGACCGGGTGCGCGAGAGCCTCTTCAACGTCTTGGCGGGCGGCTACGGCGATCCCGTCACAGGCGCCCGGGTGCTCGACCTCTTCGCAGGCACCGGCGCGCTCGGGCTCGAGGCGCTGTCGCGTGGCGCAGAGGCGGTCAGCTTCATCGAGAGCGGGCGCAAGGCGCTGTCTCTGCTCCGGCAGAATATCGGGCTCTGCCGGGCAGAGCGCGAGACGCGGATTTTTCCCTTGGATGCCCGCAAACCCGGCCGGAATCCCGGCCCCCCGCATGACCTGATCTTTCTCGATCCGCCCTATGCCAAGGGCTTGGGCGAAGCGGCCCTCACAGCGGCCTGCGCGGGGGGATGGATCGCCACGGGCGCGCTGATCGTCTGGGAGGAAAGCGCCACAATCACCCCTCCAGACGGTATGCGCTTGCTGGAAGAGCGGCGCTATGGCGACACGATGATCCGGTTTCTGGACTATGGGATTGCAGCGTAACCGGCGGCCAATCTCGCCCTCTGCGACCCGTATGACCCACCCGTGATCATGCCAATGGACAGCCCCTTGGGCCGCGGGCTAAAGTCGGACCTGACGGACAGGAGAGGCCATGCACAAAACGACCGAAGATGTGGCGCAGTCCGCTCACGCCACCCCCAACGAGCGCCTGTTGCTCGCGCAATTGCATCAGGTCCAGCGCGCGCTTGAGACGCAATACGCCGCCCGCCACCAGCAGGAGGCGGATCTTGCGGCCTATGCCACACGTCTCGAAACGCTCGAACAGCAATTGGCCGATGCTCAGGCGCAGCTCACGGCGGTCCTCACCTCGCGGAGTTGGAGACTGACCACGCCGCTGCGCCGCCTCTTGCAACGCCTCAGATAAAGCCGCGCCTCAGATCAGAGCCGCAAGGTTGCGCGTCAGCGCCTGCGCCAAACGGTCATACTCCGCACGCAAAAGTGACGGTGCATTGAACAGGTCCGACATCCGCGCCTGCGCCTCGCAATAGGCCGAGAGATCCGCCGTGTCGGCGCGGTAGCCGCTGACCCGCGCCGCCGCATCCTCCGGCGTCATGCCATGCAGATCGACAAAGGCCCCCTCCGGCACCAACTCCCGGATCCTGTGGTCCCGCCCGGCCACATAGAGCGGCATCGCACCGATCGCGAGGCTGTCGAACACCTTTTCCGTGATGTAGCAGCGATGATATGTGTTCTCGACAGCCGAGAGCACGGCGCAGCGACCGTTGAGATCGAGATACTTCTCCAGATGCCAGTCGGGCAGGGTCTGCCGGCGCGGCAGCGTGTTCCACCCCGCACCCATGCGCAGCACCCTGCCGTCATTGCAGCCCAGTGCCAGACGGGTCCGCCACCGCCCCAGACCAATCAGCCCCGCCTCTGGATAGGCCACATCGAATCGCGGCTCATCGCGATATTCCGCGACAAACGCCAGATCCCACTCTGCGGCCGCAAACCGCCGCGCCCAATCCCCGGTCGAGAGCCGGGCATTGTCCTTGAACCAACAGGCAAAGCAGGTCGCATAGGCATAATCTGTCAGCAGGAAATACGGAATCCGGTCAAACGCATAAATGTCTGACGTGACATGGTTGAGAAACACGAACGGCGAAGACCCCAACGCGGTCTCGACGCTCTGCTCCCGCGTCAGAGGGTCGTCAGCCCAGACACTGTCCCAGAATGGCTCTTCCGAGAGCAGAACCAAGCGCTGACCCGCCCCCATCCGCGTCCCCAGCGTTTCGGCATATCGGCTCAGATCCTTGCTATGGGCCAAGAGGATGATATCGGCCTCGTCAAAGGCCTCGCAGACCTGAACCGTCGCCGCAACGGCCTCGCGGATCGGCGCATAGGCCAGCGGCTGACGGTGCGCATACTCCCCGAAGGCATGAACCTTGATCATCAACCCCACCCCTCAGGCTCCCGTTCGCCTGACCCTAGCCATACCGATCCGGACTGTGAGGATCAACGCCGGATGATGTGACCGAGGGCGGCTTTCTAAAGCCTGAATTCCTCGTCGCAAAATCTCAAGATACGCACCATGGTAACATTAAGTACTCACAAGAAGTGATTCGTAATCTTGCACAAATATGCGGCTACCCCATTGAAAAATAGTATCAAATAAAGAGAGTTTAACGCGACGGTTAGGCTGGTATCGCTTCAGGATGGGATGCGCGGACTTTATCCAAGATAAAACCTGCATGCTCGCGCAGGTGAGTTCGAATACTAGGGTCTGCAACCGGAAGTTTTGCCAATTCGGTTAGACGATCTTTGCTAAGTTCGAGCGCTTCTCGTGCGGTCGCATTTGACAGACCAGCACCCTCAAGCATTTGTCTGTATTTTTCAATCTCAGCTTCAACAAAGTCGGCATTATTCAAGACAGAATGAAAAGCATCCGGCATATAACTCCGAAATTCCTCAGGGCCTTTGTTCTCCATTGCAGCATTGACAAAATAGCGGCGCATCGGTCCCGGAACTGGTTCCATGTTCAACGCTGTTATGGCTTCATTTAACGCTTCAGCCAGGCAGGGCGGAATCGATACATTCACGTCACCAGCGTCTTTTGCAATCTCTTCTATGTCACTTGGTGCTGTTGGCGCGATGGCGTCACAAAACCGAGACGGAAATTTTGAAGGCTCGATCGGACAAACTACAACAGGGCCAAACTCTCTTAGGCGCTCAATGGTTCGCGTCATCGACTCAAGACGTCCATCCAAGTAAATTTGCCTCGGTGCGCGATACAACCAGCCACTCCAGCAATACTCGGACAAAATCATCGGCACGGGCATGCGTACCGTCATTACAATGTGGTCAATTTCAAATTTCTTTGAAATGGCTTCAAGCATGTAGTCATAACTGCAAAGTGCCTCGGACGAGAGAAAGTACGTCTTGTCTGCTTCAGTATCTAGCGCCGCCAAATTCGTGAGCGAGCCTTCTTTGTCGTACATTATTTCCGTAGCGGGTGCTCCATTCGCCCAGAGTTTGATCCCATGTCCGATCCAGACCAACCCCATGGATCGCGCAACGCGATGTCCGTCTACGCAGAATAGCTTTTGCAAAGTAGATGTGCCGCATTTAGGAAAACCTGCATGAAGGATTATTTTGGGACGATCCGTCATTTCCGGTATGTTTCCTTCGGATTAAATTCGTAGGAACCTCGCAAATTTCCGTAGATGCCGCAACGCGAAAAATCCGCATCGCATGTCCGTCAACAAGTGATTTGTAGGACCCCGGTTTTTGATTTTTGGCAGCGACAGGGGCAAAAAGAGGGGGCGATTTTGACCGGGCTCGGGGCTTGGCGCGGAGGGTACACAAGGTCTGTACGGAAACCGCGTACACACCGTACGACCCCCTGAGCGGTCCAATCCCGTCGCGGCGGGCGGTAATGGGCCTGGCTTTTTGCCGGTGCGGACCCGGTTCAGGGTCTTTCCGCTGACCCGGAAAACACCGCTCTGGTTGCGCTCTGACGCTCTTTGATCGCCTCCCCCACCATATTTGGTGCTGGGCGCTTGATGTGGCCTGCTCTATATGCTGTAAGGTCCGTGTCAAAAGCAGGTTTGGTTTTTCTGGAAAGCGGAGAGATGACGGGATGAAAAGAGCGCTCATCACCGGGGTGACGGGTCAGGATGGCTCCTATCTGGCAGAGTTTTTGCTGGATAAAGGCTACGAAGTCCACGGCATCAAACGCCGCGCCTCCCTGTTCAACACCCAGCGTTTGGACCATATCTATCAGGATCCGCATGTTGGAAACGGTAATTTTCGCTTACATTACGGGGACTTGACAGATAGTTCCAACCTGACCCGCATCCTGAGCGAGGTGCAGCCAGACGAGGTTTACAACCTCGGCGCGCAGAGCCATGTCGCGGTCAGCTTTGAGGCTCCCGAGTATACGGCGGACGTCGATGCTATGGGCACGCTGCGCCTCTTGGAGGCGATCCGGTTTCTGGGGCTCGAGCAAAAAACGCGGTTCTATCAGGCCTCAACCTCGGAACTTTACGGGTTGGTGCAAGAGATTCCGCAGCGTGAGACAACCCCATTCCACCCGCGCAGCCCCTATGCGGTGGCCAAGATGTATGCCTATTGGATCACGGTCAATTACCGTGAGGCCTATGGCATCTATGCCTGCAACGGCATCCTCTTCAACCACGAGAGCCCCCGGCGCGGCGAGACCTTTGTGACCCGCAAGATCACCCGTGGATTGGCAAATATAGCGCAGGGCCTCGAGGATTGTCTATATATGGGCAATATCGACAGTTTGCGCGATTGGGGCCATGCCAAGGATTACGTGCGTATGCAGTGGATGATGCTGCAACAAGAGGCGCCAGATGACTTCGTGATCGCGACGGGCGTGCAATATTCGGTGCGCGAGTTCATCATCTGGAGTGCGCGGGAATTGGGGATTGAACTCGAGTTTACCGGTGAGGGCGTGACCGAAACCGCCACTGTCACAGCGATAACGGGCGCTATGGCCCCAGCCATCAAACCGGGCGATGTGATCATGCGGATCGACCCGCGCTATTTCCGACCCGCAGAGGTCGAAACGCTGCTTGGCGACCCCAGCAAAGCCAAGGAAAAACTGGGCTGGGTGCCCGAGATCACCGCACAACAAATGTGTGCCGAAATGGTAGCGGAGGATCTGAGGACCGCACGACGGCATGCGCTCTTGAAAGAGCATGGCATGGACCTTCCGGTCAGCTTCGAGAACGGATGAGCGCCATGCGTGTCTATGTGGCCGGGCATAGGGGCATGGTGGGCGGCGCGATCCTGAGGCGCCTCAAGCTGCGGCAGGAGGCAGGAGAAGACCTGACCCTAGTGACCGCCACCCATGCCGAATTGGACCTGACCAATCAGGCGGCAGTGCAGAATTTCATGCAAAGGGAACGCCCAGATGTGGTGGTTCTGGCGGCTGCTCGGGTTGGCGGGATTCATGCCAACAACACTTATCCGGCGGATTTTATCTATGACAACCTGATGATCGAATGCAACGTGATCCATCAGGCCTTTGCCGCCGGGGTGCGGCGGCTGTTGCAGCTCGGATCGAGCTGCATTTACCCCAAGGCGGTGCCGCAGCCGATGCGCGAAGATGCGTTGCTCACGGGCACGCTCGAACCCACCAACGAGCCCTATGCCATCGCCAAGATCGCCGGTATCAAGCTCTGTGAGAGCTACAATCGCCAGCATGGCACTGATTACCGCTCGGTCATGCCCACCAATCTTTATGGTCCGGGCGATAATTTTCATCCGGAGAATAGCCATGTCCTGCCTGCTCTCATCCGCCGCTTTCATGAGGCCGTGAAAGAAGGGCGCGAGGAGGTCACGATCTGGGGATCAGGCAAGCCGATGCGGGAATTGCTGCATGTCGACGACATGGCTGAGGCCGCGCTGTTCGTGCTGGACCTCGACAAGCCGACCTATGACGCCAACACGGAGCCGATGCTGAGCCATATCAACGTGGGCACCGGCAGCGATGTGAGCATCTTGGAATTGGCGCAGATGGTGGCGCGCGTCACGGGCTATCAGGGCCGGATCGTTACTGACCCGAGCAAACCGGATGGAACGCTGCGCAAATTGATGGATGTCAGCCGTCTGGCACAGATGGGCTGGCGGGCTCGAATAGGACTGGAAGCGGGACTCACAGACACTTATCATTGGTTTCTGGAGCATCAGGGTGATTTTCGCCGTTGACGCGGATTAAGGGAGGTTTTGACCATGCCACAGGATATTTACCCACTCTTGCTCTGCGGCGGCTCTGGCACCCGGCTCTGGCCCTTGTCACGCAAGAGCTATCCCAAGCAATTCACCAAGCTGACCGGCGAAGAGAGCTTGTTTCAGGCCTCGGCCCGGCGGCTATCGGGGGCGGGTTTTGCCGCGCCGATGGTCATAACCGCCTCGGACTACCGTTTTGTGGTGTTGGAGCAACTGGCCGGTGTCGAAATCGCGGCTGCCACCACGCTGATTGAGCCGGAGGGGCGCAATACCGCACCTGCCATTCTGGCAGGAGCGCTGGAACTGCACGCGCGCGCGCCCGGAGCGCTCATGCTGGTGGCGCCGTCGGATCACGTTATCCCCGATGCAGAGGCCTTTCGCGCTGCTGTGTTGGCCGCAGTTCCAGCGGCGGAAGCGGGGCAGCTTGTGACCTTTGGCATCCGTCCGGAACGCGCCGAGACGGGCTATGGCTGGCTCGCCCTGTCGAATGCGCCGGGGGCGGCGTTTGCGCCTGTGCCGCAACCTTTGCAGGGTTTCGTTGAAAAGCCGGATATGGTCACTGCGCAAAAGCTGCTTTCAGGGGGGATGCATCTCTGGAATGCCGGGATTTTCCTGTTCTCGACCGATGCGATCCTGGCCGCCTTTGAGACCCATCAGCCAGCGCTGTTGGCGTCGGTGCAGGCATCGCTTGAGGGCGCCGAAAAGGACCTCGGTTTTCTGCGTTTGGCGGCAAAGCCTTGGAGGGATTGCGCCGATATCTCGATTGACTATGCGGTTATGGAAAAGGCCGCTAATCTGACTGTGGTGCCCTATGGCGGCGGATGGTCTGATCTGGGGGGCTGGGACGCGGTCTGGCGCGAGGGCGGGCCGGACGCGGATGGCGTTGTGACCTCGGGCCCGGCAACGGCGCTCGAATGCACCGACACCCTGTTGCGAGCCGAGGACGGTCAGCAGGCCTTGGTCGGGATCGGCCTGACGGATATTATCGCCGTGGCCATGCCCGATGCAGTCTTGGTCGCGCACAAGGACCGAGCGCAGGATGTGAAACGGGCTGTGGCCGCTCTCAAGGCCAAGGGTGCGGTTCAAGCGGAGATCCTACCGCGTGACTACCGCCCTTGGGGCTGGTTCGAGAGCCTCGTGGTGGGCACACGGTTTCAGGTCAAGCGCATCCATGTCCACCCCGGCGCGGCGCTCAGCCTGCAGAGCCATCATCATCGCTCGGAACATTGGATAGTGGTCGAGGGAACCGCCCGCGTCACGGTTGATGACGAGGTCAAGCTGGTGAGTGAAAACCAATCGGTCTATATCCCGCTCGGCGCAGTTCACCGCATGGAAAATCCGGGCAAGGTGCCGATGGTCCTGATCGAAGTGCAAACCGGCAGTTATCTCGGCGAGGATGACATCATAAGATATGAAGATATCTACGCGAGATCCTGACACTTTTTAATCCCTGCAATACCCAAAGGGTAAAGCCAGCCGTCTGGGTATGGGCGTCCAAGTATCCGAGGCGTGGTATTGCTCGATCCACTACGATTAACTATGGAACAAAGCTGTGCATATTGTGATCTTTGACTGGAACGGGATGTGGCACGGGGAAATGATGCGGCCAAGGGATATGTGATATGGGTCTGGATCTCGTGAGGCTCGTCAATCTGTCGTCGGTGCCAGATCAGGATGTTCTGGGCTGGGCGGGGGCCGTGCTGCCGCGCCGGGCCGTAAAACTTGTGCCGGTCGAGGATATGCCTGACCAGAACAGCAAGGTGCTCGTTCTCTATGACAGCCTTGTGAGACGCCTGACTGAGTGTGCCGCACAAGCGGACAAGCCGGTCAATGTGGAAGCTGAGATTTGGGCCGCAGAGGGGCAAAGGATCGTCGATCTGATCTCTGTCAATCCGGAGCATCGGATTTGTCTGGAAACGGATGCAACGGCTGAGGCCAAGACTCTCCTTGCGACCATTTTGGGCGATGTCGATACTGTGCCGGATCTGCGACCTTCCGCGCCTGAAATCGGATTGCCTACGATCATTGGCCAAGTGCTTTTTCAACAAAGCAAAGATCTGACAGAGATTCAAAGCGCGCTGGAACGGATTGGTGTGACGCAGGCGGCTCCGACCTGCCTGCAACCACAGCATCTAGCCTTGGTGCTGGATCAGGCGCGCGCGCTGCAAGAGCGTGTCAGCACAGGTGAGCGCGCCGTATCAGAGCGCGAGCGCTGGCTGGAACTGCTGCGTGGCACCGCTTGGGAGGCCACGACAAGGGCGCAGCACGCCGAGGCACGTGCGCGGGACCTGGAGGCGCGGTTGAAACGCGCCGAACAGCAGGCTCGAAGCCTGCAATCAACCAAGACACTACCGTCATCTGACTTCGCACAGATGCTAAAGGATCGCGACAACCAGCAGCAACGGATCGCGGAACTCACTGAAGAAAACGCAGGTCTCCGTCACCAGATCATCGAGATTCTGACCTCGACATCCTGGCGGCTCACGTCACCCGTAAGAAAACTCCGCCAGATGGTCTCTCGCTGATACGCTGGAGGGGAGGTTTCGGACACTCGGGATTAAGCGTGAGAAAACAACGACACGCAGGTCAGACGTTGGTTTGGTGCAGATCATGAATGCTGTCGATGGGTCCGATTCATCGTTAAATCGAACCCGTCGTCTGATGACTTGATCGTCCTACCCCACCTCAGTCACTGTCAAAACCTCGATTTCAAAGGGTCATGCCAGAAGACCGTTGAGCGCCTCATGGGGTGTGAGACCGTTCGCAACCAGATAATCCTGCATTGTCTGCGCCAACGTCTTGCGGTTGGCGTCATAGTTGGCGATTTGCTCTGCAAAAGTCTCAAATAGCGCCTGCGGTCCAATGGCTGCTATTTCGAGGAACGTTTCGGGCGAAATATGCGGGACAGACATGATATCGGCTAGCCCGATTGTACGCGAGTCATGGGCAATCAACACAGATGGAATACCAGCTTGCAACGGCACTACCGTGCCGTGGATGCGCATTCCAACCGATAGATCGCAGGTGCGTGAAAAATCCATCCAAGCGTCAACACTCGAAAAATGGAGGATTTTTGACTTGAGTGTTCGGGTGAGACGGCCGCTTTCTTTCATAAAGGGATTATTTTTTCGATAGATATCACCAATCTGAGCGCGGTCTTCGATCAAGAACTTCAGGTGCATGGGAGTTTGAACAATATAGAAAGCTGGGGTGCCTTCCAGCATTTCAATCTGTTTAGATAGCACTTTTCCAGACTCAGGATGCCCCCCTGTGACCTCGGAAATTGCACTTCGAACATCTTTCCAGTCGAGCAAACTTTGGCTGAGATCCAAGGCGAGCTTTCCACTTTTTGCACCTAGGTGAGGATCGCAATTGATAAAACCTGAGGGGCAACCAGTAACCACTGCATTGTCGATCCCATTTGCTTCGAGTGTCATGCGTGTCAACTCATCACGAACGCTCAGTTGCTTACAGCGTTCTGACATGACCTTTGCGAGGCGGACCGTATTGGGACGAAGAGAGACTGGCTTTCCTGTTGCGCTCAGCGGTGCCTGAACTCCAAGCCCGAAAGCAATCACAGGGCAATCTGCTTTCTCAATGATCGAGGCTCTGCCACCATTGAACTGCTCATCCATGTCAGATGTGCCGAGCCAGTTTGCGCAAGAAACCAAGACAGTCTCGGGTGGCTCATGTTGAATCATGTCGCGGAATTCAAGGCCGGTAACACAGGTAAAGCTATCCAACTCTGCGACAAGAAATCTGAGGGCATGTCGAAAAACAAAATTACCGAGGTTCATCCCTGATACGCCTGCAAGTTCGTCGGCGCCCATACGATAGGCGTTGGGCACTTCGCCGATAAACTTCATATCAAGGTAAAGTCTGCTCATATGTTATTCCACTTCTCAAGTAAGCCCCGGTGCCTGTCATTTCCCGTTATACAGACCCGAACAATATTGGACAGGCCTTAGTCGGGTGGGAAATTGCGCCTGATCTGTCGCCCGTCACGCGCTGGCGAAGTTTTCATCTGAGAGCGCGGCCACATCCGAGGCGGACAGACGTTGGGCCCCTTGCATTCGAGGGCCGTTGGAAAAGCGCTGAAAGGCGGCGAGCATGTCGCGACCAAACTGTCGGCGACGGTCAGCATAGTCATTGTCTCGCGTGATTTCCGGAGAGGTCCGGGCGAATTCAAGCATGATGGCGGCCAGTGCCTCGGGGTTGTGGCGGGGAAAGAAACGGCAATTCGCGTCGAGTTGCTCCTGATGCACCGGCAAGTCGGAAGCGACGACAAATTGCTGCATGGCCTTGGCATCCTCGATCACCGTTGACCAACCTTCGAACAACGACGGTTGGATCACGTATCTGGCCCCTTTCATCAAACTCAACTGGTCGCTCCGTGGGATGAAACCGAGGAATTTCAAATTGTCCGAGACGCCCCATTCTTCGGCCATCTGCTTGAGAAACTTGGCATATCCTGTGACACGGTAATCACTCTCATTTCCGGTGAAACAAACGGTCACATCTACGCCCTTGGTCTTGAGCAGAGACAGCGCCTTGATCACGAGGATATGGTTCTTGTGAACCCAAACCTGATTGGCGCACATGACATAGGGGCCCGTAAGGCCGTAGGCTGTGCGAACCTGATCTATCTTGCTGTCGTCAAATCCGTCAAAGGATGCAAAGCGGACCACGGCAACATTCGGACATTCGCCGGGATAGAACCGGGCCACATCCTTGCTCACCGAGTCACTGCTGACCACAAGACCCGACGTGGCAAAGCGCAGACGGTGGTGATGACGCCGCGCCGCAATTTCCGCATCGGTAAAATAGAAGGGCAGGTGGAGTTCCTGAAAGTCCGGTATCCACGACACGGTCCGATAGGCTTGGTTTGGATCGGCCCAAGGGAAAATGGCATCAAAGGGAAACGCATCGGGCTGCGCGTGAAATTGATCCGGATGCACCCATTGCAGTTTGGTGTAACCCACCTCTTGGATAAAACTCACGGAGTCCTTGTTGCGGCTGATGAGGGTCAGCATCGGCTGTTCGTCAGCAGGCAGCAGCGCGAACGCAGAGACGAGACTGCGGATGTAGTAGCTACCTCCGATCCAGTTTTCATTCAGGTCAAAGCTCAGGCCGACTTGATACATGGTTCTCTTTATCCGTCTTTGTCCTGCTGGGCCATTTCGCGCAGAAACCACGCGACATAGTCGTCTAACCCCTGCTCGAGATCCTTCTGGGGCGTCCAGCCGGTTGCCAATGCCTCTGAGATGTCAGCGGCGTAATGCTTTGGATCACCGGCGCGGGTCTGTTGATTGAACCGGATCTCCGCCCCAATACCCATCCGCTCAGCGAGACCCTCGATCATTCGGCGAATCGTGACGGATGCGCCCGTGCCGCCATTCACGATCACGCAGTCCGGTGACGCCACATCTGCCGCCCGGATCAACAACCGCGCCGCATCCTCAACGTGAACCCAGTCTCGCGTTTCCTCGCCCGTTCCAAAGAAGAGTGCATCGCCTTTGCCAAGTTTGCAGCAAGCATCCCACAACAACTGTTTGCGCAACTGCGGTCCGTAAACGGAAAACAGGCGTACAATGGTCGCCGGCACGTTGAAATGGCGCCCATATTGCTGAACCAGCAACTCAGCAATCAGCTTGTTTACGCCGTAAGGTGAAACGGGGTGATTTGGCGTATCAACGCGGATCGGCATCGTGTCGACCGCGCCATACACCCCTGCGCTGGATGGGAAAACGACAGAAACCCCACCCTGCCGACGCGCCGCCTCCAGAACCAGTTGCATGGTGATAACGTTACTCTGAAAGTCCTCAGCCGGGGCGTTCAGAGAGTGGGCCACTGATCCGCTGCCCGCACAGTGAATGATCACAGAACAGTCGGGCATGAGGTCGGACAAGTTTGCTTCGGTCACCCCTCCGTCCCGCCAGTCAGTCACTTTGTTAATATCCTGCGGGTCAGGTGGCGTATTAAAGATCGCACTGACCTTGATACCCTGCGACTGCAGTTGTTGCATGACGTTACGCCCAATGAACCCTGCTGCACCCGTGACGAGAAAATTTCGTGTCATTTGGTTACCCTGAACGAATAGAGGCGGCCCGGGTTGGAGTCGTAGTGATCGCGGATCTTGAAGACAAAATCTGGAATCTGATCCGGTTTGACCCCTGCGATCCGCGCGAGGCGATGACGCTCCGCGTCAAGATTGTCGGGAAAGAAGTTCAATTCGCTCTGATAGGGACTGAACTCCTCGATCCGCGATGGTGATTGCGCAGCGAAGGCCGCGCGGTACTCATCCAATGTGTAGGCATATTCTCCGCCATACAGGTGGTGTAGCGGGTGCGTATCCTGAAACACCCTCAGGTCGCTCTTACGTGTCAAAACATGCTCACGGGTTGCTAAAAAGGTGCCTCCGGCCCTCAGTACGCGCATCGCCTCAGAGACCATTTTGTGCAGATCACCAGCGTGGTGCAATGCTTGGCGGCAATGGATCAAATCAAAGCTGCTTTCTGGGAAGGGCAAGTCTTCCGCCATTGCAAGCGCCACTGTGATCGGCAAACTGGTTTCCGAAGCAATGGTTTTGATAGCACCGGCCCCAATGAAGGAGCTATCGTTCGGTTCCAGAGCCGTCACGGTCCAGCCATCCTTCGCAAGTGCATAGCTCGAGATTCCACGCCCCGCGCCAAGATCGAGCGCAGTGCCAACTGTTTCGGGCAAGAGGCTACGGACAATCTCCCATTCCTTGCTCACGTGAAACCGCTTTGCCGCGTCTGTAGGGGAGCCATCGAAGTAGCAGGCACGCGCCAGATCACGCTTATTCTGGTCGGGATGCTCACAGAGCCATCGAACCGCCTCTTCCCACGTCATCGGATATGTGCACGCATCCCCCATCCGATTTATCCCTGAGACTCGGGCTTGGTGAAGGTTACTTCGGGCAAAACGAAGTCCGGAAAACTTCTTCTCTTCTTCTCAATGGCCCTCGCTTCGGTGGCCTCATCGCGTTTCAGAATTTGAGCAGGATTACCTCCTACGATACTGAAAGCTGGAACATCCTTTGTGACCACAGACTGGGCTGCGACGATAGCGCCCTCGCCGATGGTTACACCTTTCAAGATCGTGCTGCCAAAGCCGATCCAAACTCCATCTCCGATCGTGACTTTGCCTGTGTGGACGCCATACCAGTTCTTGTAAACGCCCAAGTTCCGGCGCTGTTCTCCGGTCAGCCAGTCACGCGCATCGGTTTCCCGCAACTGTCGCGATGTCGCGTGAGAGTCATTATCGGAAACGACGACGTCCCAAGACAACATCACGTTTCGCCCAATATGAATCCCCTCTGGTTGGGCGCATATCAGCATGCATCCCCCGCCAATCGACGTCCCGTCACCGATTGTGATCTGGCCAACACCACGTTCAAAGACAAATGTGCCTGCGATGTTGCAATTTTCACCTACTAGAACGTAGGGACGGTTTTCGGGACGAACCCGCACATCGGCATTCAATTGGGACACATTTGACGAACTCGGTGCCCGCACTTTCGGCACGGTTTGCGTCACGTCCGGAGAGAGATAGCGTCCGAGTTCGCCATCTGTCAGATCCACGGCCTCTAGCATGATACCCACTTTGCGTGCATCAACTTGGGTTGCGCCTTGAATCCGCAGACGGATGACCTGATAATCTGGGTCAGGTGACAGCGGGACCGCCACTTGCTGGACATCGTCTAGGTTGGTTGAGACCGTTGGGCAACTGTGTATCAATCCCGGACCTTCGATCAGGATCAACTGTTCTTCGACCATATTGCGAAAGCGAAGTTGGATAATCGGCTTTGAAATGTATCGCGTGCACACACGAAGAAAGAAACTCTCCTCGCGCGTCCAGCACCAATGGGACAATCCCTGAGGCGTTTGCGGGCCATTCGCCAATTCAACACTAAAGACACCGACAATCGCGTGCTGCGGCAATGTTCTCGATATCGGATGTATGGCACTTTTCGGCTGCATCGCAGGCAAGTTGGATGCCACAGCGGCTATGGCAAGTTCGGCATACATTGATGTATCCGGAGTTCGAGCGAGATCGGAAACCCACTCTGGAGCGTATTCCTGTAAAAGGGCGAAATCATCTGAGCTCGCATGATGTAGAAACTGCCGAACTTCTTGCGCATTTGTGTCGCTGAGCAGGGCGTGAAGAAACTCTGAGACATATTCTGCGGCGACGTGATGTCGGATAAAGCCCACTGGCAACAGATATGACTGCGCAAGCGGTGCCATACGTTCCAAAAGTCCCTCTTCTTTGAGGAAATTCAGGCACATGCGTCGAATGTGAAGAAAGTCAAAAACCCGGCGGCTCTTTTCAGCGGAGATGGAATTGCCTCGGCGCAGGTACACATAACTCACGGCAGGGTCGACAAACAAACTGCGGGTTCGCGACAGAAGCTTCATCGCGAAATGGTGGTCTTCGTAGTAATATCCGACCGGAAAAGACAGATCATGCTCGTGGAACATGTCACGACGCAGGATAAACCGCCATGTTTGAGCGTTCCAACCCGCAAGTGTGCAATACGCTTGAGGCGTGTTGACAGGGTCAAGCACAAGTCCGGTCCAATCCCTCGGCGCAATCGGGCCGTTATCAATAACGTCGTGCTCATCAATATATGCAAAGTGGACCATATAGGTATCAGGGCGTTCTCGCCTCAGGATTTCCTCGATCCGTCCCAGACAATCCTCACGCAAGAAATCGTCTGAATCGATGAACCATACATAATCGCCTCGGCAATGCGGGATGCCGCTCAGGCGCGCTTGCGAAAGCCCCTGATTTTTCTGGGAGATGATCCTCACCCGTTTGTCGATCGCAGCGAATGCTGCGGCAACACAGGGGGTGTGGTCCGTTGCCCCGTCGTTGACGACAATAACCTCCAGATCTTCCATGTCCTGCAGGAGGATACTCAAGAGTGCTTTGCCCAAGTATTTCCCGACGTTGTAGCTGGGCAGGACGATGGACAGCAGTGGCGTCCTATCGGGGCGCGTCTCGGCAAACCGCAAGCCGTTCTTGCGGTACAGGTCGGCGGCCTCGTGCCACAAGACTCCGGAGAGAATATCCAGCATCGTATCAAGCGGCACCTGCTCGGCCTTTAGCGCGAGCGCGGCACTGATGTTCAGTGGGACATGTTCGTTTCGTTCGAGAACCGGTTTTATCTCTTCTGGCGGACACCATCCGCGGGCACCAAATAATAGCTTGAGTGCGTCTTCGCGATTCAGATCTATCCCCGGAAAGTTTTGCTTGATAAGCCCATGTGCCTCTTGCCAAACGAGGTCTGGATTGTTGTTCGACATGCCCGTCAAAGGAAACAAGACAACGGGTTCCGGAATATAGGTAAAGCTACACCCCGCGTGAATGGCACGATGCATCCAACGGGTATCCTCGGCCATTGGATAGACATAACCAAATGACCCAATCTGTTCATAGGCCTTGCTGGTTGCAAACATGCCATTGTGACCGACCGGCCCCCCGCTCACAAAGGCGTTCAGCCCCCATGGCTCATCCTTGCGCTTGCGGGTCTGTCCATCCGGAGCACGCTCTATTGTCTGGCCGCCAAACACATCTGCCGGTTCGCTGTAATGGGCAAAGGCAACCCGGTCCAAAGCGCCTGGCAGGTAACAATCTCCTGCCCCAACAATCCCGATCAAGGTTCCTCTTGCAACGGCTAGGCCCTTGTTCAGGGCATCGTAAAGACCTTTGTCCGGGTGACTGAAGCAATGCGTCACCACATGGGGCCATGCCGCTGCAATGTCCAGAGTGTGATCGCGCGAGCCCCCATCGACAATGATACACTCTATATCAGTGCGATTCTGAACCAGAATGGACTGCAATGTAGCTACAAGATCAGCGCTGGCATTGAATGTCGCGATCAAAACCGTGAAGAGCGGTGTCGGCATTCGTTGATCCGGCACTCTAACGATCCGTTTTGGTGCCGCCTGCCAGTCGACTTCGCCAAAAACCGAACGCTGAACAGTTTCATTATCTCGATGCGTCGCGAGCGATTGTGCGATTGCCACGTTCAGGCGCGCGGATTTGGCGCGCTTAACAAGACGTTTGATCGCTTCTGTCCCAATCGTATCCGTTTGAAGCGTCGCGAGCGTTTCAGCATCTTCGGCGGTCAAGCACAACTCGGGAAAGCTTAGTCGAAGACACGCGAGATCTGCGCTGGTATGAATCGCACTCGCTGGCTTTGTGTCTGGGGCCAAAGCCGCCGAACGACATTTTAAGCCCTTGTCGAGGGCTGCAGACAAAAGGCGGCGTTCGAGTTTGTGTGGCTCATCCGCATAGGCCAGTGGCAGCGAACATAGCGTGGCACTATTTGCCACAATCACCGATGGCGCAGCCGCAAAACCTTGTAGTAAATCTTTCATTTCACAAATCTTGTACGGAGATTCCGTACGATTCTCTTCTGTGAGAAACAGCACATCAGATTCTGTAGTCTCAAAGAGTTGCAACACACGATCTTCAAAGAAGGTCGGCATATTCGAACCTGTGGGGACTACGGCCCATAGGTGATCTGGATCCTTTGTCGCAAATGTAGTCTTGAGACTAACGGACAAGCTATCCGAGTACGCTTGCAGCTGAACCGATGCAGCACTCTGATAGTGTGACAGGCGATCAGAAACCTCTGCCTCACGGCAGGCGGGCACCAAAAGAACATAGTCCACAACGCGTCCGTGTCCGCCCAAAAGGACTTCTAGCGCCTTGAAAGTTCTGTCTAGATCTTCGCCATGCGCGGTGCAATTTCCGTTCTGTGACGTTACTGGTAGGACAACTGACAGAATTTTCATTCGTAGCCTCTGCAATACGATCAGATTATTTGCACTCACGATTTGCTACGTTCGCGTAACCGATTTCGACAACACTCGTCCAGTCTCGTTTCAAAATTTGGCGGAAAACGACACGGGGTGATTGTTTGAAGCCGCAGCGGCAATGAATCTTGATGTGCCGCTGGTTGCCCTAGGCACCCGCCTCGTTCAGTTTCTCCGGTCTGTTCTCGAAGGCAACGGGCAATAGCATCCCGTTGTTCGTGGGCTCGCGGTTCGGGACGTAGAACATCTCGATGTATTCGAATACGTCCTGCCGTGACGCGTCCTAGCCAGATCCGGCAGCTACCCGGGACCACACAGAAAAACAACTATCGTCCGATTACTGCCCCAATCTCGCCAGATGTGTAAGATAGGCAACGTGATGTAAGCGGTACGAAGCCCGGTGCTTTTTTGACGGTTGGGAGATTATCCTTGGAAAACTTATTTGACAGAAAAAAAGTAAAATTAAGACAGCTTTACGGTCTCCCTGTCGCGTCAATTGCCATCGGTTTGGTCGCGGTGGGTCTCCTATTCTTCCTTAACGACGGGTTTTACTGGGTTTTCTCAGGTCCGCATTTCGCGATTGCCAGCTTGTCTTTGTTGCTGGTGGGCACCCTTGGCCTAGCCGTCTACCGTCGAAATCAGTTGCTGAAGCTGCATGCCGAGCGCGTCCAGAAGCAGGGACAGGAAATCGAACTGATATATACCGCCCTGAACCGGCACGCTTTGGTCAGCCTGACAGATTCTGGAGGCGTGATTACATCGGTGAACGAGAACTTTTCTGGACGCTACGGTTACTTGAATTCCGAACTTGTCGGAAAACCGATCTCTATCATCTATCCCGACGGTGCGTCGGACGCCGTATACAGAGCGGCGCGCAAGTCCTTGGTAACGGGCGACATCTGGTCAGGCGAGAACGAAGAGATAGCTGCCGATGGTTCCAGAATCTACACACGGTGCACCCTCGTGCCCGTGATGGATGACCATGGGAACCTTGTCCGCACGGTGGAAATCCGCACCGATAATACCGATTTCCATCGCGCCGAACAGGCGCGGTTTCTGAAGGCATTGTTCGATCACCTGCAGGACGAGGTCTATATTTTTTGTGTCGAGAGTCTGGACATGGTCTATGCCAACCACGCGGCCATCAGGGCCAGCGGTTGGAAAGCAAAAGATCTGGTCGACAAGACCGTTCTCGACGCTGATCCCAACATGAATGAAAAGTATTTCCGAGCTCATGTTGCACCTCTGTTCTCGGGCGAGAAAGAGGTGGTAAGCATTGACGTGCGACGCGGCGAGACCAGCGGCGAGATCAGCACCCGGATTGTCCGCGGCGAAGACGGCAATATGCTGTTCGTGTCGGTCCTGCGCGACTCGACTGAACGCAAGCAGATCGAGCGTGCTAAGATGGAGTCGGTATCCATCGTCAGCCATGAGCTGCGCACCCCTTTAACCTCAATACATGGATCCCTGAGGCTGTTAAATTCCGGTGCCCTAGGAACCTTTGACCCCAAGGCACAATCGGTTCTGGATATCGCCGTGCGCAATACGGACCGGCTATTGCTGGTGGTCGATGACATCCTTGATCTTGAAAAGTTCCGTGCAGGCAAGATGCCGATTGAAAAGGTGCATGTCGACCTTGTCTCCCTCGTCAACGAGGCTGTTGAGATAAACAAGGGCTATGGTAGCGACTTGCATGTGAGTTTCGCTTTTGAGACAGATCTGGAAACCGCACCGATCTTTGTTGCGCCAGAGCGCATGATGCAAGTACTTGCAAATCTTCTATCCAACGCGGCCAAGTATTCCCCGACCCACGGCACCGTAAGGGTCGGGTTGCGTGAAGATGGCAGGTTCTGGCAGATTTCGGTGGCCGATGATGGCCCCGGCATTCCCGAAGAAATGCGTGCGAGCGTCTTCGAGAGCTTTTCAAAGCTACCGAGTCTCGATGGCGTGACTCGCAAGGGAACCGGTCTGGGCATGACGATTTCCCAGAAGATTGTCCAAGCCCATGATGGCGAGATTGGCTTCGATAGCGAGGTCGGCAATGGATCGACGTTCTTTATCAGGCTGCCGATGGACCTGTCCCGCGCCGCGGATGTCTGAGCGACCCCCAGAAGTTCGGACACTGGGACAACGCGATATCAGACGTTTACTCGCCATAGGTGCAATGACGCGCATACCTGCCCATGCGCTGCGGGTTCCAGTATCTCGTCGCCATGATGGACTGGCATACCAGAAAGGTTTTGGCCTGGCGAATCTCGAACACGCTGGAGGTCAACGTCTGTGTCGAGGCACTGAACGAGGCCAGCCTAAGCAGTGCGACACCTCCTGCAACAGCACATGGCACTCACTGCACTCAATAAAATTGACGCCAGCGTGAGCCAGCCTTTGCAGCTTGCGAAGGGGCTGATTTGCGCCTTCTCAGCCGGCGGAAACGATCGCGGCGAGACGGCGGGCATCGGAGACCGCGTCGCGCAGCTGCTCGAGCCGAGCGTCGTCAGTTTCGCCACCAACTTTGCGGCTCAGAACCTCATCGACCTCAGCATCGATCTTCGGAGGCATCTCGCGGTTCTCGGCCACGGCCACGGACTTTGCCTCCGCCAACTCTCGCTTGGACTCGGCCCAGGCGTCTTTCATGCAGATCATTTGGGCATCCATGGCTGGCGCTGGCCGCGGTGCGCCGTAGGCGCTAGCGGATTTAGGCGCAGGGCAGGGCATTGCGTCACGCGCTGGCTGTTGGGGCACGTCGCATGCGGCAAGCGCCGTGACGGTGACGAGGATGGTTATCGGCAGTCGCATCGGTCAGTTCTCCTCCATCATTGCGGCCAACCACGCATAGGACCCGTCCGGTGCATCCCGCATAAGTTCAAGATGTCTGTAAAATGTCCGGGCGTCGGCCAGCGCACGGCTGGACGTACCGGACAGGGCGCGGCTGGCGGCAAAGCGCGGTTGGGCCTCGTCAGACATGTAGGCGACGAGGTGGCGATCGGTCTGTTCGACGAGGTCGTTGTAGTAGGTGCGGCTCGAATCGAGGCTGGCGGCGGTCCGCTGCCCTATCTCGCCAATCTCACCGACCTGGCGGCGCATGTCGGCAAGCACGTCGCGGGCCTCGGGGGTGTCGCCGAAGTCGGCTTCGGCCACTGCCAGGTTTTCCTCGGCGATGCGCAGCTGTTCCTGGATCAAGGTATGGCGGGCAAGGTCGCTTCTCACGACGCTGACGGTGTAGGTGCCGAGGAAAGTGGCGGTCCGCGCGCCCTCCCGCATCAGCGCGTCGAACGTGCGCCCGCCAGCCGGCTGGGTCCCGCGCCAGCGAGCGAAGGCGCGGCGGACCTCCTCGTCGGACGTGGCGGGCGCATTCGGCACGAAATAGCCCAGCATCTCAAGTGCGGCGGTCGCCTGCGGGAGGTCTTCGTCGGCAAGGTCTCCGGCCTCGAGCGGGACACCGCGCAGGTCGTCGATGCGCAGTTCCGCCATGATCTTGTAGAGACCCTCGGGGAACTCTTTCAGGTAGCCCTGGTAATCATCGACAGTACCAGCCTCGACGACCTCGCGCCAGATGCGCAGCTCGGTGTCGAGTGGCGGGGCGCCGCGGGCGAGATAATGCTCGCCGATCACCGCCTCTTCGACCCACGGGATTTGCTGGCCGCCGGTGTCGCGCACGACCTCCTGCCGAACACGGCCAAACATGATGCGCACGTCAAGGCCCGGCGTTTCGATATGGTCGAGCAAAGCCGCCGTGAAGGTGCTGTTGTCGCCAATGCCGTCGGCAGCTACATTGCCAGGATCGGTGGAGTAGGCAACCAAGGTGCCGACCCCGCCCGTGACGGCGGAGAGCCCCACCTCGCCGATCTCGGCATCGCCGAGCGGGTTGTTGCGGCAGGCATCGAGCACGATCATCGAGAGGTCAGCATCGGCCTCTTCGAGCGCGGCGCGGATCTCGGTCATTGTAATGCTGGACCGCGCAACGGCTGGGGCGGAGAGCCCGGCCAAGTCGACGCCGATGGCATAGTTTTCGGACCCGACTTGAATAGAGTGTCCGGCGAAGAAGACCATGGCGATGTCGGCGTCACGGGCCGTCTCGCTGAGCCAGTCGAGCGAGGCCATCATCTCCTCGCGCGATAGGTCGATAACGGAGCGGACCTCGAAGTTGAGGCGGCGGAGGGCGTCGTCAAGGGCGCGCACGTCGTTGCCGGGGTTGGTGAGAGCGAAATCGTGGTTGGTATAGCTGGCGTTTCCGATCAGGAGCGCGACCCGTCCATCCGCCACCGCCTGCGCGGCGTTTAGAAGGACGAGCGCGAGAGTCAAACAAAGTAGCCGCATGGAGGATTCGCCCTTTTGTGTAACGCCGCGACGGTATCAGCGAAACGATCAGGCGTCACCCCTGTCCAGAACCATCTGCTAACGTCAGAACAACTAGTTGGCAGCAGCATGAAGACGCCTAGGGCGATCATGAAAAGGCTCTAGGTCAGCGTAATTTTGTCCGGGTGACAAAGTGCCAGAAGGCGGTGGAGCGAAGAACGATATTGGGCCCGCTACGCGAGAAAACGCCCTTATCCATCCGCGCGTTCGTATTTTCCGCATATATAATGACTTGGCTCGCCAGAATGAGCACGCCGCTTGAAAATCTTGCCACTAATCGAGGGCTTACGTGCCACTGTTGCCGAAGGGGCTGCGTTGACGTTGTGGTGAATAGCGATACCAACAAAATGCGCGACTAGATCCAGAATTACCTGATCGTCCTCAACCATTAATACTTTCATCATACCTCAGGGTCCATTGAGTGAGTCTGATTCGCTCTTTTATCGCTCATAATTGGGGTCGTATTTTGTCGGATCAGGTAAATTTGGCACCCGAATCTGACGTCTCTGCCTTTTTTTGGTCACATTTTATTGCGGAGAGACGCGGTCTTTGCGGAGCGCGCCTAACGGTGTCACGCGTCTGAACCGGGCAGCCCGCATCGGTCCCGAAAGGCTCTGAGATCTGCCGAGCTGCACCACAATTGGAGGTTGTTCTTTGATCTCAAGGCATATTTTGTAGTGATGCCTAGATTAGTTGTAACAGATGTGTTGCCCAAAGAGCGCCATGTACGCCTGCGCCAATGGTGAATTCAGCTCGTCTGCTAGTTGCAGAATTGGAAACATTACACCCAAGAGCGCTCTACTGTGGATAAAAGGCCTTGCAATGTGAGCTTCGCAGCGTAACGTATTGTTAACTAAAGACGTCGTGCAGAAAGCCAATCCCAATTTAACCTTGGAGCCGTTCTCCTATGCCATCACACGCCAGTGCTGAGGGGCCCCGCCCCATAATGCTCAGTAGGTCTGAATCTAGTGATCGCTCGGTCCGTGTTGATTGGAGCACTTACGCAACGGCCTATGATCTACTGTCCGAGCACAACCCTGAGTATCAGGCGCTGCTGCGCGATTTCGAGGCTTTCCTTGAAACAATTGAGACACCGAAAGTGATCTATGACATTGGTGGCGGCACCGGGAACTACACCGAGATCGCGGCTCGCGCCTGCCCCGGCAGTGAGATCCACTTCGTCGAACCCGACGCAGGCATGATCGGGCTGGCGAGAGCCAAATTGGCAGCGCACGGCAATACCAATTATGAGACCCTTGCGCTCGAAGACATCGATGCCCCTGGCACGGCCGATCTTGTCATCTGCGTACACGCGCTTTACGCAATGCCCGCGCCAGAGCAGCGGCTCGCCGACATGCGTAGGTTGCTTCGGCCGGGCGGCTTGCTCTACCTGATCGATCTTGGTCGTTACATGAACGTGGCCGACTGGCGCAGCTACCTTTTCTCCCACTTGAGAAAAGAACATGGGCTGGCACGCACACTCCGGGTCTTTTGGCAGGGACGAGAAATCGCCAAGCAGAACACGGCTATCTTCAAGGCACAAAAGAACGGTGTTTACTGGACGCACACCGAGGCAGAGATCGCATCGGCTGCCACCGCAGCGGACTTCGAAATCCTCAGGCAAGACTCCGTTTATCGTGGCTACAGCGACCTCCTCGTATGTCGCGCAAAGCCGTAGTCGCGCAGTCTTGGAAGGAGCGATCATGAACGAGCAAGTCATCGATGCGTTGAAGCACTCGCGCTACAGGGTTCTGACCGACAGCGAGGACCTCGAGGAGGTATATCGCCTGCGCTACAAATGCTATCGCGCCGAACGGTCGGTCGTCGAAAACGAGCGCGGTATCATGACCGACGCATTCGACGAGACGGCGAACTGCGTCCACGTCGGTATTGAAATGGATGGTAAGTTGTTGGCGTCGGTGCGTCTGCACCTGATCTCCAGTCTGTCGCTTACATCACCGACGCTGGAGGTGTTTCCCGAGATACTGGAGGACATCAAACGCGGACAGACGGCGCTCGATTCGACCCGCTTTGTGATCGATCCTGCGGCCCGTAAACAGCGCGTGCCGCTGCATTTTTTAGCACTGCGCATCCCGTGTCTGGCTATAATGTTTTACGATATCGATCTGGGCCTTGCGCCGGTGCGTGCCGAGCATGCCGCGTTCTACCGCCGCTACTTTGGTTATAAACCGGCGATGGAACCACGCAGCTACCCTGGGTTGGCAAAGCCTATCCACCTTCTGACCGCCAAGGTTAGGGAACAGCGCGACGCGGTCCTGGCGCGCACTCCGGTTTTCGGTCCGATTGACGCGATCCCGCAATCCAACATTGAATTCCCGGATCTTTCGGGGGTCTATGTCGCTTCGAAAAATGGCCGTTCCGAGGCGGCCTGACTGCGCGTGGTCGGGCGCCTTCGACGGGGGACAATGCTCAGTCGGTTTGCAATGCGGACTGAACCATGGCCCCAACCAATATCAACGTGTCATAGAGCTTTGAAATTTTCGCAATTGAAAAGCAACATCCCGCCTTGTGAGTGGTCTATTTTCAACACAATTTCGCTATAAGCGTTAACCTCGGACCTGCGTCAGAGGTAGGCATGAAGGACTTTAACACAGTTTGGGCGACCCGGGGCGATTGGTTCAACTCGGACGGTCAAGAACAAAGTATCAAGGACTACCTGCGCCTTGCCGACCAGCTCGTCTGGAAGCGGCAATTGAGTTATTGTGTTGCGGCCATATTGGCTCTTTTCTACATTGATCCCATTGTAATCCTTGCGTTCTACAGCGCCGTAGCTCTTATCGAATTGCTTGATATGGCACTTGCGCGCAAGCACCTCGGCTGGGATGGTAAAGATCCGGTCGTAGGCGGGAAAATCCTCAAGCGTATCACTATCAACACAGGCCTGAGTGCGATCACGATCAGCGCTTTTATCGTCGGTACTGCAGTTCAGCAAACATCGAGCGGGCATTTGACGCCGAGCTTCTTGCTCCTTTGTGCGTCGATTTTCGCGGCAATGTACAATAGTCAAATGATCGGCATCTTGCTCTTGCGTCTGTCGATCTATGGTTTAGCGTTTCTGTTCATCGCGTTTCTTGACGTGTTTCGCTATTTCCCACCGCTTAACTCCCCAATCTGGTTGGAGTTCTTCACAATCATCTTCGTGCTCTACTTCATTTGTGACATTTCAGCGAAGTTCTACCTCAGCTACCAGGAGCGGCTTGAACAGATTCAACTGATCAAGCAAGAAAACGAGCGCGCCAAGGCTGCCTTGGAGGTCAAGTCGCAGTTCCTCGCCACGGTCAGCCATGAGTTGCGCACACCGCTGACCTCAATCATGGGATCACTTGACCTCGTAAACAGCGGCGTACTCGGCGAGGTGCCCGAGAAGCTCAAGCGCGTCATCGGCATCGCGGCCAAGAACGGGCATCGGCTCGCTAACTTGATCGATGACCTGCTCGACCTGCAAAAGATCGAAGCTGGCGAGATCGTGTTCCATTTTAAACCCCTCAATGCCAACGAGTTGGTGGACGAGGCCGTGGAATCCACCACAGGTTATGCCGGAAAGCTCGGCATCCAAGTCACGACCATCCACTGCGAGGAAGATTGCCGGTTTTTGGGCGACCGCAGCCGCCTTATCCAAGTGATGAACAACCTGTTGTCAAACGCCCTGAAGTTTTCGCATGAGCGCGGTACGGTAAGGGTGCGCGTGGAAGCCCTTGGCACCCGCATCCGCATTTCGGTCCATGACGAGGGTGTGGGCATTCCGAAAGATGCCAAGGACCGCGTTTTTGGCAAGTTCAGCCAGGTGGATTCTTCCGATGTGCGTAAAGTCGGTGGCACCGGCCTTGGCCTGAACATCAGCAAGCAGATCGTTGAGCGCCACAACGGCACCATCGATTACGTCAGCGAACTGGGCGTCGGTTCAACGTTTTCTATAGAATTCGACCGTATGACAGACTGAGCCAGCGCAAGCGCAGGCCGCGACCTGGCGATATAGATCGTCCGCCAGAACAATTGCGATGAGACAACGTCCGTATTGACGTAACGGCTCAGATCAATGTCCAAAACTTCGATATCCATCGTGACCTGCTCCTCTTTTCCACCCATGCCCACAACAATAGCGACGGTTTGGTGGGAAGGCAGTTCATCCCACTAGGTCATCGAATACATCGAGATGTTCCACAACCTGAAACGCAAGCACACGAACAATGGCATGCTGTCGCGTGTCGACTTCGAGATCAGACAGAAGAAACTGAAGGAAACGGGCGTCTAGGAAACTAGGGGCACCTCACCCAGCCTAACGTACTCCGATTCTGAACCAGTGTGAGCCAGCCAGAGCGCATGTATGTGATTGGCAAGGTCTACCGGATCGAAGGGCTTCGCTATGACAGCCAAAGCACCATTGCGGCGAAGGCTGTTTGAAAAGTCTCCGTTAACCCTCGCCGTCATGAAGACGACGGGCACCTCACTTAAGCCGGGCAGGCTACGTAGCTCACGAAGCGTCTCTTTGCCATCCATGTCTGGCATCATGTAATCCAAAAGGAAAAGGTCTGGGCCAAACGCTTCCGCTTCTTCAGTCGCCTGTTTGCCAGAAGCACATTGCAGAAGGTCAAATTGACCAATTAATTTCAGCGCAATGTCGGCTATGGTTCGAATGTCTTCGTCATCATCTACATGAAGTATCCGCCGCAACTCTCTCATTACATCGTCCTCAGAATATAACCATCTTCAGCTAAACCTGAAAACAGATTGCATGGTAAATATTTAATTTTCAATTACTTATCTCCATCAGGACACTAAATTGATCTCGTGAATGCCGCCACCCGAAGGCATCAATTCATACATCTCTTCCATGTTTCTTGAATGGACCGATACTTTGTCTGTTCTTTGAGCAAGCAGTTATACTTGACTGACGTGAGCAGGTAGGAAATTTCAGTGCGCTGGGCCCATTCAGTTTGTGAGGACACACCTTACCGTCCTTTCTTAGCGAGGGCTTTCTCAAAAATTCTCTCTTCAATGTCATCGACGCGCGGCAAATCAAGCGCAAGCGCATCTGGATTGATTGAATGCTCGCCCCGCACATCGTGTGTTGTCGTATTCGAGGACGCTGGACGCGGTCTGGAAATGTTCGAAATCCTCAGTTTCAGCGCCTTTGATCCAGCCGATTGAGCTTGAGACAGTCCAAGGTTGACTCGATTTTGCATGTTCTCTGCGGTCTTGCCGGCGTGCCCTGAGCTGTGGTTGCTCAAGCATATAATAAATCGTCCTCTACCGAGGTAAGAAAAAAGGATCTGGTCTCCACTCGCCTCCTCAGAGAGAAGGCTGCTTACTTGGTGCAGATGTCGCTTCAACTCCGTATAATCGGCCTGACTAAGAAGCGTCCCAAAATCTTTGATCTGAACGCGGTATAGATTCGGCGTTTCATCGCGAGAGCGCAGTTCAGACAATCTTTTCTGGAGGCAGGAGAACTCTACCATCCCCTTTATGTTGGGAAACCAGACGGGTTTTATTGGGGTACTGTCATGCAAGAGATAGTTGCGGCGCGGAGGCATCTCAGAACCGCCTATTGGGGCTTTCGTTCTGTTGATGAATTCAACGAGCAACATCGCAGTCTTGATGCGCCCCACCAGTTCGTTGTGATCAAGGGGTTTACGCAAAAAGTCGGTTGCACCCGCGCTGAACGCGCGCGACATGAGGGTGCTATCACGCTGCGAGGTTACCATAATGATTGGCGCCAGTTTGCTGTCGGCTCGCATGCGCAAAATATTACAAAGATCAATGCCGTCAGAATGACCCAGAACGATATCCAACAGAAAGCAATCAAAAGGTGACGACCGTTGGTCAAGCAGAGACAGCGCCTCCTCAGCGCTGTGAGCTACTGTAACATCGCGTAGGCCAAGCTCAGCGAGTTTCGTCACTACCAGCTTTGCAAAGACTACGTCGTCATCAACAAGAAGAGTTCGCATTGTCGAAGCTCGCCATAGGTAGGTCAGATCCCTTATTCCACTAAGGTTTAATAAAACACGATCGTGGCATTTTATTGGCGAATGGCCTTATGATTACTTCGGCGGCTGAGAAAACGCTTCTTTGAATGCAAACCAAAATTTTGAGTTTGCGGTGATCGTTTGGCGTAAAATTGGCAAAACTGTGAACTTACATGATGAGCAATGCATGATTGAGCAGGTCACCGCCTGTCTCATGTCAGCACGACCTGTTGGGCGACTTCTCGCTGGTTTGCTCGCTGGTTTGAACGTTTCTCCACAATTCGAACAAATTTTCAGAATACTACCTAAAGGTGCGTGATGTGCCCGATCGATATGACCGCGCATTGTGGAGGGCATAGAGAATTTGATGAGAGTATGTAGAGGCGAGGCGTCACATGAAAATCATAGCAGTAGACGATGATCTTGTGTCGCTGAACTTGCTGCGCGATTGTCTTCAAAGCGAGCGAGACCACGACGTAACCTTGAAGCCTTCTGCGTTGGACGCGCTGGAAACTCTTCAAAAAGAAGAAATTCCTTTCGACTGCATCCTCTTGGATATCGAGATGCCGGAGCTAAGTGGAATAGACTTATGCAGAGAAATTAGAAGCCTTGCGGCATACCATAGCGCGCCTATCATAATGATTACCAGGCGCAGAGACCACGCGTCGATCTCGCAGGCTTTCGCGAACGGTGCCACTGACTACATCAAAAAACCCTTTGATGCATTCGAGGTGCTAACTCGGATCAATGTCGCGGAACGTCTTGTCCAAGAGCGGCAGGCTGCCTTGGATAGCTACACTGCCGTGAGAAACGTGTTGGGTTATACGCCGCCGGTCTTGTCCGCCAAGCAAGTAAAGAAGAATGACGCGTTCATTGCATCAGGAGCTATGCAAATCAAGCTCGAAGGGCTCTTACCCTTATCGGTATTCAAGAATTACCTCGAACAAGTCGCTGAAACTGAAGTGTGCGACACGTATCTCTTTGCCGTCAGGATCCAGAGTATAGACAGGATCTTTGCAAGTATGGACGCAGCTGATTTCTTGGAATTTCTCGAAGCGTTTATATGCGCGCTGAAAAGCACGTTTGGTGCTGAAGGTACATTTCTTTCTCATGTTGGGAATGGGACCATGCTATGCGCGATGAGTAGCGATGGTGGGTTCGCGCCCGACGAAGCGCAGTTATCTATATATATGACGCTGAAAGACAATTATCCTCGGAAATGGGATCTCGATTTAATGCCTGATGATATAGTTTCTGGCCATCCGATTAGCTTGAGCAAGACGCAAAAGCTAAATTTCAAGAGAGCTATGAAAGCTGCTCTTGCGCGACTCGATCAGCGCCCAGGGGACAAGATCAACTTATACCCGTCCAAGCGCGTGGGTTAAAAAGTCTGATACTTGACCAGATACTTTCAGGCAACGTTTGCAGAAACGGGCTCAATCAATCATTTGGCCATTATTTATCGCTTCGATATTCGTGAGCGGCTATGAGTTCATGCAAACATGGATTCGTCGTTGAGAACAAGAAACATTAAAACCAACAAGTGGTCTGCGTGTTCGCGCATTTCAGAAGTCGCTTCTGACCAGCTTGTGCTAAGTGAGGCGACAAAATCATCAATCTCAGCTGCGACATGCCCAAGATCTGGAAATCCAAGGGTGGCTGCAGTTCCAGCGATCTTGTGGCAAATTCGCCCGATCTCGCGGCAGGTCTGAGAGTGATCGGCTACCTGATCCAATTGATCGCGAAGCATTTCCACATCGCGATACTGTTTTTCCAACTCGTTAAGAAAATGCGTCCTAACCTTTTCAAGCCGGATCGAGATGTCCTGTTGGATCATGTTTTATTCCTAGAGCTTAATTCAACCAATGCCGAGCAGACGCTTGAGTTTGCTGGACGGAGCGCGTTCCTGTGGAACTGGACATAGCGCCCGTGCCTCTGCGGACCGCAGTGCTTGAAAAAGTGCGTCTGATATGTCCCGCGAAGCCGTGAGCTCGAGCGAAATACTTTCCCCAACAACTGGCGTCTGCGAGATCGCCCGACCATCGCAGAAATGAAGGTCCATTTCTCGGACAGTTCGGCTAAGTCGCGTTTCGAATGCATCTGGAGCGAAGTTGGAGGCATTGGTGAGCACGCAAACAAAACGACCCTCTCCAGCATGGCTTGCAAAGAATAGATCCGGTTTCAAGCATTCTGAGATAGCTTCAGCAAAGTCACTTACCGCTGCTTCAAATTCAAACACACTGCTTGCGCGAAACGCCCGGGCCATATCAGGCACCACAATGCCAAAAGCGATCATGTCGTATAAAGAGACACGTGAAATCTGTAAGAGGTAGTTTTCCAACGCTAGGAAGTCAATGAAACCGTCAATCCCACGCAGGGAGAGCCGTTTCTCAAGGTCTGCCGCAGTAACTGTTGACGCTGGCGAATTCAATTGAGGAGTGGGATTGCGTTCCTCGAGACTACGGTACTCTGAGAGAAGAGATTGGATAAGCCGCAATCTGGAGTGGATTTCCAACACGTCGAACGGCTTGGTTATGTAATCGCTGGCACCTGCATTAAACGCTCTGTCTATGTAGGTGCGGTCGGACATCGCGGTGATCATCAGTATCGGGCTGTTGCGATATTCATCGATCCGGCGAATTTGCGTCGTTAGTTCAATCCCATCGACCTCTGGCATCTGGATATCAAGGAGGAAGCAATCGAACGGGACATTGACTCGATCGATCTCGGCTAATGCTTCGGCCGCAGAATTGCATACCGTCAGGTTACCAAAGCCAGCGGCGCGGAGCACTTCGGTCAGAAGCTCCAAGATGATCGGGTCGTCATCTACTGCTAGAATTTTCATCTTATTCCCTTGAACAAGAGACCAGTTTGAGATGCGATGCGATACGAGACGATGCAATACGATACGCGGCAGCGTCATCTATCAGAATGTTCTAAGAACCGGGCGAAACTAAGGCGGTAATGGTATGTATTTCGCGCAACCCTAGGTTCTTTGAAAGCTTTTGCCTTATGATCAGCGAGCAAGGTCGATGAGAAATCTACGGCCTCGCTGAGATTTGACCTGCTCTCCTGAGAGTCCGCTAATTTAGGTTAGCTCTGTGCAGGTTTAATCAGGTGGTGGCGCCAATACGCTGTGTCACACTCGAGACTTTTCTTGGTCAGATTGCAGTAGCGTTCTAGGTTTTACGTGCAATAATGCGCGCTTCCTGTACCTTAATGGCCAGAGCGGCAGACGTGAGGTAGCAGAACGTGAGACACGTAAATTTCGCGGACCGTCACTGGCGTCGCGGTATCGGCCAATGGGTTGCCTCTGTAGCCATCGGCGTTTTTTCGGCAGTTGGTGCCGGACACGCGCAAACAGCGAGCGAGATTACACCGCCGACCTTACAGCCCGAGTTGCAGCGCTTGAACGGTGCCGTTGTCTTTACTGGCCGAACTGGTACGCAGGCACCACCGGGTTCCGATGAGATCGGCATCACCTTGTCAGGTGTAGATCTGCGCAATGCTCTGCCGCAGCTTGCCGCACAGAACAACGCCTTCAAGGCGCGATTGACCTCTGGCAGGGTTCCGGTGTCAGAACTGTTCGACGCGACAGCGGCGCTTGAGGAAGCTTATGCCGACGCAGGTTTCGTGCTGACCCGTGTCGTGTTGCCACAGCAAAGCCTGCGTGATGGCGGGGTGTTGCGGGTAGAGATCGTAAACGGTTTTATCGAGCGGGTCGACACCAGCAACGTGCCAGCCAACGCGCGGTCGCGGATTGAAGGCCTCACTGCGCCGATAGTCAACAAGGAGGGCCTGACCCGCGGGGAACTGGAGCGGCAATTGCTCCTGGCGGGCGATGTGCCGGGCATCGCCCTCAAATCGGCTCTTGGGGCGGGTGATGAGCCCGGCAGCGCCGTGATCGCGCTTGATCCTGAATATCGCAAGGTGACCGGCTTTGCCGGCTTCGGTAACCCGACCGACGTCGGGTTGGGACGTGTGGCGTTCAATCTCGGCATGGAAGTCAACTCTCCGCTGAAGTTTGGAGAGACCTTCTACTTTCGGGCCTCGGGCGCGCCTCAGGATTATTTCAGTGACGATCCGCGCAGCCGAATTCTTGCTGTCGGGGCCGTTGTGCCACTGGGGTTCTCCGGGCTGACATTGAATGTTGAGTTGACCTCGAGCGACACCAAGCCGGACGATGATGTGGTTCCGACGCGGTCCTCTTTCGATCGGCAATCAGTGCGGCTGAGCTATCCGTTCGTCCGGTCGCGGCAGTTGAACGTCACCGGACAGGTGGCCCTGGATCTTCAGAGCGACAAGCAGGACCTGATTGGGGCTGGGGGCGCGCGGGTGCCGATTTACCGCGACGAGATCTCGGTGCTGCGGTTTGGCGGGAGTGTGTCTTATTTTCATAAAGACGATTCCGTGACGGAAGCGGGATTAATCCTGAGCCAAGGCCTCGACGCGTTTGGGGCACGCACAGCCGCAGAGGCGGCCGCGGAGGGGGTGCCATTGTCGCGCGCCGGCGCAGATGCTGATTTCACCAAACTAGCGGGATCGTTCTCGCATCGGCGAGCGCTTGCGGCCAGCTTTCCCCTTGCACTGTCGGTGACAGGGCGGTTCCAGACGTCCTTCGTTGACCCGCTCGTGACGTCGGAGCAAATCAGCATCGTCGGTGCACAGGAATTGTCAGCGTTCGATTCGGGCGTGCTAAGAGGAGATAGTGGGTTTGTCGTCCGCTCGGAGCTGTCGACGCAAACAAGGGTGACGCTGGCGACAGTGCCGGTTTTGCTCAGCCCTTATACGTTCCTGAGCTATGGCGCGGTATATTTGGAGAACCCCTCGGCAGCTGAACAAGAGCGCACAGAGGCGTTCGCCTACGGTATTGGTATCGATTTTTTTGCACAAACTGATTCAAACTTCCGGTCAAGCAGCTTGCGCGTTGAACTGGGCAGAAGGGAGACAGACGATGGGTCGTCAGATGACAACCGATTCACTATTTCCGGCAATTTCCGGTTCTGATTTGCGGGCCGACTACCGGCGGTTGTTGCAGGCGTCGGTCGCAGCCTGCATTTGTCTTCCGGTCGGGGCGACGGCGCAACAGGCGGCTTTGCCGCAAGGCGGGCAGGTGGCAAGCGGTACAGTGAGCATCAATACGCCGAGTGCCGGAACAATGACGATCACGCAAGGTTCTGACCGGGCGGTGGTGAACTGGGACAGTTTCTCAATTGGGGCAGGCGCCCATGTGGACATTCGGCAGCCTTCAAGCAATGCGGCAATGCTGAATCGGGTCACGGGGAGCACCACTTCGGAGATTCACGGACGGCTGACCGCGAACGGACAGGTGCATCTCGTCAATCCAAACGGCATTTTCATCGGACCGACTGGGACAGTAGACGCAGGCAGTTTCGCGGCATCGACGCTGGGTATCAGTGACGGTGATTTCAATGCGGGGCGGCTGCAATATCGGGGCACCGGCAGTTCGGCGACGGTCGAGAATGCTGGCCGGGTCAGCATCGGGCGCGGCGGCTATGCGGCGTTGCTTGGCGGAAAGGTGCGCAACAGCGGTATTGTGACCGTGCCTTTCGGGCGCATCGGCTTTGCCTCGGGAGAACGTGTGGTTCTGGATGTGTCAGGCGATCAGTTCTTGCAGGTCGCGCTTCCATCGGAGGGCGAGGACGACGGAGAGGCTTTGATCGACAATTCGGGCACGGTCAGTGCTACGGGTGGTCTCGTCGAGATGCGCGCAGCGACGGCGCGCAATGCGGCGCGCAATGCGATCAACCTATCGGGGGTCGCCGAGGCAAGCTCGGTTTCCGTGCGCGGCGGGACGATCACGCTGGGAGGCGGAGATGGCGGGTCGGTTCGTGTCACGGGCAAGGTATCGACGCGGTCGCGGCCGGTATCCGCAGACGTTGCTGTCACGCAATCCTTGCGTCCACGGGCGCGCGGTGGGGACATCACGATCACGGGCGCTAAGATTGCATTGGATGGTGCGCAGATCGACGCGAGTGGCGCGGGGGGCGGTGGCTCTATCCGGATTGGTGGCGATTTCGCGGGGCAGGGGACTTTGCCCCGTGCAGGGACTGTTTCGGGCGATGCGCAGACCGTGATCAACGCGGACGCATTGGAGCGGGGCGACGGTGGCCAGATCGTGCTTTGGTCCGACGAGTACACACAATTTGCGGGCGCCCTTTCGGCACGGGGTGGCGCGCAGGGTGGCGATGGCGGTTTTGTCGAAGTCTCGAGCAAGCTGACCCTGAACTATACTGGGCTAGCGGATCAGAGGGCACCCTTGGGCAAGTGGGGCATGCTACTGCTGGACCCCACGGATATCGTGGTTGATCCGGGTGCCGGCGGCGAAAACATGCTGGAGGCCAACCTTGCGTTCGGAGATGTGATACTGAATACGAGTGGGTCCGGCACAGGCTCGGGCGATATCACGGTCAACGCCGATGTCGACTGGACTGCGGCGACGACGCTGACCTTGATCGCGGATGACGATGGGACGACCAGCGGGACGGGAGGCAATATCGCACTGAACGGCGCGATCAACGGCGCGTCCGGTGGGTTGCGGCTTGACGCGGTGAACCAGATCGCCACCGGGGCGGGAGGCGCGATCAATGTCGGGTCCTTCACCCTGGTTTCGGGTGTCTGGACACAGAACACCGCGACACTTCCCGCCTTCTCGGCCGATGATTTCGCCATCAACTTCGGTGCATCCTTTTCACGGTTCGTTGGCGGAACGGGGGTCTTGGGCGATCCGTTTCTCGTGGCGGATATCTACGGCTTTCAGGGTCTTGTCCCGAACGGGATCAGCAATGGTTTTGTGGCGCTGGCCAATGACATTGACGGCAGCAGCACCGCAACCTGGACCGAGGGTTTCAGCCCGCTCTTCCTTTCCGATGGCACGTTCGACCTGGACGGCCGAGGCTTTAGCATATCGAACGTCTTCAGCGCGCCTGACAGTGGCGAGGGGCTGGCCCCTTACGGGCTGTTCAGCTTCCTGTCCACCGATTCCGTCGTGGAAAACCTGACGCTAGAAGGCTTCACCATGATCGGTTCATCGGGCGGTTTGCTCGCAGCCTTCAACGAGGGCACGATCCGCAATGTGCGTGCAAGCGGGACATCGTCAGGCACCGGCGAAGCGGTTGGCGGTCTGGTTGGGGAAAATTTTGGTCTGATTGAGGACAGTATCGCGGATGTGGCGGTCACGGCAGACGGGTCCGAGGCGTTCGGAGGCCAAGTCTTTGCCGGAGGTTTTGTCGGGCACAACAATTTTGGCACAATCAACCGGTCACATGCCTTGGGGAATGTGACCGTCACCGACGAATTTGATGGAGCGGAATTTTATGTAGGCGGATTCGCTGGCGTGGAAAATTCCAACTTCGGTGGGACGATCAACGATAGCTACGCACGGGGCAACGTCACAGTGACGAGCGGAACGGCAATGTCCGAAGTCTATGCAGGCGGTTTCGTCGGTGAGATCAACGGCGATATCTTCCGCAGCTATTCGACTGGAACGGTGACCGTCACCGGTGATGCTATTGCTACGGTCGGCGGGTTTGCCGCGACTGATCAAAGCGGATTTTCCAGCGCCGACACGAACTTCTGGGATATCCAGACTTCAGGCCTTGCCACTTCTGCGGCCGGAACCGGCCTGAGCACGGCGCAATTCCAAGACACCGAAACGTTTATTTCACTGGGTGAAGTGCAGGGATGGGATTTCGCGAATGTCTGGGCACCGGGGGATACCGGGTTTTATCCGGTCAACTACACCACTAGCCCCGTGATCTTGGTGACGCCAGACCCGCTGACGCTGACCTATGGCAGCACGACGACTGCAGTATCCTCCGGCACGATCAATGGCGGGCCTGACCTTTATGTGTTCGACGATCCAGCGGATACACTGGACGCCGATCAAGCGAGTGCGCCGCTGACCTTTGCCGACGAGAACGTAGGCACCACGACCTTCATGCTCGATACCGCCAGTGTCACATCGGATTTGGGGGTCATTTACCGTGTTGTGGACAGGTTGGGCGACGCCGAGATCACCCCCGCGCCCCTGACGATTACTGCCAATGATGTGGCCAAGACCTATGGCACGCTGCTGGCGTTCGACGGGACGGAGTTCACTGTCGGCGGGCAGCTCTTCTTTGACGACACTGTGGATTCTGCGGCATTGACCAGTGATGGCGCGGCTGGAGAGGCGGCCGTGAACGGCGGCACCCCCTATGCCATCGCGATCAGTGATGCGGTGGGCGAGGGTATTGCCAATTACGACATCACGTTTGAGGACGGCGCGCTTACGGTCGATCCTGCGCCCCTGACGATCACCGCCAATGATGCGGACAAGACCTATGGCACGCTGCTGGAATTCGACGGGACGGAGTTCACCGTCGGCGGGCAGCTCTTCTTTGACGACGCGGTCGAGACTGCGACACTGACCAGTGATGGCGCGGCTGGAGAGGCGGCAGTGAACGGCGGCACTCCCTATGCCATCGCGATCAGTGATGCGGTGGGCGCGGGCCTTGACAACTATGACATCACGTTTGAGAGCGGCGCGCTTACGGTCGATCCGGCGCCCCTGACTGTCACCGCCAATGACGCGAATAAGACCTATGGCACGCTGCTGGCGTTCGACGGGACGGAGTTCACTGTCGGCGGGCAGCTCTTCTTTGACGACACGGTAGAGTCTGCGACACTGACCAGTGATGGCGCGGCTGGGGAGGCGGCAGTGAACGGCGGCATCCCCTATGCCATCGCGATCAGTGATGCGGTGGGCGAGGGCCTTGACAACTATGACATCACGTTTGAGGCGGGCGCGCTTACGGTCGATCCCGCGCCCCTGACGATCACCGCCAATGACGCGGTCAAGACCTATGGCACATTGCTGGCGTTCGACGGGACGGAGTTCACCGTCGGCGGGCAGCTCTTCTTTGACGACATGGTAGAGACTGCGACACTGAGCAGTGATGGTGCAGCGCAGCAGGCGGCAGTGAACGGCGGCTCCCCATATTCCATTGCAATCAGTGACGCGGTGGGCGAGGGCATTGACAACTACGATATAACGTTTGAGAGCGGCGCGCTGACGGTACAGCCCGCACCCCTAACAATCACCGCCAATGATGCGGTTAAAGTGTTTGGGACATTGCTGACATTCGAGGGAACGGAATTCACCGTCATCGGACTTGCGGTTGAGGGCGACAGTGTCGATTTTGCGGAGCTGAACAGTGAGGGCGCGGCGACGTCGGCAGTCGTGGCGGACAGCCCGTTCCCGATCGAGATTTCGGCCGTGGAGGGCAACGGCCTAGAAAATTACGACGTGACGCTACAAGAGGGTGCGCTTACCGTGACGCCCGCGGTGGTGAACGACGTGCCCGTGCCACCCGTGTTTGTCGGATTTCCGCTGCCGAACCCGGGCGACACGATCGGCGGCGACTTTGGAACTGGTGGTAACGACGGGCCTGGTGGGACGGACATCGGGGGTGCCGCTCTGCTAGGGGCCGCCGAGGCTACGTTCGAGAAGGTAGACGCGCTTTCTGAGTCGTTGGAGATTGCGGCAGATTCCTGCGGGCAGAGCAGTGGCGATGTCAGCCGGTACTTGGCCTGCATGTCTGACTCACTCAATGAATTCGCGAATGAGCTGGATGCGATTTCGAGCGACCTGCCGCCCGGCATGCAAAACGTCGCGCGGATTGTGCAGGATGCACGGGTCCGGGTCGATCAGGCGCGGGTGCGGGCGCAGCAGCGGCTGGCGGGTGCGACCACGGATGCCGAGCGCGAGGCGATCCGCCGCGACGCCGTGAGCGAAGCGCGCGATGCACTTGCAGATGCCGCAACGGAGATCCGCAAGTCGATCGCGCTAGTGCGCGTTGAGGATCCCGAACTGGCGACGGTGCAGCGGGCAACGGTCACGCGGGTGGCGAGTGCGATGGACAATGTCGGCATCAAGATGAGCCGGGCCGTCGGCCTGTAAAAAGGGAGTCCCTGAAAAGTGCTGCGCGGATTTTGGGTTGTCTTGATCTTGGTGCTGACTGCGACGGATGGACTGGCCGAGACGCGTCTGGCTTTTGTGGTTGGCAACTCCGCCTATGCCAATGTCAGCCCGCTCGACAATCCAATCAACGATGCGCTGGATGTGTCCGTGGCGCTGGAGGGGCTGGGGTTCGACGTGATCCTCGGGTCCGACACTAATATGGAAGAGATGCGTGAGGGCACGGCTATTTTTGCCGAACGCGCCGCGACGGCGGATGTGGTGCTGTTCTATTACGCCGGGCATGGCTTTCAGGTCAGCGGGCAGAATTACCTCGTGCCGGTCGATGCCGATTTGCAATCGGTCGACGATCTGGGTGAACAGACCGTGGCGCTGACCGATGTCCTGACGGCGATGCAGAAATCCGATGGTCTGAAGCTGGTGTTCCTCGACGCTTGCCGCGACAATCCGTTCGGTGTCGAGCTGCGCGTCGAAAGCGGCTTGGCACGGGTCAGCACGGCGGCGGATTTCATGTTCGTCTATGCCACTCAGCCCGACAACGTGGCCTATGACGGGACCGGGCGGAACAGTTTCTTTACTGAGGCGGTGCTGAGCCATATCTATACGCCTGGGCAGGACATTCAGGATCTGATGATTTCGGTCCGGCGCGACGTACTGTCTGCCACTGGCGGGCGGCAGATTCCGTGGGAAAACTCATCGCTGACCCAGTCTTTCCGGTTCGACAACAGCCCCGTGACTGCGTCGGAGGAAACGATGCTCTGGCAGGTCGCGGCGAGCGAGCAGGATCCTAACCTGATGCAGCTTTACGCCGAACGCTATCCGCAGGGCGCGCATGTGGACGATGTGCTGGCGTTTTTGCAAACCGGTACACAGACACGGACGCTAGGCATTCGCAACGCTGAGGCAGAGGCGGACAGGCTGTGGCAGCTGGCGCGGCGCAGCCGGATGCGGCCGTTGCTTGAGTATTACCTCGACCGGTATCCGAACGGTGCCGACGTCGCCGAGGCGCAGCGCTTGCTCACGCTGATTCCTCCGCAGGAGGACAGCACGCCGGGTGGTGTCTGCGAACGGCTGGCAACCCATCCGCGCGACGCAACGGCAGTGCACTCCGGGATGCCTTTCGATCGGTTGCAGCAGAGCGCTCTGACCGCTATCCAGGCTTGCGCAGCGGCTTCGGCGCAGTTTCCCGAGTTGCCGCATTATACCGCGCTTTATGCTCGTGCTGTCGCGGCCTCGGGCGATATTGAGCGGGCAGTGACCTTGTATAAGAGTGCGGCGGACCGGGGCGATCTGCGCGCCATGGTGAGTCTGGCACAACTTACGGAATCCGGCAATGGTTTGCCCCAGGATCCAGAAGCGGCGCTGGCGTTGTACCAGCGTGCGGCGGAGGGCGGCAGCCCAGATGCCATGATAAACTTGGCGATCATTCTTTTCGAAGGGCAGATGGCACCAAAGGACGAGGAACGGGCAATCGAGCTACTGCGCGCGGCAGCAAAGAGCGGATCACCCAAGGCGGTTTTCAACCTTGGCGTTCTGGCTCAGGACGGCGTGGTCGATGCGCCCGGCGAAGCGCTGAAATATTTCCGGCGTGCCGCAGATGAAGGTGAGACTGAGGGTTACCGTGCCGCGGCGATTCTTCTTGATGAGGGGCGCGGGGTGCAGAAGGACCCGGACGAGGCGGCGAACTTACTGTTGCGTGGTGTTGCATCAGACCGGGGTGCGTTGCTTGCGCAGTTGACCGAAGCGACGGACCAATGGTCCGACGACACGATCCGCGCAGTGCAGAGCCGTCTGAAGGCTGCTGGCTTTTACGCCGCAGCAGTCGACGGTCTGCCGGGGCCGAGTTTCACCGCAGCGCTGCACCGCTGGCGTGATGGCGGGTTCAATGTGGATGTGCTGGTGAACTGAGACCGCTCCTCTAGGCATTTTTCTGCGACTGGAGTGAGCGACACCCCATAGATTAAGAACAGGTTGCCAGCGAAAGCTCCGAGCGCACCGTATCCGGATATGTGACACTCATAGGCCGCCCGCCGCCAACTTTGTTAAGAATACTGGTGCCAAGCCGCAGTCTGGTGCCGCTTAATTCATACGGTCGAAGTTCGTTTGGTCGAACTCGCCTCTGTCCCCGCTATCATGGTCTACTCATAGGACTAAAAGTCCGTCTGCCTGCTCAGACACGCTTACTAGTTTTTTGCCCCCGATTTACCGCTTCATCTCGCTGGTTCCATTGGCTTCGGCACGATGGTGAGACGCTGGATGTCGACAAAGCTGCCCGCCGAGAGTTCGGCGGCCAGTTTTGCCCAAGCTTCACCGCCGTCGACCTCGTCATAAAGCGATCTTTGGGCCGTGAACAAATCCAACGGCGTATTGGAAATGGCGTCGATCCAGGCCATTTCCAACTGGTCGCCGTGAAGGTTTACGAGCCGCAGTTCGACGCCCGGTGCCAGGGGATTGGCGGGACGGTTGCGCAGGATCGCAAGCTTCATCAACTCGACCGATACATCCCGCAGCCCGTGCTGCGCTATCAGAACTTTTTCGCGGAAGGCGGGCCAGCCAAAGCTGAGACGCACGGTGAGTAGTTCGCCTATCTCCTTCGCAGCGTCGGGCGCGCCCGATCCATATGCGTCCTCAAAGGCGGTGTTGGCGGCCTCTTCCTCTTCCTTCCAATGGGCCATGGCAGACAGGGGGCGGGCCATCATCCACAGCCCCTCGCCGACTGAGAGATAGTTGATTGACGGTTCAACCCGGAATGCGGTCTCGCATTTCTTGCAGGTGTGCGACTGGATCGTGCCTGTGAGGATCGCCTCGGTTAGGTCGACGCGGCGGTCGCCGTTGACACTGGAAAATATCTCCATCTCGGCGATGGTGCCGCAGTTCGGGCAAGGGGCTTGTTCAACTGTAAATAGGGACATCCGTAGGGTCCTTTCGTTTGGCTGCGAAGGCAGGGGCGTTCAAAGCTTGCTGAGCCACGTCTGTGCCGGGTGGGAGGGCTTGAGTTTCTTGGTGTGATACGCTGCGTATAGTTCCGAGAACCATTCACCGGGAGCGCGGAACTGGTAGCCCGTAATGCCCTTGCGGCGCGCCGACAGATCGTAGGAGACCCAATGGTTGGGATAGGCCTCATGGATCATCCGGCCGGTCTTCGACATATGGCGGGCGTTGGAATTGGTGGCACTGTCCCAGATGTCCGTGGTGGTGCGCACGGCGCCCAGCCAGTCGAGGAAATTGTCCCGTCGCGTTTCCCATTCACCTTGCGTGACGCCGTCGGGCGGCGGCGGCAGGTCAGGATTGCCGCCCGCCATCTTGCGTTCGACAAAATGCGCATCGAAATCGAACTCGTCCGCGACTTCGACACTGATCTGCGAGGTATCGCCACCATGTTCGCGCCAGCCGCCGAATTCCGCACCCGCGCCCTTCGAGCGCATGAAGCCCTTGCGATCATCAACTGCATGGCCGATTTCATGAAGCGTTGTCCATTTGCCGTAGGTTGGATTGGGCACTTCGGTATCCGGCACGGGTTTGCATTCGTCGTCGATGGCGTCGAGTTGGCCGGGGTCGCCCAAGGCGTTGCCGTCCAGATTGAAATGGTTGAAGCAGGCCATAACTACGGCGCCGTTGGAGGGCTCGTAATAGGAGCCGCTTTCGTCCTCGATCCGGTCAAAGCGGGCGAGGCTGGGGTTGAGCTTGGTGTTTGTCTCGGGAACCGAGGCGAGCATCTCGTAATAGGCCTTGAGGTTCGGAACTGGGGCATCGAGTGCCGGACCGGTCTTGGCCCCTGTGCCGTCCTCGGTGCGTGTCGCCTCGCTGGTGAACAGCTTCACGTCCATGTTGAAGCGTACCGACAGCAAGGTGGACATGACCTTTTGCGAGGCGTTGTCGGGCAGGCTGGCCACCATTGCGTCGAGCTGCCGCTGACCGTCCGGCAGGGCAATCAGGGCGCGGATGTCCGCCTCACTCAGGTCGCCGTTGGTGTCTGCCAAGGTCGCCAGTTTCGCGACCGCGAGCAGCGCGTCGGCGGCAGAGAGCGATCCGTTGGCCTTGATCTGGTCGAACTTGACCGAATGCTCCTGCGCCTTTGTCAGGTGCTCGTTAATCTTTGGCTCGGTTTTGGCCTTGTCGGGGTAATTGGTCTTGGCTAGCTCAGTCGCGGCCTTTTGAGTGTCCGTGAGGCGGATGCGGAAAGCATCTTCGGCGTCGGCCAGTTTGCGGGCGATATCTACCTTGGTTTCGCCATCGATTAGGTGTGCGAGTGCCGTTTCGTCATCTGCGAGCGCGGCCTTGCGGGCATCCTCGGCCAGTTTCGTTACGGCGGCGAGCCGGTCCTTGATGTAGCCAGCCTGTTCGTGTGTGGCCTCAAGCCCGGACACACGTTCGTCCAAAGCATCGGCGCGGGAGTAGATCTGATCGACGTTCTGGGCAAGCCGGTAAGCGAAGGTAGCGGTATCGGCCGCCCGGCTGAGGGCCGCGCGGGCGTTCGATTCGTCACCATTTTTGATTGCGGTCTCGGCAGTTTCGATCGAATTTGCCAGGGTCTTGATCGGTTCGTCGATCTGCGCAGCGCGTTTGTGATCGACAAGCGCCTTATGGCTGGATTGGACGTCCTTTAGCAGCTTTGACAGATCGCCTTTCGGGGCATCCTTGAGCAGCGCAGCAAAAGGCGCGGCCTTTTCCGCCTCGGTCACCGCGTCGGTGCAGCGCTGCGGTACCATTTCGAGGCGTGAGGTGGCGGCGCCGTATTTTAACTCGCTTGCCTGATTGATGCAGGCGTCGCGGAAGGCCTCAATCGCCCTGATATCAGCCTGCACGTATTCGGCGAGGTGATGTTTTTTCAGTTGTTCGATTGCCGTATTGGCCGGGATCAGGGCCGCCTCGAATTCCTCATAAGCGTTGCACAGGTTAAGCAGGGTTTTGATGCGATCAGGCATCGATTTCATGATCAGCGTGGCGTTGTAGTAATCGCGTCTGGCTTCCTCCTCCGCAGCCAGATCAATGTCGGCATTGATCAGCGGATACTCGGCGTCGGCACCGGGGTTGAGGGCCGTTGTCAGCTTCTTGAACTCGGCCATTGCGGTCTGCTTGACCACGGCGTAGTCGTTCTTTTGTTGGATGATTTTCACGGCTCCGGTGATCTCGTGATAGATGGTGGATGACAGGCGCGCGGCGAGCCAGGCGCTGTGTTCCTCGAGTTTTTGCTTTGCCAGCGCGATCTTGGTCAGGATCGCCGACCGTTCTTCCGAAACAACGGGATCGGTGATGCTCGGTAGTCGGTCGGTGCAATCATCTTTGATCATCTTAGTGACGGCATCGTAATCGCTCTTGTAATTGTCGGAGATCACCTTGAGATCTGCGCGCCCGTTAACGATGAAATCGCGTGAGGCCTTTATCGCGGCATAGTCAGGTGGAGTTTTGCCGGCGTCGCTGTCGATGGTTAGAAAGCGCGCTTCGTGGGTAGGAAGCTTGAGCGCAACGCCGTGGTAGGTCTTGCTGATGTCAAGCGCGGTCTTGGCCTCAGCCTTCTGCTTTGCGATCCAAGTATCGGAAGTGTTGGTGATCTTGAGGTCGAGCGCGCCGAGGATCTTCGTTGCTTGGGCGGCGTTGAAGTTTTTCTTGTCCTTCTCGACCATGTCGGTGACGCGCTGGATGTCGGACGTCAGAACGCCACCGTCCACGAAGGGCGGAATCGCCTGGATGCGTTGCGCAAGGCGGGCGCGTTCGGTCTGGAAGGCGATCAGCGTGTCGGCCATATCATCCTTTTCGGCCTGGGAGGTGCCTGAACGGAACAGGCCGCCCGACTTGAAATGTTTCTTGAGAAATTTCTGGCTTGCGGGGGAAAGATCGGAAAAGGGCATGGTTCAGAGTTCCGTGTCAAAGGTTGCTGACCGTGACGGTCCGGGATTACCTGGCGAGTACGTTCGCGATGGCTTGCAACGATTGGGTCGCTGTGGCGGTTACGGCGACGTTTACAAATCCGTTGTCTGCATCCACGTCCTTGAAGAAGTCATCCTGTAGAGCCGCTTGGAATTCGCGGATCTTGGCATTAGCATCGCCCTTGAGCTTGGTTCGGTCGGGTCCTTCGGGCGTGTTGGTGATCTGGTCGAGCAAATCTTCGAGTTCGCCGTCGAAGACCTGAAGTCGCTTGTTCAGGCCACGTGCCTCGTCGGCGACCGGGGCCAGTTCGGGATCGTTTGCACACACATCGATTATGGCTTGTTCCAGTTTCTCGATCTCGGTCAGCATCTTTCGGCGGGTGTTTACCCAAAGCACACGGGATTTCTGGAACGGAACCACGTCTTTGGGTACTTCATCCTGCTGGCCACTTGCTGCGGCCGCGGCGGCTTCTTCCAGATGCGGCTTGAGCTTGGCGGCGATGGCCAGTGCGGCGGTGTAATCACCGGCTTCGGCTTTCTCCGAGGCCATGCCCCACGCCGCTTCCAGCTTGCTGCGGTTGGCCGGGTTGTTGCCGAGTGCCTTTGTATAAAGCACCTCCAACGGGCTTTGGACAGCCTCCCACTTCTTGCGGTCGGGGCTGTCTGCATCGGGGGTATTACCGTCGGAGTTGGTGTCGCCAGGGGTCTTTGCCTCGTTGCCCTCTGCAGGTCCAGCAACAAGCAGCGGTTTGAGCTTGGCAGCGACGCCCATGGCGGATTTGTAATCGCCGTTTCCAGCGGCGGCTTCGGCCCCGGCCCAAACCTTGACGATCTGTGCGGCCCGCGGGTCGGAGGACCCCTCGAACTTTGCGGCCAGCGGTGCGAGTGCCGCAGCGACTTGGCCCCATTGTCCGGCGGCGGGATCGTTGTCGTCATTACTGCCGTCATTTCCGTCGTCGGCCGACGCGTCACGGTTTTGAATGTCGTCGGTGTTCTCGTCCGCCGAATTGGCGTCTGTGGCCGCCTCGTTGTCGTCTTCGTCCTCGTCGCCTTCGGATTCAAGCACCTGACCGTTCGGGTCGGTGATGACCACCTTCATCTTGATGCCGCTCTTGGTCATGAACATCTTCATGTTCTTGGCAAGGCCTGGAAGCATATTGCCTTCGACCATTAGCGTCGCGATCTTGCCTTTCACCCCCACGGTGCCGTATGTAACCTTGCCGGTTTCGCCCTCGGCCTTGGCCTTGCGCATCATGACCTCGCCAGATTTCTTAAGGTCGAGGAAGAACACGTTGTCTTCTGGTTTTTTGCCGAGGCACAGGCCGAAAGCTAGATCCTTTTGACGCGCCTTCTTCAGCAGTGCCTGCATTTCATCAAGGTTTTCGGTCGACATTCCCATGGCGGCATCCTCGCATATGTTGTGGCCCCCACGGAGCCTGTGTTCGACGTGTGATACGCATCTCAGTCGGATATAGAGAATTCGATGCGGCGATTTTCACGGCGGCCCTGTTCGGTAGAGTTGTCCGCCACCGGCCGTGTCTCGCCATAGCCCAAGGCAATCAGTCGCGAAGGGCTGACGTCGCGGGTCGCCAGATAGTCAACCACGGATTGTGCGCGGCGTTCCGACAGAGTTTGGTTAGCGGCAGCGCTGCCGAAGCTGTCGGTATGTCCAGCGATCTGAATAGTAAGATCCGGGCAGCGGGTCACGATCTGTGCCACCGCGTCGAGCAGCGGGCCCGATGCCCCGTCGAGTTGGGCCGAAGCGGGCTTGAAGTAGATGTTGCCGGTACGCGACAGGATATCGAACCGGCCTACGCACGCCTCGAGCGAGAAATCGCCCTCGGCCTCTAGGGCGGCGGCGGCGGGCTTGTCGGTCGGCGTGATAATTTCCCCTGTGGTAACCGCACCTTCGCTCCCGGTGGCCTTGCTGAAGATGAGATCAAAGCTGACTGTCGTCGAGGGCACAATGGTGACATTTGCGGCTTCTTCAAGTTTTTGCAGCCCTTCGGTGAGGTTGAAATCGGCCACCGCCAGCGGCACGGGTTCCTCCGTCGAAACAGCAACGAGATCGTCTCCCACTAGGGTCAGGACGAGCTTTGCCTCAAGCGACTTGGTGACGCCGTGCAGCGCTAGTGTGAACGGTAGTGTGACGGTCTTGCGCTTCACCTGCGGCAGGTCAGCGATAAGTGTGGGGTCGATCCGCGCCGTCACTGTCGCCTCGGGGTACTGAAACGTCTCAAAGAACAAAAAACGCATGCGCACGTTGCGCAAATCGACTTTGGTATCGACGCTGTCGAGCAGAACCTTCAGAGACGCGTTCCCGTTGGGGTCGATTGTGCCTGTCATCGTGGCGAAGGAAGAGGTTTCGATTGCTGAGCCGTTCTTGATCGACTGAAATTGCAAAGAGGATGCGTCGCCTTCGAGCAACCACCCGTCGCCGAACGTTGCCTGCTGTGCAGCCGCGCTAATAGAAAATAACGTGGATAGAAGCACCGCGAACGAGAAGCGTCTAAAATACAGCATAAAAAGCTCCTTGGAAGTGGAGATGACCAAACTATCGCGCCAAGGCTGATCAAAAGCAACACTCTTGTGTCAGCCTGTGGGGACCGATTGCCATGTCGAGCGTTTGCTTTAAGGTGGTGGAGAGCCTAGCGAAGGAATGGATTTATGATACGGCTTTGGGTGCTGATCGTGACAGTTTCACTGTTCGGTGCGACTGTTGGACAGGCGCAGAATTCTCTACCGCAGGAACGGATTGCGCTGGTCATCGGCAACAGCACTTATATGCACGTGTCGCCGCTCGATAATGCGATCAATGATGCGCAACTGATTACACAGTCCATCCGCGATGCTGGCTTCAGCGTGACGTTGCTGCAAGACGCGACGCAGATTGACATGCGTCGGGCAATTGCGGACTTCGGGCGGGCTTTGCGCGATGGAGGACCCGAGACCGTGGGCCTATTCTACTATGCAGGTCACGGGGTACAGAGTTTTGGGACGAACTACCTGTTGCCAGTGGATGCTGGCCTGACCGATGCAGCGGATCTGGACCTTGTGGCGATGGATGCCTCGAGCGTGCTGCGGCAGATGGCATCGGCACGTAACCGGACCAACATTGTGATCCTAGATGCTTGTCGAAACAATCCGTTCGAGAACATCCGGGATCTGGACGATAATGGCCTGGCCGAGATGAAGGCCCCGACAGGGACGTATCTTGCTTATGCCACAGCACCGGGTAGGGTTGCGATGGACGGCACGGGCCAGAATAGCCCCTTCAGCTATGCGCTGGCAGAGGCGATCCAGATCGAGGGCGCACCTATCGAGCGTGTGTTCAAGGATGTGCGGGTGAAGGTCATCGCCCAGACTGGCGGCGTGCAGACGCCTTGGGATACGTCATCGCTGACCCGCGAGTTCGTGTTCCGCCCGGGCAAGCAATTGTCGGCAGAGGAAATGGCCGAACAGCAGTTGTGGAATTCGGTAGCCAAAAGCCGAGACCCAGTTCAGATCATGTTGTTTCTGCGATCCTATCCACGCGGGCTTTACCAAGACGAGGCGCGGGCGATGCTATCGGATGTGCTGGAGCTGGAGCTAAAAGGGGGAAAGCCGGCGCAGCCAGTCGCTGCAACCCCGGAGCCAGATGCGCCCTTCGTGTCGACGGCCCCTGCCGAGACTGAAGTGCAGATGCTGGAAAAGGCGCGAGTGTCGGGCCTGAAGGAAGACTATCAGTCCTATCTCGACGCTTATCCCGATGGCACGTTCAAGGAATTGGTGCGGATTGAGATCGCCGGACTGGAGGGCAAGGAAACCCAGGCGGCAACCTCGCGAGTGGCGGCTACGCCTGCTCCTGAGGGGTTGTTAGAACCGGCCTCTGCGCAACCACGGTTGGACCCAATGTTTTTCAACCAACCCCTGACTGAGGGCCCGTCAGAGATCGTCGGTAAGACGATCCTGGAAATAATCGAGCTTTCGCCGCTTTTCCCGCCGATCGATGGGCTGCCCGACGCGGCTTGGAAGAACAGGTCCTGCAGTACCTGCCACAAGTGGACGCGCGATACGCTGTGTACCCAAGCGGCCACGTACATCAAGGAGGGCGGGGCGCGGGCGCTTCGCAAGGAACATCCGTTCGGCGGCAGCCTTAAGCGCCATCTTCGACTCTGGGCTGAGAACGACTGCAAATAGCGATCGACCAGCTTGATGCATATGGCTTCTATCGTATGGCGGGACGGGTCGTTACGAAGAAATACACCCATTCGCCTTTGAAATCTGGATCGGCGGCTTTGGCTGCGGCCACCCTGTCACGCAGCCAGCCGAGATATTCTGCCGCGGGTTCGATGGTCGGGCGCCGCGTGTCGTAGAGGGGGGCCGAAGCGGCGAAGGCGACGGCGATTTCCTGACCGAACGGCGGACCAATCAGGATCGGCGCGTCGCTGCCGGGTTGGGTGGGCAGCACCTGCAAGGTTGAGGTCGCAGCAAAAGGACCGTTGCCATCGGTGAGGTTTGGCATCAGGTGGATGACCTGCCCCGCGGCGTCGAAATAATCGACATAGACATGCGCGGGATACTCCGGGGCTTGCAGATCGAAGCGCAGCACCTTGCCTTCGGAAAAGAGGTAGTCCTGCGCCTGCGCGGTGTCACCAATGAGCCGCGAGTCGGTGAATTGGTCGGTCGATTGAGGCAGCCCCAGAGTCGCAATGCCGGAAAGTGCGCGGCATTGGGGAGCGGGCAGGTGCTGAAGGTTCGCGGCTACTGGAATGTCGCCGCCGACCTGTGATCGCAGAGCCTCGAGTAGGGGACCGGCGAGGGACGGATCTGGGATGTGACCGCGTAGTTCAAGCGTTCCCGTCTCTGGCACGAAGGTGCCGGAGACGCGCGCGCAGTCAAGGTCGGTCAGCAGTGCTGAAAGACCGTCGCGCAATGTGGCCGCATCCTCAAGCGCACTGGGGGCCATGAATGCTTGAATGGTGGCGAGGGCCTGTGGATCGGTCACCAGCCTGTCGCCGAAGCGCCAGGCAAGCTCGGCTTTAGTCCGGGTGACGGGTAGGGGCGGTTCTATAGCCGAAGTGATGTCAGCGAGTGCTTCACGCGCGGGTGTTCCTGTCGCTGCTTGATGAGCAGCGGCATCGGCGTCCGGCTGTAGTGTGTTGGCTGGCTGGACAACCGGTGTGGTCGTGGCTGCGGATGCAGCTATGGGCTGGCTGGGCGACACCGGGTCGCCGTCCGGTGTGGCGGCTGAAAATGTGTCGCTCGTGATCCGGCCGGGAGCAAGGCTGGCTTGGATCAGCTCTGCCGGCGCCACGCCGACCGATTCGATCAGGGTGGCTTTAGCGATTTGTTCGGACAGAGCGGGGCTGTTGCGGACGGTTGTACCGGCAGGACGGATCGTTGCAGCGATCTGCGCCGCGGCGGGGGCCGCGGAAAGAGCTGCGGTTTGCGGCGATGCCTGCGACAAAGTCTGTGCCGGTGCGGCTTGTGCTACGAGTGGTGCCGCGCGAGGCGTGACAGGGAATGCCTCTGACTGCGGCACGGTCCCGGCATTCAGATCGGTGCCGTCTGCCTTCGCCTCTCGCGCCGCATCGGATTGCGGCTCATGCTCCTGTGCGGTTTGGGTTGGCGCGGTGACCGTGTCCATATGTAGGCGCGATTCTGGTCCGGGCTGATCAGGGACATCATCAAATGCGCGGGTAACAAGATATAGACTGCCCGCCGCGAGATGCACCAGCGCGGAGCCGGCGAGCCCGACGGCCCATAGGACGGCGCGGCTTGTCATTGGATCTCTGGCGTGACGACGAGGACAATATCGCGCGCGCCAAGAGCTTCGATCTCTGCCACCAGCGGCAGCAGGTCCGCCATGACCACGTCGCGATGGGCATTGATCCGCACCAGCAGGCCGGGTTCAGCATTGAGCTGTTCTGTAAGGATAGTGAGCAGGGTGGACGCGATTGTTTCTTTGCCATCGAGCGCCAGTGTTCCCGCGGGAGCGACCGATACGGTCGCCCCGCCTGCAGGCATGTGCGATCCCGTGAAGGCGGTGGCGGGCCGAACCTCGAACGGGGCGGTGGCATCCATGCGCCCAATCAGCATAAAGAACACCAGCAGGAAGAAAACCACGTCAATAAGCGCGATAATGGTTTCGGGTGGGGTGCGGCGCTGCGGACGGGACAGTTTCATTGCTGCCCCTCCAGTCGCATCAGGCGCAGGCGTGTAGCGCCCGCCGTCGTAAGCATGTCCATGGTGCCGACCAGTGCCTGCGTTGTCGCGCGTGAGGAGGGCAGAAGCACGACCGAGAGCAGGGGGTTCTCCGCCAGACCGGACCGAACCAGGTCTACAAGCGCATCGGGCGCGTGGAGTTGACCCCTGATATGAGTTGCGCCGTCTGCGTCGATGCGGACGAGCAGCGTTGTGCCGCTGCCTGCGCCTTGGGACTCGGACTGCTCGGCCCGGTCGACGATAGGGACCATGCTGAGATTTAGATAGGTCGACGTGACCATGAAGAATACCAGCAGTATTAGCAGGACGTCGATCATTGGCACCAGCGAGATTAGCTGGCGTGGTGTCGCCTTGCGGGTCAGCTGCACAGGAGAGCTCCAAGGTGAGAGGTGGCCGCCATCACGGTATCGTCCCGGTGTCCTCCAGCAGGAAGAATTCACCTGCGGCGGATTCAATGTCGTGGGCAGCTGCGTCTACGCGGGTGGCCAGCAGGGTCGCGGCAATGGCCGCCGGAATCGCCACAACAAGGCCCGCAGCGGTGGTCAGAAGCGCCTGCCAGATGCCGCCTGCCAGCACTGATGCATTGGCCGCGCCCTGCGCCAGCTCGAGTTCCTGAAACGACTGGATCATTCCCAGCACGGTGCCCAGCAGCCCCAGCAGCGGTGACACCATTGCCACGAGCTCTAGCAGTCGGATGTGGCGGGACATCACCTCGACCTCTGCATTGCCACGGCGCACAAGTTCGGCCTCAAGCGGTTTGCGGGGCATTTTTCCCTGCGCGGCGTTCAGAGCATAGTGAAGGATGCGGTCGGCGGGGGACGTGCCTTTTGCAAGGCTGGCAATGGCTGTCTCGCGGTCTCCCTTGGACCAGCGTTCGAGCGCATCGTGCCGTGCCGTGCCGGCCGACCGGACGTGCGCCAGTTGCAATACCTTGACCACGATCAGGGCGACGGACAGCAGCGACATCAGTGCCAGAATCACGATTATCGGCCCGCCGGTGCCGACTACGGACAGGGCCGCGTTCATTCATTTCACCAGCGGTGCGGTGGTGCGACTGACCAACTTGACGAGCGGAAAGCAATCGATGTTGTCCTCGTTCTGCGGTTGGCAGCTGTCGATGGCATGCAGCAGGATTTCCGAGATGTCGCTGCAAGCGATCTGCGGGATCTCGAAAAGTTTGAGGGTGGTGCGCGCGACCGGCAAGGGAGCCGCGTCGATGTTCAACAGCCTGTCGATCACGCCCTGACCATCGAGAATGGCAAGAGACATCGCGAAGCCCTCGAACGCCTTGCCGGTTTCGTTGCGGAAGAGAAAAAAGGCTCGACAGCCACCGTCTTCCGCAGGTTCGAACTTGTTCAATTCAACGGTAAGACCTTGCTCCTGAGCGGTGGCGGGCATCGGCAAGACGGTCGCGGCAACGGTGAAAGCCGTGGCACAGCGCGCTGTAAATCTGGTGAACCGGGGCATGGGAGTTCCTTTTCGAAGGTCTGCACCCGCGATGAAATCGCTTTACCGCGTAGCGGTCAAGACAAGCTCAAGGGGCAGCTAAATCCGTCCGTCGACTTGATGAGAGTTTTTCTAGCCAAAAATAGAAATTATGCTAAGGTTAATTCGGATAAACCAGCTTCTAAGTTATGGCGCATTTTCGCCGAGCCACGACCAACACGCCTGTCCTTAAGGAAATTCTATGGATGTTGATGCGCTTCTTCAGGAGCATGGAGAATTTCCTCCCAGCGGCGAAGACCTTGAATACGATCCTGAATTCACCGAGATGGAGATCGCGGCGACGCCCGGCGAGGAGAAGCAGGTCGGGAACGAGTTTGTTCCAGGTGACGATCCTGACTACAAGGAAGTGTCAAGGCTGGCACTTGCGATAATCGCACGTAGCCACGATTTGCGGGCGGGGGTTTTTCTGGCGGAAGCGCAGCTGCGGCTGAACGGATTGCCAGGATTTGCTGACGGAACCAGCTATATCCGCCGTTGTCTCGAGGATTACTGGGAGACGTGTCATCCGCAGCTGGATGCGGAGGACGATGACGATCCTACGATGCGGGTGAATGCGGTTCTGGCTTTAGCCGATGACGACCGCATCTTGCGGGGACTGCGCAAAGCGCCGCTGACAGCAAGTCGGACGTTTGGAATGATTTCACTGCGCCATATTGCCGTGGCCGACGGCGATATAACGCGGCCTGCCGACATGGAAAATGTGCCCGACGCCTCCGCCATTGCGGCCGCGTTCCAAGACACGGACGAGGACACTCTGCGACGAATTGCGGAGGCGGCCGCAACGGCGATGTCGGACGTGACAGCGATCAGCGACATCTTCGACACGCAGACGCCCGGGCAGGGTCCGGATCTTGATCCAGTGCTGAAGCTCCTCAAAAAGATCAACAAACATCTCCGCAATGCCATCGGCGAACCGGTGGTTGCAGAATTGGATGTGGCCGATAAAGATCTAGCTGACGCAGTCCCCGAAGCGCGTGCCGCTAGCGGAGGTAGCGGGGCCATCAACTCACCCGTTGACGTGGAAAACGCACTCGACCGTATCATCGGCTATTACGAGCGCAGGGAACCGTCTAGCCCTCTGCCGATTCTTCTGAGGCGCGCCAAGAAGCTGGTAAATGCGGATTTCCTAACAATCATGCGGGACATGGCACCGACAGGACTGGAACATGTCAACATGATTGGCGGAATCGAGCAAGATGAGTGATGATTTGATGACGCTACAATTCCAAGGCGATACAGTCCAACCATAACGAGATTTGAAGGAGACAAAGGCGATGGCCGGAAGTTCACAGAAGTTCATAGCCCGCAACCGCGCGCCTCGCGTGCAGATCGAATATGATGTGGAGCTTTACGGTTCCGAGAAGAAGGTGCAGCTGCCTTTTGTTATGGGCGTAATGTCCGATCTGGCCGGCAAGTCCGAGGTCGCGCAGCCTGTTGTGGCAGACCGGAAGTTCCTTGAGATCGACGTCGATAATTTCGACGACAGGATGAAGTCCATGGCGCCGCGTGCGGCGTTCACGGTGCCCAACACGCTGACTGGTGAAGGAAACATGGCGGTCGATATCACCTTTGACAGCATGAACGATTTCAGCCCTGCGGCAATTGCTGCCAAGGTCGAACCCCTAAAAGAATTGCTGGATGCTCGCATGCAGCTGAGTAACCTTATGACCTATATGGACGGCAAGTCCGGTGCCGAGGACCTGATCGCAAAGATCATGCAGGATCCGGCTCTGCTCAAGACACTTGCCGCTCAGCCAGCCCCCAAAACCGACAGCACGGACCAGGAGTAACAGATGGCCGAGACAGAAACAGAAGCAGCAGGCGGCGCCAAATCTACGGCTTTTGGTTCGTCCGATTTCGAGAATTTGCTGAAAAAGGAGTTCCGCCCCAAGTCCGATCAAGCAAAGACGGCGGTCGAACAGGCGGTCAAGACCCTTGCGGAACAGGCGTTGGCCAACACTAGCTTGGTTTCGGACGACGCGCTGCGAACCATTGAAAGCATCGTCGCGCAGATCGACAAGAAATTGACCGAACAGGTCAACCTGATCCTGCACCACGCCGATTTTCAGCAACTTGAAAGCGCCTGGCGCGGTCTCCATTATCTCGTCAACAACACCGAGACCGACGAGATGCTAAAGATCCGGGTGATGAACATCTCGAAGAAGGACATGCACAAGACCCTGCGCAAGTTCAAGGGCACCGCATGGGACCAGTCGCCGATCTTCAAGAAGGTTTACGAAGAGGAATTCGGCCAGTTCGGCGGCGAGCCTTTCGGCGCGCTGGTGGCAGATTACCATTTCGACCACAGCCCGCCCGACGTGGAGCTGCTGGGCGAGATGTCCAAGATCGCCGCTGCCGCGCATGCACCGCTGATCACCGGTGCCAATCCAACGCTCTTCCAGATGGATAGCTGGTCCGAGCTGGCCAATCCGCGCGACCTGACCAAGATCTTCCAGACGCCAGAATATGCGTCTTGGCGATCCCTGCGCGAAAGCGAGGATTCCAAGTATGTTGGTCTCGCTATGCCGCGTTTCTTGGGCAGACTGCCATACGGTGCAAAAACTGACCCCGTCGAGGATTTCGCCTTCGAGGAGGACACGGACGGGTCTGACAGCACCAAATACGGTTGGGTCAACGCTGCCTATGGCATGGCGGTCAACATCAACCGTTCGTTCAAGGAATACGGATGGTGCAGCCGTATCCGAGGCATCGAAAGTGGCGGTGCGCTGACCAATCTGCCTTCGCATACCTTTCCGACTGATGATGGCGGTGTGGATCAGAAATGTCCGACTGAAATCGCAATCTCGGATCGGCGCGAGGGCGAGCTTGCCAAAAACGGCATGATGCCCCTGATCCACCGCAAGAATTCTGACCTTGCGGCCTTTATCGGGGCGCAGTCGCTGCACAAGCCAGCAGAATATGACGACGACGACGCGACGGCCAACGCAAACCTAGCTGCGAGGCTGCCGTATTTGTTCGCCACTTGCCGCTTTGCCCATTACCTCAAATGCATCGTGCGGGACAAGGTGGGCAGCTACAAAAGTCGCGACGATATGCAGGAATGGCTGCAGAAATGGATTAACCAGTATGTTGATTTCAATCCGGAAAGCTCACCCGAATCCGTAAAGGCGCAGCACCCCCTTGCTGCGGCAGAAGTAGTGATTGAGGAAGTGGAGGGTAACCCGGGGTACTATACGTCGAAGTTCTTTCTTCGACCGCACTATCAGTTGGAGGGCCTGTCTGTTTCCCTTCGATTGGTTTCGAAGCTGCCGAGCGAAAAGGCCTGACGTTATCACTGCTTCTCTCGGCAATCTAATTTCTTAGAAGCATCAACAATGAGGAAAAACAAAAATGTCATTCGACGCATTTATGTACATGCCCGGTGAATCCAAGCTCCAAGGTGAAACTCAAGATGATGATATGGCCAAAGAAAAGGCCTTTGAAATCCTAAGTTTCGAAATCGGGGCCGAGAACAACATCAACATTGGGTCGATTTCGTCCGGTGGTGGGGCTGGCAAGGCCACGTTCAAGGAATTGACTGTCACAAAGAAGACAGACACGGCGTCCTGCGGCTTGTTCACTCGCCTTTGTGAAGGTGGCCACATTCAGGACGTTCACATCGTGCTGCGCCGCTCGGGTGGCACTGCTGGTAAATCTGGCGCGACCTTCCTGAAGTTCGACTTCAAACTTGTTATGATCCAGGACATTAGCTGGTCGGGTTCGGACGGCGACGACATCTGTGAAGAGACCCTGGTCATGCAATATGGCGCGATGAAAGTCGAATACAGCCAGCAGGACGTCAAAGGTACGATGAAAAAGCACAGCGATGCGATGTGGAGCCGCGTCAAGAACAAGGCCGAGCTTACCGTGTGACCCTTTTGCCTTGCAGAAATGCGTAAAGGCTGGCCCGCAATCGAGCCAGCCTTTACGAGGTTATTTTCCAGGGAGAACGCGATGATAGCCGAGGATCTGTTAGAAGCCGGTGATCTGGATGGAGCGCTTGTCGCGTTGCAAGAAGCTGTGCGCGGGGATGCAGCGAACCCAGCGCTGCGCATTTTCCTATTTCAACTTCTTTGTGTGCGCGGTGACTGGAAGCGCGCGATTGCGCAGCTCAAAATCTCGGCTGAACTGGATCCGACCGCTACGCCTATGGCGCAAACTTACCGCGAAGCCATCATTTGCGAAGTGTACCGCGAGAAGGTGTTTGCGGGCGAGAAGGCGCCGCTAATTTTCGGCGAACCGCAGGAATGGACGGCACTGATCGTCGAAGCGTTGAAGGCAAATGCCGCAGGAAATACGGGCAAGGCTGCCGAGATCCGGGCGCGCGCATTCGACGCCGCGCCGACGGTGTCAGGTAAGGTCGATGGGCAGTCGTTCGCGTGGATCGCGGATGCCGACATGCGGCTTGGCCCACTACTGGAGATCATCGTGAACGGTAAATATTACTGGATGCCGTTCACATCGATCTCCAAGGCTGAATTCGAAGACCCTGCAGATTTGCGCGATGTGGTTTGGACGCCCTGTACGATCACCTTGACCAACGGAGGAGAATTCGTCGCCCTGATTCCGACCCGCTATGCCGGGACCGTTGCCGCCGACGGAGCAGCTATAAAACTAGCGCGTGCGACGGAATGGGTCGATCTCGGTCACGACACCTTTGCGGGACTTGGCCAGCGGTTGTTAACCACGGATCTAGGAGACACGGCGTTGATGGATCTACGTCTGCTCGAGATGGACGCGGCCAGCGGTGCCGGGGAGCTTGCAGATGTCTGACCGGACGATATCCGAACGGCTACAACCGTCGCTTCTGGACCGGCTTACCGATCAGGGACCGTCGGAAAAGACCGAGCGGCGCGAGGATCGAGTGATTGACCTGCGCAAGTTGCGCGAGATCATTCAGCGCGATTTAGCTTGGCTGCTGAATACTTCGGACAACAGCACCATGATCGACGTGGACAAATATCCCAACGTGGCCCGGTCGGTGCTGAATTTCGGTATCCGGGAAGTGGCTGGTGATTATTCCACTGCCGAGCGTGCAGAGTTGATCCGCAAATCCATCGTCGGCGCAATACGGACCTTCGAGACCCGAATACATCCCGATTCTGTCGCGGTCGCGCTGCGTGTCGGCCAAGAAAGCGGCGGCAGCATCGTGACATTCGATATACGCGCCGACATGTGGGCTCAACCTATGCCAATGGAGCTTTACCTGCGCAGCCAGGTTGATGTGACAACTGGAGAGCTTGAGCTGGAAAGGATCGTCTGACCTCCCATGGATACACGCCTGTTGAAACATTACGAAGGTGAACTGGCCTTCATGCGCGATATGGGCGCCGAGTTCGCAGAAGCTTTCCCCAAGATCGCGGCCCGGCTGGGTATGGACGGTGTCGAAGTTGTCGATCCCTACGTGGAACGGTTGCTTGAGGGCGTTGCATTCTTGTCTGCGCGTGTCCAGCTTGAGCTGGAGCTGCAATATCCAATGCTGACGTCGCATCTGTTGGAAATCATCTATCCGCATTACTTGGCGCCGTTACCCTCGATGATGGTAGCCGCATTCGAGCCCGACATGCAGAACGCCGCACTTGCCGATGGTTATTTGATTCCGCGCCATTCCGTCATGCGCAGCACGCTTGGTGAGGATGACCACACGCCCTGCGTCTTTCGCAGCTCCAGCGACGTGACGCTGTGGCCGATCACAATCACGCAAGCTGAATATATCGACGGTCGCGGGGAGCTTGCAGCGGCAGGCATATCGCGCGACACCGAGGCGCGGGCGGGAATACGGCTGCGGTTGAGCAGGTTCGGCAAGCTGCCGATTGCCGATCTGTCGCTGGACAATTTGGTTCTGTTCCTAAACGGACAAGAGGGCAAGAACTGGGAACTGCACGAGCTTCTCGGCACGCAGGTAACGGGAATGGTGGGCCGGTCCACCGACCGGCGGAACGATTGGATCGCGGAACTGCCGAACGGTCGCGTGGTGCCGCGCGGCTACGAACCCGAAGAGGCGCTGTTGCCTACGCCGCAGCGGTCATTCGACGGCTACCGCCTGTTGCAGGAGTATTTTGCAATGCCGGAGCGGTTCCATTTTGTGGAATTGCAGGGGCTGAGCATGGCCATCGGTCGCGCCAAGGGGCACGAAGTTGATATCTATATCCTTTTGCGAGATGGCGCGCCGGACATCGCGTCCGGCGTTACGCCCGAGGCATTCACGCTGCATGCAACGCCGGCAATCAACCTGTTCCACAAGCGCTGCGACAGGGTACATGTATCGGGAGCCGACGTTGATCACCATGTTGTCGCTGATCGTACCGCGCCGCTCGATTTCGAGATATTCTCGATTGAGAGCGTGGCCGGGATTTCGGGGGAGGGAGATCAGGACGTCCCGTTTCGCCCATTCTATTCTGCTGACGACCTGACCGCCGCTGGAGAGCGGCACACGGCCTATTACACACAGTCACGCAAGATGCGGCAACGTGCAGAACGTGAGCGGCTCAAGGGAGTGCGGACATCCTATCTGGGGTCCGAGCTGTATCTTTCTCTTGTGGACAGCGCGCAGGCCCCGTTTTCGGCCAGTCTGGATCAACTGGCGGTTCAGGCGATGGTCACGAACCGCGACCTACCGTTATTGTTGCCAACCGGATCAAAGGACGTTTTCCACCTGCCCGAAGGTGGACCGGTGGCGCATGTCACCACGCCGGTCAGCCCAACGCGCCCGCGCCCGACGCTGGCCCAAGGGGACACGGCGTGGCGTCTGATTTCGCATCTCAGCCTCAACTACTTGTCTATCGCCGAAACCGGCAAGGACGACGGCGGTGCGGCGCTGCGTGAGTTGATTGGAATATACGCGCCGTCGGGCAACAAAGTCCTTGAAAAGCAACTTGAAGGGCTGACTGGCGTGTCGACTCGGCCCATCGTGCGGCGCATGTCGGACGAGGTACTGTCTACGGCAGTGCGCGGTTTGGAGATTTCCATCACCTTCGACGAAAGTTTTTTTGAAGGCACCAGCGTCTATTTGTTGGGTGCCGTGCTTGAGCGGTTTTTTCGTAAATATGTATCTATCAACAGTTTCACAGAAACGGTGCTTGTCACCCAGCAGCGCGGAGAGATTACCCGATGGCGCCCCCGGACAGGTCTGGGACGGATCCTCTGACGCATCTGGAGCGGCTGAGTCAGGACCCTGAAAAACATCATATATTCCATGCTTTCCGGATACTGGAAGCGGCGTTTCCGGACGCGCCCCGGTTCGGGGAGGCGCGCCGCCCGCGTGAGGACAAGGTGCGTTTTGGTCAAGAGGCTGAGCTGTCGTTTCCGCCTTCGACTGTGGCCGGGTTCACGCCGCCCCGTGGCGGCAAGCCGGGGCGTTTGACCAACCGCTTCTTCGGCCTGTTCGGCCCGCAAGGGCCGCTACCGCTGCACCTGACGGAACATGCCCGCGCCCGGTTGCGCCATCACCGAGATCCGACCTTCGTGGAATTTGCGAACATCCTGACTCATCGGCTGATGACATTGCTTTACCGTGCCTGGCGTTCCGGACAACCCGCGCCGAGCTTCGACCGCGGCAACAACGACGGGATTGAACGAAAGATCGCGGCCATAGCGGGCTATCACGGCACCCATTTACGCAAATCGGACGACCTGCCAGATCTGGCCAAGCGTCATTTTACCGGGCTGCTCGCGCAAGGGCCGAAGAACGCCGAGGGTCTGCGGTCCATCGTCGAGGCCTTCTTTGGCACCAAGGTCCAGGTGCAGGAATTTGTCGGCTGCTGGCTGTATCTGGAGCCAGATGACCGCTGGCGAATGGGAGTGCCAGCGGCGCTGGGGCGCACAACCTCGATTGGAGAGCGGGTCTGGACACGTTCGGCTAAGTTCCGGCTGCGGCTGGGGCCACTGAGTCTGTCCGATTACATCCGCTTGCTGCCGGGCGGCGAGTCTCTGCCACGGCTGCGCGCCATCGTGCGCAATTACGCGGGTGATGCGATGGACTGGGATGTGAACTTGGTGCTGTGCGCCGACGAAATACCGCGCGCCAAGCTGGGCGAGACGGTGCGGCTGGGTCAGACCAGCTGGATCGGAGAGAACAAGATCAAGAAAGATGCCGATAACCTGTTTCTGGAGCCGAACGCCCAGATACATCTGGCGACAATGACAGGAAGGACATGAAATGACGGAAATCAGCCGCGTTGCGCTATTTGGCAAGCTGAACAGCCTTGGTTACAAGGCCATCGAAGGGGCGACGGTGTTCTGCAAGATGCGCGGCAACCCCTATGTCGAGATCGTGCACTGGATCCACCAGATCCTGAACAACCAGGATAGCGACCTGCACCGGATTATCGACCATTTCAATCTGGACATGGGCAAGATCGCCACTGAGATCACGAGGGCGCTGGACAACCTGCCGCGCGGGGCGAGTTCGGTGTCGGATCTGTCGTCGCATCTGGAGGATGCGATGGAACGGGCCTGGGTCTGGGGGTCTCTCCTTTATTCCTCGAACCAAGTACGGACCGGGCATATCCTGCTCGGAATGCTTGAAACACCGAACCTGCGCAATACCCTCGTCAGCATTTCGCCGACGCTGGCCGGGGTGAAGTCAAACGATCTGGCAGAGCACTTTCACAAGATAACCGATGGCTCGCCCGAGGATCGGATGCGCCCACAGGATGGATCGGTGACGGGCGGAAGGGCCGAACCGGGCGAGGCATCGGGAGCCATGGCACCGTCGCAGATGGGCAAGCAAGAGGCGTTGGATCAGTTCTGCACTGACCTAACCAAACAGGCGCGCAACGGCGAAATTGATCCGATCGTTGGTCGGGATGAGGAGATTAGGCAGATCGTCGACGTTTTGATGCGGCGGCGGCAGAACAACCCGATCCTCACCGGCGAGGCGGGCGTAGGCAAAACCGCTGTGGTCGAGGGTTTCGCATTACGTATCGCGCGGGGCGATGTACCCCCGGCGCTGAAAGACGTACGGCTTTTGATGTTGGATGTCGGCCTGTTGCAGGCGGGTGCCAGCATGAAAGGCGAATTTGAGAACCGATTGCGGCAAGTGATCGACGAGGTGCAGGGTTCACCCACACCTATCGTGATGTTCGTGGACGAGACACATACGTTGGTAGGTGCGGGCGGGGCTGCCGGAACCGGTGATGCTGCGAATCTGCTTAAGCCAGCGCTCGCGCGCGGTACGCTGCGGACCATAGGTGCGACGACATGGGCCGAGTACAAGAAATACATTGAAAAAGACCCTGCGCTGACCCGCCGATTTCAGGTCGTTCACGTACAAGAGCCGAGCATCCCCAAGGCGATCATGATGATGCGCGGCATCACCGGGATGTTGGAGAAGCATCATAGAGTCCAAGTGCTGGACGAGGGAATCGAGGCCGCAGTGACTTTGTCTGCGCGATATATTCCAGCGCGACAATTGCCGGACAAGTCGGTCAGCCTGCTAGATACCGCCTGTGCGCGGGTCGCTGTCAGTCAGCACGCGGTGCCCGCGCAGGTCGATGACAGTCGACGCAGGATCGAAGCCTTCAGCACGGAGCTTGACATCATCGGGCGCGATGAAAGCGCCGGTTTCGATGTGGATGAGCGCCGCGCTGCGGTGACCGAAGCCAAGAATGAGGAAGAGGTTAGGCTGGCTGGATTGAATGCGAACTGGGACGCCGAGAAGGCCTTGGTTGCCGAGATAATTGGCCTGCGCGCGCAGCTACGGGGCGCGGGTCATCCGGTGGATGAGGCCGAACCGCCACAGGGTTTGGCCGTGACAGAGGCCGCGTCGGTGGAGGCGGGCCTTGCGCTGATGAGCGACGTTGAGCGCGCCGAGTTGATGGCGCTGCTCAGGGCAAAGAACGCCGAGTTGGTGGAGCAGCAGGGCGATAGCCCCCTGATCCTCCCCATCGTGGACCATCAGGCGGTTGCCAACGTCGTCGGCGACTGGACTGGCATTCCAGTGGGACGCATGGTTAAGGACGAGATCGAAACAATACTGAATCTGGAGCAACACCTAGCGCGCCGGGTCATCGGTCAGGACCACGCGATGAAGATGATCGCCAAGCGTATTCAGACCAGCCGAGCCGGGCTCGACAACCCCAGTAAACCGATCGGCGTGTTCCTGTTGGCGGGCACCAGCGGCGTTGGCAAGACGGAAACTGCGTTGGCACTGGCAGAAGTACTATACGGTGGCGAGCAGAATGTGATCACGATTAACATGTCGGAGTATCAGGAGGCGCATACTGTGTCGTCGCTGAAGGGTGCGCCGCCGGGCTATGTTGGGTACGGCGAGGGTGGTGTGCTGACCGAGGCAGTGCGGCGCAAGCCTTACTCGGTGGTGCTACTCGACGAGGTGGAAAAGGCACATCCGGACGTGCATGAGATATTTTTCCAAGTATTCGACAAGGGCGTCATGGAGGACGGCGAGGGCCGGGTGATTGATTTCAAGAACACGCTGATCTTGTTGACATCTAACGCGGGCACTGAGCTGATCATGGATCTGTGTTCGGACCCCGAGTTGCTGCCAGAACCCGAAGGCATGGCCAAGGCCCTGCGCGAGCCGTTGCTCAAGGTGTTCCCGCCGGCGCTGCTGGGGCGTTTGGTGGCTATCCCGTATTACCCGCTAAGCCCGCACATGATTGCGGAAATCACCAAGCTGCAGCTGGGTCGGATCAAGAAGCGTGTGACGGCAGCGCACGGTGTGCCGTTCGAGTATTCCGATGCGGTGGTAGATGAGATCGTTAACCGGTGTCAGGAACTGGAGAGTGGCGGGCGGATGATCGACGCGATCGTGACCAACACGATGCTGCCCGACATCTCGGCCGAATTCCTGCGTCGGATGATGGAGGGCAACAAGGTTGAGAAGGTAGCCATCGACGTTGTAGACGGCGAATTCATCTACAGCTTCGATTGATCCTCAGGACGCAGTGAGCATGGAGGACGGCTCATGACCAAGCATACAGTGATGGATAAGAAGAACGTCGAGATCAATGTCTCGGGGCTAAGGATGGTAAAACCCCCTGCGCTTAGCTTCAAGGTAGTGGTCGAGTTGGACAAGAAGATGGAGAAGGGGGCGGAGAAGGACCCGCTGTTGATCCAAGAATTCCAGAATGCGGCGATGGAGGTCTACGACCAGACCGTCAAGACGATCGAACAGAAATGCAAGGTGTTCGACAAGGGTTTCCTTGAGATGGTCTCCAAGGGGGCAAGCAAGTCCGATCTGAAAAAGCAGCTCGACGGGTTGAACAATGCGATAAAGAACGACGTCAAGGTGGCCGAGAAAGCGGCGGAGATCCAGGTCGCGAAGGCTTGGGCCAGCCTGCAGAAGAAAAGGAAGGAATGGTCGAAGTTCAGAATCAAGATCGCCACCACCATCGTGGGCACACTTGCGGGGCTAGCGGTGTCGATTGCGGCGATGGCGACCTCGCCGTTCTCGGGTGGGGCCGGAGCCGCATTGGGCATCATCGGTTTCGTGAAGTCCGGCGTCACTCTGGCGACCGAGATCGGCAAGATTGCAATTTCCATTGATGCCGCCAAGAAGGTGGTCGAGCTGAACCTCAAGGTCGTGGAAACGGCAGCGAAGAAGTCTGGGGTTTATGCGGCGAACGAGATATCAGGCGCGGTCTTTAGCGAATTTGTCGGCATATCGCAGCCCACGATCAAGTCCACTGAAGGGGCTGCTGACACGCTGAGCGCCAAATATGCGCAGATCGTGGTCAAGGTGCATGAGCTGAGCAAGGTGCTCAACAAAATCCTCGCGCAACAGGACAAGATGAAAAAAGAGTTCATGCGAGATGTGGACAATCGGTTGAAGAGCCACCCCGCACCCAACAAGACTGCGCAGCGCAAGGTGATCGAAAAACAGCTCGATGATGCGCTGGGGGCCAATTACGCTAAAGTCACGGATGCGATCGGCGATGTGCAGAAGATGTATGCCGAAACGGTCAAGTGGAAGGTGCCGGTCAAAACGCTCAAGATCAGGGTCAAGCAACTGTCGATGAAGGACCCAAAGGCGCTTAAAGTGTTTCGTGAGGGGCTCAAGTTCGCCTCGCTGGCCCTAGCCCCCATTGATGGAAATTCGGTCGCGACGACGGCCAAGGATCTGGGCATGGGCTTGGGTGGCGCGGTGGGTGGTTATGCCTTTGACAAGATCAGCAGTAAGGCCATCGACGGCACTTTCTTCGACGTGGCCTGAGCGGGCAGGTGGGCTGATTTGTGGTTCTGCCCAATTAGGCAAACCCCTACAAAGAGGATGTGAACACAATGGCAGATGTTGGAAAGACCAAGATCAGCGTCGAGCGCAAGATCAATCCGTTCGGAGAGACTAAGACCAAGAAGCCCCCTGGCTGGTTTCGGGCGCGGCCCGGCGCCGAGAGTGCGGTGACCGATCTGACTTTCAAGCGGACGATGGAGCTTGATCCGCGAAAGTGGAAGAAGAAAGTGATCGAGGACGGTATCTATGCCGTCGCCCGCTATGAACTGTCACTTTTCGCGACCGTTCTGGGGACGTTGGAAAAGGATATCCTGAATGCCCGACCCAAAGAGCGCAAAAAGGCCAAATTCCAGCGCAACGACAAGGACGAGACGCCAGACGAGAAGAAGGCGCTCGATGATGCCGAGGCGCAGGTAAAAAAGCTGTTCAAGAAAATATCCGGTCAGATAGAGGACAAGGTTTCGGTCGCGCTGGACGAAGTCGAGAGCGACAAGGGTGACAACAAGAATGCACTGGCTGCGGGCAAGGAAGCGCTGAAGAAATTCGATACGCTCGATACGTCTGGCATGTTCTCGAAACTGACCAGCCAGGTAGTGAAAGCCGTCTACACGCTTGGCGTGGAGATTGAGAAGTCAGGCGATGAGGCAGCGCAAGAGGCGTTCAAGAAGTCCGCCGCAACTCTGGACAAAGTCAGGAAGGAGTACGACGGCACTGCCAAGTCCACCAAGGACGTGGCCAATTTCCTGCTGACCAAGGGTGCGAAGATGGCGACCGACACCAAAGCCGATCCGGCGTTGCAGGACATCGGTAAGATGATCTCGAAGTCGGGCAAGGTTAATGCGTCGCTGGTCAAGTTGTCAGGCACTATCGACACCTACGAGAAGGCCCTTGACGAGACGATTGCGTTCGTCAAGGGCGGAAAATCGACTGGTTCTGCGGCCAAGAACTGGGCGACGCGTTTCGGCAACGAGCATAAGAACAAGGACAAGGCGGTGGCTGATGCGGTAAAGTCGGTCAAGATTGTCAGCAAGAAATTCAACGAAGCGGCTAGAAAGGTAAAGTAATGTCGAGCGACGCGTCGATCCATGAGCAGTCTGAGGTGCCCGGCGCCGCCGAGGGGACAGGTGATGGAACGACTTTGGGCAAGGAGCGGGATCCCTACTTCCGCGCCCGATTGCGCAGGTTCGTCGAGCGGCCCTCGGTGCAGACTTTCATCATGGGCGTCATCATCTTTAACGCCATCACTCTGGGCCTGAGCACATCGGACTATATGCAGGCCCATATCGGTGATTTTCTGTATACGATTGACAGGGTGGTGCTGGTCATCTTCGTGTTGGAATTGCTGATCAAGCTCTATGCCTACGGGCTGAAGTTCTTTCGAAATTCGTGGAACATCTTTGATTTCTGCGTGGTGAGCATCGGACTATTGCCGCAGACCGACAGCATGTCGGCGCTGCGTGGGCTGCGGGTGATCCGCGCGATGCGCCTGTTGTCGGTGATTCCGCAGATGCGCGCGGTGGTTCAGGCTTTGTTGGATGCGCTGCCAGGCATGGGTGCGGTCATCATCATGATCTCGATCGTGTTCTACGTCTTTGCTGTGATGGCGACGATCATGTACGGCAACTCGTTTGACGAATGGTTTGGTACGCTAGGGCGAAGTCTGTACTCTCTATTCCAAATCATGACTCTGGAAAGCTGGTCGATGGGAATTGTTCGACCGGTAATGGAGGTTTATCCGATGGCTTGGGCCTTTTTTGTGCCCTTTATCGTGATTACCGCTTTTTCAGTCCTCAATCTGTTTATCGGTCTGCTGGTCAACACAATGCAATCAGCGGTGGAAGAGGAGACCGAGGCGGAGTTCGAGACGCTGCGCACTCTGGTGCGCAAAGAGACCGATCAAGTCGGCGAGCAGGTGAACGCTTTGCACGAGGAAATCCGAGCGTTGCGGGATGAACTGCGCAAGGCGCGTGGAGGTGAGGAATGAGCGACAGTCAAAAATATATCGCACGCAACCGCGCACCGCGCGTGCAGATCGAATATGACGTGGAACTCTACGGTGCCGAGAAGAAGATACAACTTCCTTTTGTGATGGGCGTGCTGTCGGATCTGTCGGGCACGTCGGAGCAACCTCCCGTGGCTGATCGCAGCTTTCTTGAAATCGACGTCGACAATTTCGATGACCGGATGCGGGCGATGGCACCCAGGGCGCAATTTAGCGTGCCGAACAGCCTAACCGGTGAGGGATCGCTCGCGGTCGATCTGACTTTCAAAAAGATGTCCGATTTCACGCCGCAAGGAATTGCCGAACAGTTCGATCCGCTTCGCCCGCTGCTGGAGGCGCGTAGGCAGCTGACAGATCTGATGGCCTATATGGACGGCAAGGCCGGTGCCGAGGCGCTGATCGAGCAGCTGCTCGCGCAGCCAGGTCTGTTGCAGGCGCTGACTGGCACCGGGACATCGTCGGATGACAGGCAGGCGGCGCTTGAGTCGCTGCGCGCGCCGATTTCTGCATTGGATGGACCGGAAGACACCACTGACGACACCCTAGCGAATTTGGCGGCGCAGGCCCCGGTCGATGCACCGCCGGACACATCCGTGGCGGATGCGCTCAACTCCCTAGGGCCTGCGCCCGAGCCGGAAGAGCAGGACGACGTATCGGCAGCCTTGACCGGATTGCGTGTGGCTGAGATGATACAAACGCCTGAGACGGACACTGCCGGCGATGTTTTGTCCGGCATTACTCGGATCGAAACGCCGGAGGATCTGGATTCGACGGCAGACGTGTTATCGGCCCTTGCAGAGTACGCGGAAGATGCACCGCCGCCGCGAGCGACCAGCAACGATATTCTGTACGCCATCGCCCGCGTGCCGGAGACGGAACCGGAGTCCCAGACCGTTGCCGTCTTGTCGGGCCTTACGCCCGTAGCTGACGCTGAAGAGGTTGGAGAAGACAGTGCTGCGGACGTGCTTTCTGCCATCGACCGGGTGGCTGAGATTGCGCCGGAAGACGATCTCGACAGTATCTTCTCGGGTATAGAACCCGTAGTAGAGCCTGAGACCGCAGAAAACGACACTGGTAACGTGCTGTCTGGGATCGCCTCCGTCGCATCGGCAGCACAGGCGGATGCGATCGACGACATACTCGATGCGCTTGAACTGCCCGAAATCGCTGAGGTGTCGACGGCGTCGTCCGATGCGGTACTTTCAGGGATCAGGGCGACCCCCGAAACCGAGGTCCAAGAGGACACGAAGGACATTCTCGCGGGCCTTCACGACAACACGGTTCCCGCCCCCAATGAGCTGTCACCCGATGACATACCTGCCGCGACCGACATGGCGGACCCTGCAACGGCCTTGGACGATCTTGATGATATGTTGGCCGTTCTGGAGAGCTCGGCCGTGGAGGCGACGCCGCCCACCGACAACATCGATCTGGATGCGTTGCTGGCGGAGCCTCAGTCAGTTGCCGAAAACATGGACGCGCAAGTGCAAGATCTGGATGACTTCGACGCTTTGCTTTCCGACTTTGGCGACTCTTCGGGCGAGGCTTCGGTCCCCGCCACACCCGACGGCCTTGGCGTTTTGCTGGCAGATATGGAGACGCCAGAGCCGGATCGGATTGATACCGACGTACCGGACGATTTTGCGGACCTCCTAGCCGATCTGGAAGGCCCCGCCAATGCGGAAACAATGGCCACCAAGACCGATGACCTAGAAGGCTTTCTGACGCAGGCTGAGGCAGGTGCCGAGGACGAGCCAACGGTTGACGATCTTGATGGTCTGTCGGCTGGGATGGAAGCTGCGGAACCGGAACTGGATGGGACCGCAGATGAGGTGTCGGACATTCTGGACGATTTGCTCGACGATCTGGACGTCTCAGCTGTAGCAGAAACTCATCCGACGGTCGCAGATAACGAGCTGGACAATCTGGACGCCATGTTGGCCGATCTGGATGGGGATGCGGGGGATCATCCCCGGACAGACCTAGGCAATGCTACTGCGGATAGCCCGCCGCCGCAGTCGCCGTTCGGCACCATTAGCGCCGCGCGGCCCGAACGCGATGCGTTGAACCGGAACGGGTTCAGGATGGCCTTCTTCGGCGACTTTACCGGTCGTGCGGCACGCGGTGCTATCGAAACCGGCGATGCGATGGCCGCGCGCCAGCCCGTCATTCTGGATGTCGATACGCTGGACGAGGTGATCGAAGGCTTTGCCACTACTCTGACCCTACCCATCGGTAAGAATGGCGGCAGTGTCTCGGTAGAACTGTCCGAGATAGATGATCTGCACCCGGATGCAATTTACGAGAAGCTCGGGATTTTCGGCGAGATTTCTGGGCTCCGCCAGCAGCTTGGCATGGGCTCCATGGTCGAGAAAGCGGCGCAGCGGCTCAAGGACTGGGCCGAGGCTTATGGCACGCCGATCCGTCTGCCCAAGCGGTCCGGGGCCACATCGATCCCGGCGCATATGAAGCTGAGCGATTTCCAGTCGCTGATCGGCGACACGTCCGGCAGGTTGTCCAAGACGGGACCGGCGGATGACCTGATCGCACAGATTGTAGGCCCGCATGTCGTCAAGGCACCCGATGCCGGGGCCGGGGCGCTTGCAGACGCAGTGGATCAGGCGCTCAGCACGGCGATGCGGCTTGTTCTGCACCATCCGGATTTTCAGGCGGTGGAGGCGCAGTGGCGTTCACTCGACCTGCTGGCGCGACGGATCGAGACGAACAGCGACCTGCAGATCGTTCTCTATGATGTCTCAGCCGAAGAGCTTGCCGCCGATCTCGCGGCGTCAGAGGATCTGGCAGAAAGCGGTATCTTCCGGCTGCTTACAGACGTGTTGGATCCCGAAGAAGGCGCTGGCGGGTTTTCGGCGCTGTTCGGGCTTTACACCTTCGAAGAAACGCCGCCGCATGCGGAGTTGCTGGCCCGGATCGGCCAGGTCGCAGCCCATGTGGACGCACCATTTTTTACCGCCGTGACCCCCGCCTATCTGGATGTGGAAAAGCAGGACCGCCACCCCCTGGTGGCGAAGGCTTGGGACAATCTGCGTGCGCGTCGTGAGGCTGCCTATCTGGGGCTAGCGTCGCCACGTTTTCTTTTGCGCCGACCCTATGGTGCGAAAACAGAACCCATCGACTCCTTTGCGTTTGAAGAATTCAGCCAGGTTGAGGGGCTGAAAGGCATGTTGTGGGCGAACCCGGCGGTTTTGGTGGCCATTCTGTTGGCTGCGACGTACAAGAAAGACGGTGCAGCGATGGATTTGGGCAGTGTCATGTCGCTGGGGGACATTCCGTTTCATTTCGTCACGGATCGGTTTGGCGACCAGGTGGCGCTTCCCTGTACCGAACGGAACCTGACGACTGATCTGGCGCAGCACACCTTGGCTCGGGGCTTCATTCCTGTGATCTGGGTCAAGGGCCGCGACGAAATCAGGCTTGGGTCGTTCCGCGCGCTCGACGGTGAAGAGATCTCGGGCCCTTGGTCGGGAGCGACACCGGCACCGCGCGCCGCTCCGGATGCACCGGCAGCGGATATAGAAATGGAACTGCCGGTTTTAGAGGAGTCTGAAGATTCGTCGCTTGACGATTTACTTGCGGGATTCGACCATATCGGAGCTGACGCTGGGGACGACACAGGCAATGACGGCGATATGGATCCGGAGCTCGCCGCCATGCTGGAGGGATTATGATGAATGCGTTGATTGGGCCACCCGAACCCGAAGAGCCGCCGATCATTATCGTAGCGATCGCGCGAAAGTCGTATTACCTGTTGAAGGGCGATACGTATCTGGACCAGATCCTGCTCGCAGATGGTGAGTTTCCCAAGCCTATACTCTGCGTTTATTTTGAGGACGTCTTTGAGTCGAAACGTCTGCTGGGCGACCATTTCAACCTTGGCGCGTTGTGGGGCATTCACCCGGGCATCATCAACCGACTGCGTGAAACCAGAAGTCTGATAGAAACAGAAGCATAGCGCCCCACTTTGGGCCAGGGACTGATCACATGGCAAATACAGAGATCGATCTTGAAAACCGGCTTGTCTGGATGGAGGGGGACTATACCTGCAAACCGGTCAACCTCAAGAACGCGCGGGTGATCGAGGGGCTGAGCTTTCTTACGGAGACGACAGTTGAATTTGTGTCCTCCAACGTTGAGCTTGATCTGCAGGAAATGCTGGGTAAGACGATTCATCTTGGGCTGAAGGACGACAAGGACGAGAGCCGGTATTTCACCGGCACGTGCACAGCGGTTGAATATGTCGGCGTGTACCAAGGCATGATGCATTTCGTGGCGGAAGTGCGGCCGTGGCTATGGTTCCTGGATCGAACCTACGAAAGCCGGATTTTTCAGGACAAGACTGTGCCCGAAATCATCAAACTCGTTCTGGACGAGTATGGTTTCACCGGGCAGATCAATAAACTGACAGAGACCTACGACAAACGCATCTACTGCGTGCAGTATCATGAAACCGATTTCGACTTCATCAGCCGGTTGATGGAAGAAGAAGGGATCTATTATTTCTTTGTACAGGCTGGGCAAGGGAACAAAGAGCTGAAAATGGTGCTGGCCGACGGCATCGCGGCGCATAAGCCCAATACCACAGGGCCAGACCTAGATTTCTATTTCAAGGAGTCCGAGTACCGTCGGAAATCCGATCACATCTTCGACTGGGCGCACAACACCAGCGTCGTGACTGGCAAAGTAACCCTGAAGGACTACGATTTTGAAAAACCGCGCGCCGAATTGCAGGCGGTCTCTTCAATTGAAAAAGGTAAGCACTCGCACAAGAAATACGAACACTACCGCTATCCCGGGCATATGCGTCTGGGCAATCAGCCCGCCAATTTTGCCAAGGTCCGGATGCAGGCCGAGGCGGTCCAGCATAAATTGGCGCGCGGGGCGGGCAACGTTCGGACGCTGGGCGCCGGTCAAACCTTCAGGCTCAAGGGCCATACACGCACGAGCGTCAATATCGAATATCTTGTGGTCCGAGCAGAGCATCGGTTGCAGATCGAAACCGACTATGAGGATCAGGAAACCAAGAAACCATTGTTCAACACTACGATCCCGGTCGACGAGGACAACAAGGACACCTACAGGATCACCTTTGATGTCATCCCCAAATCAGAGCCGTTTCGCGCGCCGCAAGAAACCCGTTGGCCGCGCATTCCGGGGTTGCAGACCGCAGTCGTGACCGGCCCCGCGGGCGAGGAAATCTATACGGACAAGTATGGACGCATAAAGGTGCAGTTCCATTGGGACAGGGCGGGCAAGAAGGACGAGAACACCACGTGCTGGGTGCGCTGCGTTATGCCTTGGACAGGCAAGAACTGGGGCATGATCTCTATCCCTCGGATCGGGCAGGAGGTCGCGATCCAATTTGAAGAAGGCGACCCTGACAGGCCGATCTGCACCGGAATGTTGTACAATGCGGATACAATGCCTCCCTACGAACTGCCGGCCAATGAGACGCAGAGCGGGATCGTTACGCGCTCGACCAAAGATGGCAGCGCTCAAACCTTCAATGAGCTGATCTTTGATGACAAGAAAGAAGCGGAATTCGTCCGTTTCCAGTCCGAGAGAGACTATATACAGACGATCAAGAACAACGCTACGGTGACAATCGGGTTGGAGCATAAGGATGATGGCGACCTAACGCAGACGATTCACCGCAACAAGACCGAAACCATCAAGACTGGCGATCACGTGTTCAAGGTCGAGACGGGAAACCAGGAGGTCTTTATCAAAACCGACCATACCGAGACGATCGAGGGCAAGGCGACGCAAACGATCACTGGCGACACCAAGCAGCAGGTCAAGACCGGAAATTTTGTGCAGAACGTCGACACCGGCAATCTTACCCGAAAGGTGGCCAAGGGCAACGAGGCAGTCACGGTAAGCATGGGAAACTACAGCCTCAAGACCGCGCTGGGGTCGATCAAGGAAGAGGCGATGCAGGAAATCGAATTGAAAGTCGGCAGCAGCTCAATCAAGATCGATCAGACCGGCGTGACCATAAAGGGCATGATTATAAAGATCGAGGGCACCGCTATGATGGAAGCCAAGGCGCCCATGACGACCGTCAAAGGGGACGGCCTGCTTGTCCTTAAGGGCGGGATCACGATGATCAATTGAGGGCACGTTCATGAAAAAACGGTTTTCAGATCTTAAGAAAGTGCCGCGTGAGCCCGCGATGCGTCTGCTCGCCGCAAAGCGCATCAAGCTGGATACAAAGCTCAAGACACCCGCCAGTGCCCCGGTCGAGGCTGTTTTGGAAGAGCTGGGAGCGCAAAAGGCTTGGGTCTGCGTTTTGCGGATGCTGTCTGCGGCCCTGCCGGACCGCGAGGCGGTCTGGTGGGCTTGTCTTGCTGCGCGCGATATCTGCGGTGACAACCCCGGGACGCCTAGCCTCAAAGCGTCGGAGGCATGGGTGTTTGAGCCAAATGATGCCAACCGCGAGAAGGTGCAGATTGCACTCGATACAGCCGATCCGGATGACGACACTGTGCTGGTCGCTACCGCCGCGCTTTACGCCGGGGGCAGCCTGGGCATTGGCGATCTGTCAAAAATGGCAGCCCCACCGGGGGCGGTTGCGGCCTGTGCCCTTGGCATGAACATGACGACGCTTGGCACCGCCAAGATCCCGCTGTTGCAATTGCAGCTCATTATTGACCGAGCGGTCAACGTGGCCCGCGGCGGAAATGGCAGGATCGATAAGATCACTGAGCCGCCGCCCCCTGAACCCGTTTCACTGGAAGGAGGCGACTGATGCCTGGACCCCCACAGGCCCGTGTCGGTGATACGCATATCGGTGTTTGCACGCTGGGGTCTCCAATGCCGATCATGCCGGTCTGCGCGCTGACCGTGCTTGTCGCCAAACGGCCCGCAGCGCGAGTTACCGACATGGTGATGGGCGCAACGGCCACGCCGGCGGGACCCGTGCCGTCGCCGCATCCGCTGGCTAAGGGGTCAATGACCGTTCTCATTCAAAAGCTTCCAGCGATCCGCATCGGTGACATGTGCGCGCTGGGGGGTGTCGTCAACTTGGGTGAGTTCACCGTTTTCACAGGAGGATAACCGATAGATGGCGGTTTTGCTGAAGTTTCAGTCGACAGGCAGCATCCCCGGCAATGGACAGCCCGTTGCCATGCGTGGACCAAGCCTGACCGTCGGACGGGGAGATGAGAACGATCTGGTGCTGCCGGACCCTGACCGGGTGCTGTCCAAGCGGCATTGTGCAATCGAGGATCACAACGGCAATTTAGTCGTGGTGGATATCTCGACCAACGGCACCTTTCTAAACTACGGCAAGCTGCCGCTCGGCGCGACGCCGACGCCTTTGAACGATGGCGACATCCTGTCGGTCGGCCCCTATGAAATTCTGGTTAACATCGTGACTGCGGGATCGGAAAGCCAGATCGCAGATCCGTTGCAGGATGGACCCGTGTCGCACGGCATAGCCGACAGCGCACCAAGCACTGACGATCTGCTCGATGCGCCCGGCGACGGCGGCGATTTCCTCGACGATCTGCTCGGCGGTCGCGACGGCTTGGTCGGGCCCGGCAGCGTTGATCGTGACGAAGACGACGGCAATGACCTGTTGCCACCGCTGAGCGACGACGATCTCCTGCCACCTGCGTCCGCTCCCGATGCAGGTCAGGGAGCGAGTGCCGCGTGGCACAACCCTTCTGCGCAGGACAGTTTCACTGCACCTCGACATAGCACGAGCACTTCAGCGATCCCAGACGACTGGGACGACGACTTTCTGGTGCCGTATTCGAACAAGGGCGGTGAACCAGGCCAGCCGGCCTATGTGGCGGGCGATGACTCTGACCCATTCGCAGCTCCGAACGACAGGGCTGCCGCCGACGGACCGGTCTTCGTGCCCGGCGCTTTCGGCCTGGAAGAACCTGACAAAGGTGTAGGCATACCAACCGGACCCACATTTGCAACCCCGCCGGACGCTCCTCTACAGCGGGACGATTCAGCACCGTCCGTGCCCGTGCCACCAATTCCAAAACCGGCCACTACCCCGGCGCCTTTGCCTAGCGATAGCGTCGCAGCGCGGGCGTTTTTCAAGTCCCTCGGTGTCGAGGAGATGCAACTGTCGGATGCCGACCTGACGCCGACCCTGTCACGCATGGGCCACGTCTTGCGCCTGATGATCGAAGGGCTACGCGAGATCCTGATGACGCGAACCTCAATCAAGTCTGAATTTCGCATTGAGCAAACGATGATTCAGGCCGGCGGAAATAACCCGTTGAAGTTCTCGATCAGCCCCGAACAGGCGATCGAGGCTTTGGTCAAGCCGAAGTCCAAGGGATATCTCGACGCAACAGAGGCGACTACTCAGGCCTTGCAGGACATCAAGGCGCACGAAGTGGCGATGATCACCGGAATGGAAGCTGCGCTAAAGGGTATTCTGGCGCGGCTCGACCCCAAGGTGCTTGAGGAAAAGATCGCCGTTTCGGGCGGGTTTTCCAACCTGCTGAAAAGCCGCAAGGCCCGTTATTGGGAGATTTACGAAAGCATGTATGCCGAGATATCGGATCAGGCGGAGAACGATTTCCACGAGCTTTTCGCCAAGGAGTTCGCCCGCGCCTACAAGGCACAGTTGGATAAACTGAAATGACCAAAGAACCAACAAGGAACGCTGTCTGATGTCTTGGGAAAGTAAGGTACTATGGACCGAAGGGCTGTTTTTGCAGCCGCATCACTTTCAGCAGGCGGATCGCTATACTGAAAGCCTCGTGTCGGGGCTCGCCCGGCGCGTTTCGCCGTATGTTTGGGGCTTCAGCCACCTAGATATCGACGAAGAGGTACTGAAAGTCGGCCAGTTCGCGATCAAGTCGTGTTCAGGGCTGACCCAGGATGGTACTGTCTTTCGCGCTCCTGCCTTCGAGGATCACCCGCCGGCGCTGGACGTGCCCGATACGATCAAGGATTGTGTGGTCTACCTGACCGTGCCGCAACGCCGCCAAGGCGCGCAAGAGGTCGATATGACCGGCGCCGAACTGTCGGCGGCACGGCTGCGCCCAGCAGAGTTTGAGATTACCGATGTGACCTCGACCGGCAAAAAGGCTGTGACCATGGGTGTAGGAAAGCTGCGATTGCAGTTCGCCTTGGCCGTCGATGATCTTGCTGATCGGCTGTGCATTCCAATTGCCAGGATCATCGAAGTTAAGCCGGATCAGGAGATTGTGCTCGACAAGGCGTTCATTCCGTCCTGTCTAGACCTGCGCGCGGCGGGACCACTAGCCGATTTCGTGCGCGAATTAGACGGCTTATTGGGCCATCGGACGACCGCACTTGCCGGACGGCTCAGCGATGGTGGCGGAACGAAAGGCGTGGCTGAGATTTCTGATTTCCTGCTCTTGATGTGCGTCAACCGGATGCGGCCAGTGATTCACCACATGTCGCAGATTGAAAACCTCCACCCGGAAAGACTTTACGAGACCTGCCTCGCCCTCGCCGGGGAGCTGGCGACATTCATGGCCGTGGAAAAGACAACTCCGAAATTTCCGGCCTACAAGCACGACGACCTGACCGCCACCTTCAGACCAGTGATCAAGGCCTTGCGGCAATACCTGTCCTCGGTGCTGGAACAGACTGCGATCTCGATTCCACTGGATCCTCGGAAATATGGCATCAGTGTCGGCGTGATCAGTGACCGAAAACTGCTGTCGACCGCCGGTTTCGTGCTTGCGGTCAAGGCTGACATCCCAGCCGAAAACATCCGCCGACACTTCCAGAACCAGGCAAAGATCGGCCCGGTCGAGGAAATCCGTCAGTTAGTGAATTCCGCGCTGCCGGGGATTCCGCTGCGTCCGCTGCCGGTGGCACCGCGCCAGATTCCTTATCACACTGGAGTGGTGTATTTTGAACTGGATGGTGACAGCCCACATTGGGGAAAGATGTCAACGTCCGGCGGGATCGCAGTTCATGTATCAGGGGATTTCCCGGGGCTGAGCATGGAGCTATGGGCGATCCGGCAAGGATAACCGCAAAAAGGGAAGCGCCGAGACATGTCTGACAACGACCCCTTTGCAGAACCGGATGATGCCGACCGTACGGTTATCAAACCGAATCCCGGCGGGCGCCGGCCCGCTACCGTAACCCCGCAGGCGCAGCTACAAGCGACGCCGGATCTGGGATCTGCCCCTACCGGTCAGGCTACCGGCATCCCCACGGCGAAAGGCGGCAACACCGAGCCCTCTATGGATCAAGGCATGACCGGCATGAACCGGATCAATGCCGCTGCTGCCACGCTCTTCAGCCTCGTCAGCCGCATCCGGAATCGCGCGCAGCACATGGACCCGGAAAAATTGCGCCGCTCTGTAGTGGCGGAAGTGCGAGGGTTCGAGGCCCGCGCACTGCAAAACGGGGTTGATGCGCAGGACGTCAAGATTGCCCGCTACGCGATTTGTGCCACGCTCGATGATGTCGTGCTGAACACGCCTTGGGGCGGACAATCTATCTGGGCGCAGCAATCCATGGTGGGCACGTTCCACAAGGAGACTGTTGGCGGCGACCGGTTCTATGACCTGCTCGCACGGCTGGAAAAGGAACCTGGCAAGAACATCGACCTGCTGGAATTCCTATACATGTGTCTGGCTCTTGGGTTCGAGGGGCGTCTGCGGGTCGAGCAGCAAGGATCAGACAAGCACCTTCAGATTCGCGCGGGACTCGCCCGGATTATCCGGGGCCAGCGTGGCGTTATCGAAAAGGATCTGTCCCCGCACTGGAAGGGCATTGATCAACCGCACAAGGTGCTGTCGTTGTGGAAGCCGGTCTGGATCACCTCGGCGACAGTCGCGATCCTGCTGACTGCCGCTTTCATGACGCTGAGCTGGCTGCTCAACCGCTCGACCGATCGAGTGTTGGGCCAGCTTTCTGTTCTCGATACCGGGCAGGTGGCAGAGCTGCTTCGCCGCGCCCCGCCGCCGCCGCCGCCACCGCCGCCCAACGACGGACAGATCGAACGGGTCAAGGGCTTTCTTGAGGCCGAAATCCGGGAAGGGATCGTAGAAGTGTTTCAGGACCAATCTACGATCACGGTGCGTCTGACCGGTTCGGGCATGTTCGGCTCAGGTTCGGACCAGTTGCAACCGGCGTTCGATACGCCGCTTTCGCGCGTCGCCAACGCCCTGAACGATGCAGAGGGACCGATCATTATCGTCGGCCATTCTGACAATGTCCCGATTAAGTCGTCGCGCTTTCCCACCAACATGCACCTGTCGCTGGCGCGCGCTGAAAGTGTAATGCGCACCCTGTCCACGCAGATCGACGACAAGGCCCGCCTGAAGGCGGAAGGCCATGCCGACAAGGATCCGATTGCCGATAACGGCACCTCGGAGGGTCGTGCCAAGAACCGACGTATCGAAGTTGTCCTGATCAGGAAATCCACATGATTTTTATCCGCCGCATGTTCCATTTGCTGGGATCGGCCATTTCGATCGTGGTCTTGGTGTCCCTCGCCTTCAGCCTGATGATCTGGTTTCTCGGGCCGATTCTGAGCTTTGGGGAAACCGCACCCTTCGTGACCCTGTTCGCGCGACTTATCACAATTGGCATCATCGTTTTCCTTGGTCTTTTCACCATTTTGCTCATCCTGCTGCGCCGGTCGCGACGGGCGCGCAAAATGGAAGAGGATATCGTCGAGTCCGCCGCCGAGGTTGAGAACGAGGATGACGAACTGGTCAAAGCTGAGTTGAGCGAGCTGAAAGGCAAACTGAAAGAGGCGATCGCCGCCCTGCGCAAATCCAAGCTGGGGCGAAAGTCACTGTATCAACTCCCTTGGTACGTTATGATCGGACCGCCCGGTGCGGGCAAGACAACGGCGATCGTAAACTCTGGGCTGCAGTTTCCGCTGGCCGATACACTGGGCAAGCAGGCGATCGGCGGCGTCGGTGGGACGCGGAATTGCGACTGGTGGTTCACCAATAATGCGGTACTGATTGACACCGCCGGGCGATACACGACTCAGGACAGCGCAGCAGAAGAGGACAACGCTGGCTGGAACGGCTTCTTGAAGCTTCTGAAAAGACATCGCAAGCGTCAGCCTATAAACGGTGCGATCGTCGCCATCTCCCTGGCGGACCTCAGCCTTCAGGATGAGGAAACCCAGAAAAGCCACGCCGCTGCGATCCGTCGACGATTGCACGAATTGCGTGATAAGCTCGGCGTGCGGTTCCCGGTTTATGTTCTGTTCACCAAGTCGGACCTCATTGCTGGCTTCACCGAATTCTTTGATGATCTCGGAAAGGAAGAACGTGAGCAGGTCTGGGGCTTTACTCTGCCCGTTTCTAAAAGGACAAAAGCCGAAGTATCGCCTGTCGCGGCTTTTGACGACGAGTTTGGTCAGTTGCTAGCGCAGCTCAACGCCCAGTCGCTGGAGCGGATGCAACAGGAGACCGACCACCAGCGCCGCGCGCTGGTCGCCAGCTTCACGTCACAGGTCGCCTCGGTGCGGGCCACCGCGAAGTCGTTCCTGGAGGAGGTGTTTCAGGACAGCCGGTTTGAAAAACGGCATCTGCTTCGCGGCATCTATTTTACTTCTGGAACCCAAGAGGGCACACCGATCGACCGGCTTATGATGGGAATGGCTCGGACATTTGGAATCGGGCGACAGGCCATCGGGACAGGGCGCGGCACGGGGCGCAGCTTTTTCCTGACCCGCTTGTTCGAGGGTGTCATTTTTCCTGAGGCGGGGCTGGTGTCGGCGGATGACAAGGTCGAACGCCGCTATCGGTGGACCAAACGCGCCGCAATCGCCGCCGCCCTTGTAGGCGGCATCGGCTTGTCCGCGCTCTGGATCCGGAGTTATTTGGGCAATACTGAGCTGTTAGCGCAGACCGGCAGATCGATCGAAGACTACCGCGCTGCCGTGGCGCAAGTCCCCGGCAGCCCAATCGAGGATTCCGATCTGGTGAGCGTCGTACCAGCGCTCAATGTGCTGCGCGATATGCCCACCAATCCTGCTGTGCTGGATCCCGCCCCGCCGCGCGCGCTGACCTATGGGCTCTATCAAGGCAAGATAATCGGCAACCAGGCCGCGCAAAGCTATCGCGCCGCACTGAACGAACATTTTCTGCCCCGCCTTCTCCTGCGTCTCGAAGACCAGATGCAGGCCAACATGAACAACTCTGATTTCCTTTACGAAGTGCTCAAGATCTATCTGATGCTGGGCCAGCAAGGTCCTATGAACCAAGATCTGGTCAAGGAATGGATGGCGCTTGACTGGTCTGTCGCATTCGAAGGTCCCGCCCGGGAAGCCCTTCGTGGGGACCTGACCGTGCACCTTGCCGCTTTGCTTGACAACCCAATGGACACGATCAGCCTGAACGGTCCGCTGGTCGAGCAAATCCAGGGGCTGCTGTCGGAGATGCCGCTTGCGCAGAGAGTCTATAATGGGATCATCAATTCACCCCGCGCGAAGGACCTGGCGGACTGGCGGCTGACCGATGTAGGCGGGCCTGCAATCAGCCGGGTGATCGTGCGATCCTCGGGCAAACCCCTCAATGAAGGGGTGGAGGGAATATTCACTTACGACGGATTCAATTCTGTCTTTCTGGATGAAGCTCTTGGCGTAGCTCAGCGCATTCAGAGCGAGAGCTGGGTGCTTGGCCCTCGCGGCGAAACCGAGCAATCGGAAGCGGCCCTGATCGCGATGAGCCGCGATGTCCTTGATCTGTACTACAACGACTATATCACACGGTATGACCAGATTCTCGGCGATATCGACATCATCCCGATGGAAAGCCTAAGCCACGCGGTCGAAGTCACCAACGTCCTGTCAGGGCCAACCTCGCCCTTGGTCAACATTCTCAATGCGATCTCGGACGAAACCAAGCTGACCGAAGAACGCAGCAATGCCAGCACCGATGGTCTTGCCGCCGGGGTCTCCGAAATTGGAGAGATCGAATTGCAATCTTCGCTGTCTAGCCGCAGCCAACTGTTTCTGCAGGCGCTGCGCAGCAATGTGCAGACCGAGCAGGGTCCTGCGCCCAAACAACCCGGCGCCTATGTCGAGGACAGGTTTAGTTGGCTGCATGAGCTGGTTGAGGACAAGAACGGCCAGCCCTCTCAACTGTCGGAGCTGACGGGACGCCTGACAGAAGTGTACCAAGAGCTCAACAAGCTCAGCTTCGCGGGCGGTGTCGGGGCGGCGACGGGCGACGCGACAGCCATCGTGCGGTTCCAGGAACTGGCCAATCGTCTGCCGGGACCGATCCAGCGTTGGTCGACCCAGATAACCAGCGGTTCGTCGGGGATCACGGCCGACGGTACCCGGGCATCGATCAACGCCAAATGGCAGTCGCAAGTGCTGCCTTTCTGTACTCAGGCGCTTGGCGGACGCTATCCTTTCGACCGGCAGGCGAAGGCTGACGTTGCAATGGCCGACTTTGCAAAGCTCTTTGCGCCGAACGGTATGATCGACGGCTTTTTCACCGAGAACCTGCGTGAATATGTCGACACGCGCGCACGACCTTGGGCGTGGAAAAAGGTCAACGATGCGGATCTGGGGATCTCCCAGGCCGTTTTGCAGCAGTTTCAACATGCCACCGAAATCCGCGACGCCTTTTTCACAGGAGGGGACCAGCCCGCAGTAAGGTTCCAGATCACACCCGAAGCGCTGGATCCATCGGCGCAGGAGGTTACGCTGGACATCGACGGGCAAGAGATCGTCTTTGCTCACAATAACGCGCCCAAGCCTGTGGCGATCACCTGGCCCGGCTCTGTCGGGTCGGCGCGGGTGATCTTTCAGCCCGTGGTTAACAACACGTCCAATGCGATGACTCGAGACGGTCCTTGGGCCTGGTTTCGACTGCTGAGCGCGGCGGAAATCAGGCGTACCAACGTTTCGGACCGCAACCGCGTGATCTTTAACGTGGGTGGGCGAATTTCGATTTTCCAGCTCCAGTCTGGATCGGTGCTGAACCCCTTTGCCCTCCCGGCACTCGGCCAATTCAGCTGCCCGAGCTCGTTCTGATGGGGCAGGGCTTCGGCGCCTTCGGCAAGATCCCCAGCATGGGAGATTTTTTGCGGCTCGATCTTCCGGTGTCGTTTCTCAGCCCTTGGGACGATTGGCTTCAGCGCAGCATCGTTTCAGTCCGAGACAAGCTGGGGCAAGGCTGGGATGCAGCCTACATGTCGGCACGGATATGGCGGTTTACCCTACCGCCTCAGGTTGTGGGCCCGACCGCGGTTTCGGGTATCATGATGCCGTCAGTCGATCGGGTGGGACGGCAATATCCTCTGACCTTGGCTTGTGCCCACGCCACCTCGGCCACAGCCTTGGTTCATTTCGCAAACTGTACCGTTTTCGAGGCGCTGGAGGACATCGCGCTGGCGGCGTTGGAGGATGATTTTAGCCGCGACAGCCTTATAGCGGCACTGAAAAACGTCACATTGATCGAGCCTGCCGTCGAATCGCTTAGCGGGACGCCCTATGTGACGGCCTTGCCCGTTGCAGAGATCATCGCCGCCGAAGTGATCTCCCGTCGACACGGCGACAGCGCGTTCTGGTCAACCTGTCTGGGCGGTGACCACAGGCTGATGGCGATTCCCGGCCTGCCTGCAGGTGCCGAATTGACTGCACTGTTCGACCTGTCCGCGCCATTCTGGCACCCCGGCGGGCTGGCGGTATCTGCATGACGCACATCCGCTATTCCGCCACCACACACGTCGGCCACAAACGCAAGGTCAACGAGGACAGCATCTTGGCCTTGCCGGATCAGCTGCTCTGGGCCGTATCGGATGGCATGGGCGGCCATGACGCGGGTGATTTTGCCTCGCAGGTGGTCGTGGATCGAATTGCGATGATCAACCCAGACCTGCCATCACAGGAGCTGATCCGTGCCCTGCGCGACGCGATCAACGGTGCCCATGACGCGATCCGCGCAGAAGCAGAGGCCCGAGGCAGCGGAACGATCGGGGCCACAGTCGTGACTCTGGCCATCGCGAATAACCACTTTGCGGCCTTCTGGGCGGGCGACAGCCGCCTGTATCGGTTGCAAAACAAGCGGATCGAGATGTTGACCACTGATCACTCCATGGTTGCAGCTTTCGTGCTGGCGGGGCAGATGACTTGGGACCAAGCCGAGAAGCACCCGCAATCGAACGCTATCACCCGTGCAGTCGGCGTCGGTGATACGCTCGAACTTGAAAAGATTCGCGGCGAAATCCTGCCCGGTGACCGGTTCTTGCTGTGTTCAGACGGGCTCACGAAATACGCGACCTTCGACACTCTGGAACGCGTCCTATCTCGCGAACCGATAGAGACGGTTGCCGACGCACTGCAGCAGATCGCTCTTGACGGCGGCGGGGCCGACAATATTTCGATCATAGTGATTGACGTGATCTAAAGCATCCCGCCCCAAACCTTGGTCAATCTAAAAAGTCTCGCTACACAGTTTCGCCGATGTGGAAGAAACAACGCGGGGGACAGAATGCTGGTCACTGCCCTTGCTCTCCTAGAGGCCAGACCTCAGGCCCGTTGAGATGGCATTCTCCAAGTTCAAACAATATCAGATCCGGATCGGCGTACGCATCTTCGCCGACATGGTCAACGCAATCGCCAAGGTCTGAGATCACTGCTCACCCGACGAGTTCTGGAAGTCCTTCAACGCTTCCAAGTAAGTCGCAGTTTAAACGCGGGCGATTTAAGCGCAGAACTTTAATGTAGAACGACTGTTTCACCAATGTATCCGAGGACCCGAAGGCGTTTTGCCGACGCAACTTTTCCGTCACTCTTCCGTGGTTAGTATCGCTGAATCCAGTGAGGTCACGGTGACGTCGCTTGCCTCGCGGGCCGCGATCAGCGCTTCGGCATAACTTTCCACGGACTCCGTCGTCGGGCGCAGGTCGTCGAACAGGGAACCATCGGAATGCAGCGCGATGATCTTGGATTTACCCAGCACCGAGCCATCGACGGTGAAGGCCAACTTCCCGCTTGCCTGCGCTTCTTCCAGGCCAAAAGCGACACGCACGAACCCATCCTCCGCCTCTGCACGCAAAGCCGTCAAGCTGTTGTCCGGGCGCGTCCGGTTTGGCAGCAGATGGAATACGACGCCCTGCACATCCACCACCGAGACCCAAAGATAACCCTCTGTTAGCTCGTCGGGCAGTCTGACGTCGATCGTCGGATTCTCCCCGACCTGATAGCGCCCGGCAAGGTTGTCGCCTTCGCGATCTCCATATCCGAGACGGATATCGAAACCGCCCGGACCAGCCGTGGGCAAAACCCCGTCGATCCGGCACAGACTGGCGTTCAACACCTCACCCTCCACACGTACCGGCCTAACACCTGCAACATCGGAAATGGCCGCTTGCAGCGCCGAACGACTGGTTTCGTTGGCGAACCTGCCGTTGACGATCACCCTATCTTCAAGCCCGTACCCAATTGGTGGCGGTGCCATGAGCTGCAGAGGGCCGCAATCCGCGTGCTCTTCCAATAACGGGTGCACGTCGTTGGGCAGCAGAAATCGTGGTCCGAGGCCGATCTCGGCTGTTCCGTTGAATCCTTCTGGAAAGCCCTTGGCAAAGCCTTCCTGTACCATAGCTTGATCGGACTTGGTCGCGGCAAGTCCGGTCACATTCACCTGATCGTCGGACACCGCGATGCGAAACTCCTCTAGCGGCAGGAGGGTCTCGAACATTTGTAACAGCCCAATGCCCCAAGTCGGCGAAATGTCACCGCTGGCAAGCGTCAGCTGCGCAGAGCCTCCCACCCCCTCAATCCGTTCCGTCAAGGCTGCTTCGACCTCTTTTGACGGCACGTACCCTACTGCCTGTGCATTCCCGGTCGAGCTCTTTTCGATAATCATCGAATAGGGATCGGCTACCGGATAGCGCGGCCCGATCAACGCGTCAAAGACCCCACCAAAATAGGCACCTGCACCAATCGCCAGGAGGGCGACGAATGCCATAACCGGCAGCAGTGACTGCCGTTTGGGCGCGGCGTCCTGAGGTGCTTCCGATATCGGACCCTGGACAGGGGGGGCGGGGGCGACCCGGGCCGTGACCGGGGCAATCACGGTCGCATCGTCCAGCATCACCGAGGCCAGATCGTCCTCTTTCATGCTGTCGGGGTCCTTGAACGCTTCCAGAAGCGCCTCGGCCGATTGGAATCGCAGGTCGGGGTTCGGTTCACACATCTTAGTGATCAGCCGGCGCAGCGGCTCAGGCACGCCTTCCAAGTCCAGCGGCTCGGCCTTTTTCTTCACCACTTCCATCGGGTTCGCCCCGATATCTGGCTTCTTGCCACGAAAGGTCGATAGTAACAGTGCTCCCAGAGAATAGATGTCCGAACGGGCGTCGGTGGTGCCACTCAGTTGTTCGGGCGCCGCATAGGCGTATTTTCCAGCGAATTCATTGCCCACAATGGTTTGCGCGCCTGGATTGGTGTCCTTGGCGATGCCGAAATCGATGATCACGGCCTGACCTGCCTTGTCGTTACGCAAGATGATGTTGTCGGGTGAGAGGTCGCGGTGCACGATATTGCGCGCATGCGCTGCGATCAGGCCTTCACACACGCGTCGGCCCACCACCAACAGGTCACTTGCCGGCATGCCGCCATCTGCCAGTTTGCGGTCAAGGCCGGGGCCATCCACGTAATCCATCACGAGATAAACCACGCCGTCGGGCATCCGCTGGGTGTCGAAATACCGCACGACCGCATCGTGCTGAATCTCCCGCACGTCTTCCTCGCGGGTCATAAGCACGAGGAAATCCTCGTTGCTGGCAAACTCCGCGCGAAGGGCCTTTACCGCCATCACCCGGCCGGAAATCTCGGACCGGGCTTTATACACCTCCGAGGTGCCACCACGTCCGAGGATTGCCTCGATCCGGTAGGTGTTGTTCAGCAGATCGCCTGGACTAAAAATATCTCCGGGCTGCATCGAAGTCATGCCGCACCGCCAACGGTCAAGGGGCGAGCAACCACCTTAGCTGAGCGCCTGAAATTCGACCCGCCGGTTTGCATCCGAGTCCGGATCCGCCTTGTCGAGCAGAAACGCCTCCCCAACGCCGACCGCTTCCAGCCGCTCGGGTTCAATCCCGCAGTCGGTCTCTAGGTGGCGCTTAACTTCCTGTGCCCGCAGCAAGGACAGTCGTTCGTTGTAGCTCGCCGATCCGCTGGAATCCGTATGACCGACAATCCGGAAGGACCCGATATCGGCGGTCTGCATAACCTTGCAAAGCGTCACCAGCTTAGGTTTCTGGTCCGCGCGTAGGGCTGAACTGTCGAAATCGAAACTGATCTGGATGCTGACTTGCTCTTCCGGGGCAAGCTCTACATAGGTTTGCGTCGCGCTCGGAGTGGCGGCGGTGTCTCCCACGCCAGTATTGTCTTGCGCGTTTGTCGGGGCAAGCACCAGTCCGCGAGTCTTTTGCTTGTTGAAAAACTCTTCCAGCTGTTCCGCAGACAGGTTGCTCGCATCGTTTGCTTGCGCATATGCGATCCCGCTCAGTGCCGGGACTCCAGCCAAAGCCAAGCTCAGAACTAAAATAGTTTGCCTATACATTGATGAACCTTCCAATATCGGACAGCCAAAGGGTACACCAGCTCCGGGACTGAAACAACGTCCTTGATAGGTCGCTTTATTGACACGAGACCGGCAGTGACCCAATGTTCTCGCATTGAGGTCGTGCAGGCATTTACATGGACAAGCGCATCATTCCCGCAATCGTCAGCGTCATGGTGCTGATCCTTTTCGGGGTGGCCGTTCTGATCTGGATGCAGTTCCGGTCGGACGCCGAAATACGCTACGAAGCGGACGGCGACGCCACGTTCTCCGGTCCTGCGGTTGACAGCGGCGCTCGGATCGAGATCGAAGGCCTGCGCGCTCAGATCGACGCGCTGACCGAACAGTTGCAACAACTAGAAAGGCAGATCGCCGCGATCGCCGACCGCGCCCCGGCTTCTTCTGCGCCATTGCAGGGCCAGGAGCAGGCCGCCTTTCCCACTGACGGGCCGAACCAGATCATTGACGCCTATGCCCAGGTGGTTCTGATTGCGAACCGGCGCGAGTTGAACAAGGGGGTCAACATCGCTTCGCCCCGATTCCTCGAAGGGATTTTCGGAAAGCCCCGCGAGAGCCTGACGGACAAATGCCAAGGCATGACCAACGATCGGCTGGCGAGCAAGCTCTTGACGGCGGAGGTTGGCCCGATCAGGGTGACCATGTTGCAGCCTGCGATTGATTCACTTGCCGTGATTTTTGACAAGATCAAGGCCGCTGACAAGGATCTCTATGACCGGATCAACACCGCTGGCGCACTTTGCGTACGCCACATCAGGGGCGCGCGGAACAGCACGTCTACACATGCCTTCGGCCTATCCGTCGATCTGAACATCGATGGCAGTCTTGATACGCTGGGCGACGGTAAGACCCAACTGGGCCTGACGATCCTCGCCGATTTCTTCCGCAACGAAGGCTGGTATTGGGGCGCAGCGTTCGGCCGCGAGGACAGCATGCATTTTGAAGTAGGCCGTGATCTCGTGGAAAAATGGGTCGCTGAAGGGAAGCTATGACCTTCGACAGGATCAAGCGTGGCACCTTACAGACCGCAAGGAAAACGGCAGTGAAAGAATACACCACGGAAGTGATGCGAAAATCTCGCTGCGAGCAACATTTTGCGTTTCTTTGTGGACCAGTTCCATTCTGACGTTGACGGCTGAGAACTTGATTTTGTCGAGGAAAATTGCGGAGATGTCTCGTGATAAACTTCGTGTCACCGAACCCGTATTCTCGCGCCGGATAGCGAACGGCAATGAATGTAGGATACGCCGCTGGCAAAGTATGGTGTGTGGATCTGGATCAGCATCGCCGCAGGAGTTATTCACGTTCGGAATAGATTAGTACAACAAAGTCCACATATTGAAATGGAGCCATGAATGTTTCCCGGTGGTCCAACCCCGAACCCTCCGTTGAACGCTTCGATGAACGCAATGTCAGTCGGCTTTCTGTGCCGTGAGAAATTGAGCGTGACACAGCACTGATAGGCCCAGAGGTCCATGTCGCGGGAGATGAACTCGCTGGCCTGATCGCCCAGGATCGTCTTGGGATAGCCCGATTTGCGGCACACCCGGTCCAACGTCGCCGCGGCATCCTCCCAACAATGGCTGAACCGCATTTCGAGCACCGGAACGTAGCGCGAGAACGTGTCCGCGACCGTCAAAACCCGCAGCTTCTTACCCGTCGCCAATTCGTCTTTGACAAGATCCATTGCCCAAACATCGCTCGGCCCGACGGCTTCGGCACGGTCATCGGGCAGCTTGGACTTCACCCTACGTTCTGGCGTCAATCCATCGATTATAAAATTGCTTCGTTTCTCTAATCATGGCCCGGGATACTGAGCAAGACTTGCGCGACGAACGGATGCAACCAACTGCCGCGCCAATACAAACTTTCGCAACAAACAAACGCTTCAATCGCTCTATCAGCGAGAGCCGCCACGATGAACGGGCATACCTGCACCTAATTCGGGTTCGCGTGGGATTGCCTTTCGCGGAGGACTGCCCTTTAGTCGGGCAAATTTGTATGCTGCGAAAAGTCGCATCACTCAGACCGAAAGGAAAACACTCATGTCGCGAACGGTAATTATCGAAAAAGCAGGCGGGGCCGAGGAGTTGAAGCTCGTTGACCTTGAGGTCGGCGAACCGGGGCCGGGTGAGATTCGTATCCGGCATATGGCTTGTGGGTTGAATTTCATTGACGTCTATCAGCGCACAGGCCTCTACCCGCTGACCTATCCGCATGCCTTGGGCATGGAGGCGGCAGGTGTTGTCGAGGCGGTGGGCGAGGGTGTTACCCACCTCAAGCCCGGCGACCGTGCCGCCTATGCCGCAACCCCGCCGGGTGCTTATGCCGAGGCGCGGGTGATGCCCGCGTCGCAGGTCTGTCCGCTGCCGGATGGCATTTCGTTTGAGGATGCGGCCTCGATCATGTTGCAGGGGATGACGGTCGAATATCTCTTTCACCGGGTCTGGCCGCTGGAAGCTGGGCAAACGGTCCTGTTCCACGCTGCTGCGGGGGGCGTTGGGCTTTTGGCCTGCCAATGGGCGCGCTCGGAGGGGATCACTCTGATCGGGACAGCGGGCACGAATGAAAAGTGCAAACTTGCGGTGGAAAACGGTGCTTCCGCCTGCATCAATTATCGCGATCAAGATTTCGTGTCTGAGGTCAAGTCGTTGACCGATGGCAAAGGGGTGGATGTGGTCATGGATGGGGTGGGCAAGGATACGTTTGAGCGTTCCCTCGACTGCCTCAAGCCGCTTGGCATGATGATGTCCTTTGGCAATGCCTCTGGCCCGGTCGCGCCGGTGAGCCTGCTGACCCTCGCCGCCAAGGGATCGCTCAAGCTGACTCGCACGACACTGTTCACCTTTCTTGCCGACCATGCGCGGTGTCAGGATATGGCGCGCCATCTCTTCGACAAGGTTGAGAGCGGCGCGGTCAAGGTCAATATCGGGCAGCGCTTCCCGCTGGATCAGGTCGCTGAGGCGCATCGCGCGCTGGAAGGACGCCAGACCACGGGCTCGACTATCCTGACGCTCTGATCCCTCTCGACACCGCCGCTGTCAAATGGCGAGGGGTGGCGACAGCCCTCGCCGATGCGTGATCTGCGCATGGCTTGACGCATGGCGGGCAGAGGCATAGCGTCTGGCCACAACAACGGCTCGGGAACCGAGCGATACACAGGGAGTGGACTATGAGAAAGCTGTTGGGAACTGTCCTGACCAGCGCTGCTTTTGCGTTGGTTGGCACCGCCGGGTCTGCCGAGACCTTGCGTCTTTTGACCTGGGGCGGTTACGCACCCGAATCCGTGATTTCAGCATTCAAAGCTGAAACCGGCATTGATGTCGAAGTCACCTTGTCGAATAACGAGGACATGATTTCCAAGCTCCGCGCCACCGGCGGGGCTGGTTTTGATCTTGCACAGCCCAGTCAGGACCGTATCCTTGGGCCGCAACAGGAATTCGGCATCTACAAACCGCTCGACCTGAGCCAGATCGACCAGTCGCAATTCATCGGCGATCTCTACGATGCGTCGGTTGCGGCAACCACGGTGGATGGCGCGGCTTATGGCGTGGCGCATATCTGGGGCGTGTCTGGCTTTGCCGTGGATCGCTCTGTTGCGGGCGACATTAAAACCTATGCCGATCTCTGCTCGGCGGATTATGCGGGCAAGATTTCCATGCGGACCAAGCGGATTGCCCTTCTGGGCTTTGCCTTTGCCGCCGGGGAGGACCCGTTTGCAGCCTATTCGGACCCCGCGAAATACGAGGAAATCATCACCGCCGCCGCCACCGCAATGGGCGAGTGCAAGGCCAATGTGAAAGCCTACTGGAGCGGTGCCGACGATCTCTTGGCGATGATGCGCTCGGGCGAAGTCGTGGCCGCAGAGGCGTGGGACGCGACCGGATTCAAGTTGAATGCCGAGGATGCCAAGTGGAATTTTGTCGCCCCCTCGACCGGCGCCCTGGGCTGGATTGACACCTTTACCATTCCCGCCAAGGGCGAAAATGACGCGGCGGCGTACAAATGGATCAACTTCGTGATGCGCCCTGATGTAGCTGCACAGATCGTCAATCAGGCTGGGTCGTTCTCGGCCTCCAAAGGCTCTGACGAGTTGGTCGATCCGGCGCTGCGTGCCGCCTATCAAGAGGCGTTCCCACCTGAGGTGATATCCAACATCAAGTGGTTCCCGCCGATCCCCGCAGGTCTTGAGGATATCGAGGGTCGTCTGCTGGACCAGATCGCGGCGCAATGAAAAGAGAGGGACGCGGCGGGCCAACCGCCGCGTCACCCCCCTGAAAGGTTAAACGACGTGGACAGCTTTTCCGCCGATCTCGAATGCCGCAACCTGATCAAGCGGTTCGGCAGCTTCACGGCTGTGGACGATGTGTCCTTTGCAATCCCCAAGGGATCGTTCTTCTCCATTCTTGGCCCGTCTGGCTGTGGTAAAACCACCTTGCTACGGATGATGGCCGGGTTTGCGCGCCCGGATGCGGGCGATATCCTGATCAAGGGTGCATCGGTGCTCGACACCCCACCCAACCGGCGGCCCGTCAATCTTGTGTTTCAGCATCTGGCGCTATTCCCGATGATGACCGTCGCCGAGAATATCGCCTATGGGCTGCGTCGTCGCGGCACGCCGCGTGCTGATATTGCCCGCGCGGTGGCGGATGTTCTGGGCCGCGTCGGGCTGCCGGATGCCGGACCAAAGCAGATTGATCAGCTCTCGGGCGGTCAAAAGCAACGGATTGCGATTGCGCGGGCGATGGTTCTGGACCCGGCGGTGTTGCTTTTGGATGAGCCGTTGGGCGCTCTGGATCTCAAGCTGCGCGAGCATATGAAGATTGAACTGAAACAGTTGCAGCATGAATTTGGCACGACATTCGTCTATATCACCCATGACCAATCCGAGGCGATGATGATGTCAGACCGGGTGGCGGTGATGAATGCCGGGCGGTTTGAACAGGTGGGCACGCCGGAAGAGCTGTATTTCCGCCCTCAGACCGCCTTTGTCGCCGGGTTCGTGGGCGATGCCAACAAACTGCGCGCCAAGGTGATCGCTGCGGATGGCACAGGGTGCAAGCTGGCGACGGATCAGGGGCTGACATTGGCGGCGGGTTTGCCGCGCAAGGGCGTGGCCGAGGTGGGGGGGATGTTTGACATCTTTATCCGCCCTGAATCCATCGCGGTCGGCACCGCCGCACAGGACAGCACCAACAGGCTGGAGGCCGTGATCGAGGATGTGCTCTTTAACGGCGCGCAGAGTCGGATTTTGGCACGCCTGCCGGGGGGAGATGTGATCGAGGCGCTCTTGCCGCAATCGGGCGAAGCAGAGCCATTGCGCCGCGGGGTCTCTGTGGCGCTCGGGCTTGGGCCGGGGTCGGTCGTGTCCTTTGCGGCGACGGGGGCGTGATGCGCGAAGGCAAGCTGGTCTTCTGGTTGCTGTTCGCACCCTTCGCGGCGTGGATCGCGCTTTTGATCGTGATCCCGCATATCGACATGCTGATCCTGTCCCTGCATGAAAAAGTGGCCCCGCGAGTCTATGAAACCGGGTTTCGCAACTATGCGGATTTCGCGGCCTCTTGGGTCTATCCTTGGACGCTGTTACGTACGGTCGTCTTTTCGATCATCGCCACCGTTCTGACATTCATCATCGGTTTCCCGGTGGCCTATTACATCGCCAAGATTGCACAGGGTCGCACCAAGGCGGCGCTCTTTATGCTATGCCTCTTGCCGTTCTGGGTATCCGAGATCGTGCGCGTTTTCGGCTGGATGCTGCTCTTGCGGGAAACCGGGCTGATTTCCAACGCGTTGCAGGGATTGGGGATCACCTCGGGGCCGGTCGAGTTTCTTTATAATGACGCGGCCATTCTGATCGGCCTCGTCTATACTTCTATGCTCTTTATGATCGTGCCGCTGATTTCCACCATCGACGGGATGGATGATGCGCTGGTCGAGGCGGGTTATGATCTGGGCGGCAATGGCTGGACTGTGCTGACGCGGATCGTTATTCCCTATGCCATGCCGGGGATCATCGCAGGCTCTATCGTGGTGTTCATGCTGGCACTGGGCAATTACCTGACACCCACGCTGCTGGGCGGCAAAAGCGGACAGTGGTTCACGGCGCAGATCTATTCGCAGTTCATCACCCGCTTTAACTGGGAGTTGGGATCGGCCTTTGGCTTTATCCTCTTGGCCACGTCGAGCGCGCTTGTCTGGCTCTTGCTGCGCCTATCGGGGCAGTCGCTCTCGAATACATTGGGGCGCTAGAATGCTCGCCTCTCTCCCCCGCTCGCCGCTCTTGCGCTTTGCCTATGCGGCCTATGTGGCGCTGTTTTTCGTCTACATGGCGCTGCCACTGGCGGTGGTGGCGGTCTTTGCCTTCAACGACAGCCAGTTTCCCGGCCTGCCATGGGATGGGTTCACGCTGGATTGGTTCATCGGGGCAGAGCAGCCCCGGCTTGGACTGATCAACGACCGAAGGATCGTTGCGGGCTTTTTCAACTCAGCCTTCGTGGCATTCTGGGTCACGGCCCTGTCGCTGACCGTGGCGACCACGACCGCGTTTCTCTTTGATCGCCACGATTTCCGGTTCAAGGAGTTCGCCTATCTAATGATGCTGGCACCGCTGGTCATTCCAGGCGTGATCCTTGGCATTTCCATTCTTGTGTTTTCGTCGACGCTTGCAGAGGCGGTGAATAGCCTGACAGGGTTGGAGATCGGGGCGTTGCGACCGGGGCTCTTTCTGGTGATTCTCGGGCAGTTTTCCTTCATCACCACGATTGCGACGCTGGTGATCGCTGCGCGCCTGCGCCGCTTTGACCGCACGCTGGAAGAGGCGGCGCTCAACCTTGGGGCAACGCCGGCGGTGGTTTTTCGAACCATCACCCTTCCGTGGCTGCGACCGGCGCTCTTTGGGGCCGGGATTGTGGCCTTTTTGATCTCCTTCGAGAATTTCAACACCACGCTGATCCTCAACGGATCGAATGCGCCGCTGACGGTAACGATGTTCGACCGCATGCGCGAAGGTTCGACCCCGGTGCTCAACGCAGTGTCGGTGACACTGATGGTGGGATCGGGGCTCTTGGGCCTCTTGGGTATTCTCGTGCAAGGGCGCGCGGCAAAGCCGTAACTGCCGCCACGCTGCGATGCGGCATTATTTCTGCAAACGCAATTAAAATGGGCGGTGCGCCTGAGAACTGCCCAAAAAGCGGCAATCTTGGCGGGTTCACCGCGACGCTGCACGCTCTCCCTAGAGCAATTCGCGTCAAATCTGTTTGCTGCATCGTGCCTGATACGGCTCAGACCCTCTCAGGGCGGCGCTGGTCCAGATAGACCGCGCTCTTCAGTGGAGAGGTGCAAACAAAATGCTGCGTTGCCAAAATGACGGTGGGGGATCGGAATTGAACAACGCCACGACGCGCGCAGCCCGGACATGGGAGTTCCGAAAGAAATGACAAAAAGAACATTTATGGCGAGCCTCGTTGCGACCTCCGTTCTTGCGACGGCCCCGGCACTGGCTCAGGATTGTCCCGTAAAGGTGGGCGTGCTGCACTCGCTCTCGGGCACGATGGCGATCTCCGAGACCACGCTCAAGGACACGGTCCTGATGCTGGTCGAACAGCAGAACGCCAAGGGCGGGTTGTTGGGTTGTCCCATCGAGGCGGTCGTGGTCGATCCGGCCTCTGATTGGCCGCTCTTTGCTGAAAAGGCGCGCGAGTTGCTGACGGTGAACGAGGTTGACGTGATCTTTGGCTCCTGGACCAGCGTGAGCCGCAAGTCGGCACTGCCGGTACTGGAGGAACTGAACGGCTTGATGTTCTATCCGGTGCAATACGAGGGCGAGGAATCGTCGAAAAACGTGTTCTACACAGGAGCAGCGCCCAATCAGCAGGCGATCCCCGCAGTGGATTACTTTATTGAGGAGTTGGGCGTCGAGAGCTTTGCACTCCTGGGTACGGATTATGTCTACCCCCGCACCACGAACAACATCCTTGACGCCTATCTCAAATCCAAGGGCGTCGCTGCTGAGGACATCTTTGTCAATTACACCCCGTTCGGTCATTCCGACTGGGCGACAATTGTGGCGGATGTCGTGGCGCTTGGCGCGGGTGGTAAGAAGGTTGGCGTGATTTCCACCATCAATGGCGATGCCAATATCGGCTTTTACAAAGAACTGGCCGCCGCCGGTGTCAGCGCCGATGACATTCCCGTTGTCGCCTTCTCGGTCGGTGAAGAGGAACTGTCGGGTCTGGATACCACCGAACTCGTGGGTCATCTCGCGGCGTGGAACTATTTCCAATCCGCCGATACCGAGATCAACGCCGAATTCGTCAAGTCGTGGAAGGCCTATGCCGGTGAGAACCGCGTGACCAACGACCCGATGGAGGCACATTACATCGGCTTTAACATGTGGGTAAACGCGGTGACAGCGGCGGGGACCACCGACGTCGACGCGGTGCGCACAGCGATGTGGGGGCAGGAGTTCCCCAACCTCACGGGCGGCACGGCTGTGATGCTGCCCAACCATCACCTGACCAAGCCGGTTCTGATCGGCGAAATCCGGGCTGATGGGCAGTTTGACATCATCAGCCAGACAACAGAGGTGCCGGGTGATGCCTGGACCGACTACCTGCCCGAGAGCGCGCCGCTCACAAGCGATTGGAAGGATCTGGGCTGCGGTATGTATAACACCGAGACCAAGACCTGCGTGCAGATGACGTCGAACTATTGACGCGGACCGGACGCGCGGCGGCAAGCCTCCGCGCGTCTTTCCTCTCAGGCAAGGCCCTTATCAAGATGCGTTCGTTTCTCATACTCGCCCGGCTTGTGGTGACAGCGTTGGCCATTGGCCTTTTGTCCCTGTTGCGGCCCTCTGAAGGGCTGGCGCAAGAGGGGCTACAGCCGCTCTTGCAAGAGTATCAGGCCGAGATCGCCAAGCCGTCGCGTAGCACGGTCGAGAGCGTTCTGGATGCGCTGATGGCGGCTGACCGCCCCGGCACTGCCGAATTTCTGCTGCGTTGGCAGGATCGCGGGGTTTATGAACGGCCAGATGATGGCCTCTTTTTCTATGCTGAAGAAGCGGGCGACGCGCTGCGGCTCATAGATATCGACAGCGGCGCGGCGGTGGCTGAGGTGAGCAGCCGCGAGGTCAACCAGATTCGCCCTAACTCCGGGGTGCGCGGGGTGATCGCGGCGGCGCTGGTGCCCTTAGAACTGAACGCGCCCGATCCGGCGCGGCGTGCGGCGGCGCTGGACGCGATTGCCCGCAGCGGTGACGCCAGCCAGATCGACCCGCTCAGTCGGTCCATCGAGACCGAGACTGATCCCGTGCTGAAAGAGCGCAAAGAGCGGCTCTTGACCCTGTTGACGGCGCAGTTCGCATCAGCGCTTCCCTATCGGCTGGCGGCGATCGAAGGGTTGAGTGGGGATACCAGTATCGAAGCGCGCGGCGTGCTCAACCAGTTGACGACACGCACGCAGGGGGTTGGCACCGCCTTGCCGGAGGGTGACAATATTGCCCGCGTGCTCGAGGTGGGCACGGATATTTCCGAGGTCGAGGCTTATGACCGGCTGGTGGCCGCCAATCTTGCGCCGCCACGCCAGAGCGCCACGGATCGCCGTGACGTGCTGGCGCAGCACATCGTCGATGGCGCGGTGGGCGGCGTGCCCCTGCATCTGCTGGGCACCGATGCCGCCCGCACCCGTGCCTATGAGGCGTTGGAGGCCGCAGGCACCGTGCCCCCCCGCGCCGCTGAGGATGAAGTGGCCCGCGCTGTGGCAGCGCATGTGTTCTACGAGGTCTACGCCGAGCCTAATGCAGAGGTGACAACCGCCGCCGAGGATGCGCTCTCTGCCACGTCGCGCGCGCTCGGGCTCTATCAGACGCTCGATCTCGCGCTGGATGGGCTGTCGCTTGCCTCGATCTTTTTCCTCGCGGCCATCGGTCTTGCCATCACCTTTGGCGTGATGGGTGTCATCAACATGGCGCATGGCGAGTTCATCATGATGGGGGCCTATACTGGTTATGTGGTGCAGCTTTTCATCCCTGATTACACCGTCAGTCTGATTGTCGCCTTGCCACTGGCCTTTGTCGTGACCTTTGGCGCGGGCGTGGCGATGGAGCGGCTGGTCATCCGGCATCTTTATACACGCCCGCTGGAAACGCTACTTGCGACCTTTGGCATTTCGATCGCTCTGCAACAACTGGCCAAGAATATCTTTGGCACGCAGGCGCGGCCACTTACGGCACCTGACTGGCTGAGCGGGGCGCTGACGCTGAATGATATCGTGAGCATCAGCAATATCCGTGTGGCGATCTTTGTCCTTGCCCTGATCTTTCTGACGCTGCTGCTCTTTATCCTCAAGCGCACAAGACTGGGGCTTGAGGTGCGGGCAGTCACGCAAAATCCCGGAATGGCGGCGAGTATGGGCATCGACCCGGATCGCATCAACATGCTGACGTTCGGCCTTGGGTCGGGCATCGCGGGCATCGCGGGCGTGGCGATTGGCCTCTATGCGCAGGTCACGTCCGAGATGGGGGCGAATTACATCGTCCAGAGTTTCATGACCGTTGTTGTGGGCGGCGTTGGCAACGTCTGGGGCACGCTGGCGGGGGCCTCGATGATCGGCTTTCTGCAAAAGGGGATCGAATGGTTCAACCCGTCGAACACGCTGGCCGCACAGACCTATATGGTGCTTTTCGTCATTCTCTTCATTCAATTCCGGCCCAAGGGCATCGTCGCCCTCAAGGGCCGCGCGGCGGGGGACTGAGCCATGAGCAAACCCGAAATTGCTCCGCGTAAACGGTTCCTCGCGGAAAATCCGTCGGTGCTATGGTTCCTTGGCTGCCTTGCGCTCTTTACTCTGGGGGTGACCGTTCTGTCCGAAGGGTTCGGCCTTGCAATCCTCTCCACCTCGATGGTCAAGATCCTTGGGATGACGCTCTGCCTATGTCTCATTGCCGTGGCGATGGATGTGGTCTGGGGCTATTGCGGTATCCTCAGCCTGGGGCATTTCGCTTTCTTTGGCCTAGGGGGTTACGCCATAGGCATGTGGCTGATGTATGCGCGCACCGAAGGGATCGTGATTAGCTCACTTTCAGGTGCGCCCATTCCGCCGACACAGGGCGAGATTGAGAACGCCATCGCCACACAAATTTTTGGTGTGGTGGGCAGCAACGAACTGCCTTGGCTCTGGGGGGGGGCCCATAGTCTCACCCTGCAACTGATGATGGTGTTGCTGGTGCCGGGCCTTTTGGCGCTGGTGTTTGGGTGGCTGGCGTTCCGCAGCCGCGTCACCGGCGTATACCTCTCCATTCTAACGCAGGCGATGACGCTGGCGCTGTCACTCTACCTTTTTCAGAACGACACCGGATTGCGCGGCAATAATGGCCTCTCGGGGTTACAGAATATCCCGGGTCTCGATCATTTGCCGCAGTCCACGCTGTCGCTGTGGTTCTTCTGGGCATCCGCCCTAGCGCTCGGGCTGGGCTATCTGCTGTTCGCGTGGCTGGTGTCGGGTAAGTTCGGCTCGGTCGTGCGCGCCATTCGCGACAACGAGGCGCGGGTGCGGTTTCTGGGCTATGATGTCGAGAGTTACAAGCTGGTGATCTTTACCCTGACGGCGGTGGTGTCGGCCATCGCGGGTGCGCTCTATTATCCACAGGCGGGCATCATAAACCCGGCCGAAATTGCGCCGATTGCCTCGATTTATCTGGCGGTCTGGGTGGCTATCGGCGGGCGCGGGCGGCTCTATGGCGCGGTCATAGGGGCGGCTGTGGTCAGCCTTGCGTCAAGCTGGTTCACCGGCGGCGGCGCGCCCAATATCAACCTCGGGTTCTATACGATCAACTGGACCGACTGGTGGTTGGTGCTGTTGGGCCTCGGCTTTGTCGCGGTGACACTGTTCTTCCCGCGTGGCATCGGCGGGTTCTTTGACATGATCGTGAGGAAAGAATGACCACGCTTCTCGAAGTCTCGGGCGTGTCCGTGACCTTTGACGGGTTCCGCGCCATCAACAACCTGTCGATCCAGGTGGCAGAGCCGGAATTGCGCGCCGTCATCGGCCCCAATGGCGCGGGCAAGACCACGTTCATGGATATCGTCACCGGCAAGACGCGGCCAGATGAGGGCCGGGTGATCTGGGGCGAAAAGAACGTGTCGCTCTTGGGGATGACCGAGAGCCAGATCGCGCGCGCAGGGATAGGGCGCAAGTTCCAGAAACCCACGGTGTTCGAGGCGCAGACCGTACGCGAAAACCTCGCCATGGCGCTCAAGAACAAGCGGGGGCCGTTTGACGTGCTGTTCTACCGCCGCTCCAGCCGGGGGGCCGCCCGCATTGCCGAACTGGCCGAGGAGATCGGCCTGCTCGATGCGTTGCCGCGCCGCGCCGGAGAGCTGAGTCATGGGCAAAAGCAATGGCTGGAAATCGGTATGCTTCTGGCTCAGGATCCCCGCCTCTTGCTGGTGGATGAGCCCGCCGCCGGGATGACACCTGCCGAGCGTGAACACACCACCGATATCCTCAAACGCGCGGCGGAAACCTGCGCCGTGGTGGTGATCGAGCATGACATGGAATTCATCCGCCGCCTTGGCTGCAAGGTGACGGTGCTGCATGAAGGCTCGGTTTTGGCCGAGGGCAGTCTGGATCATGTGACCCAGAACCAGCAGGTGATTGATGTCTATCTGGGGAGATGAGCGATGCTGAACGTCGAGAACCTCACGCTGCATTATGGCGCGTCGCAAATCCTGCATGGCGTCAGCCTGACCGCGCGACCGGGGGCGGTGACGGCGGTGATGGGCACCAACGGGGTTGGCAAGACCAGTCTCTTGAAGGCGATTGCCGGGCGGCATCCCTATTCGGGTGGGCGCATCACGCTGGACGGCGCGGCTCTCGATCATCTCGGCGCGGCGCAGGCGGCGCGGGCGGGCATCGGTTATGTGCCGCAAGGGCGAGAGGTGTTTCCGCTATTGACCGTCACCGAGAACCTAGAAACCGGCTTTGCCTGCCTGCCCAAATCCGAACATCGGATTCCGTCGCGGATTTATGATCTCTTTCCGGTGCTGGAACAGATGAAGGACCGGCGCGGCGGCGATCTGTCGGGCGGGCAACAGCAGCAATTGGCCATCGCCCGCGCGCTCATCGCGCGCCCGCGCGTTTTGCTCTTGGATGAACCGACCGAGGGCATCCAGCCCAATATCATCAAGCAGATTGGTGAGGTGATCGGTCTGCTGCGGGATGAGGGGGAAATCGCTATCGTGCTTGTCGAGCAGTATTTCGATTTCGCCTATGGGCTGGCGGATGATCTGGTGGTGTTGAACCGGGGCGAGGTTCGTTTGTCCGAACCTGCGGCAATGGTGGAGCGAGACCGGCTCTTGCGTGAGGTGTCTATTTAATAGGCCATCTGCGCTAAAAATAGGCAGATTCGGGTGACGCGCCTGTGGGATGTCAGGCAGGCGCGACGGGCTACTGGCAGGCCCCGACACAACAGGTAGCCTCTGATCTGTCACGAACTGGAATCACCCATGACCGCCTGTCCCGTCCCCTTGCATCAGCGTAGCCACGGCGCGGCCCATGTGAGCCTCTTGCCCGGCCCAGCGGGCGCGCGGCTCAACCGACTGCATCAGGCGGGATCGGCCAAGGCCTTTGTGCATTCCGGCGCCTCCGGTCCTGAGGTGGTTTTTCTCAACACCTCTGGCGGCCTAGCGGGGGGCGACAGCCTTGCCTATCGCCTTGATCTGGCGGCGGGGTGCCGGGCCACGGCCACCACGCAAACAGCCGAGCGGGCCTATCGCAGCACAGGCGGGGCTGCGCATGTCACCGTCCGGCATGAGGTGGGGGCGGGCGCGCATCTCGATTGGCTGCCGCAGGAAACCATCCTCTTTGACAGCAGCCACCTGATCCGCGAGACGGTGATTGAACTGGCCGAGGATGCCTCTTGCCTCATGCTCGAGGCCGTCGTTCTGGGACGTGCCGCCATGGGCGAAACGCTGGCCGAGGTCTCGTTGCGCGACACCCGCCGTATTATCCGTTTGGGCCGCCCCGTGATGATCGAGCCGCTGCATTTAGGCACCGAGGCACTGACCGCTGGTCCCGCTGTGCTGGGCTCTGCGGGGGCTTTTGCCACGCTGGCGCTGGTGGCACGGGGGGCTGAGGATGCCGTGGACCGCGCCCGCGCGGAACTGACCGAGGATGGCGTGATGGGTGGCGCTTCGGGCTTTGACGGCAAGCTGATGATCCGCCTCATGGCCGGTGATGGCTGGCCACTCAAGCGACAGATCATGCGGCTTGTCAGCGCCCTGCGTCCTGGTCCGTTGCCCCGCGTCTGGCAGATCTAGGAGAGAAGCGCGATGAACCTCACCCCCCGCGAAAAGGACAAGCTGTTGATCTCGCTCGCCGCCATGGTCGCGCGCGGCAGGCTCGCACGCGGCGTCAAGCTCAACCACCCCGAGGCCGTGGCGCTGATCACCGACTACGTGGTCGAAGGCGCGCGCGACGGGCGCACGGTAGCCGATCTGATGGAGGCGGGTGCGCATGTCGTGAGCGTCGAGCAATGTATGGAGGGCATCGCGCAGATGATCCATGCTGTTCAGGTCGAGGCGACCTTTCCCGATGGCACCAAGCTTGTCACTGTCCATAATCCCATCCGCTGAAAGGACCCGATCATGCGCTATCCCGTTGCCTTTTTCCTGCTTACCCCCACGCTGGCACTGGCTCATTCCGGCCCGCATCTGCATCCGCATGGGAGTGACGCGATGTGGTTGGGCGTGGTTGGCGCTCTTGCGGCGGCAGGGGGCTATGTGCTGGCAAAGGTGCGGAAATGATCCCCGGCGAGGTGCTGTGCGCCGAGGGTGAGATTATCCTCAACGCAGGCGTGCCAGTGACCGTGCTGATGGTCGCCAATACCGGCGACAGGCCGGTGCAGGTGGGCAGCCATTATCATTTTGCCGAGGCCAATTCCGGGCTTGCGTTCGACCGCACCGCTGCACGCGGGCAGCGGTTGGACATCCCCGCTGGCACCGCTGTTCGGTTCGAACCGGGTCAGAGCCGCGAGGTGCGGCTTATCCCATTTGGCGGCGCGCGGCGGGTGTTCGGCTTTAATCAACAGGTGATGGGAGACCTCTAGATGCCCTATGCGATCCCCCGCTCCGCCTATGCCGCCATGTATGGCCCCACCACGGGTAACCGCCTGCGGCTTGGCGATACCGACCTGATTATCGAGGTCGAGCGCGATCTGACGGCTTACGGCGAAGAGGTGAAGTTCGGTGGCGGCAAGGTGATCCGAGACGGCATGGGCCAATCCCAAGTCACCCGTGCAGGTGGTGCGATGGATACGGTGATCACCAACGCGCTCATTGTCGATCATCAGGGGATCATCAAAGCCGATGTCGGCCTTCGCGACGGTCTCATCGCCGCGATTGGCAAGGCGGGCAATCCCGATACGCAATCAGGCGTGGATATCATAATCGGACCGGGAACCGAGATCATCGCCGGAGAGGGGAGAATCCTCACCCCCGGGGGGTTTGACGCACATATCCATTTCATCTGCCCACAACAGATCGAGGACGCGCTGCATTCCGGCATCACCACCATGCTGGGCGGCGGCACTGGTCCCGCCCATGGCACGCTGGCCACCACCTGCACGCCGGGGGCGTGGCATATTGGGCGGATGCTGCAATCGCTGGATGCCTTTCCGATGAATTTCGGCCTCTCGTCCAAGGGCAACGCGAGCCAACCCGAGGCCTTGATCGAGATGGTTCACGCCGGAGCCTGTGCGATGAAACTGCACGAGGATTGGGGCACCACGCCCGGCGCTACTGATTGTTGTCTGAGTGTCGCCGACGACATGGATGTGCAGGTGATGATCCACACCGACACGCTGAATGAAAGCGGTTTTGTCGAGAACACGCTCGCTGCCATCAAGGGGCGTACGATCCATGCTTTTCACACCGAGGGTGCGGGCGGCGGGCACGCGCCCGACATCATGAAAGTGGTGGGGTATGAGCATATCCTACCCTCCTCGACCAACCCGACGATGCCCTATACCGTCAACACCATCGAAGAGCATCTCGACATGCTGATGGTCTGTCACCATCTCGACAAGGCGATCCCCGAGGATGTGGCCTTTGCTGAGAGTCGTATCCGGCGCGAAACCATCGCCGCCGAGGATATCCTGCACGACATGGGCGCGTTCTCAGTGATGGCCTCAGACAGTCAGGCGATGGGCCGCGTGGGCGAGGTGATCATCCGCACGTGGCAGACAGCCTCAAAAATGCGCAAGCAGCGCGGGCGGCTGGCCGAGGAAACCGGCGACAATGACAACATGCGGGTGAAACGCTATATCGCAAAATATACCATCAACCCCGCCATCGTGCACGGGATGAGCGCCCATATCGGAAGTGTCAGCCCCGGCAAACGCGCTGATCTGGTACTATGGAGCCCGGCGTTTTTCGGCGCGAAACCCGAGATGGTGCTGATGGGCGGTTCTATCGTGCTGGCGCAGATGGGCGATCCCAATGCCTCTATCCCCACGCCGCAGCCGGTCTATTCCCGTCCCATGTTCGGGGCCTACGGGCGATCGGTCGAACGTTCTGCGGTGTTGTTCGTGTCGCAAGCGGCGCAGGCGGACGGGATCGGCGCAGCACTTGGGCTGGCGAAATCGACCGTGGCGGTCTCGAATACCCGCAAGATCAGCAAGCGCGACATGATTCACAACAATCTGACGCCCGTGGTCGAGGTGCATCCCGAAACCTATGAGGTGCGCGCCAATGGCGAATTGCTCACCTGCGAACCGGCCTCTGAATTGCCCCTCGCACAACGCTATTTCCTGTTTTGAGGGCCCAACATGTCTGATCTGCCGATTGCCCGTCATCTGTTGCACGCCCGGCCCAAGGCAGTGACCGATACTGTCGTGCTCGATTATGAGGCGCGGTTGATGCGGCGCAGACGCTTGGTGTGCAAGGGGGGATTGGAGTTTCTGGCTGATCTGGCTGAGGTGAGCAACCTTGATGATCACTGGGGTTTTGCGCTCGACGATGGTCGCGCCGTTGGGGTTGAGGCCGCGCCCGAAGATCTAGTTGAAGTGCGCGGAGATTTGGCGCGGCTGGCTTGGCACATCGGCAACCGGCATACGCCTTGCGAAGTGGTCTCTGATCACCTTCGTATCCGCCGCGATCATGTGATCGAAGCGATGCTGTCCCAGTTGGGCGCACGGCTGCAGCCTGTGAGCGGCCCGTTTCGCCCCGAGGGTGGAGCCTATGGCAAGGGTCGCACCATGGGGCATGATCACGGCCCGCAAGATCATCATTCCTGATGCTGACGCCTGCACATCTGACGCTGATCCAGTGGCTCTCGCCCGCCTTTCCCACCGGGGCCTTTGCCTATTCGCACGGGTTGGAGCGCCAGATTTCAACCGGTGTCGTCACCGATGCGGCAAGCCTAGAGGTTTGGCTGACAAACGTCCTTCGATATGGTGCAGGCTGGCAGGATGCGGTTTTGCTGGCGCAGTCGCTCGATGGCGATAGTTCGGCGCTCGATGATCTGGCGCGCGCGCTACAGCCCTGTGCCGAACGGTTACAGGAAACCCGCGAACAAGGGGCGGCGCTCGCGCGGACGGTAGCTGGGATTACCGGGCGCGTTTTGCCGATGCGTTCGTTGCCGGTGGCACTGGGTGAGGCAGCAAAACCGTTAGACCTGCCGAAACTGGATGTCATCTCCTTATATCTGCAGGGGTTGGCCGGGAATCTTGTAACCATCGCTATTCGTCACATCCCGTTGGGGCAAACGGAAGGGCAATTGGTGCTCTCGCGACTTCTTCCGCTGATTCATGATCTCGCCCGCAGTGCTGCTGACGCGACGCTGGACGATTTAGGAGGTTGTGCGCTCGCGGGCGATCTTGCGGCGTTACAACATGAAACCCAAGACGTAAGGATATTCCGGACATGACCGAGCGTATGAACGGTCCTTTGCGCGTCGGCATCGGTGGTCCGGTGGGCGCAGGCAAGACCACACTGACCGAAGGACTGGCGCGCGCGCTGGCAAGCCGATGTTCGATGGCGGTGATCACCAATGACATTTACACCCGCGAGGATGCGGACTACCTGATGCGCGCACAAGTTCTGCCAAATGAGCGGATCAGAGGTGTAGAAACTGGAGGGTGTCCGCATACCGCGATCCGAGAGGATGCCTCTATCAATCTGGCGGCGGTGGCTGATTTGAGCGCCACCTTTCCCGATCTTGATCTGATCCTGATTGAATCGGGTGGTGACAATCTCGCGGCGACCTTCAGCCCTGAACTCGCGGACCTGACAATCTATGTGATCGACACTGCCGCCGGGCAGGACATCCCGCGTAAACGTGGACCGGGTGTGACAAAATCCGACTTGCTTGTGGTGAACAAGACTGATCTCGCGCCTTATGTGGGCGTCGATCTGGCGCTTTTGGAGGCAGACACAGCGCGCGCGCGGGGGGCACGGCCCTTTGTGTTGGCACAGTTGCACAGGGAGACCGGGATCGAGGCTGTCGTTGCGTTTATTGAGCGAGAAGGCGGATTGCAGCTTGGACCGCCTTTGACGAAGGCCCGTCACCCTCGCGCCGTTTAGAGATTGCGCGCGGGGGCCGCGACACCGTTGAGAAACACCCGTATCGCCAACCTGCGCCGCGCGGCGAACGTGTCAGGGGTGGCCAACCGTGCCGGATCAAGCAGCGATTCAAGTGGCCAAGGCCGCACCATATCCAGCAGTAACATGGCGGCCTCTCTGGTGTCCTCCAGCTTGATTTCTCCGCGTGCCACGCCCCGTTCCAGTTCACTCGTCAGAATGGACAGATCGCGCTGTATCAGGCCATCGACAAGATCGCACCCGATGTCCGGCGCGGTTGGCACCTGTGCCACAAAGGCGCGCAGAATCTCAAGCGGCAGGCCATAGCCCTGATGCCGGATGTTCTGAGATAGAACGCGATCCAGTCGGTCCGCAATTGGCAGGTCCGTTTCGCAAGCGGGCAGGGGGCGGATGAACTGGTCCGCCACTTTGTCCATATAGGACCGCAAGAGGGCCGTGCGTCCCGGAAAGATATCGTAGAGCGTGCGCTTGGACATGCCAGCCCGGTGCGCGATGACCTGCATTGTCGCCCCATCAAGTCCGCTTTCGGCATGCACTGATTCGAGTGCCGCAAAGATTGCCTCACGGCGTTCGTCACAGGAAAACGTAATCGGTCGACCGCGCCGAATATTCTCGCAGGTCTTGGTGTTCGGCGTGTTACTGTGCATCAGCCTAACTCAATTTCGCACAGGTCGCTGTGCGGGCCATCTGTGATCTTGCCATTTCCGGGTCCGTCATATTTATAAAACCCAACCGTTTTATAAATCACCCGATGCAATCGCGCCAATGCTTTATCGTGAAAGGGCTCCTGATGGCTCATCTTCCAAGGTTCATCCTTACCCTTGTGGTCTGTGCCTGTTTTGTGCCGGACTTAGTTGTGGCGCAACAGGAGCAAGGACCGACCCCCGTCACCGTTGTAACGCTCGAGCCGGAAAATGTGACCCTGACGTCGCTTTTGCCGGGGCGGGTGGCAGCCTCGGCCGAGGCCGAAGTACGTCCTCAGGTCAACGGGATCATCACCGAGCGCCTATTTGAAGAAGGTGCCGATGTGACCGAAGGTGATCCACTCTATCAGATTGATATGGCCACTTACGAAGCGGCTGTGCGGCAGGCGCAGGCAACTGTCGCACAGGCCGAGGCACAGTTGCGTTCGGCGGAGCGCGAAGCGCAGCGGTTGGTGGAGCTCCAATCCCGGAACGTAGCCAGCGAACAGGCACTGGACGAGGCGACATCGACCCGCGATGCGGCGGCTGCGGGATTGGAATTGGCCAAGGCACAGCTGAATTCGGCAGAGATCGAATTGTCTCGCACCACAATCCGCGCACGGCTCTCAGGGCGTATCGGCCTCTCTCTCACGTCGCAGGGCGCGCTTGTAACCGCAAGTCAGTCACAGCCGCTGACCGTGATCCGGAACATCAGCCCCGTTTATGTCGATGTGACGCAATCCGCGGCGGACCTCTTGCGCTGGCGACGGGGCGAGACGGAGCGTGATCTGGAGGGAGCCGATTCGACAGTGCGGCTAAAGCTGGCGGATGGTTCTGACTATAGCGAGACCGGCCAACTCAAGGCGGCTGAACCAAACGTAAATCCGCAGACCGGCGTTGTGACACTGCGAATGCAATTTGAGAATCCCGACCTCCTACTTTTGCCGGGAATGTATGTGCAGGTGGAAGTGCCCGTTGAAGTGGCCGAGGCGGTTTATCTCGTGCCACAGGAAGGGGTGATCCGCGATCGTCGTGGGCGGCCCTTGTCTTGGGTGGTCAACGGCGAAGGGGTGATCGAAGAGCGCGCGCTCAGCGTCATTCAGAACCGCGGCAATGATTGGGTTGTGGACGAGGGTTTGAATCCCGGTGATCGCATTGTTGTGGCAGGCTTTCAGAAAACTGCGCCGGGGGCAACCGTCGCGCCCGAAGAACGCAGTGCTGAGCCGCAACAGTAACCGGGCAGAGGATATACCGCATGGCTAGTTTCTTTATCGACCGCCCGGTTTTTGCCTGGGTCATTTCCATTCTCATCATGGGGATTGGGATTCTAGCGATCATGATCCTTCCGGTCGCGCAATATCCCCAGATTGCACCTCCGTCAGTCACGGTCTCGGCCACCTATCCAGGGGCCTCTGCCGATACGGTCGCCAACACGGTGACACAGGTTATCGAGCAGCAGATGACCGGACTGGACGGTTTGCGTTACTTCTCGTCTCGCTCGACCTCGGCCGGTAGTGCTGAGGTAACTCTGACGTTTGAGACAGGCACCGATGCGGATATCGCGCAGGTGCAAGTGCAGAACAAGCTAGGACAGGCTACGCCACTCTTGCCTGAGATCGTGCAACGGCAGGGAATCACGGTCGAGAAATCCTCGGCTGGGTTCCTGATGGTGGTCGGTATGATCTCCACCGACGGCAGTCTCGAACAGGTTGATCTGTCGGATTATATGGTGACCAATCTGGTCGACGAGCTAAGCCGGATTGAAGGCGTCGGTTCGGTCAATGTGTTCGGCGCGCAATATGCAATGCGGATTTGGCTCGATCCATCCAAGCTGGCGGGTTTTGGCCTGACACCGTCGGATGTTGTGGCGTCCGTTTCCGCCCAGAATGCGCAGATTTCTGCGGGTTCCTTTGGGGCGCGCCCTGCTGTAGAGGGCCAGCAACTCAACGCCACGATCACCGCACAATCGCTGCTCAGCACGCCCGAGGACTTTCGCCAGATCGTTCTCAGGGCGGAAACCGATGGTGGTCTGGTGCTGCTGGACGATGTGGCAACGGTTGAGATCGGGGCAGAGAACTATGCCACAACGGCGCGGTTCAACACCGATCCGGCGGCGGGGATGGCGATCACCTTGGCACCGGGCGCTAACGCGCTCGACACGGCCCGTGCGATCAAGGAGCGCATGGTCGAATTCTCACGCTTCTTTCCCGAGGGTGTCGATTACGTAATCCCCTATGACACCACGCCCTTTGTCGAGATTTCCATCAAGGAAGTGGTCAAAACGCTGTTCGAAGCGATCGGCCTCGTGTTCCTCGTGATGTTCCTTTTCCTGCAGAACCTGCGCGCCACGCTCATTCCGACTCTTGCGGTGCCGGTCGTCCTGTTGGGCACCTTCGGGGTGCTCGCGGCGGCGGGGTTCTCGATCAACACGCTGACGATGCTGGCGATGGTTCTGGCGATTGGTCTCTTGGTCGATGACGCGATCGTCGTCGTGGAAAACGTCGAGCGCATCATGGAGGAAGAGGGCTTGGGCCCGCGCGAGGCCACGCATAAATCCATGGGCCAGATCACCGGCGCGCTGGTGGGCATCGCGATGGTGCTCTCGGCGGTGTTCGTGCCGATGGCGTTCTTTCCCGGTTCCACGGGGGTGATCTATCAGCAATTCGCAATCACCATCGTATCCGCCATGGCGCTGTCTGTGGTGGTGGCGATCACGCTCACGCCCGCGCTCTGCGCCTCCTTGCTCAAGGCCAAGAGCCACGCACCAAAGCGCGGACCGTTTGCGTGGTTCAACACGGGCTTTGGCAAGCTCACGAATGGCTACGGTGGCACGGTGGGCTGGTCGGTGCGCCGCCCGGTGCGGGTGTTCGTCGTCTATCTGGCACTGGCACTGGGCATGGCGCTGATGTTTCTGCGCACGCCCACCGGGTTTCTGCCGGAAGAGGATCAGGGCATCCTCTTTACCCTCATCCAGACCCCCACCGGATCAAGCGCCGAGCGCACGCTCGAGGTCGTCAAACAGGTCGAGGATTACTATCTAAAACAAGAAACAGACGTCGTGAATTCCATGTTCGGAGTGGTCGGCTTCAGTTTCTCTGGTAACGGGCAGAACATGGGTCTGGCCTTTGTCCAGCTCAAGGACTGGGAAGAGCGTACAGAACCGAACCAGAGTGTGCAGGCTCTTGCGGGGCGGGCCTTTGGCGCCTTCAGTCAGATACGTGATGCGATGGTGTTTCCGGTCGTACCGCCCTCGGTGATCGAGTTGGGCAACGTTTCGGGGTTCGATTTCTATCTGCAAGCGCGTGGCGGTCAAAGCCATGCTGATCTGATGGCGGCGCGCAACCAGTTGCTGGGCATGGCGGCGCAGAGTGAATTGATCGCATCCGCCCGTCCAAACGGACTTGAGGATGCGGCACAGTTCAACCTTGATATCGACTGGCGCAAGGCTGGGGCGATGGGTCTGACCCCCAGTGACGTCGGGGAGTTGCTTCAGGTCGCTTGGGCAGGCACCTACGTGAACGATTTTCTGGATCAGGGCCGAATCAAACGAGTCTATGTGCAGGGTGAGGCGGAGGCGCGCGCGCAGCCGTCGGATATCGAAAAATGGCGCGTTCGTAATGCAAGCGGCGGGTTGGTGCCGTTCTCGAACTTCTCCGAAGGGGCATGGGATTACGGTGCGCAGGGCCTCTATCGCTACAATGGCATCCCGTCTGTGCAACTGCAGGGCTCACCTGCTGCGGGGGTGTCGACTGGCGAGGCGATGGCCGAGATGGAGCGTTTAGTCGCGCAGCTGGGGGCGGAGTTTGAACTGGCTTGGACAGGTCTATCCCTTGAGGAACGCGACTCCGGCAATCAGGCCCCCTTGCTCTACGCGCTTTCTTTGGCGGCGGTGTTCCTATCGCTGGCGGCGCTTTATGAGAGTTGGTCTATCCCCTTCGCCGTCATGCTGGCCATGCCCATCGGGATTGTCGGTGCTTTGACCGGCGCGTGGATTGGCGGGTTCGAGAATGGCGTGTTCTTTCAGGTGGGCCTGTTGACCGTGGTGGGCCTGACGGGCAAGAACGCGATTCTGATCGTAGAATTCGCCCGGGAACGCTATGAGGCGGGCGAGACCATTCTGGAAGCGGTGATCGAGGCCGCGCGTCAGAGGTTCCGTCCCATCATCATGACCTCGATGGCGTTCTCTCTTGGGGTTCTGCCGCTGGTGCTGAGTTCTGGCGCAGGGTCCGGCGGGCGCAATGCCATTGGGTCTGGCGTTCTGAGCGGGACAATCTCTGGCACGGTGCTGGGCGTGGTCTTTGTGCCGCTCTTCTTTGTGATCGTGACGCGCCTCTTTGGCCAGGCCAAGCCGCGCGATTGATGCAGCATAGTTCCCGGCAAGAGCCGGGGACTGTCACACGAGTGTTGCCTTCGCATTCTAAAGGCCTGAGCAACCCGGCTCGTTGAGAGCCGGAGTTGATCAAACTCAGGAGCCAAGAATGACCCATCCTCTCCACACCATGTCCCGTCGTGCCGTGCTGGCAACCGGTGCCGCCGCACTGGCGACGCCGCTGGTCGCGCGCCGCGCGCTTGCCTCTTCCGGCGAGGTCAATGTTTTTGCCTGGGGTGATTATTTTCAGAACGGCGAGATCCCCGACGCCTTTACCAAGGCCACCGGCATCAAGGTGAATGTCTCGACCTATGGCTCGAACGAAGAGGCCGCCTCAAAGTTGCGCGCGTCGGGCGGCAAGGGTTTTGACATCCTTTTCCCTTCGGTCGACACCCGCCCCAATTATGACGAAGGCAACCTCTTGGCTGAGATCGACGAATCGAAGCTCAAGGTGGACCTCATCGAGCCTGCTCTGTGGCGTTCGTCCCTGGAACTGGGGGCCGCGCATCGCGGCAAGCGCTATCTGGTGCCGTTCGATTGGGGCACTGAGGGCATCACCTGGGATTCGAGCGCCGTCGATGTGGCTCCTGCCGATCTGTCCTACGCGCACCTCTGGGCCGATGGGATGAATGGCAAGGTTGCCATGCGCCAGAAATCGGTGCTGATCACCCTTGCGATCTATCTCGACTCGATTGGCGAAGTCCCGTCGAACCGCGCCATGGACCTCTACAAAACCGAGGAAGACACGCGCCGCATCTTTGATGCCTGCGTGGCCTTTGCCGCCAAGAACAAGGCCAATATCGGCGCTTACTGGAACAACGCCACCGAGGCCACTGGTGCCTTTACCGACGCGGGCTGCTCCATCGGTCAGACATGGGATACGACCGGCATCAAGCTGCATATGGATGTGGACCCCAAGTGGCGCTATGCCGCCCCGAAAGAGGGCGCTTTGGCATGGATGGACACTGCCGCGATCCCCTCGGGCGCAGAGAATGTCGATCAGGCCTATGAGTTCCTCAACTTCCTGATGAGCCCGGAAATCGGCGGCATGTTCGCCAATGCCACCGGATATAATTCGGCGGCTGTGGGCGCATCGGCGCATCTGAGCGACGCCAACAAAGAGGCGTTCGCCTTTGCCTATCAGAATGGTGCCATCGAAAACCTGTGGTGGTGGCCGATGTTCACGCCGTGGTTCTCGGCGGTGCGCGAAGAGTATTCCGAAAAGCTGACCAACGCCTAAACCGACAAAGTGGCGCGGGGAGATGTCCCCGCGCCCATTTCATGGAAAGACCCCAATGACAGTTTCCGCTCGCGGCATGGAGATCACCCTATCCGCCGCCGCTGTGCGCTTTGCCGGGTTTCAGGCCGTGCACCCCACGGACCTGACTATTCGCGCGGGCGAGTTTTTCTCGATCCTTGGCCCTTCAGGCTGTGGCACGACCACGATCCTGCGCCTCGTGTCGGGCTTTTTGGAGCCGTCCGAAGGCGGCGTGCAGATCGGCGGTATGCCGATGGCGGGCATCTCGCCCTCGGATCGCCCCACCGCGCTGATCTTCCAGAACCTCGCCCTGTTCCCGCTGATGCCAGTTTGGGAGAATGTGGCCTTTGGCCTAGAGATGCGCGGTTGGAGCAAGGCCAAGCGCCGCGCGCGCGCACTTGAACTGCTCAAGATGGTGGCGCTGGACGAGCAAGCCGACAAACTGCCCTCGGAATTGTCTGGGGGGCAGCGTCAGCGCGTGGCGATTGCCCGCGCTCTGGCTGTTGAACCGGCGGTTCTGCTGCTGGACGAGCCGCTCTCGGCGCTTGATCTCAAGCTGCGGCAACATATGCGCGCCGAACTCAAGCAGTTGCAGCGCGAGACCGGCATCACCTTTGTCTATATCACCCATGATCAGGGCGAGGCGCTGACCATGTCCGACCGCGTGGCGGTGATGAATGCCGGACGGCTGGTGCAACTGGGTACAGCGGATGACCTCTATCACCGGCCCGCCAATGCCTTTGTCGCGACCTTCGTGGGCGAAACCAACCGCCTGACAGGGCGGATTGAGGCGGTGGACGGTCAGAGTGCCCGCATCGCCACGCCTGAAGGGGTCTTTGTTGCAGTCAATACAGCAGGTCTGAGCGTTGGAGAGCAGGCGTTTCTCTTTTTGCGGCCCGAACGACTGCATGTGCTGGAGGCGGGCGAAACTCTGGCCAATAGCCTGACCGGACATCTCGTGCGTCGTGATATGGAAGGGGCGTTTTCCACGCTGGTGATCGACACGGGCCAGAGCCAACTCACAGTGCACCGGGTCAATGGCGGTGGGCCAGCCGTGCCCGATGGGCCCCTACGGCTCGGGTTTTCGCGAGAGGCCGGGGTTATCCTGCCCTTGAGTGAGACCGCCAATGACTAAATTGCGCCGCGCCTTTGGGGCACCCCTGTCGGCACTTATTGTCTTTCTTGCGGGGATTTGGATTCTGGGCCTCATTGCCGCGCCGCAGATCATCATGATCGAGCAGTCTTTCTGGACCATGCAGCGTCCCGAAGGGGCCGCCGAACTGTCGGTCAAAATTGACGCCCTCTACAATCGCCTTGATGTGCTGGCACTGGATCACGCAGCCGCACCGGATGAAGCCGCCCGTGCCGCCGTTGATGCCGAGCGTGATGCGGTGCAGACCGAAATCAAGGCGCTTGAGGTCGAGGAAAGCACGCCCGTCAAGACATGGACCCTGTCCAACTACGGACAGATGGGTAAGGCGCATCTGGCAATTTTCGCCAAGACGATCCTCGCCTCGTTGGCCGTGACGGCCATTGCCTTTGTCGTCTGTTATCCCATCGCCTTTGCCATCGCCAAACTAGAGCCGCCGCGCCGCGCCGCGATGATCATGCTGGCGCTCGTCATCCCCTATGCGATCAACGAATTGCTGCGGGTCTTTGCCTGGCAGATGATCCTGAATTATGGCGGGCCACTCAATGCCGCACTGGGGCTGGTGGGAATTGGCCCTGTGCCCTTTCTCGAAAGCGGAACGGGCGTCTTTGTCGCCATGGTCTATGCCTATATCCTCTTCATGGTTTTTCCGCTCTACAATGTGCTTGAGACCTTGGATACGAACCAAATTGAGGCGGCGCGGGATCTGGGGGCCGGAACGATCCAGATCCATCGCCGCGTGGTCCTGCCCCATGCGCGCCCCGGCATCGCGGTCGGCTGTATCATGACCTTCATGCTGTCGGCGGGGTCTTATGCGGTGCCCTATATCATGACGCGCGGCACTGCTGATCCGTGGTTCACGCAACTGGTTTACAACCGCTTCTTTCAGGCGACCAACTGGAATGTCGGGGCGGCCTATGCGCTCAGCTTGCTGGTGGTCTGCACCGGGTTCATTTTCCTGATGATGCGCCTGCTCAAAGTACGGTTGAGGGATATCGCCAAATGAGCGGGCAGGGCAGCGGGCTGATCCTCCGCCTCTATATGGCGGTGTTCTTTGTCTATATGTTCCTGCCGCTCGGGATCATGGTGGCGGCGGGTTTCAATGCCTATTCGCCGCCCTCGGTCACGGTCTGGCAGGGCTTTACCCTGCAATGGTTTGGTGAACTCTGGGCCGATCAGCGGATGTGGTCGGGTTTGCGCAATTCGCTGATTATCGCAGGCGCGGTGATCGCGCTCGCCCTGCCGATGGGATTGGCGGGCGCGCTTTTGCTGGGGCGGTTGGGCGCGCGGGCGGCAGGGCTGCTCTACACCGTCATGGTCTCACCTTTGCTGACACCGGGCATTATTCTGGGCATTTCCACCGTGATCTTCTGGCGTAATTTCGAGGTCGCAGGGGGGCTGTTCACCGCGATCCTTGCGCAGACCACCTTTGTTGCCTCATACGCGATGCTGATGTTCATGGCCCGTCTGCAACGACAAGATGCGACCCTGGAAGAGGCGGCGCGCGATCTGGGGGCCACGCCCTTGCAGGCCTTTCGCCGGATCACCCTGCCATTTCTGCGCCCGACCATCGTCACGGCGGCAGTGATTGCCTTTCTCCAGAGCTTTGAGAATTACAACACAACCATGTTCGCGATTGGTGGGCAACATACCCTGGTCACGGAAATCGGATCGCGAATGCGTTTTGGTCTCTCGCCGGTGGTCAATGTCATCGGTATCTTCTTCATCATCGCCACGATCACCTGTGCGGTGGTCTGGGCGATCCTCAAAGAGCGTGAACGCCGCGCTGCAAATGGAGTTTCGGCATGATGGACACTTTCAACGCCCCCGGCCGGTTCTGGCGCGGCAATCTGCACACCCATTCGGACCGCTCGGATGGGGTTTTGCCCCCCGAGGAGGTCTGTCGCCGCTACGCCGCCGAGGGCTATGATTTCATAGCGCTGACCGATCATTTCGTTGGGCGCTATGGCTATCCGATCACCGATACCCGACCCTATCGCAGCAATCGCTTTTCCACCCTGCTTGGGGCGGAGCTGCACTCCGGCGCTCTGGCCAACGGCGAACTGTGGCACATTCTGGCGGTTGGCCTGCCCGATGCGTTCACCCCGTCCAATTCGCCCGAGTTCAAGCCGGTCCCGGATCAGGAAACTGGCCCCGAGATTGCCGCGCGCGCGGTGGCCGCCGGGGCGTTTGTTGCGGTGGCGCATCCGCAATGGTCGGGGTTGACGCTGGCGGATGCGCGCAGTCTGACGGCGGCGCATGCTGTCGAAATCTACAACCACGGCTGTCATATGGGCTGTGATCGCGGCGACGGGTTCGGCATTGCTGACCTCTTGCTCAGCGAAGGGCGGCGACTGAGCTTGATTGCCACCGATGACGCGCATTTTTCCGAGCCGGATCATTTCGGCGGTTGGGTTATGGTCAAGGCCGAGGAGAACAGCCCGGAGGCACTACTCGAGGCGCTCAAGGCGGGGCTCTTCTATTCCAGCCAAGGGCCGGAAATTCGCGCGCTCCACGTAGAGGAGACCGCAATCGAGGTGGAATGCTCTGCCGCGTCGGCTGTGATGGTTCTGGGCCATGGATCGGCAGGTGTGGCAGTGCATGGCCACTCGATGACCCGCGCGCGTGTTACCTTTGATCATCGCTGCGCCGCCTCACCGTGGCTGCGGGTCACGGTGGTGGATGCGTCCGGCAAGCGCGCATGGTCCAACCCAATCTGGAAGCGCTGAGCCGCGCTCAGCCCAAAGCGCGGTCCGCAAGGATCATGTCCGAGGCTTTCTCGCCGATCATGATGGCGGGGGCGTTCGTATTGCCCGAGACGATTTCGGGCATGATTGAGCAATCTGCCACGCGCAGCCCGTCAATGCCATGCACCCGGAGCCGTGCATCGACCACGGTATCCGGTCCCTGTCCCATCTTGCAGGTGCCGGTTGGGTGATAGATGGTGGTCGAATACCGCCTTGCCCAGTCAAGCGTGCCCTCGTAATCCTCTAGATCAAGCGTGCGGTCGGGGCGGAATTCTTCCGAAATCTTGGAGGTGAGAGGTGCGCATCGAGCTATGCGGCGGGCGATTTTGATCCCTTCCACGATGGTTCGGCAATCGGTTTCAGTGGAAAGATAATTCGGGTGGATCTTGGGGTAGTGACTCGGGTCGGCAGAGGCGAGTCGTATCTCGCCTCTACTCTCGGGCCGTAATTGACAGACCGACATCGTGAAGGCTGAGAATGGATGCACCCCCTCGCCGGGACTGTCGGCGGACCATGGCTGAACGTGGAACTGAATATCCGGTGTCTCGACATGGTCGCCCGTACGCATAAAGCCGGTGGCGAGGCTTGCGGCCATGGCCATGGGACCAGCGCGAAAGAGGGCGTATTTCAGAGCAATTCGCGCCTGATTGGTCAGGCTGCGCACCTCGTCGTTCAAGGTGGGTTCGTTGCATTTGAAGACCAGCCGCGCCTGCAGATGGTCCTGCATATTGCGGCCCACGGCGGGCAGATCATGGCGCACTTCAATACCATTATCGTGCAAATGAGCCGCTTCGCCCAACCCCGACAGCATCAAAAGCTGCGGTGATCCGATCGCCCCCGAGGACAAAATCACCTCGGCGTGCGCTTTGGCCACATGTTCGCGTCCGGCGCGGTCACGGTAGGCCACACCTATTGCGCGTCTGCCGTCAAAGAGGATGCGGCTGGCCTGAGCATGAGTGACGATGGTCAGGTTCGACCGCTTGCGGGCTGGGTTGAGAAAGGCCACGGCGGCAGAGCAACGCCGTCCGTTGCGCGTGGTCAACTGGAAATAGCCGACCCCTTCTTGCTTGGCCCCATTGTAATCTGGGTTGAACGGATAGCCAGCCTCTTGGGCTGCCGCCACCCATGCGTCACATATGGGCCTTTGCAAGCGCATATTGGACACCCAAAGCGTGCCTTGATCGCCGTGATAGTCATCAGCACCGCGCTCCTGACGTTCTGACCGTTTGAAGAGAGGCAACACATCGTCCCATCCCCAACCGGGATTGCCCATCTGCGCCCAGCGGTCGTAATCCTGCGGTTGACCACGCACATAGAGCAGCCCGTTGAGCGAGGACGACCCACCCAGAACCTTGCCGCGCGGCCAATCCAGCGCACGGCCGTTCAGGCCGGGATCTGGCTCTGTCCGATAACACCAATCCACGCTCGGATTGTGCATCGTCTTGAAATATCCGACCGGAATATGGATCCACGGGTTCCAGTCGCGCCCGCCAGCCTCAAGCAGAACCACCTTGATCGTGGGGTCTGCAGAGAGACGATTCGCCAGAACGCATCCAGCAGAACCGGCGCCGATGATCACGTAATCCGCTGAAATCTCCGACATTCCTGCCTACCCTCCTCAATCCTGACGCGAGGAAAAAATTATCCTTGCCAGATCAAGGATAATTCGATCATTATTGAGACTGCAAGTATCAAAAATGCAAAATAGGGAGGAGACCATGAAAGTATCGAAAGCCCTGAGCGAGATTTCTCGCCGGGATTTGTTCCGTCTGTCAGGTCAGTTCGGCCTGTCATCCGTGGTGTTGGGCGCGGGCGCTCTGACTGGGGCGGTCTCGCTCCCGTCTTTGGCGCGTGCCGCCGAGAGCACCTATGACAAGCGGTTCGGGAAAGAACCCAAACATACGCTGAAACTGGGAGCCTCAGGCTTCAACGCGCGCAACCTGCTGATCGAGCGTGCTGGCGTTCTGGAATTCGCCCGCGATCTGGAGGAGCGGACCGACGGCGAAATTCGCGTTGAATTCATTGGCGACAACCAGATCTGCGGTCAGCTCAACTGTGTTGAAAAAACCCAGTTGGGGGTCGTCGACATGTATGCGGCCTCGACCCAAAATTCTGCCGGTGGCGCGCCCTATCTCAATGTGCTGGATTATGCCTATATGTTCCCCAGCCGTGCCGCACAGTATCATTTCCTCTACAGCCCCGCCTCGCAGAAAATCCTACGCGAGCCTTTGGAGCAACGGCATGGCCTGAAATTCCTGTTTTCGCATTGCGAACTCCGCGGTCTGCAGATGGGTCAATCCTTTGCTCAAAAGCCAACAGTGACCAAGATTGAAGAGTTGTTCGGCACCAAGAACCGCGTCACTGGCACACAGTTGGGGCGCATCGCCATGCAGCTTCTCAATCTCAATCCGGTGCCGGTGGCCTGGGAAGAGACGCTTGATGGTCTCAAGCAGGGTTTGATCGACGGTGCTGAGACATGGGCCTCTGCTGTGGCCTATGCCAATATGTCGCCAGTGGTCAGCCAGTCTGTTGATCTCAAGTTCTTCTGTGGCACCGAGCATACCTCGATGTCGGCCAAAGTCTTCGACGCGATGGAGGGGCATTTACAGGATGCGATCATGGAATCCGCCTATCTGGCGCAGGTCCATGTGCAGGCCGCCAATGAGGCGGCGCTGGTCAAGACCGTCGGGTTCTCTGATCCGCAACTGCCCGGTACTATTTTTGCCGAGAACAACGTGCGCCCGGCCTTTCTTGCGGATGACCAGATCAAGATCGCCGAGGAAATGTGCTCGCCAGAGTTCAACCCCGAGCCTTGGGCGCAGTGGCGTGAGCGGCTCAATGGCTGGTCAGGTGGCATCGATACCTATCAGGCGATTTATGACGTGGCGCGGGAAATCCCGGTGGATACTCTGCCCGAAAACGTCGAACCGCGCCGGTGGTGGCGGTCGGCCTGAGCCTTTGACACAGGAACCGGGCTGCCCTCCGGGTGGCCCGGGCGACAACGCAACGATTGATGTTGCGCAATTGGAATGACCCGAAGGGAGATTCAAGCATGACCGGCTGGTTTCAGGGCACAGGCGAAATCCTGAGCGCCCTCATGGCAGGCGATTCCTGGATGTTGAGCGCGGCGATGAACCAACCTGCGGTTTGGCCGCTTGGTCTCGCTGCGATGTTGGCGCTGTCCCTGTTGGTCCTTTTGCTCTATCGCCTCAGCCCTTGGGCCGAGCGCAATCTGGAGCAGACACTCATGGTCGTCTCCTACCTTGCCATCGGTGGTATCATTTTCGTTGAGGTGTTCCGCCGCTTCGTCTTCTCGCAACAGGTGCCGTGGTCTACAACGTTGCCGCCATTTCTCTTTCTCATCATGACGTGGTTCGGATGCAGCTATAACGTTAAACTGCGCACGCATCTGGCCTTTGCCGAATTTCGAACCGCCATGCCGCGCGGCGGGCAAATTGCCTGCCTGATGCTGGATGCGGCTCTGTGGATCGGATTTTCATGGGTGGTTGTCGTCACCTCGTCCAAGGTCGTCGCCAATTCCGCCTCGAATTTTCAAATCATGCTGGGCACCGACAATGTCATGCAATGGTGGTTCCTGCTTTCCGTGCCGATAGCGTTTATAACCCTAGTGGCCCGTGTGATCGAGAATGCCCTGACGGATATTGCGAACTTCCGTAGCGGTGAGACCCTGATTACCCAAGCCGTTATCGGAGGTGATTGAGATGTCCGATCCAACCCTTATCACCCTGATTTCTATCGCAGTTACCTTTCTCTTCATGTTCGGCGTGCCGGTCTTTCTGGTCATCGGTTACTGGGTCATCGGCATTTCCTTTGTGCTTGGTATGTCCTTGCAGAATATCGGCGGGGCATTGGCAGATGTGTTCACCGATGGCTTTGCACTTCTGGCGATGCCGCTCTTCATCCTGACCGGAGATCTGATAAACCGCTCCGGCATTGCGCGGCGCCTAAGTGATTTCGCCTATGCGTGCCTTGGATGGATCCGGGGCGGGCTTGCCATGGCCGCACTGGGGGCCTGCGGGCTCTTTGCCGCAATCTCCGGTTCGAATTCTGCCACGACCGCGACCATCGGCTCGATGTTACACCCTGAAATGGTCAAGGGAGGCTATGACGAGCGCTTTTCGGCGGCCACGGCGGCGGCGGGCGGCACGGTGGGGATCATCATCCCACCTTCGATCATCTTCATCGTCTATGGGTTCCTTCTTAATCTGCCGATTTCAGAACTGTTCGTCGCGGGCATCATTCCCGGCACCCTGATGGTGCTGGCGATGATGCTGGCCGCGTTCCTGATCTGCTGGCGCAACGGCTGGGGCATTCTGATCGCGCTCAGCCCGATGCGCGTGCTCAAAACAGCCATCGGAGCATGGCTTGGCTTCTTCGCCATTGGTCTCGTGCTCTGGGGGATCTACACTGGCAAGTTTTCCCCGACCGAGGCCGCAGGTGTGACCGTCGGCTTCTGCGTGATCGTGGGCTTTGTCAGCTTGCCGCTTTACAAGCTCATGGGCGGGGCCAAGGGCCGCGATGTCAGCGAAAAGAAAATCTCGGAAATGCTGGTGGTAGAAGGATTCAGCCCTCTGGAACTGCCGTCGATCACTATGCGTTCGGCACAGATTACGGGTATTCTGGCCCCGCTCATCGCGGTGTCGGTGGTGATGCAACAGATCCTTTCGGTACTGGGTGCGCAGGAGACCATTAGCAGCTTTGTGACGTCGATGGGCGGCTATTACGCTGTGCTTTTCACCTCCATGGCCATCGTTTTTGTCTGTGGCATGGTGCTGGAAAGCTTGCCGGTCACGATCATCCTTGCACCCATTCTAGCCCCGATTGCACATGCCGTGGGTGTCGAGCCGGTGCAGTTTGCGGTGATCTTCCTTGTGGGCGCGTCGATCGGATTCATCACGCCGCCCTATGGTCTCAATCTCTATGTTGCCTCTGGGGTGACGGGCGTTCCCTATTTCAAGCTTTTGCGCTACACGGTTCCCTATCTCGTGGCTCTGCTCGCGGTCTGGTTCCTTGTCGCACTGGTTCCCGGTCTCTCGACAGCGCTGCTTCCACAACGGTGAAGATGGGCTAGGCATGGACGGCGAGGACTCAGCAACGATACCGACCAACCTGCGGCTGTTGCTGGTGATCGAAGAGATTGCGCGCGTGGGCGTCCCCATCACGCCGACCGAGGTCAACGCCGCGATTGGCCTGCCCAAGCCTACCATCCACCGCCTCTTTGCCACGTTGGAGGAGGAGGGGTTTCTACAACGCGATCTTGATGGGCGAAGCTATTCTCCGGGGCCGCGCCTGCGTACCTTGGCGGGGGGAGTGCTGTCATCGCTGCGAATTCGCACCGCTCGGCAGGCGGTTTTGCAACGTCTCAGCCGTCAGATCGGCGAAACCTGCAATATCGCCCTGCCGGATCGGGACGCGATGATCTATCTTGAGCGGATCGAGACGGAATGGCCTCTGCGTATCCAACTTCCCATCGGTACGCGTGTGCCGTTTTATTGTACGGCCAGCGGCAAGATGTATCTCAGTACGCTCGCGCGCAGTCATCTGATGCGATACCTCGGCGCGACTGATCTTGAGGCGCGCACGCCCAACACGCTGACAGATCCTGACGCCCTCTTGCACGAGATTCAGCAGGTGCGAGTTCAGGGCTATTCTCTCGACCGCGAGGAATTCATGGAGGACATGATCGCCCTCGCCGTGCCGATTTTGGACGTTAACGACCGGCTCATGGCGACACTGGCGTTTCACGCGCCAACGCAGCGTTTCAGCATCGAGAAGGCAATGGATTATCTCGGTATCATGCGCGAGGCAGCGTCCGATCTGTCACAGCTCGTAGCCTGACACGGGGTCAGAGCCATTTCGCCATCGGCGGAAGGCTCATCAACACGGCGTTCGCATCATGCCCGGTGGCGAGACCGAACTTCGTGCCACGATCATAGACAAGGTTGTATTCGGCATAGAGGCCGCGATGGACCAGTTGGGTATCCTTGTCGGCCTCTGACCAATCCTGCACCCGGCGCTTTTCGATCAGTGGCACATAGGCGGGCAAGAAGGCACGACCGATGTCTTGCGTCAGGGCAAAATCCGCCTCCCAGTCGCCGGTATTGCGATCATCCATGAAAATTCCGCCAACGCCACGCGCGCGGTTGCGATGCGGTACAAAGAAATACTCATCCGCCCATGCTTTGAGTGTGGGGTAGAGGTCAATGCCATGCGGATCGAGATGCGCCTGTTGTTGAGCGTGAAAATGCGCCGTGTCCTCGGGATACTCGATGCAGGGATTGAGATCGGACCCGCCCCCGAACCACCATGCATGCGGCGTCCAGAACATCCGCGTGTTCATATGCACCGCAGGCGCGTGCGGGTTCTGCATATGCGCCACAAGGCTGATGCCCGAAGCCCAGAACCGCGGATCGCTGTCCATCCCGGGCACGCCGCGCGCCGCCATCGAACGCTGTGCCGCCTCACCCAAGGTGCCGTAGACCTCTGAGACATTGACGCCAACTTTTTCAAACACCCGGCCCCCGCGCAGCACGCTCATGAGGCCGCCACCGGCGTCCGATCCGTCCTCGCTGTGGCGGCGGGTGTCGCTGACCTCAAAGCGTCCCGGCGCGGTGTCTGACAGGGGACCGTTGGCGTGACTGTCCTCCAGCCCCTCGAAGGCGGCGACGATGTCATCGCGCAACTGGCGGAACCAAGCGGCGGCGCGGGTTTTCTGTTGGGTAAATTCGTCGGTCATTCGTCTTGTCCTAAGGCAATTATGCCTATTAGTGCGCCGGGGCTGCGCAGGGGTCAAGCAGGGTGCGACCACCATCGACCGTCATGATCTGCCCGGTCATAAAGGCCGATCCGTCGCAGGCGAGGTAATGCACCGCCTCGGCCAGTTCCGCAGCAGAGGCGATCCGACCGAGCGGAGTGTGGCACTCGATGTCGGCACGATAGTCGCTGTGTTCGCGCAGGGTTTCCTTGAGCGAGGCGCTCATGACCGACCCAAAGGCCAGCGCGTTAACCCGAATCCGATGTGGTGCCAGTGCAAGCGCAAGACTGCGTGTCATCTGGTCAAGAGCTGCGGAAGAAATCGAATAGGCCAGCAGAGAAGGATGGGTGCAGCGCGCGGCAATCGACGAGATGTTGACAATCGTGCCGGCACTTCCTTCGGTTTGGCCTTCGGATTGTTTGATCATCCGACGCGCGACCTGTTGGCTCATCCGTAGCGCAGTCAGCAGGTTTTGCTGCAACAGCATCTCGACCGCATCATCATCCGGGTTCAGTGCATCAGAGGGGACAATCTGACGGCAGGCATTCACGAGGATGTCGATCTGCTCGAATGCATCAATCGTGGCGGATATGAGATTGGCTTGGGTCAATTTCTCGCGCAGATCTCCGGCGAAATAGCGGACATTGCTGCTATCGTCATTCTCACCCAATTCCTTGATCAACCGCGCCTCGTCCATGTCGGCAAAAACGACATTGGCGCCCTTGTCCACGAAATGACGACCGATCGCGAGACCGATTCCGTTCGCCCCGCCGGTGATGATCGCGGTTTTGCCAGAGATTGAGAATGACATGCTGGGCCTTTCGAGCTGGGTCCAAGACGTACGCGCTGGATGTCGCTAGTGGGTTTTCCGCGCGGGACGGCTGGCGTGAAGGATCTTGAAGCGGGTATCGCCTGCTGCCTCTGCGACCGACGTGAAGCATTGTGCAAGCGTGGTTTCATAGGGGAGATGGCGATTGGCCACCATCCAGAGGGCGCCCGAGGGTTTGAGCATTCCCGCCGCTGCACGAATGAAGGCGCGGCCCAGATCCGGATCGGCGGCGCGACTCTCGTGAAATGGCGGGTTCATGATAACGGCATCGGCGCGCGCCTCAGGTTGCCATCGGGTGGCGTCAGCCCAATGAAGATAGGCGCGGGAATCCATGACGTTCTTGCGCGCGCAGGTGAGTGCCGCATGGTCCGCCTCGACCAGATCAAGCCGGGCAATGCTGTCGCGCTCCAGCGCACGGGCGCTCAGATAGCCCCAGCCGGCGCCCAGATCAATCACATACGCGCCCAGCTTGGGCGGCAGGCTGTTGGCCAGAAACTCGGATGCGGGATCAATGCCATCCGCAGAAAACACGCCGGGTGCGGTGACATAACCGCCTTCGATCTCTTGCGGCACGGTCGCGGCCCACTCGGAGAATTCCGGCCCGGCGGCCAAACTGAAGATCTTGCCATGCGCCTTGGACAGCGGCGCGCTGATTGTCACGCGGCGGCGACAATCCCGCAGCACCGATTCTATGCCATCGGTTTTCAGACCATCGACGATCACCGGGCCATCGGTCACCGATGCAGCCTCTGCAAGCGTGGCACGGGCTCTTGCCTTGGCCCGGGGCAGACAGAGGATCGCCGCACCATATCGCCCTTCGGGCGCAACAGCGCAGTCATATCCCAAACCTGCAAAGTAATCGAAATCGGGTTTTAGCGTGGTGATCACCTGCACCCGATCCATCGGCAACGCCGACAGGTCCGACTCCACACGCGGCGTGAAAACGGCAATCCGCCCCGCTTCGGGAATGGTAACAACCCCGTCGGCTAGGGCAATGGTCAGGCGTGTGGCAGTGGCCAAGTTATTCTTTTTCCATTGTGCATTGCAGCGGGTGCTGGTGGCGGCGGGCAAAATCCATCACCTGCGCCACCTTGGTTTCGGCAATCTCATGACTGAACACACCGACAACGGCGAGGCCTTTCTTATGCACCGTCAGCATGATTTCAAACGCCTGTGCATGTGACATGCCAAAGAAACGTTCCAGCACGGCGACCACAAACTCCATCGGCGTGTAGTCATCATTGAGCAGCAGAACCTTATAGAGCGGTGGACGCTTGGTCTTGGGCCGGGTGGCGACCACGACCGCAGGATCTCCCGCGTCCTCATCGGGCCCGGCCATTGTAATCGGATGTTGGATCATTTGTGTCGCACTATCGGATTATTGCCATGGGACAGGGTCTGTTTCATGACGTCTATATATCTTTTGCCCCCGGTTAGAAAAGGGTCAGCGTGAAAGAAGCGGTTCAATCCGTTGTGTCCGCTCCCGGCTCGATCAGCGCGGGGCCACGCGCGCGGCTGGAATTGACCCGAGGATCGACGCGCCACATCCCTAATGTGGTCTCCGGTGCGGGCCGCATGAGGGTGTTGTCACGTTAACGGGTCTAAGGTCGCTGGTTCATTGATCTGGTCTTTGGCGGTGGCGATGCAGACAGAGACAATCAGTTACAAGCGCCGCCGGTTTCCGCCCCGGACCATTGCGCATGTTGTCCGGCTCTACGCCCGGTTCAACTTGGCTCTGCGCGAGGTCGCGGGTCGGTCATGCAAAACCTGGGTTTCGAGATTCTAGCTTGAAGTGGAATATTCGTAGTACATGTTTGGATCGCTGGGTCCAAAGAACGAATAGGCGCGAACAGGAACACTCAAAACCTAGCCTCAGAGGTTTCGGGCAGTTCAAGGTCTTAAACTGGAGAATGCGGCCGCTAGCTCACAAGTTTGGGGTCACTACCGGTATACCGCGTCCCTTGGAGGAATCCGTTTCTAGAGACCGGCGGCGTCGAGCATTTCGTAGAAAAAGGTTGTCGAGCGAACAGCGATTGCGCGTAAAGGGTAGAATGGAACTTTCGGGATGCTTGCGCGCGCGATCAGTGCAAGGTCATGTGGTTGGCCGGTCATGCGCCTGGCGATCTGGTCTCCGACAAAGCCCGACATAGCGACACCGGCACCGTTGAAACCCGCCGCATAGCCAATGCGGTTCGACAGGAGACCAGCTTGTGGAAGACCGTCAAAGGTCAATGCAACCTGACCGGACCAGCGCAGCGCAATCGGCACATCGTGCAGTTCGGGAAAAATCTTGCGCATTGCGCCTTCCAGTCGTCGAAAGGCGGCTGGTGCATCCACGGCCCCCAATGCGCCGCGCCCCCCAAAGATCACCCGCCCATCCACCTTGCGGAACCAGCGCATCATGCGGCGGGTTTCAGTATAGCTTCGGCATGTGGGCAGCAAAAGCTTGTCCAGATGGTCGGGCAAAGGCTCGGTTGCGACCATGGCACTTCGGAACGGCACGATACTCCGGGCGATAGGCTTTCCCGCTGGAGTAAGCCAAGAGTACGCGTTGGTGGCCAGCAGAACGCGGTCAGCGATGACGCTTGCGCCCGGTGTCGTCAAGACCACCCGTCCGCCCTGTTCCGCGATGGATTGCACGGCGGTCTGGGCAAAGACGCCAATGCCACGGGCTTTGGCTGCTCTCCATAGGCCCAGCAGATAGGCGAGGGGCTGAATGGTTCCGGCACCATCCTGCAACACGCCGCCGACAAAGCTGCTGGAACCTGTCTCCTCGGCGACGGCCTCGGGGCACAGCACGTGCAATCCGGTGTCGCCCAAAGTGTTTCGTAACCAGTCCGCCTCTTGCCGCGCGTGGTAAAGGGCCTTGGCTGAATGCGCGCATTTCAAAGCGCCAACCCGGCGAAATCCAGTGTTCGACAAATCAAATCTGTTGAGGGTCGTCGTCAGATGCTCGACGCTGGCGGTTGCGATGGTGTGCATACGTTGCGCCATCTCAAGACCGTGCGATCGGGCAATGTCGCTGAAACCACGGCGGAATTTAGCGGATACGACGCCGCCGTTCCGACCGCTGCCGCCGATCCCTGGCTCTCCAGCCTCGAGGACAATCACGCTTAAACCTGCATCGGCAAAGGTGTGGGCCGCGTGCAAACCGGTATATCCGCCGCCAATGATCGCAATGTCATACGCGCAATCCTGCAGCAGCGCCGGATAGTCCGGGCTGGCGGGTTCTTGCTCTCGCCAAAGCGATTTGGCCGGCGGCGGAAGCGGCATCATGCGGCCCCAAGTACGGCGTCGGCAAGCGCTTTGAGGCTGGGCAGGCGCAGATCAGGTTCGGTAAAGCTTGCCGGATCCGGGGTTGCGCCGTAGCCCACCTGATCATGCCGTCGTTCGATCCAGCATGTTTTATAGCCCAAGGATTTAGCGACGCCGATATCGTGATGCTGGCTTTGGGCAACGTGCAGAATTTCGCTTTGTTTGTAGCCAAGCGCCGATTGCCGACCACGGTTGAAAGCAAAGAATTCCGGGTTCGGCTTTGCGCATTGCGCTTCGTCGCAGGTCACTGCGTCGTGAAAAGGCAGACCGAGTCGATGCGCATAGGCGGAGTATGCCGTGCGATCCGCGTTGGTCATCGCCACCAGACGGAACCGCGTGCGCAAACGCCCGAGGGCCTCGACAGAGTCTGCGAACGCAGGCCATTCTAGGACTGAAAGCTGAAAGTCGCGGGCGGCATCTGGGGTGGTCGGTAGGCCGAGCTCTTGGGCGAGATGCACGTAAACATCTGCGAAAACCTCGCTGGAGCGCCCGTAGTTCAGGTCGCGACCCGCCATGTAGGGGCCAAAGATGTCATCATCAGTCAGATGGGCGGCGGCACTGCCACCGATGCGGCGCACGGCGTCCAGAACGCCCTTTTCAAAGTCGATGCAGGTGCCGACGATATCGAATGTCAGCATCTTGAACGCGGAAAAATCCATGGAAGCCTCGTGTTGTTTGCCCCGGTCGGGCGTTAGTATTGAAGTGACAATGATGCAGAGCCCCCCATTTGAGCAATTGCCAAATACTGAGACTTTCCATAACTTGAGATCATGAATGGATTACGTCGAAAATTGCCCTCTGCGAATGCGCTCTTCGTGTTCGAAGCCGCTGCACGGCATGAGAATTTCACCCGCGCTGCTGAAGAGTTGAACGTGACCCAGCCTGCGGTTAGCCGCACGCTCGCGGGTCTTGAAACGCATTTGGGGGCGCAACTGTTTTTGCGTGGCAAGCCCGGAGCCCGACTGACGGATGATGGATTGCTGCTGAAAGAGGTTGTGGAATCGGCATTCTCTCAGATAAATGGCGTTCTCGATCAGTTGCAGGAGCGACGCACGGGCAAGGCGCAGGTTACGATATCGGTTTCTACCGCCTTTACCACGCATTGGCTGATGCCGCGCATCGCACAGTTTCAACAGGCTTTTCCAAGTGTCGATCTGCGCTTTCAACTGATCCCCGGTCCGGTGACTGGCCCGACAGCCGGGGTCGACATTGCCATGCGTTATAGCAGTGCATCAGAGACGTCGGGGCGTTTTGTCATGCGTGAAGCTTATGTTCCGGTCTGCGCGCCCGGCTATCTGAACCCGCCGCCGCAGGATGGGCCCGCGTTGATCCGTTTGGATGGCGAGGCCACCGAAGGGGTGGCGTCCTTGATGCCAGGACTGGGTCTTCGGCGCGAAGGACAACTGGGATTCTCAGACTATGCCGTGGTGATTCAGGCAGCACTCGTGGGGCAGGGTATTGCCGCGGGTTGGATGAACATTGTCAGCTACTGGATGAACGAAGGACGCCTAGTGCCCGCGGTCAACGAGTTGGTCTTTCCAGGTCGAGATTGCCGTATCTTATCGCGCACCGATGGCGCGAATGCCGATGTCGTTCAAGCGGTGAGAGACTGGTTGGTGGACGAGATACAGTCTGACCTGAGGAAAATTGCGACGCTCTATCCGCCACTTGGTGTCGATAGCGTTCTGAAACCAAGAGATTATTTATGAAATTGCATCCATCGGTTTACGAGGCATTTCAAGTCGTCATGCGGTCAGGGACCGTATCTGGTGCCGCAGACTATCTGGGCCGTAGTCAACCAGCCGTCAGCCGCATGATCGACAAGTTGGAAAGCAGTGTGGGCGTGAAGCTGTTTGAGCGACGCAAGGGGCGTGTTGTGCCCACCCATGCAGCGCATTTATTGCTGGACGAGGTGGAACGGTTGTTCGTGTCCCTGTCGTCACTGGATGATTTCAGCCGTCGGATGGAAGAGGGGCAGGATGGTGGTGTCAGAATTGCCGCTCTGCCAGCTCTTGGGTTGGATTTCCTACCGGAAGTCATTTCGCGGTTCTCGAAAGATAGACCCCAAGCCCGTGTCAAGCTGAACGTGCGCATGTCGGTCAGCGTTGAAAAGTGGGTTGCGACCCAGCAAGTGGATTTTGGGCTTGCTGAAACGCCGTTCCAGCTCTCCGGGTTTGGAACACGGATTTTTGCAGATACAGTCTATATCGCCGCCATTCCCGCCGATCATGCGCTCGCCGAGGAAGAGGTCGTACGCCCCGACCATCTACGCCGTGAGCCGCTGATCGGTTGGACCGTCTCGGTTTCCGCTCGCCGCATTTTCGACGACATTATGCAGGGCGCGGGGATCGTACCACAGCAGCTGATCGAAACCACGATGTCGGCCACCATGTGCAGCATGGTCAAGCGCGGCTTGGGGCTGGCGGTGGTGGATCCCTTCACGGCATGGGCCAATCCGGACCCCAGAATTGTTTATCGCCCGTTTCTTCCTCAGATTCCGTGCAGGTTTGCATTGCTGCGACCGGACACCCGGACGCCAACCGTGCTGGCCACCGAGTTGATCGGCCATGCGGAAAGTCTGCGGGATGAGGTACTTGCCCAGATGAGGTAGGCGGCGACACCTTTCAGTATGCGCTAAACGTATATTGAAAGGCTAACTTTGCATTTTGATTCTAATGACCGCTGGTTCTTAATACGGTCCATGAACCAGAAATCCGGCTCAAGTCCCGCGTCTGACGCACAAGAATTTGACGTTGTCATCATCGGTGGCGGCGTCAACGGAACCGCCGCTTTGCGTGAACTGGCGCGGGCGGGATACGCGGTTTTGCTGGTCGAGGCAGAAGACTTGGGCGCGGGGGCCAGCGGTCGGTCTTCGCGGATGCTCCATTGCGGATTGCGCTATCTGGAAACGCCCAATCCGGTATGGAACGCACTGCGCCACCCCATCCGCTTTGCGCGCGCGTTGGGCATGGCGCGCGACGCTATGACTGCGCGGGCGGAGTTGTCGCAGGATACCGACGTCGGGACACGGCCCATCGAATTGTCCTTTCCAATCTGGCGCGATGGGCCGTTTCCGCGCTGGCAACTTGATGCGGGGTTGCGACTGCTTCAACTGATCGGGCCGTCGGTGCCATCGCTTGACCGTACGATCCGTGACGCGGATGCCGCGCGCGCGCATCCCATCGGCCGCAATCTGCGCAATCAGGACGCGCTTCGCGGCATGGTCAGCTTTCGCGAATACCTGTTTTCCGCACCTGAGCGGCTCTGCATCGACAATGCGCTGGACGCGGAGGCCTATGGGGCCAAACTGCGGTTGATGACCCGAGCCGAGTTGCGCGGACGCGACGGTTCTGGGCTATGGCGGATGGCCTTGGATGGGCCAGAGGGCAACACCGAAATTCTGGCCCGTGCAGTCCTGAACATGGCCGGAAGCTGGGCTGACGAGGTCGGGAATTTTGGTAAACGGCTGATACGAGGCACCAAGGGAGCGCATATCATTCTGCGCTTGCCCGATGGTTTTGCCAATCGCGGAATAGCGACGGTGCATCGGGGCGGGCATCCGTTTTACGGCCTGCCATTGGGCGATGATCGTTTCTATTTCGGACCGACGGAAACCCTGTTCGAGGGGGATGCGCGGAACGCCCATGCCGATGCTGACGATGTGGCCTTCTTGTTGGCGGAGGCAAACTATCTGCTACCGGGGCTCGGCCTGACGCGAAACCATATTGAACAATGCTGGGCCGGTGTGAGACCGCTCACCGAAGACCCTGATCGCCCAATGGGCGCGCGCGAACGCCGTGTGCATGATCTGGCACCGCAGGGGTTTGAAAACGTTTTGGCGATGACTGCGGGGCCAGTGATGAGCCTGCGCAGCGCCGGACGGCGGATGTTGTCTGAGGTTTCAGCACGGATCGGGCCGCCGCCTCCACGTGCAACCATCAGCCTGCGTGGCGTGTCCCAAGCTAGCCAAAATCCTGTCGAGTACGCCGTGACCCACGAACATGCGCCAGACCTCTATTCGGTGTTGACCCGGCGCACCGGAGCCATCTGGCAAGGGTTGATCAGCGGCGAGGACGCGGCACGGGTGGCCGACACTGTTGCCCCGCTGTTCGGCTGGTCCAGTGCGGAAAAAGATCATCAGGTCGCGGCATTTCTGGCCCGACAGGAAACCGAATTCTGTGCGCCTTCGGATCACAGGAGATAACCGGAAAAGCCGGCAAATTAACGGTAGAGACCCCAACAAGGAGAGACCAATGATCACTCTAAAAACACTGCTCGGTACGATCGCAATCACTGCACTGACTGCGACAGCGAGCTTTGCCCAAGACGTCGTAAACGACCGTTTCAAGGAAGTGTTGGAGCGTGGTGTGCTGCGCGTCGGCGTTCAGGGCGCGTTCAAACCCTGGGCCTTTCGTGCGCCAGAGGGCACCATTCAAGGCATCGAGGTCGACCTCGCACAAACGGTCGCCGACCGTATGGGCGTGACCTTGGAAACCGTGGTGATTTCCTCGGCCAATCGGATGGAATTCTTGCAACAGGGCAAGGTTGACCTGCTGATTGGTGCCATGTCCGACCGCCCTGACCGCCGCAAGGTCGTAGGCATCATCGAGCCTGCGTATTGGACTTCTGGTCCCACCCTCATGGCCAAAGAAGGTGTCATCTCTTCTTGGGATGATATCAAGGGCAAGCCGGTTTGCGGCAAGCAGGGCGTGTTCTACAACAAGATCGCGGAAGTCGAGTTTGGTGCGAATGTCGTGGCCTTTGGCGGCAACACCGAAGCGAAGGAAGCGCTGCGTTCGGGCAAATGCCTAGCATGGGTTTATGACGACACTTCGATTGCGGCAGACATCGCAAGTGGCGAATGGGACGGCTATGAAATGCCTGTAGACACGGTGTTTTCCAACCCGTGGGGCGTTGCTGTGCCGCTCGAGGAAAAGGACGGCATCTGGGGCGCTTTCATGTCCGGCATGGCCTATAACTGGCACAAGGACGGCACGCTGATTGAGCTTGAAAAGAAATGGGGCGTCAAGGCGTCGCCGTGGCTTGCCGCGCTGCACGAGCAGTTGCAGTACGACAATTCTTATCTCGACAATTGATGATACCGGGGGGGGTAACATCCCCCCGACCTTTGGACAGGATAACACGCGTGCTGGACCTTATCGCGCCGTTCTTTGAACGGCTATACGACACCACCGGGCTTAACTTCTCGCCGTTTTACAACTCCTATGACTGGGGTCGGCTGGTCGAGGGGATGTGGGTTTCGGTCAAACTTATCACGGCGATCATCGCGGTTTCGTTGGTGATCGGTGTGATCGGTGCGGGTGCGCAAACATCACGGCTTCGGATCATACGTTGGATGGTGTCGGCCTATATCGAGATTTTTCGCAACACGCCCCCCATTGTGCAGCTTTTGTTCTTTTACTTCGGGCTCGGTGCGATCACCCCGCAGGTGGATATGGGCGGTTGGTACGAGCCTGCAATTGGGTCGTTTGGGTGGGCGGTCATTGCCATCGGCATTTTTGGCGGCAGCTATAACGTCGAGATTTTTCGTTCCGGTATCGAGGCGGTGCCAGCCTCGACGAAAGAGGCGGCGGAGTCGCTGGGCTTTTCCGGGTTCAAGATATTCGTCTACGTGACCTTTCCGCTGGCCTTGCGCATCTGCCTGCCCGCGCTCACCAACAACATCGTCTCGCTGGCCAAGACGTCATCGCTGGCCTATGTGATTGCGGTTCCCGAGATCACGTATTCGCTAAGCGGCATCTGGTCGGACAGCGTGAACGTGCCAGAAATGATGCTGCTTCTCTTTGGCTATTACATCGTTCTGATTGCGATCATCGCGCGGATCATGACCATGATCGAGCGGAAAATAGCACTGCCGGGGTACGGACAATGACGCCGAATTGGACCGTTTCCCGTCTGACGTGGCGGGCCCCCGTTCTTGCGGCAGGGCTATGCGTTCTGGCTACATTGGCCGCTATGGCACAAGATGGGTCAACCGGACGCCCTTCGGCGTTGGCCACGCTGATCACCTGGATGCCGTTTATCCTCAAAGGGTTTGGGTTGAACTTGGTGATGAGCGTTCTGGCTATGGCGCTGGCCACGGTTAGTGGTGTGATCTTGGGCTTTATGCAGATTAGCCCAGTCACCCTGATCCGGCTCCCTGCCAAGCTGGTCACGAACCTCTTTCGCAACTCACCTTGGCTGGTAATCTTGTTTGCGATCATGTTTCTTGTGCCGTTTCAGATCACGCTGCCGGGTGGAGACAAGGTGATGGTTCCCGACTGGCTTAAGGCCACTTTCGGCTTTTCCTTGCCGGTCATGGCGAATGTTTCGGAAATTCTGCGCGGAGCGGTGGCGTCGATCCCTTCCGGCCAATGGGAAAGTGCTGAGAGCCTTGCATTTACGCGCGGTCAGACGCTTCGTCATATCATCTTGCCGCAATGTATCCGCCGGATGCTTCCGCCGTGGATGAACTGGTACGCGCTGCTGACGTTGATGACGCCGATGGCGGCAATCCTTGGCGTCAACGAGGCGCTTGGCAACACACAGGCAGCCATGGAAGCGGCAGGGTCGCGTCCCGAGTTTCTGATCCCTTTCTACCTCTTTCTGATGACGATCTTCTTTGTCGTCATCTATCCGATATCAATTTGCACCCGTCGGCTTGAAAAACGCTTCGCCACTGGGTCCTGACAGGAGACTTGACGATGATGTCCCCCACCGGAAACCGGACCGTCGAACAGCCGATCGTGGCCTTGCACGGCGTCCACAAAAGCTTTGGTAGCCTTGAAGTGCTCAAAGGCATCGATATCGACGTCATGAAGGGTGAAGTGGTCTGTATCATCGGACCGTCCGGTTCAGGCAAATCCACCCTGATCCGCACGATCAACGGGCTAACCCCGGTCAGCAAGGGATCGGTAAAGGTCGAAGGGATTGAGGTGCATGATGCAAAGCTCGACAAGCTGGCGCTGCGGCGCAAGGTCGGGATTGTGTTTCAGCAATACAACCTCTTTCCGCACCGCACTGTTTTGCAAAACGTGATGATGGCGCCGCTGCTGGTGCTCAGGGAAAACCGCACAGAGGTCGAGGAGCGGGCCCGCGCCCTGCTGGCCAAGGTCAAGTTGAAGGATAAGGAAAACGCCTATCCTGCGGAACTGTCGGGCGGTCAGCAACAGCGTGTCGCCATCGCCCGCAGCCTGTGCATGCGGCCCGACGTGATGTTATTCGATGAGGTGACGGCAGCACTCGACCCCGAAACGGTCAAAGAAGTGCTTGTGACCATCAGGGATCTAGCGATGGACGGGATGACCTGCATGTTGGTCACCCACGAGATGGGCTTTGCCCGCGAGATATCGGACCGGGTCTATTTCACCGATGCAGGGCGTATCGTGGAAAGTGGCCCGCCGTCGCAAATCTTTGAAACACCGCAAGATCCGCGCACGCAGGAATTCCTGTCCAAAGTGCTCTGATCCGGACCCTGAACGATAGTCGACAATTTGACGGGCCTGCACGGCCGCGTCCCAACCGGAGTTTATGCCATGGCCATCCAGAGCCCCATCCGCGCGAAAGACCCGCTGCTGCAACCGCTCCAGATTAAAAAGCTGGTTCTGCGCAATCGGATCATGAGCACATCGCATGCCTGCGGGCTGGAGAACGATGGCTTTCCGCAGGAGGCCTATCAGGCCTACCACGAAGAAAAGGCACGGGGCGGCATTGCACTTTCAATGTTTGGTGGGTCGTCGAATGTCGACATCGACAGCCCAAACATCTTTCAGCAGCTCAATGTCGGCACCGACCAGATCATTCCGCATCTGCAACGCTTTGCAGAGCGGATGCATGCGCAAGGCGCGGCGTTGATGTGCCAGATCACACATCTCGGGCGGCGGGGTGATCCCTATGCGCAGGATTGGCTGCCGCCGATTGGCCCGTCTCCGATCCGCGAGACATTGCACCGTGGCATCCCCCGAGAGATGGATGAGCACGATATCGCGCGGGTGGTCAAAGCCTATGGTCAGGCCGCGCGCCGCTGCGAGGAAGGCGGGCTGGACGGGATCGAAACACTTGCTGCCGGACATATGATCGGACAGTTCCTGTCACCCAAGACAAACCACCGCACAGACCGGTTTGGCGGGACATTGGAGAACCGTGTGAGGTTTGCCTTGATGGTGCATGACGAAATCCGTCGCAATGTCAGCGACGATTTCATCGTTGGCATGCGCTATGTGGTGGATGAGGGCATTGACGGCGAACTGTCCGCAGAGGACTGCTTGGCGGCGGCGCAGATCCTTGAGCGCGAAGGCTCTGTCGATTTTTTCAATGCGCTTTTCGGGTCAATGGACACCTCTCGGTCGCTGTCGGAAGAGGTGTTCCCCGGCATGGGCATGCCAGCAGCCCCATGGGTTGCGGCCGTTGGCCGGTTTAAACGCGACGTGAAGCTGCCGGTTTTCCACGCAGCGAAACTCTCCGACATGGCCTCGGCACGCTTTGCCGTTTCGGAGGGGCATGTGGATATGGCGGGGCTGACCCGCCCGCATATCGCAGACCCGCATATGGTGAACAAACTTATGCGCGGGGAAGAGCACCGGATACGGCCATGTGTCGGGGCCGGTCATTGCCAGTCACAGCATCGCCCCAAATGCCTCCATAACGCATCAACCGGACGCGAGTTGACGATTGGCCACCGCATTGAACGCACACAAACCCCGCGCGATGCCGTTGTTGTGGGGGCTGGCCCTGCCGGGTTGGAAGCGGCGCGGGTTTTGGCGGAACGTGGTCACAACGTCCGCCTCTTCGAAGCGGCCGCGCAGCCGGGTGGTCAGGTCCTTATGGCCGCAGCGGATTGGCGACGAGATCTGATTGGTATCATTGATTGGCGTTTGGCCGAGTTGGAAATTCTGCGCGTCGCGGTGGAATGCAACCGCTACATGGACGCGGAAAGTGTCGCCGCGCTCAATCCTGATCTGGTCATTCTGGCAACGGGCGGCATCCCGCAAACCGAATTTGGCGCAGGGGATGATCTGGTGCATTCGGCATGGGACATCGTAGGTCGGCAGGTCAAGCCGGTTGGAGATGTCCTGATCTGGGATAACACCGGCCGACATCCGGCGTTGTTGGCTGCGCAGAGTGCGCAGGCGGAAGGGGCGAATGTGCGGCTAACATCCATCGATGTGAACATCGGTCAGGATCTCGTCTATCCGGAGTCCACGCGCTGGCACAAAGAGTTTGCCAAGTCTGGCCTGCGTCCCGAGGGCAACCTGCGGCTGATCGGCGTCGCGCGCAAAGGCAACAAGCTACAGGCGACATTAATGAACGAGCTGACCCATGCCATCGAACAGACCCTCTATGATCAGGTGATCGTCGAAATGGGCACGATACCGATGAATGAGATGTTCGAGGAACTGCGCAGGCAATCGGCCAATGATGGGGTCACAGACCTTCATGCGCTCAAGAACCTTACGTCCCAACCCAGACACGGCAAAGGGTATGAGCTTTACCGCATCGGCGATGCGCAGTCGTCACGCAACATCCACGCGGCGGTTTATGACGCCTTGCGGCTTTGTTCGGTGGCTTAAGTCTCGCTTACGCCTAACACCGATATCGGGTCTGATGCCGGAGCGTTCAGAATCCTACACCAACGCGGTTTGATCACCTTTTGGGCAACCTCTATTCTCTGGTGAGAAGGATGTGGGTCCACCCAAGTGGCGAGATGTGCGCCAAAGGTCTTGTCACGTTAACCCACCGGGTTTGCCAAGTCTGGCCTGTTGTTCGTCGATCACACGACGTTTGCCGCTGATGTCCAGGCCTCGCATACGTCGAGCCGATGGTCGCGAAACGTTTCACTCCGACTGGTAATCGGAGACCCCAGATGACTCGCTGTCGTTTTCGGAAAGGCCGATGGCAGGTCGCGGCGCGGTTATCGAGTCCCTTGTGTGACCAATGATCAAGACCCGGCGCGACCTCGCGCAGACCCAAGTTGAACCGGGCGTAGAGCCGGACAACATGCGCAATGGTCTGGGGCGGAAACCGGTGGCTCGGCGATGGTTCCGGCAGATCGTTGTCAGGGGCCGTCCCAAAGACCTGCGCCATGGCGTCAGTGGGCAGGGCGATGACAAGACGACCGCACCTCCTTGGCTGGCCCTCGGTCCGGTCAGGGTTGGCGAGGCAGGCCGGTGCCGATCATTGAATCACGGGTAACAAGGCTGGCCAGCTGCTCTTGACTCAGTCCTTCGGTCCCCTCTGGTCGGGCAGGCAACACCATATAGCGCATGTCGGCGGTGCTGTCGTGAACCCGAACCGTGACACTCTCAGCCAGATCAAGACCGAATTCCCGCAACACAGCGCGCGGCTCGCGCACTGCGCGGCTGCGGTATTCGCGAGTTTTGTACCAGTCGGGCGGCAGGCCCAAGAGGTTCCGGGGGTAACAGGAACAGAGAGTGCAGACGATCAGATTATGCGCGTCTGCGGTATTCTCGACAGCAATCAGGTTGAGCGGGCCGATATCGAATCCCATCTCGCGGCTTGCGGCAGAGGCATCAGAGAGCAAGTGCGCCTTGAAAACGGGATCAATCCACGCCCGCGCGACAACCGCTGCACCATTTGCGGGGCTGCGGGCGTCCATGACCTCGATCTGAGTGGCTATCTGAGCAGGTGTCAGGTGAGATTTTTCCACCAACAACTCACGAACGGCAATTTCCAGGCGCTGCCAATAGGTCAGCGGGCCGTCATTGTCAGCGCGATAGGGATGACCCGAGGAGCTCATGCCCTCGTGGTGATAGTCGTCGTGATCGTGGTGGTCATGCGGCATGGATGACCACCTTCTCCAACCAATGGGCGTAGATCTCGGCATCGAGCGTGTCGTTTGGGTTCTCTGCCGCATCACCCCAAATTTCTGCCATGGAAAAGCGCACGCGATAAAGCGGCTTTTCTTCGGCCGACAGGCCATAGGCCAATTGCTCAGGATTGTGAAACGCGCCCAAGGGCCGCTCGATCTCACCCGTCTTGCCCCTGAGATACCACGGCACGCGGACATGACCCGGCGGTGTCAGCGCCTTGACTCGCACCCGCTCAGCCATGTTGCGCCTCGGCATAGGTCGGGCCACGCGCGGCGATCTCATCCATCCGGGTGGCCAATTCCTCTAGGGAATAGACCCCCGCTTCCAGCAAGTTCTGATTTACGGCGGCGATCCAGCGTTCGTAATAGCTGTACTTTTCAAAGGCGTCTTCGCCCATATCCTCAATCGCGCGGCGGAGCCCGTCGACGGTAAAGAGCCCCTTTTGCCCGCAGAGCACCATCAGCGCATCAATGCGTTTTTCCCAGAGAGCAAAGTCATGCCCTTCCATCGGCACAGGCCCGGCTGCCTGTCCGCCCATGTCGTGCCAGCGGCGTCCATCCCAATCACTCATAGGTCCAAGCCTATGTCTGGCTTTTCCGCTTGTCCAGTGGTCAGTCGCCGCTCTGCTCCTCATCTTCCGGGGTGACAAAGCTGATCTCGCCAGCCGCTTCTAGCGTGCGTACGGCATTGACGACGGCTGTCATCGCCTCTTCGGCGTCGCGCAGACGGACACGACCCCGCTCTTGCATTTCCTCGCGGATCGCCTCGGCCATGCGTTTCCCGAGATTGTTCAGAATGAACTCCGCCACCGTCGCGACATCGCCTGAGGCTGCTCCGGCGAGGGCCGTGACCAAGACCGCCTGATCCAGCTCACGCGTGATCCGGGGAATATCGGTGGGTTTCACCCGGTCTGGTATATGCACAAAGGTAAAGATTGCGCGGCGGACAAGTGCCGCGAATTCCTGATCGGTTTCCTCGAGACCGGTCAGCACGTCATCGCGGGTGGCCGCAAGTGAGAAATTGAGGATTGCGCCCACGCGTTCCACCGCCCCTTGGGTAAATGCGGTTTCAGGCACGTCATGCAATTCTGCCGCCAGTGCCAAGCCGATCCTGTCAACTGCTTCGGGACTGACCGATCCGGTTTGTGAGACCGCATAGGTGATCCGCCGCGCCAGTTCACCCGGCAATTTGCCCAATAGGTCCGCAGCGCGCGATACCTCGAGCTTGGACAAAAGGACCGCCGCCACCTCTGTGCTTTCGCGCTCAATAATAGGAATGAGAGCCGTCAGATTTGCCTCCTTTACCTGGTTCCAAGGATCGCCGTATTGCCGCACACCCGCCTCTTTGCGGAGCCGCGCGGCGGTTTGCGGACTGATCCGACCGCCAAGAGTCGACAGCGCACCTGCCATGCCACGCGGAAAGATCAGCCCCATGCCCTCTAGCTCCTGCGCAAACTCCGCGACGACATCGGCCAGCGTGCCGCGATCGACATAGCGCATGGAGCCCATTTGCGTCGTCAGGCGCGCTTGTAACCCGTCAGGCAGGTCAGTCAGCGCAATCTCGGCGCCCTCATTGATCAAGAACCGGACAATGATTGCAGCCTTTTGCGACCGGGTCAGATGGGCCGCGGCCCCGCCGCGTGGCGCTGGCGCTATCCGGGCAAGTGGGGTGGTTGCTTTCATTTTTGGCCTCTGCTCGGGTCTTGAAAGACCTTAGAGGTCAAAGCGTGAAGAAATCTCTAAACCTGCCCCGGCATTTTGACGGTTTCCCGGATGACGTCGCTTTCGCTTCGTGCTAGGGCCAAACCATGAGCCAGATGCCCAACAAAGACGAGATCCTGCAATGGATCTCGGATAACCCGACCCTCACCGCAAAACGTGATATTGCCAAGGCTTTTGGCATCAAGGGGGCTGCGCGGATCGACCTCAAGCGCCTGCTCAAGGAGTTGGAGGAAGCAGGCCATCTTGAGAAGCGCAAGAAGACCTACCGCGATCCCGACCGGCTGCCGCCTGTCAGTGTTCTTCAGGTTACTGGTCCGGCCTCTGACGGCGAGCTGTTGGCCAAGCCTCTGGAATGGACCGGCGAAGGGGTGGAGCCAATCGTTCTGCTCATCCCGCGCGCCTCTGATCCGGCAATGGGCGCGGGCGACCGTATTTTGGCGCGCCTGCAAGAGGTCAAGGGCGAGGCCCATCACTACGAGGCGCGGCTCATCCGACGTATCGGAACCAACCCGCGCAAGGTCTTGGGGGTGTTTCGCAAGGGCGCCGAAGGGGGCCGCATCCTGCCCATCGACAAGGGCGACGGCAAGGAATGGACCGTTGCCCCGGATGCCACCGGCGGCGCGCAGGACGGCGAGCTGGTCGAGGCAGAACAGGCCGGGCCTGCGGGCCGCATGGGCCTGCCGCGCGCGCGGGTTCTGGAACGGTTAGGCGATCCCTCCGCCCCCAAGGCGGTCTCGCTCATCGCCATTCATCAGCACGGCATTCCGGACGCCTTTCCCGACGACGTGATCGCCGAGGCGGACGGCATGAAACCGGCGGGCCTGAAGGGGCGCGAGGATCTGCGTGACATGCCTCTGATCACGATTGATCCCTGGGATGCGCGCGACCATGACGATGCAGTCTGGGCGCATGCCGACGACGATCCCAAGAATGCTGGCGGGCATGTGATCTGGGTCGCGATTGCCGATGTGGCACATTACGTGCGCCCCGCTACTGCGCTCGATCACGAGGCCCGCAAGCGGGGCAATTCGAGCTACTTCCCCGACCGCGTGGTGCCGATGCTGCCCGACCGCCTGTCGGGCGATCTGTGCAGCCTGCATGAGGGCGTGCCGCGCGCCTGTATCGCAGTGCGGATGCAGATCAACGCCCATGGCGACAAGATCGGGCACCGCTTTGTGCGCGGGCTGATGCGCTCTGCCGCCTCGTTGAATTATCAGCAGGTTCAGGCCGCACAGGACGGCAACCCGGATGACAAATGCGGGCCACTGGTGGAAGACGTGATTACCCCCCTTTATGCGGCCTACGCCGCATTGGAGGAGGCACGGCGGCGCAGGCAGCCGCTCGACTTGGATCTCCCTGAACGCAAAGTGGTGCTGAGCGACGAGGGCAAGGTTCTGTCGGTCAATTTCGCCGACCGGCTGGATGCGCACAAGTTGATCGAGGAATGCATGGTGCTGGCCAACGTGGCCGCCGCAGAGACGCTGGTTGCCCGGAAATCGGCGCTCCTGTTCCGCGTTCATGAGGAACCTGCACCAGAGAAATTGGAAACGCTGCGCGATGTCGCCGAGGCGGCTGGTCTGGTTCTCGCCAAGGGGCAAGTGCTGAAAACTGCGCATCTCAACGCGCTCTTGCATGCCGCACGCGATACGGATCATTCCGAGGTCATCAACATGTCCACCCTGCGCGCCATGACGCAGGCCTATTACGCGCCGCAGAATTTCGGGCATTTTGGTCTTGCCTTGCAGGCCTATGCGCATTTCACTTCGCCTATCCGGCGGTATTCCGATCTGGTGGTGCACCGGGCGTTGATTTCGGCGCATGGCTGGGGCGATGACGGGCTGAGCCATGAGGAAGAGGCGCGGCTTGAGGCGACAGCGCAGCACATTTCCGACACCGAACGCCGCTCGATGATGGCTGAGCGTGACACGAATGACCGCTATCTGGCGGCGTTTCTTTCGGAACGGCTGGGTGAGGAATTTACCGGTCGGATCAGCGGCATCGCCAAGTTTGGCGCCTTCGTGAGACTCGATGAAACCGGGGCCGATGGACTAATTCCCGTGCGCTCGCTGGGGCGGGAGTATTTCCATTTTGACCGGGACGCTGGCACGTTGATGGGGTCTGATACAGGCTTGACGATTGGCCTTGGACAGCGCGTCACGGTCAAGCTGGCAGAGGCCGCTCCTGTGACGGGCGGCATCGCGCTGGAACTCGTCAGCATCGAGGGCACGACCATGCCCAGAGGGCCGCAAGGTTCGCGTGGCAAACCCCCGAAACGCAAGCTTGGGAGCGCCAAGCGCAAGGCCGCTGTGGAAAAACGCAAAGTGGAACGCAAGCGCCGATAGGTCGTCGCACGAGAGTCGTGTGATTTGGTGTATGACCTTGAAATGCCGCACGATCATCGAGCGCTTCGTCGCGCAGTAGATCGGCGGTCACGCGCGCGCCGACCGCGAGATTGCTTTTGATTCGGAGACAATCGAGCTATCCTGTCTCCAGAGCCACATCACAAGGGGGCCAAGCCATGCGAGCGGTACACCTAGGACTACTGAGCTTTTTGATCGGAACGACACCGGCTTTTGCCGGTGCAGTGGAGCAATCCTTGCGTCCACAAATGAGACCCGGTTCGGGCGTCATATCAATGGCGGTCATCGTTTCAAGCGACCTGCCGGTGCGCAGTCTGCGGCCGCAATTGCGACCCGAGACACAGGGCAACGCTGTCATCGTGCAGGCCAGTGCAAACCCCGGATTCGACAATTGGATCGCTGGCTTTCGCGGACGTGCGGTGGCGCAGGGGGTCAATGGGCAAGTGTTCGACCGGGCCTTTCGCGGTGTGACCTTCAATCCCGAGATCGTCGCAAAGGACCGGAACCAATCAGAATTCAAGCGCGAGATATGGGATTATCTCGACAGCGCGGTGTCGCCGGTCCGTGTCAAAAATGGCCAGGAAGCGCTACGACGCAACCGACGTGCTCTGGACCGGATTGAGGCGCATTACGGCGTCGAGAAAGAGGTTGTCGCCGCCGTATGGGGTATGGAGAGCACCTATGGCGAGCGGTTGGGAGATCTGCCGCTGATTCAGTCACTGGCAACGCTGGCTTATGACGGGCGGCGGGGGGCGTTTTTCGAAAAGCAACTCATCGCGGCCTTGCAGATCCTGCAATCGGGCGATGTGACGCCTGAGAACATGAAGGGATCCTGGGCCGGAGCCATGGGGCACACGCAATTCATTCCGACCTCCTATCTTGCCTATGCTGTGGATTTCACCGGAGATGGCAAACGGGACATCTGGTCAGACAACCCAACCGACGCTCTGGCCTCAACGGCGGCCTATCTCAAGCGCTTTGGCTGGACCAAGGGTCAACCTTGGGGCGTCGAAGTGCGATTGCCGCGGGGGTTCAGCACCGGGTCGGCCAAATCAAAACGAATGCCCTCCCAATGGGCGGCGCAGGGTGTCGTAGGTGTCGATGGTCGCGCGGTCCGGGATTATGGCGGCGCGTCGATCTATCTGCCAGCGGGGCTGCAAGGACCGGCCTTCATGGTCTTTGACAACTTCGGTGTCATCAAACGCTACAACAATTCCGATGCCTACGCGATGGGGGTCGGCCATTTGGCGGATCGGATTGGCGGAGGGCCCGAAGTCCAGGGGGCATGGCCGCGTGGATATAATCCACTGTCTTTTGACGAACGGATGGAGATGCAGCGACGCCTGCAACGCAAAGGCTTTGGGGTCGAGAAGATCGACGGGATCATCGGTCCCAACACGGTCAATGCAATTCGCGCGTTTCAGCAATCGGTTGGGGCAACGCCGGACGGGCTGCCCTCACAGGAGTTGCTGGCGCTTCTCAAGCGATCGTGAGTGAGCCATCCGACCATCGCGATGATCTGGCCAGATTGATCGCCTGTCCGGAATGCGATCTGGTCTATACCGCGCCACAGGTGGCGATGCGGCAGCGCGCGGTGTGCGCGCGCTGTCACACGGTGTTGATTGCCCCCCGGCGCAAGGCCGGTAAGCAACTCATCGCTCTGGCGTTGACGGTCCTCATTCTAATTGTGGCGGCAACACTCTTTCCGTTTTTGTCGATCGGCGCGGGGGGCATGCACCATGATGCGTCGATCCTTCAGGCCGCCTTTGTATTCGAGGGGGGGCTATCGGTACTTTCCATCGCGGTTCTGTTCTTTATCGTGCTGATACCGGCGCTGCGCCTTGTTCTGCTGATCTACGTGCTCGCTCCTATCATTCGTGATCGTCCCCCCGCGCCGCTCGCACGGTCTGCGTTCCGCTTGTCGGAATCGCTGCTGCCATGGTCCATGGCCGAGATATTTGCCATTGGATGCGCGGTCGCGCTGGTCAAATTGAGCGATCTGGCCGATGTGGTGTTTGGCCCGGCGGCGTGGATGTTCGCGGTGTTGGTGGTCTTGGTGGTCGCCACCGACAACCTGATGTGCCGCTATTCGATATGGGCCTCGTTGGACGAATGAGAACGGCGCGCGACATGGGCCTTGTGGGGTGTACCCGCTGCATGCGGGTGAGCCACTCTTGCACGCAGATCTGCCCGCGCTGCGGGAGTGCGCTGCAGTCTCGTGATCCGTTCTCGCTGCAAAAGGTTTGGGCTTGGTGGCTTCTCGGGCTGGGGTGTTACATTCCGGCAAATATCTATCCGATGCTGGAAACGCGCACCTTGGTCAGCACGCAGAGCGATACAATTGTTGGCGGTGCGGTAACGCTGGCGCAGCATGGCAACTGGGGCGTGGCACTGATCATTCTTGTAGCCAGCGTGGTGATCCCTGTGGCCAAGTTCTTCGCATTGGCGGGACTTGGCATCGGGGTCTGGCGCGGCTCGCGCCTGTCCGAGAGACAGCGGCATCTGCTCTACGAGGTGGTAGAATACATCGGGCGCTGGTCCATGATCGACGTGTTTGTGGTGGCGATCCTGTCCTCCCTGGTGCAATTGCAGGCGCTGGCAACCATAACACCGGGGCGTGCCAGCCTGTTTTTCGCTCTTTCCGTGATTTTCACGATGCTCTCGGCGCAGAGTTTTGATAGCCGGTTGATCTGGGACAGTGCCCGCAGACCTGATCGCAAAGAGGACACCCACCCGTGACGCATGACGATATGACCCCGCCTGAGGCCACTGTGAAACCGGCAGACCGCCGCCTGTTGGAGCGGGTCTCGGTAATTTGGCTGGTGCCCTTGGCGGCGCTTGTCATTGTGCTGGGTGTGGCGTGGCAGACCTATGCAGATCGTGGTCCGCTCATTGAAATCGGGTTCGACAATGCCTCCGGCGTGCGGCCCGGCACCACCGAATTGCGCTACCGTGATGTGTCCGTCGGCTTGGTAGAGGATGTCAGCTTTGCCCCCGGATTGGGCCGGGTTCTGGTCAAAGTGCGGGTGGATCAAGAGGTTGCACCCTATATCGACAATGCTGCCCAATTCTGGGTCGTGCGTCCGCAGGTCAGTGCGCGCGGCGTGACCGGATTGGGCACGGTGCTATCGGGCGTTTATATCGAAGGGCTGTGGGATGAGACGCCCGGCGAGGTGTCGGAGCGGTTCGACGGTCTGTCGGATGCGCCGCTGGAACGGGTGGGCCAGAGCGGTTTACGCCTGATGTTGCGCGCGCAAGGCAAGGCGTCTTTGGTCGAGGGAGCACCGATTGTCTATCGCGGAATCGAGGTCGGGAGGGTCGGCAGGCCGACCATCACCGCGGACGGTTCGTCAGCACAGGCCGAGGCGTTGGTTTTTGCCCCGCATGACAGCCTGATCAACAGTGCGACGCGGTTTTGGGACACGTCCGGGTTTTCCTTTTCGTTGGGGCCAAGCGGCGCGCAGCTCGATTTCTCTTCGGTGGCGGCGCTTGTGTCGGGGGGCGTCACGTTCGAGACCATGATCTCCGGTGGGACACCGGCGCAATCGGGTGACGTTTATACAGTTTTTCCTGAAGAATCAGCGGCGCGCGCCAATCTCTTTGTCGGCGATGACAGCGAAGTCCTCTCGCTTTCGGCGGTCTTTGAGGAGAATATCGCTGGCCTTAGCGTTGATGCACCGGTTGAATTCAATGGCTTACGCATTGGGCAGGTGAGTGCGCTCAACGGTTTTGTCGATAATGAACGCTTCGGTGATGGACGGGTTCGGCTCTTGGTGACGCTGGCGATCCGGCCCGGGCGGCTGGGGTTGGAGGGCGGGGCAGGGCGCGATGCGGCGCTTGCGTTCCTGCGTGAGAGTGTGGCCTCGGGGCTTCGGGCACGCTTGGCATCTGCCTCACTTCTGACCGGAGGGCTCAAGGTCGAATTGGTCGAAATTGCAAATGCGCGACCTGACGAGATCGAAGAATTCGGTGAGGATGGCCTATTCATTCCCACCACCGAGAGTGACATTGCAGATGTGTCGGCCACCGCCACGGGGGTATTCGAGCGGATCAACGCCCTGCCTGTAGAAGAGGTGATGTCCGAGGCTATCGCCTTGATGCAAAACGCAAATGCGCTAATTTCCAGCTCCGATATCCGCGCCGTTCCGGGCAATGTCAACGCGCTGTTGGATGAGACGCGGGGCGTCGTCGGCGCGCCAGAGGTGCAAGGCTTGCCTGGGCGGCTGGACGCGGTCTTGACGGAAATGGAGACACTGGTTGCTCAGATTGCGCAAGAGGCCGTGGCCGCCAAGTTGAGCGCGGCGCTCAGCGATGCGTCTGCGGCCTCTCAGGGGGTCAGTGATGCGGTGAGTGGTGTGCCGGACCTTGTGGCGCGGATGGATGCTGTGGCGCGCAAGGCTGAAACGGTTGAAATTGACGCCATGGCAGCAGAACTGACCGCGCTCATTCGGTCGGCTGAGGCGTTGTTGGCCGGGGATGGTGCGCAGGCTTTGCCCGAGACGTTGAACGCAACACTTGAAGAATTACGTAATGTTTTGGCACAGTTACGAGAAGGCGGGGTGGTCGAGAACGCAACCGCCGCCCTTGGGTCGGCCCGCGATGCGGCGGATACTTTTGCCGAAGCCGGGCGGGATCTGCCGGGGTTGATTGCCGAGGCGGAAGCGGTCTTGGCGCAGGCGCGGGGGACTTTGGCGGGATATGCGGCGGAAAACGGGGTGGGCCGGGATGCGCGGGCGGCGCTGCGCGAGGTTGAACGGGCAGCCCGAGCCGTGTCATCCTTGGCCCGAACGATTGAACGCAATCCGAACTCTTTGCTGTTAGGACGTTGATTATCATGAAAAAAATATCCGCTTTCGTCGTTTTGGCCGCCCTCATCGGCTGCACCTCTGTCCCCGAGCAACGGCTGACTGTGCCGCGTGCGGCGATTGAGACCAAGCAGCGGATTGCCTTTGGTTCGGTCGCGCTGCGCGAGGTGTCATTGCCGCGGTATGCAGCGGGGGAGCAGATCTATCTCTCTGATTCTATGGGAGTTTTAAGCACGCAGCCGGGTTTGTTATGGGCGGATGATCCGGGTCGGGCGATCACGCTGGAGCTAAGCCGGCATCTTGCGCAGATGACGGGGGCGCAGGTGGCGGCTGAACCTTGGCCGTTTGGTGGCCTCCCAGAGGCGCAGGTTGAGGTGCGGATTGAAGAGATGCTGGCACAGGATGTGGGTGTTTTCCGCTTGGCAGGCCAATATTTTGTGTCATCTGAGAGCGGACGTGCGCGAGCGCGGCTGTTTGATCTGAGCGTTCCAGTGGCCACGGGAGAGGATGCAAGCGTCGCGGCGATTGCCGCCGCACGCGGTCAGGCGGTGCGGGATCTCGCGGTCGAGATTGCGCGAAACGGGTTGCGATAGGGTACACCCGGTACATTTTGTCCCCCGGTTATGTACACAAGTCCAAGACGGTGCGGATGCCTATGGGATGAAAGCGGTGTTTCCCCCTGATCAGGGGCCATCGCGCTTGGGTCACAGGTCCGGTCAAGACAGGGTTCCCTCACGGGTCGGCAAATTCTCTGCAAGTCTCTCTGAGATACTCCAGACATAAAAAAGGCGCGGCGATGTCTCGCCGCGCCTCTCGCGTTTTGGTCGTCAGGTCCGGTCAGACCAGATCGAAGCGGTCTGCGTTCATCACCTTGGTCCATGCGGCGACGAAATCGCGCACGAATTTTTCTGGGGCGTCGTCCTGTGCATAGATCTCGGCATAGGCGCGCAGGATCGAATTCGACCCGAACACCAGATCGACGCGGGTGGCCGTGTGCTTCACCGCGCCCGATTTGCGATCCACGATGTTATAGGTGCCATCGCCATTCGGGTCCCACTTGAAGCCCATGTCGGTGAGCGTGGTGAAGAAGTCCGTCGTCAGTGCGCCCACCTTGTCGGTAAAGACGCCACGCGCCGTGCCGCCGTGGTTGGTGCCGAGCACCCGCATACCACCGATAAGGCAGGTCATTTCATGCGCGCTGAGGCCCATGAGCTGTGCCCGGTCGAGCAGCATTTCCTCGGGGGTGACGATGTAATCCTTCTTGAGCCAGTTGCGGAAGCCATCGGCCAGCGGTTCCAGCACCTCGAAGGAGTCCCCGTCGGTCATATCCTCGGTGGCGTCGCCGCGACCGGGGGCAAAGGGCACCTCGATGGCGAAACCTGCGGCTTTGGCCGCCTGTTCGATCCCGAGATTACCGGCCAGAACGATGACATCCGCTACGCTGGCCCCGGTTTCTGCTGCGATCGGTTCGAGCGCTGCCAGAACCCGCGCCAGACGGGCAGGCTCGTTGCCCTCCCAATCCTTTTGCGGGGCAAGGCGAATGCGCGCGCCATTGGCCCCGCCGCGCAGGTCAGAGCCGCGGAAGGTGCGGGCGCTGTCCCAAGCGGTGGCGACCATGTCCGACAGGCTCAGACCGCTTGCGGCAATCTTGGCCTTGACGGCGGCGACATCGTAGCCGGTCGAACCCGCCGGGATCGGGTCTTGCCAGATCAGATCCTCTTGGGGCACGTCCGGGCCGATGTAGCGGGCCTTGGGGCCGAGATCGCGATGCGTCAGTTTGAACCATGCGCGGGCAAAGCAATCCTCGAAATAGGCTTGATCCGCCATGAACTTTTCGCAGATGGCGCGATAGGTCGGGTCCATCTTCATCGCCATGTCGGCATCGGTCATCATCGGCATGACACGCTTGGACGTGTCGGTTGCGTCAACCGGCATATCCTCTTCCTTGATGCCGATGGGCTGCCACTGTTGCGCGCCTGCCGGGGATCTGGTGAGTTCCCAGTCATAGCCGAACAGCAGTTTGAAATAGCCCATGTCCCACTTGGTCGGATTGGTGGTCCAAGCGCCTTCGATGCCAGAGGTGACGGCATTGGTGGCCTTGCCGCCGAGGTTGGGGTTGACCCAGCCAAAGCCTTGCGTTTCGAGATCGGCGGCTTCGGGTGCATCGCCCAGAGTCTCGGCATCACCATTGCCATGCGCCTTGCCGACGGTATGACCGCCGCAGGTCAGAGCCGCGGTTTCCTCGTCGTTCATGGCCATGCGGGCAAAGGTCTCGCGGACCTGTCCGGCGGTCTTGAGCGGATCAGGCTGACCGTTCACGCCCTCGGGGTTCACATAGATCAGGCCCATCTGCACGGCGGCGAGGGGGTTTTCCATCGTGGCCGGGTTCTCGACGCTCTCATAACGGCTGTCACTGGGGGCCAGCCATTCCTTTTCCGCGCCCCAATAGGTGTCTTTCTCGGGGTGCCAGATATCTTCGCGGCCAAAGGAGAAGCCAAAGGTTTTGAGGCCCATGGATTCATAGGCCATGTTGCCTGCGAGCAGGATCAGGTCGGCCCAGCTCAGCTTGTTGCCGTATTTCTTTTTGACCGGCCAGAGGATGCGGCGAGCCTTGTCGAGGTTGCCGTTGTCGGGCCAGCTGTTGAGCGGGGCAAAGCGGATGTTGCCATGGCCACCGCCACCGCGCCCATCGGCCAGACGGTACGAGCCCGCGGAATGCCATGCGAGGCGGATCATCAACCCGCCGTAATGGCCCCAATCAGCGGGCCACCAGTCCTGGCTGTCGGTCATCAGCGCCTTGACGTCGGCCTTGACGGCCTCGAAGTCGAGGGTCTTGACCTCTTCGGCATAGTTGAAATCCGCCCCGAGCGGATTGGTTTTCTGGTCGTGCTGGTGCAGGATATCGAGGTTCAGGGCCTTGGGCCACCAATCCATGACGCTGGTGCCTGTTTCTGTCACGCTGCCATGCATGACCGGGCATTTGCCAATGTTGTTGCCGTCCATTTTCGTCTCCTACTTGAATGTTGTCTTCGGTGAGGTCGCCCAGAGTCGTCGCGATGGGTGCGACTGATTCCTTGGGCCTGCGCGGTATCCTTGATGGGTGTACCAGATGCGTTCAATAATTAATAATTGGTTTTACTAACCGTATTCATAGTCTGGGGTTATGGATTTCGATCCCGCCGATAGCGAAATACGCCGGTGCCCGTGGCGAGGAGCGCGCCGGTTTCATCCCGCACGGTGCCTTCGGCAAAATAGGTGGATTTGCCGCCGCCCGTGCGCCGTGCCTCGGCGATCAGCCGTGTTCCGGTGGCCTGCCCCAGATAATTGACCGTCAGCGACAGGGTGAGCGCCATCTGCTGCCGCTCCGGGTCGCCGGTGTAGCACCCGGCAAAACCCATGGCGGTATCGAGCATGGTGGCGTGGATGCCGCCATGCGGCAGACCCTGACGGTTCATCAAGAACGGCTCCAGCGGCAGTTCCAGGCGCGCAAAGTCTTTGAACCAGGCGCTCAGGCGATAGCCGAGATGGGTTTGCAGTGCCGAGGGCGGTTCGAGGAGGTTTGGGTCGATGTCCTGGGTCATGTCTTGTCCTTGGTCGCAGAGAGGCCCGCGCGGGCGAAGTCGGGCACATACTCCCCGAGGCGCAGGCCGCGTGCGGGGTCAGAGGCATTGCCATCCAGCGCGCGTTTCTTGACGCCTTGCAGGATGGCTGCCATGCGGAAATAGCTGAAGGCGAGGTAGAAATGGAACCCCTCGATGGGGGCAATCCCGCGCCGTTCGCAATAGCGGGCGATGAAATCCGCGTCTGACCAAAGGCCAAGCGCGGCGCGGTCCACACCCGCAAGGCCGCGCCCCTCTGCGGTGGCGGGCATCGACCATTGCATGATCACGGCGGCAAGGTCGGCGTAGGGGTGGCCGAGGGTGGAAAGCTCCCAGTCGAGCACGGCGACGCAGGCGGTGCCATGGGGCGCAAAGAGCAGATTGTCGAGGCGGTAGTCCCCATGCACCAGCGTGCGTTGCCCATCCTCCGGGGGGATATGCGCATCGAGCCATGTCATGAGGGCGGTCATGTCGGGCAGGTCATCGGTGGCGGTGGCGGTATATTGCGCGCACCAGCGGTCCACCTGACGACGGTAGTAATTACCGGAAGGGCCATAGTCCGTGAGGCCGGTTTGCGCGAGGTCAATGTCATGGATGGCGGCCAGAACGCGGTTCATCTCGTCGAGGATGGCGTGACGTTCGGGCGGGGTGAGGCCGGGCATCGCGGGGGCGTCAAAGCTGCGGCCTTGCACCTCGTCCATGATGTAGAAGGGCGTGCCGATGACCTGCGCGTCTTCGCACAGCAGGTGCATACGGGCGACGGGGACGGATGTGTCTTGCAGCGCGCGCTGCACGCGGAATTCCCGCTCGACCGCATGGGCGGATTTCAAGAGCACGCCGGGCGGTTTGCGGCGCAGGACGTAACTGCGCGTGGGGGTCATCAGACGGTAGGTGGGGTTGGATTGCCCGCCGCTGAATTTCTGCGCCGTGAGCGGTCCCGCAAAGCCCGGAAGATGCGCGGCAAGCCATGCCCCGACGGCGTCTGTATCAAGCGCGCTCATGCGCCGTCCCTGCGGTGGTCAGGGTGGATGTAATTGGCGAACTGGTCGCGCAGCGTGAGTTTCGAGACCTTGCCGGTGGCGGTCAGCGGCAGCGCCTCGACCCAGAGCAGATCGTCGGGCAATTGCCATTTGGCGAAATGGGTTTCCATATGGGCGCAGATCTCTGACAGTGCGGGGCGGTCCGGCCCTGTGGCCACCGCGACCAAGATGGGGCGTTCGCCCCATTTCGGATGCGGCACTGCGATCACCGCGCAGGCAGCGATGCCGGGATGCGAGAGGGCCGCGTTTTCCAGATCAATCGAGCTGATCCATTCGCCACCCGATTTCACCAGATCCTTGGCGCGGTCGCGGATCGTGAGCCGCCCCTCGGGGCCGACCGAGGCGACATCGCCGGTGCCGAACCAGCCCTCGCTATCCATCGCGGCACGGGTGGCCTCGGGGTTCTCGAAATAGCCGCTGATGACGGTATTGCCGCGAATGAATAGCTCGCCCGCCGCCTGTCCGTCATGCGGCAGGCGCTGGCCCGCGTCATCAACGATCTTGTACTCCACCCCAAAGAGGCGACGCCCGGCACAGCATTTGGCGGCGATGCGATCCGCCATCGGCGCCGCTTGCAGCGCCGGAGACAGGACGCCGTAAGCGCCGATCGGGCTTGTTTCGGTCATGCCCCAAGCCTGCGAGACCACGACGCCGCGCGTCTCATAGGCCTCGATCATCACACGCGGCATGGCAGAGCCACCGACCACCAGATCGGCAAATCCGGCGGGGATGCGCCCCTGCGCCTTGATTTCCGCCAGCAGCCCCGCCCAGACCGTGGGCACCCCCCATGCGGAATAGACGCCCTCAGCGTCCATCAGGCGAAAGAGGCTGGCCCCATCGAGATGCGGTCCCGGCATCACCAGCGTCATGCCGGTGAGCGGTGCCACATAGGGCAAACCCCAGGCATTGACGTGAAAGAGCGGCACCACAGGCAGCACGCGGCCCCCTGCGCGAAAGCTGGAGGTTTGGCAGAGCGGCACTTGCAGCGCGTGCAGCAGCGTCGAGCGGTGGGTGTAGAGAGCGCCCTTGGGGTTGCCGGTGGTGCCGGAGGTGTAGCAAAGACCGGCGGCGGTCTCCTCAGCGAAGGTGGGCCAGTCAAATTCGGGCGGCTGCGCGGCCAGCAAATCCTCGTAGCAGAGCGCCTCAAAGGCGCAGTCTGGCATATGCGCGCGGTCGGTCAGGATCACAAAACGCAGGTCCTGCGGCAGAGCGGGCAAGAGCGCCTCGATCAGCGGCACGAAGGTCAGATCGAGACACAAGAGCCGGTCGCCGGCATGCGCGATGATATAAAGCAATTGCTCATGCGAGAGGCGCGGGTTGAGGGTATGGCACACCGCGCCGATGCCCGAAATCCCGTAATAAAGCTCGAAATGCCGGTGGCCGTTCCACGCCAGTGTGCCGATCCGGTCGCCCGGGTCCAACCCAAGTGCCGTGAGCGCCTGCGCCAGCTGTGCCGCCCGCGCCAGCGTTTGCGGATAGCTCTGGCGGTGCAGATCGCCCTCGACCCGCGCGGAGACGATGCCGTCGGCGGCATGCGCCTCGGCGGCGTGCAACAGGATGTCGATGATCCTGAGCGGCCGATGCATCATCTGGCCCTGCATGGTGGTTCCCTTCCTCGTCCCTCGCGGACGGACGGTGGCATGAAAGCGGAGGGGGATCAATCGGGGCGGAGGGGGTCTTGACTTGTTGCGAATAATTCTCATATTCATTCTCATGTCACATCATATCACAACCTTTCCGCCTCTGACCCGCCGCCGCGCGCTTAGCCTAGCACTCGGCGCGGCCGTTCTTGCCTCGCGCCCTGCAGTCGCCCAAACCGCCCCGCTCGAGGTGGTCGCCACCACCGGCATGATCGCCGACGCCGCGCGGGTCGTGGGTGGCGACCGCGTTGCGGTGCGCGCCCTGATGGGGCCGGGGATTGATCCGCATTCCTACCGTCAGACCCGCAGCGATATTGCCGCTCTTGCCCGCGCCGATCTGGTGCTCTGGCACGGCCTTTATCTTGAGGCGCAGATGGAGGAGTTTTTGCTGAAGCTTGCCGCGCGCTCGCCCGTTGTGCCGGTGGGCGAGGCGGTGCCCGACGCCGCGCGCATCGCGCATGAGGATTACGAGGGCCGCTATGATCCGCATGTCTGGATGGTGCCGGACCTGTGGGCCTCTGTTGTGGACCGCATCGCCGAGACGCTGAGCGCCGAACGGCCCGAGGATGCGGAGCTCTTTGCCAGCAATGCCGCGCGCTACAAAGAAGATCTGGCGCGGCTGGGCCGCTATGCCACGGGCGTTCTGGCCTCGGTGGCTGCGCCTGCACGCGTACTGGTTACGGCGCATGATGCCTTTGGCTATTTTGGCCGGGCCTATGGATATCAGGTGGAGGGCATTCAGGGGCTGTCCACGGAATCCGAGGCCGGTCTGGCGCGCATCCGTGATCTGGTCGATCTGCTGGTCAGTCGCCAGATCAGGGCGGTGTTTGTCGAGAGCACCGTGTCGGATCGCAATATCCGCGCGCTGATCGAAGGGGCTGCGGCGCAGGGCCATGAGGTGATCGTCGGCGGCGAGCTTTTCTCGGATGCGATGGGCGCACCCGGCACCTATGAGGGCAGCTATCTGGGCATGATCGACCATAATGTGACCACCATCGCGGGTGCTCTGGGCGGCACCGCCCCGGCGCGCGGCATGGATGACCGTCTGGCGGTGGGGGGATGAGCATGGCACTGGAACTGGTTGGCAGGGCCACGGCGCCAGACACTGACAGCCCGCTGTCGATCCGGGGGTTGACGGTCTCTTATGGTGAAAAGCCGGCGGTGTTTTCCGTTGATGTCAGTTTTCGCCCCGGTCAGATGACCGCCATAGTTGGCCCCAATGGCGCGGGCAAATCGACGCTGCTCAAGGCCGCACTCGGGATCATCCGGCCCCTGTCGGGGCAGATCACAAGCTATGGCCGCCCGCTGCACGAGGGGCGCGCGCGGATTGCCTATGTGCCGCAGCGCGCCAGCGTGGATTGGGATTTCCCGGCCCGCGTGCTCGATGTGGTGATGATGGGTCTCACCCGTGAACTGGGTCTCTTGGGCCGGGTGCGGGCCAGCCACCGCGCCCGCGCCACGGCCTGTCTTGACCGGGTCGGGATGGCAGGCTTTGCCCATCGCCAGATCGGGCAGCTCTCGGGCGGGCAGCAACAGCGGGTGTTTCTGGCGCGGGCCTTGGCGCAGGAGGCGGATCTCTATCTGCTGGATGAGCCCTTTGCTGGCGTCGATGCCGCCACGGAAAAGGCGATTATTGCGGTGCTGCACGGGTTGCGCGCCGAGGGCAAGACGGTGATTGCCGTGCATCACGATCTGGCCACGGTGGCCGAATATTTCGACCGCGTGTTCCTGATCAACACGACGGCCATTGTCGAGGGGCCGGTGGCCGAGGTGTTCACCCCCGAGCAGCTGCAAATCGCCTATGGCGGGCGGCTGGCGCTGGCGCAGATGGGTGGGGCGGCGGCGGGCTGAGCATGCTTTGGGACGCGCTCACGCTGCAACTGGGCTATAACGCCACGCTGGTCACGCTGGGGGCGACGATGCTCGGCGTGGGAGCGGGGGCCACGGGCACCTATCTCTATCTGGGCAAGCGCGCGCTGGTGTCGGATGCGATCAGCCATGCCACGCTGCCCGGCGTCGTGCTGGGGTTCATGGTTATGGTGGCGCTGGGGGGTGAGGGCCGGTTTCTGCCGGGGCTGATGCTGGGGGCGGCGCTGTCGGCGGGTCTGGGTCTCTTGGCGGTGACAGGGTTGACGACGCGCACGCGGCTGCATGAGGATGCCGCGATTGGCGCGGTGCTGTCGGTGTTCTTTGGCTTTGGCGTTGTCCTGCTGACGGTGGTGCAGGTGATGGATGCCGGGCGGCAGGCGGGGCTTGAGACCTTTTTGCTGGGCGCTACGGCAGGCATGCTGCGCGACGAGGCGCTGACGATTGCGGCGGGCGGCGCCGTGGTTCTGGCGCTGGTGCGGCTCTTGCATCGGCCGATGATCCTTGTGGCCTTTGATCCCGAATATGCGGTGGGGCAGGGGATGCGGCTTGCGCGTGTCGATCTGGCGATGATGGGGCTGGCGCTGGCCATCACCGTGACCGGGCTCAAGGTGGTGGGTCTCGTGCTCATCGTGGCGCTCTTGATCATTCCGCCGGTGGCGGCGCGGTTCTGGTCCGAGCGCGCGGGGCATGTGGTGATGATCGCGGGGGCGATTGGCGGGGTTGCGGGCTATCTGGGGGCTGCGGTGTCGGCCACGGCACCGGACCTGCCCACGGGGCCGCTCATTGTGCTGGCAGCCTTTGCGCTCTTTGTGCTGTCGCTCTTGATGGCGCCGGGGCGCGGCGTGCTGGCGGCGGCGCTGCGTCATCTGCGGTTTCAGCGGCGGGTGCATCTGCGCCAAGGTCTCTTGGCGTTGGCGGCGGGGCAGCCGGTTTACGAGCCGTTGACCCTGCGCCTGATGCGCCGGGCCGGGCTGGCGCGGGCCGATGGCGTCGCGACCGAAACAGGGCGCGCCATGGCGGCGCGGGCGCGGCTGGATGAGCGGCGCTGGCAAATCCTGCGCTCGGACCCGGCGTTCGAGGCGGCGGCGGCGCGGTACGACGGGCTGACACCGTTGGACGAGGTATTGACGGGCGACCAAATTGCCGCACTGGACCGGGGGCTTGGGCCAGAGGGGGCGGTGTGATGGGGCAGGATTTCGTCATGCTGTCGCTCACGCCGCTGCTGATTGGCATTGCGGCGGCGGTGGCCTGTGCGCTGCCGGGGAATTTCCTGCTGCTGCGACGGCAGGCGCTGATTGGCGATGCGATCAGCCATGTGGTTTTGCCGGGGATCGTGGCCGGGTTCCTTGTGACCGGCATGGTCGCCACCGGGCCGATGATGTTGGGGGCGGCGGCGGCGGCGCTGGTGGCTGTGATCCTGATCGAGGTGATCCGCCGTCTGGGCCGGATCGAACCGGGGGCGGCGATGGGCGTGGTCTTTACCGCCATGTTCGCCGCGGGCGTGCTGCTTTTGGAACAAAGCGCCGCCTCTGGCGTGCATCTCGACGTGCAACACGCGCTTTATGGCAATCTCGAAAGTCTGATCTGGCTGGATGGCTATGGCTGGGGCGCGCTGACCGATCCGAAGGCGCTGGCCGGCTTGCCGCCCGAACTGGGGCGGATGGTCGCCGTCCTGCTCTGCACCGTGCTTTTTATCGCGGTGCTGTGGCGCCCCTTGGTGATTGCGACCTTTGACGAGGGATTTGCCCGCGCCATGGGCATCCCAACGGCCATTTTGGGGCTGGCCCTGGTGGCGGTGGCGGCGCTGGCAGCGGTGGCGGCCTTTGACGCGGTGGGGTCGATCATCGTGATCGCGATGTTCATCTGCCCCCCCGCGAGCGCCCGTCTGATGACGGACCGATTGGGACGTCAGGTGGCGTGGAGCGTGGTCTTTGCCACGCTGTCGGCGGTGTTGGGCTATGTGCTGGCGGGCTACGGCCCGCTCTGGCTGGGCTATGACAATGCGGTCAGTGCGGCGGGCATGATCGCCACGGTCTCTGGTGTAATCCTTGGGGGAGCCGCGCTTTTTGGTCCGCGGCGGCAGAGCGTCAGCCGCGCAGACGCCACGTCTCTCGCATCAACTCTGGCAGAATAGCCGCGCAACGTGCATAGCGGGGCAGCATCCGGCGTGGGCTGGCGAACGCGCGCCACAGCCATTCGAAGGCCAGACGCCGCAGCCAGAGCGGCGCGCGCGGTTGCACCCCGGCGATGAAATCAAGCCCGGCACCGATGCTGGCAAAGCCCATATGCGGCAGGGCGGCATTGGCGCGGGCGGCGAAAATCTCTTGCTTGGGCGCGCCAAGCGCCACGAGGCATAACCCCGCACCCGAGGCGCGCAGCGCGGCAATCACCTCGGCCCCTTGAGGGCCCGTTGGATCAAAGGCCATCGGTGGCGCGATGCGGGCGGCGATCACCAGCCCCGGCACACGGGCGCAAAGCCCCTCTCCGGCGGCGTGCAAGGCCGTCTCAGTGCTGCCGACAAGGGCCACGCTTGCCCCGGCCTCTGCCGCAAGCTGCGCCATCGGCACCACCAGATCGGCCCCTGGCACCAGCCCGACGGGACGCCCGGCAAGGTACGACAGCCATACCACCGGGTTGCCATCGGCAACGATCAGATCATGCTGCGCATAGGCCGCCAGAAAGGCGGGATCGCGGCGCAGTTTCACCAGATGGTCAAGGTTGAGCGTTGCCAGCGCAAAGCCGCTCTTGTCGCGCAACCGATTGCTCAGGACCAATAGCAGGCGCGAGGCATCGCGGGGCGCGATCCGTATCACCTGATCCTGAATGTTAAATTCCACCCGATTCCCCTAAGAAAGTCGCGGCCTTTGATGCTATATCTACCCTAGGGCGTGGTTACACTAGGGCGAAAATGTGCAGCTTTTGAGGCGACGCGGTGGGCGACTGTGCCCGCGTTGCATCAGGGGCGTGCAAAGGCTTGAAACTGTAGGGAAATGGTCGGATTGTTGCCATGATCCTGTGATTATCCGAGGCGCAAGATACAGGGGTAATGATGCAGGCAGAGGGCAGAGGGAGCAGCAGCCGGGCGGCACGGCTGGGGCGCGTGGCGCTGGTGGGCTGCGGATTCGTGGCCGATCTCTACATGCGGTCGCTCGCGGCCCATCCCGAGATTGCCGTGATCGCCGCCCATGACCATGATCCCGCACGGCTGGCCAAATTTGCGGCGCATTGGGGCGTTGCGACCGACGCGACCCTCGCGGCGCTCTTGGCGCGGCTCAGCCCCGGCGATGTGGTGCTGAACCTCACGAACCCTGCGGCGCATTATGCCGTGAGCCGCGCCTGTCTTGAGGCAGGCCATCACGTCTGGTGCGAAAAACCGCTGACGCTTGACGTCGCGCAGGCCCGCGCGCTGTATGATCTGGCAGAGGCGCAGGGGCTCATGCTGGCCTCTGCGCCGTCGTCGGTGCTGGGCGAGGCGGCACAGGTGCTGATTGGCGCGGTGCGGCGCGGTGTGGCGGGCACGCCCCGGCTGATCTATGCCGAGATGGATGACGGATTTATCCCGCAGGCCCCCTATGCCAAATGGCAGAGCGAGAGTGGCGCAGCGTGGCCCCATGCCGATGAATTCGCGGTTGGCTGCACGCTGGAGCATGCGGGCTATGTCCTGAGTTGGCTGATCGCCATGTTCGGCAGCGTGACGCGGGTCGTGTCGGCCTCTGCCGAGGTCATCCCTGAAAAGCCGGGTGCGGCGGGGGCACCCGATGTTTCGGTTACTGTGCTTATCTTCGAGAATGGCCCGGTGGCGCGGCTCACATGCTCGATTGTGGCCTCTCATGATCACCGCCTGCGGGTCTTTGGTGACGAGGGCGTGTTGCAGGTGCGCGAGGTATGGGACAATGCGGCGGCCGTGCGGTTCTACCGGCGGTTCACCCTGCGGCGCAGGCTGATCGAGCATCCCATCGGGCAGCGCATCCGCGCGCGTGGGCCCTCGCATCCCAAGGTGGGGCGGTGGGGGGCGGCGTCGATGAATTTCGCCCTTGGTCCCGCCGAGATGCTGGCGGCTTTGGCCGAGGGGCGCGCCTGTCGGTTGACGAATGCCATGGCGCTGCATCTGACCGAGGTGACACTGGCGCTTCAGGGTCCAAGCGGCGTGGTGGAGATCGAGAGCCGCTGCGCCCCGATGGAGGTGGCAGCATGGGTCTGAGCCTAGTTGTCACCGGTGCAGGCGGGTTTCTGGGCCGGGCAGTGGTCGCAGAGGCCCGCGCGCGGGGTCATGCGGTGCGGGGCGTGACGCGCGCCGAGGTGGATCTGGCGGCGGGCGGGGTGGGCGACATGCTCGACGGGATTGACTGCGTGATCCATCTGGCCGGGGCGCTCTCGGGGGACTGGGCCGTGCAGGACCGCGACACGCTCACCGCCACGCGCCACGTCATTGCGGCGATGCAGGCGCAGCCTTTGCCGCCGCGTCTGGTGCTGGCGAGTTCGATTGTCGTCTACAGCGCCGATGCGCTGGGCGTTGTCACCGAGGCAACGCCGCTGGAAGACCGGCCGCAGCGGCGGGACGCCTATGCCCGCGCCAAGCTGGCGCAAGAGGCGATGTTGCGCGAGAGTGGCCTGCGCCACACCATTTTGCGCCCCGGTGCGATCCTTGGGCCGGGGCGGGTGATGAATGCCCATCTGGGGCCGGGGATCGGGGGCACGCTGATCCTGATGGAGCGGGGCGGCGAGGTGCCGGTGGTGTCGCTGGCCGATTGTGCCCGCGCCTTTGTTCTGGCGGCAGAGGCACCGGGCGAGGGGCGTGCACTCAATATTCTGGGTGCGGACCTGCCGACGCGGGCGCGGTATGTGGACGCCCTGCGGCGCACAGGATGGCCGCGCCATGTGGTGCCGTTCAACTGGCGACTGCTGGCACCCTTGGCGGGGTTGCTCTCGCCCTTGGGCGCGCGCGTGCCGGGTCTCTTGCGCCCCGCCGTGTTGCGCGCGCGGATGCGGCCGCTCCGCTATGATATAGCAGCGGCGGAATTGGCGCTGGGCTGGCAGCCGCAAGACGATTTCGAGACGGCGTTTGCGCGCGCGGCGGAGGGCGCGGCATGACCCTGCGCATCGCCTATCTGACCGGCGAATATCCCCGCGCCACCGATACGTTTATTCAGCGCGAAGTGGCGGCGCTGCGGGCGCGGGGCCTCACGGTCGAGACCTGCTCGATCCGCCGCACCGGGGCGGAGCATCACACCGGACCCGAGCAGCGGGCCGAGGCGGCGGGGACGTTTCATGTGCTCGAATCCGCGCTCTCATTCCGCCGTTTGATTGCGGCGCATCTGGCGGCGTGGCGCAGGCCGGGGGCGTGGCTGCGCGCCCTGCGTCTGGCATGGCGCACCAGCCCTGGCGGAATCAAGGCGACGCTTTACCAGGTCATCTATCTCGCCGAAGCCGCCGTTCTGGCGGAGCATTTGCGCGCCCGTGGGCTGACGCATCTGCACAATCACATCGCAAAATCGAGTTGCACCGTGGCGATGCTCATGTCGGAAATGTCGGGCATTCCCTATAGTTTCACGCTGCACGGGCCGGATATTTTCTATGAGCCCTATCGCTGGCGGCTGGATGAAAAGATCGCGCGGGCCCGCTTTGTCGCCTGTATCAGTCATTTCGCCCGTTCGCAGGCGATGGCGTTTTCCGCGCCGGAGCATTGGAACAAGCTGCATATCGTGCATTGTGGCGTCGATCCGGCGCGTTATGACACGCAGAGCCCAAAGGCGCACGCGCATTTGGTTTTTGTTGGCCGTCTGGCGGGGGTCAAAGGCGTGCCGGTGCTCTTGCAGGCGCTGCAAGGACTGATAGCCGAACACCCCGATCTGCGCCTGACGCTGGTGGGCGACGGACCAGAGCGCGCGGCGCTTGAGACTTTGGCGCAGGGTTTGGGCGACCACGTTGAGTTCGTCGGCTATCAGTCACAAGACGCGGTGGCGGCGCTTTTGTCAGAGGCGACGCTGCATGTCCTGCCCAGCTTTGCCGAGGGCGTGCCGGTTGTGCTGATGGAGGCGATGGCGGCGCGGGTGCCGGTGGTGACAACCCGCATCGCCGGCGTGCCGGAATTGGTCGAGGACGGGGTGAGCGGCCTCTTGGTGCCGCCCGGTGATGCCGATGCCCTGCGTGTGGCGCTTGGTCGGTTGCTCACTGATGCCGACCTCTGCCGCGCCATGGGCGAGGCGGGGCGCGTCCGGGTGCGGACCGAGTTTGCCTCGGACACCGAGGCGGCATGGCTGGCCGCTCTTTTTCAGGGTTATGCAGAGGGGGTGCCCCCCAAACACCTCAGACCGGAAGGGCAAGAATGAAAATCGCCGTTGTTCTGATCGGACGCAATGAGGGCGCGCGGCTTGTGGCGAGCCTCGCCTCGCTCAGCGGGCAGGGGCTGCGGGTGGTTTATGTCGATAGCGGTTCGAGCGATGGCAGCGTGGCCGCAGCGCGGGCGGCAGGGGCCGAGGTGGTGGAGTTGGACACAACCACGCCCTTTACCGCCGCGCGGGCGCGCAACGCTGGCTTTGCCGCGCTGGCCCCGGACCTGCCCGATGCGGTGCAATTCATCGACGGCGATTGCATCGTGGTGCCGGGGTGGATCGACCGGGCTGCTGTGGCGCTGATGGCGGAGGACCGCATCGGCCTTGTCACCGGGTGGCGGTCGGAAATCCATCCCGAGGCCTCGGTCTTCAACGCGCTCTGCGATCACGAATGGCACCGGCCTGCGGGTGAGATCACAGCCTGCGGCGGCGATATGCTGGTGCGGGTCGCGGCCTATCAGGAGGTCGGCGGCTTTGACGGCACGATCATCGCCTCTGAGGATGAGGAAGTCTGTCAACGTCTGCGCAAGGCGGGCTGGCGGTTGGTCCGTTTGGCCGAACCGATGACCCGGCACGATGCCGCGATGCGGACCTTTGGCCAATGGTGGCGGCGCGCGGTGCGCTCTGGCCATGGCTTTGCGCAGGTGGGGGAAATGCACCCCGGCTATTTCGCGCGGGAACGCGCGCGGGTCTGGGCCTATGGGCTGGCTCTGCCGCTTTTGGCTGTGGCCGGGCTTTTCTGGCTTCCGTTGCTGGCCGGCGTTTTGTCGGCTTATGCGTTGTCCTATGCGAAAACGGTGCAGGGGTTGCGCAGCACCGGGATGGGCACGCGGAGCGCGCTGCATCAGGGGCTCTTTCTCAGCCTGTCCAAATTTCCAAATCTGATCGGCATGGTGACCTACAAGCTGCGCAAGTGGCGTGGCGATGCGATGCAGATCATCGAGTACAAGTGAGTGAATTGAATGTCGGATAAAGTGATCAACGTGGGCCTGATCGGCGCGGGCTATATCGCAGGCTGGCATGCCGAGGCGTTAAAGCTGGTGCCGGGGGCGCGGCTGGTGGCGGTCTGTGATCTGTCGGCCTCTGCCGCCGAAGGCTTGGCGGGCGCGCATGGGGCGCGGGCGTTTTCCTCGGTCGAGGATCTGATTGCGAGCGGTGCGGTCGAGGCGGTGCATATCCTGACGCCGCCCGATAGCCATGCGGCGCTGGCGCGCAAATGTCTGGCGGCGGGGCTGGATGTTCTGATCGAAAAGCCGGTGGCCCTCTCGGGCGAGGAGACCGCCGGGATTGCCAGTGTTGCACGGGCGGCGGGGCGGTATTTTGCCGCCGGTCACAATTTTCTCGGGCTGCCCAGTTATCTGCGCCTCAAGGATCAGATCGCACGCGGTGACTTGGGCCGTATTTCCAGCGCCGAGATCACCTGGGCCTTGCCGCTGGCGCCTTTGCGCTCTGGCCCCTATGGCCTCTGGCTCTTGCGCGAACCGCGCAACCTTTTGCTGGAACTCGGGCCGCATCTCTTTGCCTTTGCCCATGATCTCTTTGGGCCGGTCACCGTGACCGGGGTTTACCTGAACAAGCCCGTGGCCCTGCCGGGGGCGGGGACGCGACCGCAAAGCTGGCGGATCACGGCAGAGGCGGGGGGCATTGACCTTGCCTTCAACCTGCAACTGGTTGAAACGGTCGATGACCGATCGCTGATCCTGCGCGGTTCCTCGGGTCTGGCGCGGTTGGATTATGCCGCCGATGTGCTGACCGTGGCCCATGAGAACACCGCTGATCTGGTGCTTAATCCGTTCCTGCGCCAGGTGGGCGCGGCCTGGGGGCATCTGTGCGAAGGCGTGGGAAATGCCGCGCGGCAGGTCGGATCGCTCAACCGGAAATCGCCCTATGCGCTTGGTTTTGTCGGCACGTTTGCGGCGTTCTATACCGCCATCCGCACGGGCAAGCCGCTCGATGCGCGCTTTGACGGCGTGGCGGCGGAAGCGGTGATGCGCGCGATTGATGCGGCGATTGCGATGATGCCCAATCAGGGCCGCGAGACATGGGCAGCACCCAAGGCGCGGCGCAAGCCGAAGCCCACGGCGTTGGTGATTGGCGGCACCGGGTTTCTGGGCCGCGACCTCACGCGCGCGCTGGTGGCGCGGGGGCAGGATGTGCGGGTGCTGTCGCGCGGGGCGCATGGCCCGTTTGACGACCTGCCCGAGAGCGTCGAGACCTGCGCGGTCAGCCTGCGCGATGAGGCGGGGCTGAGCCGCGCGATGGAAGGGGTCGAGGTGGTTTACAACCTTGCCCGCGCGCTCGGCACCTCTTGGGAGGAGTGTTTGGAGAATGATGTCGCCGTGTCGGACCGGATTGCGCGGGCGGCCCTGGCGGCGGGTGTGGGCCGTTTCGTCTATACCGGCACGATTGCCTCTTATGACATGTCCAATCCGCAGACGGTGATCACCGAATCGACGCCCTTCGCGCCGGATATGCGCGACCGCAATCTCTATGCCCGCTCAAAGGCGGAATGTGAGCGCAGACTTTGGGAGATGGCGCGTGAACATGGCCTGCCGCTGACCATCGCGCGGCCGGGAATTGTCGTGGGGCATGGCGGACCGTTGCAACATTGGGGCATTGGGCGCTGGCATGGCGCGGGGGCGGTTCGGCTCTGGGGGTCGGGGGACAACCCGCTGCCTTTTGTGCTGATCGGGGATGTGTCGGACGCGCTCATCCGGATGGGCGAGAGCAGGGCCGCGCCGGGGCAATCCTTTAACCTTGTCGGCGATGTGCCGCTCTCGGCGCGCAGTTATTTCAACGCGATCCATATGCGGTTGGGCGCGCGGGTTCGTGTGAGTTCCGGCAATCTGACAGCGATGTGGGCGGTGGATGCGGTCAAATCGGCGCTCAAGACCTATGCCCTGCGCCGCCCCGGCGTGATCCGCGCGTCGCGGCGAGACTGGCAATCGCGGGCGCATTTCGCGCAGTTCGACAATGCCAAATCCAAGGCGCTGCTGGGCTGGCAGCCAGTGTCGAACCATGAGGAATTCTTGCAAGAGGCGGTGGATCGGGCCGGGCTGATCGGCTTTTGAGAGATGGATCGTCGGCATACAATCCTTGAGTTTTGGTCGCATTGTTGCCGGATTTTCCGGCCATACCTGAGGCAACAGGCAGGAGACCTAGCAATGGCAGGACAGGCCACCCCCGGCAGACCCACAGGCACGCGCCGCGGCGCGGGGCCGTGGCATGGGGTGCGATCATGAAACTCAAGCGCCATGAAGAGTATATGCGTCGCCGCGCCGCCCGTCGGGCCGAGATGGAGGCCGAAGCCGAAGAGGACGCGGCGGTCTTGCACCCCAACCTTGAATGGCCGGACGACGAGGACTCGGTGCTTGCCACAGTCCCCGAGTTGCTAAATCTTCCTGAGCCTGAGCCTGAGCCTGAGCCTGAGCCTGAGCCTGAGCCTGAGCCTGAGCCTGAGCCTGAGCCTGAGCCTGAGCCTGAGCCTGAGCCTGAGCCTGAGCCTGAGCCGGTGGTCGCCTCAGATGTCGCGCCAGAACCCACACCTGCGCCTGCGCCGCTGCTGTGGCCTGCGCTGCGCCGGGTGGTGCTCGACCCCAAGCATCTGGCCATGCACCGACTCATTTCCGCCACGCGCGAGGACCCCGCGCATGTTGCCTTTGACGTGCTGCGCACCAAGCTCCTGGCGGCGCTGCGAGCGAATGGCTGGCACCGGGTGGCGATTACCTCGCCCTCTCCCGATTGCGGCAAATCCTTTGTCGCGGCCAATCTCGCGATCAGCCTGTCGCGGCAATCGAGTGTGCGCACCGTGTTGATGGACATGGACCTGCGCCGCCCCTCTTTGGCCCATACCCTGGGCCAGCCAGATCCCGGACGCATGGCCGGGTTCCTGAGCGGTGATCTTTCGCTTGAACGGTTTTTGGCCTGTCCCGAGGACAATCCGCTCCATATCGGTCAGACCCTCGCCATGGGGCTCAACGACAGGGCAGAGCCCTATGCCGCCGAAATCCTGCATGCGCCAGAGACCGGCGAGGTGTTACAGGACATGTATCGTCGGCTAGCCCCGGATGTGGTGATCTTTGACATGCCGCCCGCGCTTTATTACGACGATGTGCTGGGGTTCCGTCCGCAATTCGACGGGGTGTTGATCGTGGTGGGCGGCGGGCGCACCACCGCGCGGCATCTGCGTGACCTCAAGGCGCGGTTCGGCACGGACACGCCGCTCTTGGGCGTGGTGATGAACCGGGCCGAGGGCGAAAGCATCGCCAAATACGGCTACTGACCGGGTGAGAGGCGCCGGGGCTCCGGCTGAGGCCGTCAAGGTCTCGGTGCCGAGAGGCCGCGCGTGCCGCGACTTGGTCCGCGCGGGTGGCATCTTGCGTGGCAGTGACAGGCCGGATCCCAGCAAGTGACTCGGACGCCAGCCTGAAGCGGTTTGGTTTTTCGGCGCAATTTCGAACCGAGAAAGCCTATCCCCTTTCTCTGAAATTGCTTTAGTTGCCGCTCAGCATCCGCAGCGGCATCAGCCGCTCCTGCGCAAACCGTACTAGAATGGGAACGATGAGCAGGATCATCACCACAGTTCCGGCGATCTTGAGTGCGCGACGCCGCCGCTCGTGACGCAGGCGCACGATCGGGATGGTCACAACAGGCGTGATCTCCAGCTCTTGTTCGAGCTGCGCCGCGCTGCGGATGGCCGGGTTCATGATTTCGAGCAGAACCGCAAATCCGATCCCGGCAACAAGGCTGGCGACAGCGCCCGCAATCACCAGTTTCTTGCGACTGGCCGAGACCGGAAACTCGGGGGGGATCGCGGTTTCCAGAATCTCGAACCGTTCTTGTTGCTGGCGCGTTTCCAGCACGCTTGCCATTTCCGCCTCGACCCGGCTGGTGGTGATCGTGCTCAACTGGTCCTGCAACTGGGTCAGATTGCGGGTGAGCGCGCCCAATTCCCGCTCGACGCGGGGGGCCGCCGCCAAGGCCGCCTCATTCTCGGCGATGCGCCCGGCCACCAGCGCGCGCTGTTCCGTCAACTGACCGATCTGTCGGGCAAAGACCTCTTGGCGTTGGCGCGAGGCCTCGGTTTCCAGCGTGATGATCTGCTGATCAAGCGCAAGCAGCGTTTCATTCAAGGTGCGCAATTCCTCGCGGACCGGCGTGATGCTGGTGGGCAGGGATTCGGCATTGGCGCGTTTGAAATCGGCGATGACGCCTTCGACTTCCGCGATGCGCGCACTGACCCGCGTCTCTTCGGCACTGAAAAAATCGAAGGTTTCGCGGACCAGCGCCATCCGCCGCTCGCGGTTTTCGGCAATCACGGTCTCGACGAAATCATTGGCCACCTCGGCGGCCTTGACCGGATCGTTGAGATTCACCGTCACACTCAGACCCGAGGGGGTCGTTGCCGGACCCATGCCGGGAACACCAACGGTGATCGGTGTGATGCGAGCGGAAATCCGCAGCTGATGCACCTTTTCAGCCATTGGCATGTCGCGGGCATTGGCAAAGAGGCCGTGCCGCTCGATCACCTTGACCAGATTGTCCCGCGCCATCAATCGCTGTTCGATCAGTTGCAGCCGTTGATTGGCATCGGTGGCAATCGTTTGTCCGGCCAGATCGCTGCCGACCTGCGGCGTTTCGATCTGAATGACGGCGGTGGCCTGAAATACCTTGGGCTGATTGAGCGCCACGATGATCGACAGAATTGCGCCGACCACAGCCACCAGCACGATCAGCCAGAGCTTGCGGTGCAAGAGCCGTATCAGATCGGGAAAGGACTGGATCGCGCTCATGGCTTGCCTATCAGTGTCGTTTCAACGCTGTTGAAGGCAAAATACCGTTCGGGTTACTCGATGCTGACGGACGGCCCCGCAAGCGCGGGGTGCCATCCTGTCAGCCGAATGCCCCCAAACGGCCCTGACAGAATTAAGTCTCAACTTGGCCACAATTTAGCAATCGCGCCATAATTTCGCCACAGGTTATTTGCCGGGGTTTGGAAACAGACTGTTCAGAGGCGGGGCAGGGCGACCAATGCGGCGAGGATTCCGTTGGCTTGGACCAGATGACCGGCAAAGCGCGTTGCGGGTGAAAAGGGGGGGCAGGGGGGCTGGAGTTGGGCGATGAACCCGCCGGCCGCGTCAAAGCTGACCTCAAGATCGTGGAAGGAAAGCAGCCTGCGGCTCTGGGTGTATTGCGCCTTGTAGGTGGCTTCCTTGGCGCAAAAGAGGCGGCGTGACAGCAGGCCGCTGGGGTCTTGGGCCAGTGCGCGGCGCTCGGCCAGGGTGCAGATCGTGGCAAGGATGTCCTCGGGGAGGGGCATGGCCGGTTCGAGATCGAGGCCAAGCCCGGCCCAGTCCCGCGACCAGCCCACCAAGGCGAGACAGAGACCGGCGCCGTGGCTGATCGTGCCGGTCAGCCCCTCAGGCCATAGCGGCGCGCGGTCGGGGGTCATCGGGATGGGGGCGGGGGCGTGGCCAAGGCTGGCCAAGGCCATACGCGCCGCGCGGCGGCCCGCCGCGAATTCGCGACGCCGGGCGGGCACCGCGCGGGCCATGGCGGTGGCTTCCGCGGGCCAGAGGCCGGTCGCCTCGGCGGAAGGATCGCTTGCGGCCAGAGCCAGCTCTTCGGGCAGGAGGGCGCGCAGCGCGGCGATCAGCGCGGCGCTCACCCTTGGCGCGCCGCTCGCATGGCGCGGCGACGGGCCATCGCATCGGCCCGCGCATCGGCACGACCGGGGGTCGGGGCCGGTGTGGCGGTATTGGCGGGGGCGGGGGGCGCGTCGCCGCGCAACTCCGCCACCCGCGCCGCCAGTGTGGCCAGTTTCGGGCAGCGGAAGATATCGGTGATGCTCAGCCGGTCCACCGCCAGCGTGGTTCGGATTTCGCGGTGCGCCTGCACCGCCAAGAGGGAATGACCGCCCAGATCAAAGAAACTGTCCTGTGCGCCAATCTCGGACACGCCCAAGATCCGCGACCAGATCGCGGCGATGTCGCGCTCCAAAGTGTTGGCGGGGGTGACGGGTTTGGGGGCTGCGGCGGGGCGCGGTGCCGTGATCCGGACGTCCGGGGCAGGCAACGCCTTGCGGTCGACCTTGCGGTTGGGGGTGAGGGGGAAGTGATCCAGCACAACGAAATGCGCCGGGATCATATGCGCGGGCAGATGCGTGGTCAGATATGCGCGCGCGGCCTCGGGCGTGGTTGTGCCGCGCAGATAGGCCAAAAGGCGCATGTCGCCGGGGGTATCCTCGCGCGCCAGCACCACCGCTTGCGCCACGTCTGCGCAGCCCTCAAGCGTCGCCTCGATCTCGCCCAGCTCTATCCGGTAGCCGCGCAGTTTCACCTGCGAATCGGCGCGTCCGATGAAATCGAGCCGCCCATCGGCGCGCCAGCGGACCAGATCGCCGGTGCCGTAGATGCGCCCACCTGCCTTTGATTTTTCCGCCCGGAACGGATCAGGCCGGAACCGGTCTGCCGTCAGATCGTCGCGCCCGAGATAGCCGCGTGTGACCCCGTCGCCGCCAATCCATAACTCGCCCGCCATGCCCACGGGCACCGGCTGCATGTCGGGGTCGAGAACATATGTCTGCGTATTGGCGATGGGCGTGCCGATGCTCGACGGACCGGGGGTATCTTCGGCGGGGCCGGTGGTGGACCAGATGGTGGTTTCGGTGGGGCCATACATATTCTCGATGCGGGCGCGCGTCACCTGCCGCAACTCTTGCACCAGAGCGCCCGGCAGCGCCTCGCCACCCAGCATCAGATACCGCAGTCGCCCGAGGGCGTGGCGGGATTCGTCGTTCATGGCGATCATGCGGGCCATTGAGGGGGTGCATTGCAAATGGGTCACGCCGTGGCGCAGGATCTGCGCGGCGATGGAAAAGTCATCCTCTGGGATAGCCCCTACGCGGTTCGAGCGTTCCAGCACGCGCGCGAGCGGGCGCAGCCCGTCAAGCACCTGCCGCGCGGGAATGCCGTAGTCGATGAGGCAGGCGACCTCATCCACGCCGATGCGTTTCAGCCCCTCAACGCGGGCGACGCAATCCTCGACGGTGCCGAAAAGGCCGGAGTCCTCGAAATAGCGCTCAAAGGCGAAATCGAGGATACCGTCGAGTTCTTCTTCGCTAAGCGAGCCCAGATCCAGCTCGAACGGGTTGCTGATCCCTTTCGGGCGTTTGAAGGCCGGGAAGGCCCAGGCATATTGCTTGATGAGGCCAGCGGCGGAGCGCAGATAATCCTTCATCGGCTCGCGCGCCACGCGCCGTGCCTCTTCGCGCGTATCGGCCACGTAGGTATGCAGCATGAGCGTCACGGTAAAGCTGTCGGGATCATGCCCCGCCTCGCGTAGGGCACTGCGGTAGAGGGTGATCTTGCCTGCCACTTCGTCGATGGACTGCCCCAAGAGATGCGTCAGCACATTGGCCCCATGTGCGCCCGCCTCGCGCCATGTTTCGGGGTTGCCGGCGGTCGTGACCCAGACCGGCAGCACCTTGGACACCGGGCGCGGTTGCGTGACCACGGCATGCATCGAGCCATCTGCGCGGGGAAATTCCACCGCCTCGCCGCGCCACAGACGGCGCAGATCGCGGATTGCCTCGAACATGGCGGGCTTGTTGCGCGGCGGCGTGTTTTCCGGGCGCAGGATGAAATCGTCAGGGTGCCAGCCCGAGGCAATCGCCAGCCCCGCGCGCCCGTTGGTGAGGTTGTCGATCACCGCCCATTCCTCGGCTATCCGCGCAGGATGGTGGAGCGGGGCCACGCAACTGCCTGCGCGCACGGCGATGTTTTGCGTAACCGCCGCGACGGCGGCACCTGTCACGGACGGGTTGGGATAGGGGCCGCCAAAGGCGTGGAAATGCCGCTCGGGCGTCCAGACCGCGCAAAAGCCGTGGGTGTCGGCGAATTGCGCGCCCTCCAGCAGGGATTTGTATTTGTCGCGTCCGCTGCCATCGTCATTGCCCCAGTAATAGAGGCTGAATTGCATGCCCCGATCCGAGGTCGCAAGCTGCCCCGAGGACACCAGCGCGCGGCTTTCTTCGCCGCTGAGCACCAGCGTGTAACCGCGCGCGAGGGTGTAGAAAAGCTCGAGCACGGAAATGTCGAAATTGACGCTGGTCACGGCCAGCCAGACCGCCCCCGGCTCTGCCGGGATACGGTCATCCATCCCGGCAAAGAAATTGGCAACGTTGCGATGCGTGACCATCACCCCCTTGGGGCGGCCCGTCGAGCCGGAGGTATAGATCACATAGGCCAGATCGTCAGGGCCTGCGCCGCCATCAACCTCTGTGTCGGGGGCATCTGAGAGGCGCGGGTCGGTGTCGAGCGTGAGGGTCTGCGCGGTTGGCGGCAGGGTATGTGCTACGTCAGAGCGGGTCACGACCACGCGCGCGCCGCTGTCGGAGAGATAGAGCGCCAGACGCTCGGCGGGATAGGCCGGGTCCAACGGGACATAGGCCCCGCCCGCTTTCCAGATTGCGAGGGCGGCGGCCAGCATATCGGCAGAGCGCGGCAGGCAGAGGCCCACCAGCACGCCGGGGCCGACGCCCATCTCGCGCAGCACATGGGCGATGTGGTTGGCGCGGGCGTCAAGGGCGACATAGGTGAGGGTTTCACGCTCAAAGACCACGGCGCGGGCGTCGGGCGTGCGGGCGATCTGTGTGGCGATCAGGCGGTGCAGGGGGCGGGCGTCATAGGCGGTGTCGGTGCGGTTCCACGCCTCTGTGACCAGTCGGCGCTCGGCCTCGGGCATGGCGGCAGCCTCGCCGCGTGCCAGCGCCTCGAGCCGCCGCGCGAGAAGGTCGGCCAGAGCGGGCGAGAGCCGGGCAGCGTCATAGACGAGCGTTGGCGTATCGGCCAGGTCGAGGGTCAGCGCCGTGCCGGGGATGAGGCCGCGCCCGGCCAGACGCAGGCCGATATGCGGCGCTTGTGCGGCGTCAAGCGCCGGGTCACGGGCAAAGAGATCGAGCGCGAAGGCACCATGCGCCTCGGCCTCGGGGATGGTTTGGCGCAGGTCCGAGACCGCCACCGGCACCCAAGGGCAGACATGGCCCGGTGACGGTGCGGCCTCGACCGCCGCCCCGGCATAGGCGATATGCGTGGCCTCTGCGCCGCCCAAACGCGCGGCCCAGAGGCCAATCGCGTCGCGCGTATCGGCGGGCAGATCAAGCGGGCGGCGTTCTTCTGCGCCTGCGCCGTGGCCCAGTGGCAAGGTTATGGGCCGCATGGCGCGCAGGGCGTTGCGCCAATAGCCATCCTGCGGCGCGAGTTTTGTCAGAAGGTCGGTGACGGGATGTGAGGTCAGCACCGAGCCCACCGCGATACCGGCGAGATCGACCGCGCCACCCTCTGGCCCGGTCAGTGCGCTGAGCCGCAGCGCGCCTGCGGCGGTGGCCACGGTCAGGCGCGTTGCATCGACACTGAGGACAACGCCCGGTGCGCCGCTGTTCGGCACCACCTCGGCCCGGCCCACCAGGAACACACGGTCGCCCGCGATGATCCGCGTCCTGTTGAGCGGATTGGCATAGCCGCCGTGATCGAGCGCGCGCACCAGTCGCGCCAGAGACTCAGCGGTTTCGGTGAAATCGAGGCAGAGCCCCTCGGGGCGCTGATCGCGGGCGAAATAGCTGCGCGCGCTGAGGTCTTGGATCTGGGCCGTCACGGCCCCCTGTTCCAGCGCGGCGATCACATCGGGAAAGCTGTCGAGCGCCGCCGCGTAACATTTGGCGTTTAGGGTAAAGGCGGTTTCATCCACCGAGATGTCGACCATGCGCTGTGCGAAGATGCGCCCCTCGTCCACCCCGCCTTCGATCAGGTGCCAGGTGATGCCGTGCTGCGTCTCGCCGTTCAGAATCGCCCAGACCGGCGCGTTGAGACCGGCGTAGCGCGGCAAGGGGCCATCGTGGAAATTGACCGCGCCGCGCGTGGCGCAGGCCAGCACGGTTTGCGGCAAGAGGTCGAGATTGGCGATGGAGAGGAGCCAATCGCAATTCAGATCGCCCAAGCGCTCGGCCAGACCCGGACCGGGGGCGAGGGTGCGCAGGCCATTGGCCTCGGCCCACGCCGCCACATCGGGGTGGCGGGTGACCACCGCCGCGATGCCATGCCCGCGCGCCAGCCATGCCGCGCCACAGTGCAGGGCGAGGGATTCGTTGCCGATCAAGAGGGCCTGCATCATGGTTTGATCCTTTTTGGCCTGTTCAGCGCCGCGCCAAGATCGCCCAGCACCAGATCGCGCAGGAAATGCGGCGGGCGGCCCGCACCCTTGCGCCGGATGAAGCGCCAGAGCGTGCCCAGACCCGCGCCCAGCAGATGCGCCAGCGTGACAAGGGCGAGATAGGCGGCACCGTGGTTCTTGGTGAAATAATAGCGGCGCGAGGCGAACCAATAGGCGGGCACGCGGTCCCAGTGCTTCATCCCGGTGCTGACCGATCCGATATGCTCAATCCGGCTATTTTCGACGAAATCGGTGCGCCAGCCGGCACGCGCGGCGCGCAGGCAGAGGTCTGTTTCCTCGAAATAGAGGAAAAATTCTTCGTCAAAGCCGCCGATTTGGTCGAGCACGTCTTGGCGGATCATCAGGCTGGCCCCCGCCAGCCAATCGACCGTCTGCGAGGTCTGGGGCACGGGCAGGGGCACGGCGGCATTGCGCAGGAGGCGGCTGATCGGGCCGATCCGCGCCGCGCCCTCAAATTCACCCAAGATTGACGGAAAGCGAAAGCAGGTCACATGTGCCGCGCCGTCGGGGCCGTGGATATAGCTGCCTGCAAGCCCGGTTTGCGGGGTCGCTTCCAGATGGGAGAGCAAGGCGGCAATGGCATCCGGGGCGGGAAAGGCATCGGAATTGAGGATATAGACGTAATCGGGGCGCGTTCCGTCGCTGAGACCGGCGCGCATGCCCGCGTTATTGCCCGCGCCAAAGCCGCCGTTATGCCCCGATTGCACCACGCGCACCCGGTCCCAATCGGCAACACCGGCCTGCATCGCCTCGAACGAGCCATCGCCGGAGTCGTTGTCCACCAACACAATCTCGCCCGCGATTCCCTGCATGGCGTGGCGGGCGGCATCCGCTGCTTTGAGGCTCATGTCGGGGGTGCGCCAGTTGAGCACGATGGTGAGGACGCGGGGGCCTTCTTGGGACGCGGTCATTCTGCGGCCTCGCGACGATCGGGGATGGTTGGCATGGCTTCCGCGGCCTCGATCACCCGGCGCATGCGCGCGGCCAAGACCCGCACATTCGGCTCCAACACCATGGAATCATGCGTGCCGGGCACCTCTGTCACCTGCACCTGCGGGGCAAAACCCGCCCAGTCATTGTCGGCCAGGACATAGGCGCGCTCGCTGCTGACCCAGCGGCCATCGGAGACCTGCCATTTGCCCACCAGTGGCGGACGGAAGAGATGCAGCGCGCCTGCCCATGGGCGCAGCTGATATTTGGCGATGGCGCGGTAAAACGCGGCCTCGATGGCGCTGTCGTGGAATTGATGCGCGTCGGTCACGGCCTCGGGTTTGGGGCGGCGTTTGGTGATTTCCCAAGCGATCCGCCGCGCTGCCCACCGCAGCGGATAGAGCGGGCCACCGGCCCTGAGTTCCTGCCATTGGATCATCAGCCGGTCGCGACGCGAGAGCGGGCGGCGTTGGGGCAGCGGCGTGTCGAGCAGAACGATCAGCGCCACCTCTTCGCCTGCCGCGCGCAATTGCTGCGCCATTTCATAGGCGGTGATGCCGCCGCCCGAGAAACCACCCAAGAGATAGGGGCCGTGCGGCTGGACTTGGCGCAGTTCGGCGATCATGTCGCGCGCGGCCTCGGTCAGATCGTCATGGGGGGCAGCGCCGCCATAGAGGCCACGCGCCTGAAGCCCGTAAAAGGGCCGATCCTCGCCCAAGAGATGCGCCAGATGCCGCAGGTTCAGCACATTGCCAAACATGCCCGCGACGAGGAAGAAGGGCGTTTTCGACCCGCCTTCGCCCCGGTGCATCGGCACCAGATGGGTAAAACGGCGCTGCGGTTCTTGTGGTGCGGGGGTGTCCTGTCCCGCCTCCTGCGGCCCGATTTGCGCCTCGATCAGCGCGGCACAGGCGCGGATGGTGGGGGCCTCGAACAGGATCGAGATGGGCAGATCGACGCGGTAGGCCTTGCGGATCATGCCAAAAAGGCGGACGGCGATCAGGGAATGACCACCAAGGTCAAAGAATGAATCCTCGGCCCCGACCTGTTCCAGCCCGAGCAGGTCAGACCAGAAGCCCGCAAGACGGGTCTCAATCTCGCCCTCGGGGGCGACGAAATCGCTGTCGAGATCGGGGCGTTCAAAGCGCTGTCCGGTGCTGTCCGTGCTGTGCGCGCCCGCCTCTGCCTGCGCGATGAGCGCGGGCAGGTCGAGCGAGGAGACAAGGATTTGCGGCGCGGACTGCGCCAAGGCCCGGCGAAACGCCTCTGCCCCCTCAGTGGGGCGGATGCCCTCGCGCAGGTTGTGGCGCAGGCGCTCTTCGGCGGGGCTTGTCGGCGCGCTCTCGGTCTGGCCCTCGAACCGGACGTCACTGGCGCGCGGCGGCGTGAGGGTGAGGCCGCCCACCTGTTTGCGGATGGCGAAATCGGTGATCTCGATCAGCACCCGGCCCGCGGCATCGCAGAGCGTGATATCAAAGCGCGCGGTTTCATCGCTCGCGCGGTTTTGGGCCGCGTTGCGGATATGGGACCAGACCTCGGCCCCCAAGGGCGCGTGGACGCTGAGCGCGCCATAGGACATGGGCACCCAGAGATCGGCCCCGTCATAGCCCGCAATCAGCCCCATGGCCCAGCCGGTTGCGATATCCATCAGCGCGGGGTGCAGGAGATAACCTGCGGCGAGATCGCCTTGCGCGCTCTCGGGCAAGGTCAGATGCGCCAGACCTTCGCCCCGGCCCAACCCCATGGCACGCAGCACGCGCCAGCGCGGGCCGAAATCAAGATGCACCTCTTGCGGGGCGGCAAGGGCCGTATCGCCTGCCTCTTGCCAGTTTGGCATACGGTCACGTATGGAATCAAGATCGAGCGCCGCAGGCGGGGTGAGCGGCAAGAGGCTCAGCCTGGCCTCGGCCAGTGTGACCCAGCCCTGACGCCCGGCCTGCGCGTGATCGCCCTCGATCCGGGCGGCATAGCCTGTGTCATTGCGTGTCAGGGTGAGGCGCATGTCGCGTGTGCCGCCCTCGGGCATGTCAAAGGCGCGCAGGAACCACAGATCGCGGATTTCAAACGGGCCATCCTCGCCCTGTGCGCGCAGCGCCTCGGCCAAAAGCTCCAGATAGCCGGTGCCGGGCAAGAGCGCCTGACCGGATTTGGTGCGGTGCTGATCGAACACCCAGTGCCCGGCGTCATAGTGGGCGTGCAGCACCCGGTTGCCGAGCTCGTCGTGGCTGGCCTCATGCACCAGCGGTGCCGGGACCGGCAGGCGCGGAGCGGCGAGCGCGTCGCCGCGTTGCTGCGCCACCGCCTCGGCGGCCATGCCCACCTCGGCCCAGATGCCCCAGTTGAGGGCAATGACGCGGGTCTTGTCGCCCGCGCGGCTGCGGGCATAGGCGTTGAGATAGGCGTTGGCGGCAACGTAATCCACCTGTCCCGCCGGGGCGGTCGCTGTGGAGGAAGAGGAAAACAGCACCAGCCAGTCGAGCGTGCCATCGGAAAACACCTCGTCCAGCACCTGCGTGCCGTGGATTTTCGGGGTGAACACATCCTCGATTGTGTCGGGGTTTTTGCTGAGGAGGGGGGCGTCCTTGATCACGCCCGCCGCGTGGATCACGCCATGGAGCGTGCCAAAACGCGCCTCGATTTCGGCGCGGGCGGCTTGCATATCCTCGATATTGCTGACATCGCCCGCCACGACCATGACCTGACCGCCCAAGCCCTCCAATCGCTCGACGGCGGCGATACGCCGGGCCAGCGGATCGCCAGCACCACGGGTTGCCATGACGCGCGGCCAGTCGGCGCGGGGCGGTAGCGGGCTGCGGGCCATCAGGACGATCTTGGCGTTTGAGCGCGTGATCAGATCCTCGGCCAAGGTGAGGCCAATGCCGCCAAAGCCGCCGGTGATCAGCACGGTCTGGCCCAGCGTGATCGGGGTCTCGGCGGGCAGGAGAGGTGTGGCGCGCCAGCCTGCCTCATAGCGCCGCGTGCCACGCAACGCCGCCACATGGTTGCGCGGGGGCTGCATCAGATCCTCAATCACCTGCGTCACCAGCGCCGCATCCACGCCGCGCGGGGGCAGCGCCAGATCAAGGCTTGCCGCCGTCACCCCCGGCAATTCGCGCGGGATCACCTGGAGCGGGCCTATCAGCGTGGCCTTGGCGGGGTCGCGCAGACCCTCGTCGCGGACCTGCGCCGCATCGTTGGTGAGGGCGGTGATATGCAGGGGCGTTGAGAGCCCTTCGTCGGCCATGGCCTGCGCCAGAAAGAGCAGGCTGTAAAAACCTTGTTCCTGCACGCGGTGGAAAAAGCTCGAACCGGGGCGGTGGCGGGCGTCCCGTGTGACCAGCCAGAAATGCGCGATGCGGGTCGGCATGCGGCCCTCGGCATTGAGGGCGCGGATCAGCGCGTCATAGCCTTCGCGCCCACGTTCGGGCGAGAGGGCGAAGCGCCCCGGTGCAAGGGCTGCGAAGGCGTCGCCGGTCGTGACATACGTTACCGTATGTCGCGCCGCCGCGAGCCGCTTGCCCACTGCCGCCGCAAGCCCTGAGTCATCCTCGAAGATCAGCCATGTTTCGGGCGGGAGTGCGGCCAGATCGGCCTCGCTGGCAATCTCGACCTCGGCCAGATGCGGTCGCCAATGGGGCAGATAGCCCCAGCCCGTCAGATCGTCGCCGCGCGTGGGCCAGTCGTCTGCACGCGTGTCGCCTACCGTGCCGGGGGTGATGAAATAGGGCTTGTGCTGAAAGGCGTAAGTGGGCAGCGGCACGCGGGCGTGCCGGGCCTCGCCCCAGATTTGATCCCAGTCGATGCTGACACCTACCGCCCACATCCGCGCCAGCATCGCCATGAAATAGGCGTCGTCGGCGATGCTATCCTCGGGGTGGCGCAGGGTGCCGATGACCTGATTGGCGCTGATCGCGCCATGGGCCTGTGCGAGGGAGGCCAGCACTTTGCCCGGTCCCACCTCCAGGAACACGCGGCGCGGACCCTCGGCCAGACGGCCCAGACCATCGGCGAAATGGACGGTGTTGCGCAGATGGCCGACCCAATAGGCGGGGTCGGTCGCCTCGGCTGCCGTGAGGTAATCGCCGGTGCGGTTCGACAGGATGGGGATTTGCGGGGCGTGCAGGGGAATGGAGCGCAGGTAATCGCCAAAGCGGGTCAGGATCGGTTCCAGCATGCGGGAATGCGCGGCGATGTCGATGGGGATGCGCGCGGTCTCGACCCCCGCCTCTGCCAGACGCGCTGCCAGATCATCCAGCGCCGCCTGCGGGCCGGAGGCCACGCTGAGCCCCGGCGCGTTGACCGCCGCGATGTCGAGCGTCTCGCCAAGGTAGGGGCGCAGCGCCTCGGCCCCAAGGGGGACGCTGAGCATGCCGCCCTTGGGCACCGTGTCAAACAACTGCCCGCGCAGATGCACCAGCCCGATGCAATCCTCGAAGCTGAGCACACCGGCGAGACAGGCGGCGGTATTCTCGCCCATGGAATGCCCGATCAGGGCGGCAGGGGTCACGCCCCAGCTCTGCCAAAGCTGCGCCAGCGCGTATTCGGTGATCATGATCAGCGGCAATTGCACGGAGGGCTGTTTCAGCCGTTCCGTTGCCGCCGCCATATTGGCGGGGTCGGGCAGCCAGAGCGCGCGGATGTCGTAATCGAGTTTGGGTTGCAGCACCTCCAGCCCGCGATCCATCCATTCGGCAAAGACCGGCTCTGTCTCGTAAAGGTCGCGCGCCATGCCGGCATATTGCGCGCCGCCGCCGGGGAACATGAAGACGACGTCGGGCGCGTCGAGCGCCTCATGGGTAAAGACGCGGCGCGGATCGCCCTTTTCCAGCAGGGTTGCGGCCTCGTCGTGGGAGGAGGCCACCACCACGCGGCGGCGTTCAAAGGCGCGGCGGCCTTGCTTGAGGGTCCAGGCCACATCGGCCAGCTCCTGCTCCGGATGCGCGCGCAGATGCGCGGCCAAGCGGGCGGAAGTCTCATCAAGCGCCGCTTTGGAGCGGGCAGAGATCACCAGCGGCTGAAACGGCCAATCGCTCGCCTCTGAGGGCGCGCGCGCGGAGGGTTCCTCGAGCACGACATGCGCGTTGGTGCCACCGACGCCCAGTGAATTCACGCCCGCGCGGCGGGGATGATCGCGGCGCGGCCAAGCGGTGAGCCGGTCATTGACCGCAAAGGGGCTGCCGTCAAAGGCAATCGCGGGATTGGGCGCCTCATAGCCCAAGGAGGGCGGCATTTGCCCGTGATAAACCGCCAGCGTCGCCTTGATCAGGCTGGCCACGCCCGCCGCCGTATCAAGATGGCCGATGTTGGTTTTGACGCTGCCGATGCGGCAGAAATCGACCGCTTGGGTGGTCTCGCGAAACGCTTGAGTGAGGGCGGCAACCTCGATGGGATCGCCCAGATAGGTGCCGGTGCCGTGGCATTCCACGTAATCGACGGTCTCGGCGGAGATGCCCGCCACGGCCTGCGCCTCGGCCACTGCCGCCGCTTGACCATCGACGGATGGGGCGAGATAGCCCGCCTTGACCGCACCATCGTTATTGACCGCCGATCCCTTGATCACGCCCCAGATGTGATCGCCATCAGCCAGCGCATCCGAGAGCCGCCGCAGCACCACGACGCCCGCGCCAGACCCGAACACCGTGCCCTGCGCGCGGTGGTCAAAGGCATGGCATTCGCCGTCGGGCGACAGGATCTCGCCGTCTTTATAGAGATAGCCGCGCCCCTGCGGCAGCTCAATCGTGACGCCGCCCGCCAGCGCCATGTCACATTCGCCATTGAGCAGCGATTGCGACGCCACATGCACCGCGACAAGCGAGGTGGAACAGGCGGTTTGCAGGCCGAGCGATGGCCCCTTGAGATCGAGAAGATGGCTGAGCCGGGTGGTCAGGAAATCCTTGTCATTGCCGGTGTGGCGCAGCAGAAACATCCCCACATCGTCGACGAGGTCGCGGTTGGAGCAGAGGTTGAAGTAGAAATAGCTGCCCATGCCGCAGCCCGCGAAAACCCCGATGGAACCGGGGAAATGCTCGGGCGGATGGCCAGCATCCTCCAGCGCCTCCCACGCCACCTCCAGAAAGCGCCGGTGTTGCGGATCGAGGATCGCGGCCTCTTTGGGGCCAAAGCCAAAGAACTCGGCATCGAACATCTCGAATCCGTCAAGGGGTGCGGCAAAGGGCACGTAATCGGGGCGGCGGATCATCTGCGCGCGCTCGCCTGCGGCCAGTAACTCGGCCTCGGTCATGCGCCTTATGGCACGCTGCCCCGCGCAGAGGTTCTGCCAATACTCCGTCACGTTCCGCGCCCCCGGCAGGTGCGCGGCCATGCCGACAATGGCAATCTCTGTGCCGTCAGGCGACGGTTGGGTCATGTGATCCGCCATCAAATCCACTGCTCAAATCATACGGTGCCAAAACTCGCCCGACAATGCGACTGTTTTGCGGCATGCCCTTGGCGATAATGGTGTTTTCTCAGCTACCAGCCAGAGAGCTGCGCCAGATCAGAGAGCGCCGCAGCGTTGAGCCAGAGCGCCAGCGCCGCCAGCGCCGTCCCCAGCGCTGCCATGGCTGCGTCATGCAGCGGGTCCCAGGCCTGCATGTGTCGTGCCAGCCAGATCACCACCGGATAGGCCAGCACCATCGCCGCCCCATAGCCCAGAAGCGCCCCCATCAGCCCGCCCCATGCGAGGCCCAGCAGGAGGGCCACAATCATCGCCGCCGCCTTGGCCAGAGTCAAAAGGAAGAAGCGCCGCGAATCCCCCGCCGCGAGCGAGGCCTGATCATAGGTCATCACGATGATCTGCGGGAGTTGCATCAACGCCATCAGCACCACCACCGCGCCGGCCATAGTATAGCGGTCGTCATACATGATCCCCACCAGCCAGACGCCGAGGATGGCAAACCCGGCCGACAGCGCCATCAGCCCGCCCGTGACCGCAAAGCGCATGCGTCGCAGCTTGGCGAAATTGGCGGCGCTCTCTTGCGGGGGCAGCTCGCGGTAGATCGGGATCAGCAGCCGCCATGTCAGCATATGGCCCAAGAGCATCGGAAAGGAGGCAAGGAAGAAGCCGATATTATAGACACCAAAGACATCAAAGCTGAGGTATTTGCCCAAGATGAGCTTGTCCGCCTGATTGAAGAGAAAGCCGCAGATGGTGCTGAGGAAAATCCATTTGCCGAAATGGATGAGTTCCGAGGTCGCCAGCCGTTCCCAGCCCATCCGGTTCGATGCCCCCGGCAGAAAGAGCCAGAACAGCGCCAGCGCAACACCCGCGCTGAGCACGCCCGATATCACCAGCGCCCAGACCGACTGCCACCACCACGCCAGCGCCACCGCCGCCACGATGCCGGTGATCTGCACCGCGAATTCGATGGCCGTGACCCGGCCCCAGCGCAGATGCCGCTTGGCGGTATCAAGCGCGGTGGGGTTGAACCCGGTGATCAAGAGCGACAGCCCCGCCACCGGCAAAAGCTGCATCAAAAGGGGGTCGTCATAGAATAGCGCCACCGGCCAAGCCAGCGCGCAGGCCACCAGCCAGAGTCCCACGCCGCGCAGCGCCTGAATGGTCCAGGCGGTGTTGAGAAAGGCCGGATCATCGCCACGTTTGCTTTGCATGATTGCGGGGCTGACGCCCACGTCGGAGAATTGCATCAGGCCCTGGATGATGACCGAGACGATGGCCATCAGGCCAAAGGCCTCGGGGAAAAGCAGCCGCGCAAGGATCAGGTTCGACGCCAGCCGCAGCACCTGCGCCCCGCCGAATCCCGCGACAGTCAGCGCCGAAGACCGCAGCGCCCGCGCCAAGAGCCCCTCGCCCGAGAATATCGTCGTTAGCCGCTGCATCCGCCTCACTACTCCGTCGTTCCGGTTGCTCCGGACTTCACGATGACTCAGCGGCCTCGCGCCCAGTCGTCCCCACCCTGCCGCAACCGCACGGCAATCGCCACAGCAATATAAGCGAGAAAGCCCAGAGGCACGCGCAGGGCGGCGCGCAGCACCCATGCCGCGCCCCGAGGCCGCGCGTCGTCATTGGCCAAGAGCGCCGGGTATAGGCGCGAGATTTCCGCGACACCCGCATCCTGCCTGCGCCGCACCCGGATCAGCGCGCCAAACCCCTCGACAATCGGCCAGCTGTAGGGGGCGGGCACCGCGTGGCGTTCGCGGGGGGCAAAGTGCAGCCGGGCAAAGGTATCGTCCGAGATAATCCCCGGCCAATCGCCCCACCGCGCCCGACCCGCGCGGGTCATCGCAAAGAGGCCGCAGCCGGGCACGCCGTGGTGGAAAAAGGGCACGCGACGGTAAAACCCGGCATAAAGGCGGCTGAAGGCGTTGCGCGGTGTGGGAATCACAACCTGACCGCTGGCATAGACCGGCCCTGTGCGGTCGAGCGCCTCGGCGATCTGCCGCAGGAGCGGGGGTGAAACCAAGACATCGGCATCGAGATAGGCCAGCACCGCGCCCCGCGCCACCGCCTCGCCCGCGCTCAGCGCGCCGGGTTTGCCACCCTGCGGCATGTCGAGCACGCTAAGCGTCCAATCGCGCGCCTGCGGACGGCAGGCTTCGGCCTCGGCCACGGTGGTATCGTGACAACCATTGGCCACGACGATCACCTCTGCCCCGCCCGGCACCGGCTCCGAGGCAAAGAGCGCCTGCAGGCAGGCGTCGATCATCCCCGCCTCGTTATGGGCGGGAATGATGACGCTGAGCCGGGGTGCGGTTTTGTCCGTCAACAAAGGGTTTCCAAATCCATCGCCCGCGAGCCTGTGCTGAGCCTGCGCGGCATGCTAGAGCTTATCCGACAAACTGGCGGCAAGCGGAACCGAAAATGCCTGATCCCCTGAACCTTGGCTATCTTGTGCCCCAGTTTCCGGGCCAGACGCATATCTTCTTCTGGCGCGAGATTGCGGATCTGGAGCGCTTGGGCGCGGTGCCGCATCTCTTGAGCACGCGACCTCCGCCGCCCGGTCTTGTATCCCATGACTGGTCTGACGCGGCCATCGCGCGCACCACCTATCTCGGGCGGCCCACGCCCGGTCACGCGCTGACGGGTCTCTTGCGCGCGCCGTGGTCCGACATCTTGCGTGAACGGCAGGGCGGTGAATTCCTCAAGGATGTGCTGATCTGCCTGCCTGCGGCGCGGGCGCTCATCCAGAACTGCCGCGCGCGGGGGATTGGTCATGTGCATGCCCATTCCTGCGGGCGGGCCGCGCTGATCTGTGCCTTGGCGCGGCTGATGGGCGGGCCAAGCTATAGCCTCACGCTGCATGGCGCGCTGTCGGATTATGGTCCCGGTCAGGGGTTCAAATGGCGGCATGCCAGCTTTGCCACCATCATCACCCATAGGCTCATGGCCGAAATGCGCGATGTTCTTGGTCCCGACCTGCCCGCCGATGTGATGGTACAGCCGATGGGCGTCGATACCGAAGATTTCAAGCGTGACACGCCCTATCTCCCACCTGCACCCGGTGCGCCGCTGCGGCTCTTTTCCTGTGGGCGGTTGCACCGGGTCAAAGGGCATCAGGATTTGCTCTCGGCGCTGCGCCTGCTCTTGGATCGCGGCATCGACGTGCAGTTGGACATCGCGGGCGAGGATGACGCAGGCGGCACCGGCTATCGCGCTGAATTGCAAGCGCATCTTGAGGCGCTGGGTCTGGGCGCGCATGCCCGGCTCTTGGGGGCCATCAGCGGGGCTGAGGTGCGGCGGCATCTCTTGGCGGCGGATGTGTTCGTACTGGCCAGTTGGCATGAACCGCTGGGCGTCGCCTATATGGAGGCCATGGCCTGCGGCGTGCCCACCATCGGCACGGATGCGGGCGGGGTGCGGGAATTGATTGATCCGGGCGAAAGCGGGCTCTTGGTGTCGCCGAAATCGCCGCAGGTGCTGGCCGAGGCCATTGCCACCCTTGCCGATGATCCCGCGCTCTGCGCACGCCTCTCTGAGGCCGGGCGCGCGCGCGTGGTGCAGGATTTCCGCTCGAGCCAAGGGGCCGAGACACTGATCGCGGGCGCAAACCGGGCGATGGCTAGGGGCGGGGTGGTCTAGGGATGAGTGCCTGAAGGGGACGTTTAAATTGCCACGCGCGCGGAACAAGGCGCGGAGCGCCGCCGCGCGATCGCTGGGCCGTCCGTCGCACCGAAGGTGCGCCGCTTTATCTCGGTACGCCTTCGGCGTGACGGCCTAGCGATTTTGAGACGGACTGCATCTCTTTGAAGTCATACGGACTTTGCTTGCATTAAGCGGCAGTTGCCGCCGTTGCATCGCTAGTCCCCGGCCCAGCGACCGCGCGGCTCATCGCACGGGGCCAATGTCACCTTCAGGCCAAGGTTCCGTCTAGTGCCACCCCAGCCCGCGACCTAACCCTGTGCAATCTCCAGAAACCGCGCGATCTGATCCTCGGTGACGGACCAATCGCACACGAAACGCGCCATCAGCGGCTCATCCATCGCACCGCCGTCCAAAGGCCCCTCATAGAGCGCATAGGCCGCCCCCGCCGCCTTGAGGCGCTGATGCGTGGCGCGGGGCAGGCGGGCAAAGATCATGTTGACGTCGCGCGCAAACACCATCTCGGCCCCCGGCACCGCGCGCAATCCGGCCTCCAGCACCGCCGCGCGGTCATTGGCCTCTTGCGCCGTGCGCAGCCACAGGTCATCGCGTAAATAGCCCAGCATCTGCGCTGACAGATAGCGGTGTTTCGACACCAGATGCGCCGACCGCTTGCGCCGCAACTCAAACTCCCAGGCATTCTCGGGGTTAAAGAAAATCACCGCCTCGACCGCCAGACAGCCATTCTTGGTGCCGCCCATGCTGACCGCGTCAATGCCGGCGCGCCATGTCATTTCCGCAGGGGTGCAGCCCAGGGCCGCCACCGCATTGGCAAAGCGCGCGCCGTCCATGTAGCAGGGCAGCCCGTGATCGCGCGCCACTTGGGTCAGGGCCGCAATCTCGGCGCAGGTGTAAATCCGCCCGCGTTCCGTCGCTTGCGTCAGGGCGAGCGGCCCATGCTGCGGATTGTGCACATCTCCTGCGGGCCAGACCGCAATCGCGCGCGCCAGATCCTCGGGCGTCATCTTGTCCGCCGCACCCACAAGGCTCAGCTTGGCGCCGCCGGTGAAAAACTCGGGCGCGTTGCATTCGTCGGTGTGGATATGCGCAAGCGGCGTGCAGAACACCGTCTGCCACGGCTCCGAGAGGGTGGCCAGCGCCAGCGCATTGGCCGCCGTGCCGGTCGCTACCAGATAGACACTGGCCTGCGGTGCCTCAAAAAGCGCGCGCAGACGGTCGCGCACCTCATCCATCTGCGCCTCTGTGCCATAAGAGGGCGCATGACCCCGATTGGTCTCGGCCATCGCTTGCATGACGGCGGGCAGGGCCGGGCCGGAATTGTCAGAGGCGAACTGCATCAGAGCGGCTCCTCGATGATGTGATCTTCCCAATCGTCCTCGGGCACCTCGAATTCCGGCAGGGTCCGGTGCCGCATCGACACGCCTGCGTCATGCACGCTGGCTGGATCGCCGGAAATCAACGGATGCCAGGGATAGAGCGGCTTGCCGAGATGCAAGAGCTTGTAGGCGCAGGTTTCCGGCAACCAATAGGCATGGCTCTCGATCGTATGCGGCTTGAGCGTGATGCATTCGGGCACAAACTGATGCCGGATCGGGTATTGCGCACAGAGGCAGGTGGTATCGTCAAACAGGCGACAGGCGACGCGGGTAAAGGCCACCTCGCCGGTTTCCTCATCCTCCAGCTTGTTCATGCAGCATTTGCCGCAGCCATCGCAGAGCGCTTCCCATTCGGCGCGCGTCATGCGGTCAAGGCGCGTGGTTTCCCAATAACGCGGGCGTAATCCGCTGCGGTTGATGGCATCGCTCATAGCGCGGCCAGAATGTCGCGGGCGCGCAGGCAATCGGCATCCATCTGCGCGATAAATGCCTCCAGACTGTCGAATGTCGCCTCGGGGCGCAGGTATTCTATCAGCCCGACCGACAGGTTTGCGCCATAGAGATCGCCGGTAAAGTCAAAGATGAAGGTTTCGATATTGGCCTCTTCGCCCTGAAACATCGGCCGCACGCCAAGCGACGCCGCCCCATGATATTGCCCCTTATGTGGCCCATCCAGAACATCGACCAGCACGGCATAAATGCCGAACTTGGGCGGATGCAGCCCCTTGATCGACATATTGGCGGTCGGATAGCCCAGCGTGCGGCCCCGCTGCTCGCCGCCAATCACCGGCCCGTCGATCCGGTGCCAATGGCCCAGCATGGCGGCAGCGGCGCGCGGCGCGCCCTCGCTCAGCGCGGCACGGATCGCCGTTGACGACACCTGCCCGCTCTCGCCCTCGAGGAGCGTGGCGATGGTCACGTCAAACCCCATTTCGTCGCCGAACTCTTGCAGCATCGTGGCATTGCCCGCCCGTCCCTTGCCAAAACAGAAATCCGCGCCCACCACCACATGACGCAGGCCCAGACCGTCGCGGATCACAGTCTCCGCAAAGGCGCGCGGGCTGAGCGCCGCCAGACCCGCGTTGAAATTGATTTCATAAAGCCGCTCAACGCCCAACTTTTCCAGCCGATGCGCCCGCGCCTCGCGGCCCATCAGGCGAAAGGGCGGTGCGTCGGGGGCGAAATACTCGCGCGGATGCGGCTCAAAGGTCAGGATGCCCAAGGGCGCGCCAATGCGCTCCCCCGCCGCGCGCGCCAACTCAATCACCGAACGGTGGCCGATATGCACGCCATCGAAATTGCCGATGGCGGCGCTGGCGCCCCGGTCGGCATCGGTGACATAGGTGTAATCGCGGATGATACGCATGGGCAGAGGGGTAGCGCCGCAACGCCGCCGGTGCAAGAGCGATCAGGCGCTGCGCGGGCGGCGTAAGGCTGTGACGAGATAGACCAGCAAGAGGCCAAGCGCGCTGCCCATCAGAAAGAGCGCCAACGCCGCGCCAATAGGTGGCAGCGGCATCAGCGCCGCCAGCGGCCCCGGCAAATCCCCTGTCACCAGAACCCAGCCCATCGTCGCCCCGAACCAGCCCAGCACCATCGCGAGCCCGGCACCAAACACGCCCTGCAGCCCCGCGCGTCTGCGCCACAAGCCCCGTCTGAGCGCCGTCACAGGCCGCCTGAGATCATGCCCGATGGCCAAGAGCGCCGGCACCACCAAAAGCACCAGCACCATCCCGAACCCAAGACCGTAAACCAGCGTGATCACCGTCGGCTTGAGAAATTGCGCCTGAGTCGAGCGTTCAAAGAGCAGTGGCGCCAGCCCCAGAACCGTCGTCAGCGTGGTCAGAATCACAGCGCGCAGCCGGTCGGCGGTGCCTTCGATGATGGCCGGGATCAACCCGCGCGATTCCGCATGTTCGTCAACCGACGTGACCAGCACGATGGAATCGTTGATGATGATGCCGGTCATGCCCAGCAATCCCACCACCGTGAACATCGACAGCGGCACATCCCATTGCGCATGACCCCAGATCGTGCCCACCAGACCAAAGGGGATAATTGCCATCACCACCATCGGCCTGGTCCAACTCGCAAAGACCAGCGACAGCACCAGATAAATCCCCAAGAGCGTCGCAATCAGGCCAAGACGCGCGTCGGCCATAAAGTCATCTTCTTGTTCGCTGAGGCCCGCGAGGCGGTATTCCACCTGATAGCGCGCGGCGACATCGGGCAGGATCTCGGTTTCCAGCGCCTGCACGATTTCGGCGGCGCGGGCCGGATCATCCTCGGAAATATCACCCGTCACCGTCACCAGCCGCAGCCCGTTCTCTCGCCGGACCGAGGCAAAGCCGGTGCGTGTCTCGACGCTGACCACATCAGCCAGCGGCACATATTGCCCGGTTGGCGTGCGCAACTGCATGCGTTCGAGAAAATCGGCGGCCAGTTCATCCTCGGGAAGTTCCACCCGCACCTCGGCAGAGCGGGGGCCGTCGGGATAGGTCGCGGCCTCGATGCCGTTCACCCGGTTGCGCAGGGTCTGGCCAAGATCGTCGATGCTAAAGCCAAGGGCCGCCCCCTGCGGGGTAAGGTCCAGGATCATCTCGGCCTTGTCATAGGCGAGAGAGTCCTCGAGCGCCGACACTTCGGGATAGCGCCCGAGTGCTGTTTTCAGCGCCTCAGCGGCGGACTTGAGTTGATCCGCCTCCGCGCCGTAGAGTTGAATGTCGAGCGCATCACCACCCGGCCCCGCCCGCGATCCGCGAAAGCTCAGCGTCTCGGTCAGCGGATGCTGCTCCACCCGCTCTTGCAGAGCGGCGACAAAGGCGAAACTGGAATAGGGCCGCAGATCGGCGTCGATCAGTTCAATGGAAATCCCGCCCAAGAGATCGGCCTCGCGGGTGTCCGACCCCGACAGGCCACGCCCCGCAGCGCCCCCCAATTGCGCCACCACATAGGCCAGCGGGTTTGCCCCATGCTCGGCCTCGTAGTCCGCGCCAAGGTCTTCGGCCGCGCGCTGCAAGGCGCGCATTTGCGCCAGCGTATCGTCGCGCGAGGCCCCGGGCAGCATGGCGAAGTTGCCCGTCACGCTGCCCTGTTCCGGCGCGTTGAAAAACCGCCATGTCACATCGCCGCGCATAAAACTCGCGACCTGCGTGGCCAAGAGCAGCACCGCCGCCGCCAGCACGACATAGCGCGCTCGGATCACCAGCCCGATCAGCGGGCGAAAGGCCCGGTCGCGAAACACGCCAAAGCCCCGGTTCACCACCCGGCTCGGGATGTCATACCAATGGACCTTGGCCGAATGCGCCAAGGCATGCGCCATATGATTGGGCAGGATCAGGAAACACTCGATCAGGCTTGCGGCCAGAACCGCGATCACCGTGAAGGGAATGTCATAGATCAGATCGCCAAACCGCCCGCCGATCACCACCAGCCCGAAAAATGCAATCAGCGTGGTTAGCGTGGCAGCAAAAACCGGCAGCGCCATGCGTCCGGCGGCGCGCTCTGCCGCGACCATTGGCGGCTCGCCCAGCTTGCGGTGCCGCGCATCAGCATGTTCGCCCACCACGATGGCGTCATCCACCACGATCCCCAGCGTAATGATCAACGCGAACAGCGAAATCATGTTGAGCGTGAGGCCGGCCGCATACATCAGCGCCAGCGCAGCCAGCATCGCGACCGGAATCCCCGCCGCCACCCAGAATGCCGTGCGCGCGTTCAGAAATAGAAAGAGCAGCCCCACCACCAGCGCCAGACCCGTCAGCGCATTGTCCAAGAGCATCTTGATCCGGCCCGAAATCGCCTCGGCGCGGGTGCGGATGAGGTCAATGCTCACCCCCTCGGGCAGGGTTTCGGCCATGCGGTCGGCCACCGCCTGCACCTTGGCCTGAATATCAAGCGCATCCCCCCGCGCCGAGCGGTCCACGCGGACGTTCATGGCCGGGGCATCGCCGACGTAATAGGCCAGCGCCCGCGTCGCCCCTTGGACCCGCACCCGCGCCACCTCACCCACCGTCAGCGCGCTGCCATCGGGGGCAATCCGCAGGGTAATGCCAGCAATGTCGCGCGCGCTGCGCTTGTCAGAGCCGGTGCGCAGCCGGGCATTCGCCCCGGTCATGTTCCCGGCCGGATCGGCGGTGATCTCGGCGGCAATGGCGGCGGCGATCTCTGCCATGGTGATGTCATTGGCAATGAGCGCCGGACCCGGCACCTCGATCACCGTTTCGGGGGCTGCCACACCCTCGATCGTGGTGCGCGTGACCCCCGCATCAAAGAGCCTTGTCACCAACTCATCCGCCAGCCGCGCCAGTTGCTCGGTGCCCACGGGGCCGGTGATCACCACATCCGTCACCTGATCGCGCCAGGCACCGCGCCGCACGACGGGTTCATCGGCCTCGTCGGGCAGGGTGGTGATGATATCGAGCGCCGCCTGCACCTCGTCGGCGGCGCGGCCCATATCCCAGCCCGGCTCGAATTCGAGTGTCACCAGCGCGCTGTTCTCACGGCTGAGCGAGGTTGCGGCCTCCACCCCCTCCACCGCCAATAGGGCCGGTTCCAGCACCTGCACAATGGCCCCGTCCACATCCTCGGCGCTCGCACCGTCCCAGGCCACTGACACGCTCACATTGTCGATCACCACATCGGGAAAGAACTGCGCCCGCATACGCGGCAAGGCCATCAGACCCAAGGCGATCATCAGCACCAAGAGCAGGTTGGCCGCCGTGCGGTGCCGCGTGAACCATGAGATCAGGCCCGGCATGCTACTCAGCCTCCGATCCGGCGTTCCAGCCGTTCCACCGTGCTCAGCGAGACCTCGGGCTGCTCCAACTGCGCCAGCAACCGGCGCTTGGCCTCGTCCGGCATATCGGTGCTCGCCTCGACATAGGCCATGAGGCGCGCGCGCCGATCCGGGGTGAGCGTCACGGTGTCGGCCTCTGGCACGGCCTCGGCGCTCTCCAGTTTGCGCACCTTGATGCCCGCGCCCAGAACCGGCGTGCGTTCGGCGACCACATCGCGCCCCGCCACCCCTGCGCCGCGCACCAGAATATCATTGCCTTGCCGCCGCAAGAGCGAAACCTCGATCGCTTCCAGCCGCTCGTCCGCGCCAATCACCAGCACCCGGCCATCCGGCCCCAGCGCCGTGGCAGGCAGGCGAATAGCGGCGGCAAGGGGCGGCTCTTCGACGGTCACAGTCACGAAATCGCCGGGCTTCATCGCGGGGGCAGTGTCCAGCGTGGCAAAGACCAATCGCCCGCTTTCACCTTCGGCCAAAGTCGCGGATTGCCGCGTGATCCGCCCCACAGCGCTCAGGTCCAGCCCGCCGGTATCAAGCGCCACCCTGACCGGTGCGTCGATCAACCCGCCGCCCGCATCCAAGAGCCGCGCATATTGCACGGTGGAAACCCGAAACGCCACTTCCAGTGCTGCCCCATCCACCAGTTGCGCCAGTTGTTCATTGGCCGCCACCAGACGGCCTTCAACCACGCTCACCTCGCTCAGCGTGCCGGTGAATCCTGCGGTGATGCGCGTTTCAGCCAGCCGCCGCTCGGCCTCGGACAGCGCCAGGTCGGCGCGGGCGGTGGCGGTGGCGGCCTGATCAATGCGCGCCTCCGCGAGCGCCAGCGCCTGACGGCTGGCCAGCACCGTCTGCCGCGCCTGCACCACGTTGAACTCGGCGCTCTCCACAGCCGTGAGCGTGCCCACGCCCCGCGCCTCCAGATCACGCTGCCGCGCCAAGGCGCGGTCCTGAATCTCGGCCTGCTCGCGCCGTGCGGCCAATTCATCGCGCGCCAGATCCAGCGCCCGCGCCGCCTCGCGCGCCTCGGCGCGGGTATCCATCAGGTCGGTGCGTGCGCGGTCCAATGCGCTCTGGGCATCGGCGGGGTCGATCCGCGCCAGAAACTGTCCGGCGCGCACAATGCCGCCTTCAATGAACTCAGGCGCCAACTCGGTGATCACCCCGGTCGCCTGCGCGCGGATTTCCAGCGTGCGACGGCTCTCGATCTGGCCAAAGGCGGTCAGGGTGGGGGTAATCTCGGTCTCAACGGCGCGCACCGTCCGCACGGCAAAGGCGCGTTCCTTGCGCTCGGGCACACGGACTTCGCGTGCCATGCGCTCTTGCACCGCACTGACCACGGTCTGCCCGGCATAGGCCAAAAGCCCCAAGGTCAATGAGACCAGAAAGAGCCCGATCAGACCCTGACGCAGAAACCGCATGGTGCGCAACCTCTTGGGTCGGTCCGGTTGGCCGACTGACCCCTTGTAATGTAACCCCGGCGGGCCGAATGCCAAGCCGGATACGAGGGTCCAACGCCGCCGCGCGTCACTTCCGGCGCTTATGCTCGTCAAGCCGCGGCATGATTTCCACAAAATTGCAGGGTCGGTGCCGATAATCGAGCTGATATTTCAGGATCTCGTCCCAGGCATCCTTGCAGGCCCCCGGACTGCCGGGCAGCGCAAAGAGATAGGTGCCCCCCGCGACGCCACCCGTGGCGCGGCTCTGCACCGCCGAGGTGCCGATCTTCTGCATCGACACGATGGTAAAGACCGTGCCAAAGGCATCAATCTCTTTCTCATAGACATCGCGATGTGCCTCAACCGTCACATCACGCCCCGTCAGGCCGGTGCCGCCCGTCGAAATCACCACATCCACCTCTGGATTGGCGATCCATTCGCGCAATTGCTCGGCCACCTGATCCCGCTCGTCGCGCACGATCATGCGATCCGCCAGAATATGCCCCGCGTCCTCGATCCGCGCGACCAGCGTATCGCCCGAGCGGTCATCCGACATGTCGCGGCTGTCGGAGACGGTCAGCACCGCAATCCGCACCGGGATGAACTCCTTGGTCTCGTCGATACGCGACATGGGGTCAGCTCCTTTGCATGAGGGCGAGGCGGGCCGCCAGCGCGGCAAAGATCGTGGCCGAGGCAATACCCAAGCCGCGCGCGAAACGCGGCGAGGTCGTCAGACGGCGGCCCAGCCCCCCGGCAAAAACCCCGACCGCGCCGTTGATGACAAACCCGCCGACCGCCAGCACGAGCCCAAAGATCAGGAACTGCGGCAGGATGGCGCGCCCCGGATCAATGAATTGCGGCACAAAGGCCAGCACAAAGAGAATGACCTTGGGATTGAGCAGGTTGACCATCATCCCCTCCCGAAAGGCACGCGCCACACCCAGCACCGGCGCATCGGGGCGCATTGGGCCCATCCGCAGCGCCCCCCAAGCCAGCCACAAGAGATAGCCAACCCCCAGCCAGCGGATCACGTCCAGAACCACCGGCTGCGCGGCGATGGCCGCCGCCAGCCCCAATCCCGCCAGCGTCACATGTACCATGCCTCCCGCCGAAATCCCGGCACTCGCCGCCAGCGCCGGGCGCGGCCCCGCCCGCAGGCCCAGACCAAGGCAGAACATCATATCCGCACCGGGCGTAAGATTGAGCGCCAGACCAGCGGGAACAAAAGCCAAGAGCATCAACGGATCAACGATCATTTTGTCGCCTCGCGCAGCCGCGCCTTGAGCGCCAGCAGATCGGCCCATGCCTCGCGCTTGGCCGCAGGCGTGCGCAAGAGATAGGCCGGATGAAACATTGGCAGCGCGGGCTTGCCATAGGCCTCGGCCCATGTGCCGCGCAGCCGGGTGATACCGCGTTTGCCGAGACCTGCATCACAGCTGATATTGCCCATCAGCACAATGAGATCCGGCGCGATCAGATCCACATGCCGGGCCACGAAGGGGCGCATCATGGCGATTTCCTCGGTGCTTGGGTCGCGGTTTTGCGGCGGGCGCCACGGCAGGACATTGGTGATATAGACCGCCTCTTGCGGCGCGTCGGCCCCGCGCGACAGGCCGATGGCCGCCAGCATCCGGTCCAGAAGCTGCCCGGCACGACCCACAAAGGGCAAGCCTTGCAGATCCTCGTCCCGCCCCGGTGCCTCGCCGATGATCATCACCCGCGCGGCCGGGTTGCCATCACAGAACACCAGATTGCGTGCGCCACGCTTGAGGTCGCAATGCGGATAGGCCCCTAGCGCCGCACGCAGCGCGTCGCGGTCCTGGGCTGCCGTGGCAGAGGCGCGCGCCACAGCCACCGGATCGCTGCTCTCGGGGGCCACCGGGGCGGCGGGCCGCCCCTCAGCCTTGGGCGCGGCGGCGGGCTTGGCGGATTTGTCCGGCAAATCATAGCGATTGATCGGCGCATCACAGATCGCCTCGGTCGCGCCAAGCTCGATCTGCCAGACCAAGCTGGCCAGCGCATCATGGGGGCGGAGCGTTGATTCCATGCGCGTGACGCTACCCCGTGGCGCGCCCCGGTGAAAGAGCCATGATGGCGCGCCTGTGATGCGGCGCGGATTTGAGTATTTGCAGAACGATGAACACCAAGCGCCCAGGCGCAAACCCCGCCTTGCCCTGCGGCACCAGCGGACTTACAAAGCGGGATGAACCGGCTCGGAGGGCGGCATGACATTTCCACACGCGCATCTCTTGGGGATCGAGCCGCTGTCCCCGGCGGATATCACCGCGATTCTCGATCTGGCCGAGGATTACGTGACCCTCAACCGCAGCGCCACGAAACATGGCGATGTGCTGGCAGGGCTCACACAGATCAACATGTTCTTCGAGAATTCCACCCGCACGCAGGCCAGTTTCGAGCTGGCAGGCAAGCGTCTGGGCGCGGATGTGATGAATATGGCAATGCAGGCCTCGAGCCTCAAAAAGGGCGAAACCCTGATTGATACCGCGCTCACGCTCAACGCCATGCACCCTGACCTGCTGGTGGTGCGGCATCCCCACTCCGGCGCGGTGGACCTCTTGGCGCAAAAGGTGCGCTGTGCGGTGCTCAATGCGGGCGACGGGCGGCACGAACATCCCACCCAGGCACTCTTGGATGCGCTGACCATCCGCCGCGCCAAGGGGCGGCTGCACCGGCTGACCGTGGCCATCTGTGGCGACATCGCCCATAGCCGCGTGGCGCGCTCGAATATCCTGCTCTTGGGCCGGATGGAGAACCGCATACGCCTGATCGGCCCGCCCACGCTCATGCCCACAGGCATCGACGCCTTTGGCGTCGAGGTCTATGATGACATGCGCCGCGGGCTGGAGGGCGCGGATGTCGTGATGATGCTAAGGCTGCAAAAGGAACGCATGGACGGCGGGTTCATCCCGTCGGAGCGCGAATATTACCACCGCTACGGGCTTGATGCTGAAAAGCTGGCCCATGCCAAGCCCGATGCCATCGTCATGCATCCCGGCCCGATGAATCGCGGCGTCGAGATCGACGGTGAGATTGCCGATGACATCAACCGCTCGGTCATTCAGGATCAGGTCGAGATGGGCGTCGCGGTGCGCATGGCGGCAATGGACCTGCTCGCGCGCAATCTGCGCGCACGTCGGGCGGCGGCGGCATGAGCACGCGGCTGCATATCCCGGCGGGAGAGGCCCATGTGGTGCGCGTCTTTGCTGTGGACGAGGACCACGCCAAACCCCATGCCGATGAGGCCATTCTCCAAGCTCTGGGCGCGGGAGAGTTGAAAACCTCGGAAATCGAACTCTTCGATCTTGAGGATTTGCAGAGCATGACTCTGTCGGACTATCTGGCCGAGGGGCATGGCATCGCCGCAGGCGACCTTGGCCCGATGCGCGGACAGTTGAACGGACTGAAAGGCCGCGTTCTGATCCTGCCGTCCCGCGCCTTTGAAGGCCGCGCCCTCGAAATGCGCCCACGTGCGCCGCTGCGCCTGATTGGCCGGTTTTCCGAGGATACGGCCCCCCCCGCGCGCTTTGCCCCGCTGCCCAGCGGCGGTGCCGAGGGTGTGGTCAGCGCCCGCGCCAATGCCCGTCCGCGCGGCGCAGGGCGTCTTCGGCTGATGGCCTTTGCGGCGCTGGCCCTCTTGGCCATCGGGGCGGCGGTGGCCATCGGTCTGGCGGTCAAGCTGTGATCGGCGATCTCATCCAGTCCATGACACCCACAACACCGCTCGATCTTGGCGAACGCGTGATGCATAGCTTTCACCCCGACCGCAGCGCCTATTGGCGCGATCACGCCTGGCTTGCCGCCGGGGCGATGGCGCTTGGCATGGGCATCCTCTGGGCGATCGGCAATCCGCATGCCTGGACCGGGGCGGTGGGCGGCCTTGCGGCGATTGCCGTGCGGGGGTTTTATGTGGCCTCGGACGAGTTGAAGGCGCGCTGGGACTTGACTGACCGGCGCCTGCTCGGCCCGCAAACCCGCGCGGTGCGTCTTGCAGAGATCAAAACGGTGCGCGGGCTTGGCAGTGCTGTGCAGGTGATCACCGCCGCAGGCGACAAGCACCTGATCAAATATCAGGCCGACCGCGCAGGCACCGAGGCGCGGATACGCGCCGCCGCAGGAGTGTAAGAGGGCAGGATGCAGGAACCCAAAGACCCACGCATGTCCGGCAAAGTCGCGATGGCAGCACTGCTGGTGATCGCGGCGCTGACGGTGGTGATGGTCTGGGTGGCGGGATGAACAGTGCCAAAGCCGAAAGAAAGTAACAGTATGACCCAAACCCTTTTCACCAATGCCCGCCTGATTGACCCCGAGGCGGGGACGGATGCCCTCGGCTGGCTCCTGATCGACAAGGGCGTGATCGCCGCGCGCGGCACGGATGCCGCACCGCAGGCCGAGACCGTGATCGACTGCGGCGGCCATTGCCTTGCCCCCGGTATCGTCGATATCGGCGTCAAGGTTTGCGAGCCGGGCGAGCGGCACAAGGAAAGCTATCGCTCTGCGGGCCTCGCGGCGGCGGCGGGCGGGGTCACCACCATGGTCACACGCCCCGATACATCGCCCGCCATCGACAGCCCCGAGGTGCTGGAATTCGTCGCCCGCCGCGCCAATGAGGCGGCGCCGGTCAATGTGCTGGTGATGGCGGCCCTGACCAAGGGGCGGCAGGGCCGCGAGATGACCGAAATCGGCTTTCTCATGGATGCGGGGGCGGTGGCCTTTACCGATTGCGACCATGTGGTGACTGACACCAAGGTGCTGAGCCGCGCGCTGACCTATGCGCGCTCGCTTGGCGCGCTGGTGATTGGCCATCCCCAAGACCCCGGCCTGAGCGCCGGGGCGGCGGCAACCTCTGGCAAGTTCGCCTCGCTCCGGGGGCTACCCGCCGTGTCGCCCATGGCCGAGCGGATGGGGCTCGACCGTGACATAGCGCTTCTGGAAATGACCGGCGCGCGCTATCACGCCGATCAGATCACCACCGCCCGCGCGCTGCCCGCGCTGGCGCGGGCCAAGAAGAACGGGCTTGATATCACGGCGGGCACGTCGATCCATCACCTGACGCTCAATGAGCTGGATGTCTCGGACTACCGCACCTTCTTCAAGGTCAAGCCGCCGCTCAGATCCGAGGATGACCGTCAGGCCGTGATCGAAGCGCTGCGCGAGGGGCTGATCGACATCATCAGTTCGATGCACACGCCGCAGGATGAGGAATCCAAACGCCTGCCGTTTGAAGAGGCGGCAAGCGGGGCGGTAGCGCTCGAGACGCTGTTGCCCGTCGCGCTGCGGCTCTATCACGCCGAGGCGCTTGATCTGCCGACGCTGTTCCGGGCGATGTCGCTCAACCCTGCCAAACGGCTGGGATTGGCCTCGGGGCGGTTGGCCGTTGGCGCGCCTGCCGATCTGGTGCTGTTTGATCCGATGAAGCCCTTTGTGCTGGACCGCTTCGCGCTGAACTCAAAATCCAAGAACACCCCCTTTGACGGCGCACGCCTACAAGGTAAGGTCTGCGCGACCTATGTCGCAGGCACCCGCGTATTTGAGGCCGACACATGCCCCTGATCGAGACCACCACAACCCTGCTCCTGCTCTGGGCCGTGATCGGCTATCTTCTGGGCTCCATCCCCTTTGGCATGGTGCTGGCGCGGGTCATGGGCCTTGGCAACCTGCGCGAGATCGGATCGGGCAATATCGGGGCCACCAATGTGCTGCGCACCGGCAACAAGACGGCGGCGGCACTGACGCTTTTGCTCGATGGCGGCAAGGGGGCGGTGGCTGTTCTCTTGGCGCGGGCCATGGCCGGCGAGGACGCAGCACAGCTGGCGGCATTGGCGTCATTCGTGGGGCATTGCTACCCGGTCTGGCTTGGCTTTCGCGGTGGCAAGGGGGTGGCAACCTTTCTTGGCATCCTTCTGGCGCTGGCGTGGCCGGTGGGGCTGGCAAGCTGTGCCATATGGCTGGTAACGGCGCTGGTCACGCGGGTGTCATCCAAGGCCGCGATCATGGCGGCGGCGCTCTCGACCGGCTGGATGGTGGTGCTGGGCTATAGCGCGGGAATGATGCTGGCCTTCGTGCTGTCGTTGCTGATCTTTTGGCGGCACCGCAGCAATATCGCCCGGATCAAGGCGGGGACAGAGCCGAGGATTGGGCAAAAGGAGTAGGGGGGCGTAAATTTAGCCCCGCGCGGAATCAAGGCGCGGAACGCGCCGCCGCGCGATCGCTGGGCCGTCCCGCGGCCTAGCGATTTGGACAAGTCGCGCAACATTTAGAGGTTATGCGGGCTTTGCTGGGATAAAGTGCCAGTTGCCGCCGTAGCTTCGCTAGTCCCCGGCCCAGCGACCGCACGGCTTGCCTCATGTGGCAACCAACAGCCCCTATCTTTTACCCCTCGTGAACGATCTTGATATGCCGCGCGCCCCGCGCCTCGGCCAAGGCCATCTGCTTTTGCCGCTCGCGAAACCGGGCCTTGTCCTCTGCGCTCGTCTCGTCCACGCACTGATGACAGGCGACGCCCTCTTCATACTCGGGCCGCCCCATATCGCCGGGCAGGATCGGGCGGCGGCAGGCATGACATAACCGATGCGGCCCCTGTTTGAGCCCATGGCCGACCGACACCCGAGCATCAAAGACAAAGCATTCGCCCTGCCATGTGCTCTGATCCGCAGGCACCTCTTCGAGATATTTCAGAATACCACCCTTGAGGTGATAGACCTCCTCAACCCCTTGCCCCAACAGGTAGTTGGTGGATTTCTCACAGCGAATGCCCCCGGTGCAGAACATCGCAATCCGCTTGTTGTGAAAGCGATGCTTGTTTTCCTTCCACCACGCCGGGAAATCGCGGAATGTCGCAGTCTGCGGATCGACAGCGCCTTCAAAGGTGCCAATCGCTACCTCGTAATCATTGCGCGTGTCGATCACCGCCACATCGGGGCTGCGGATCAGGTCATTCCACGCGGCAGGCTCAACATAATGCCCGACCCGCGCACGCGGATCGACATCGGGCTGCCCCATGGTGACGATCTCTTTCTTGAGCCGCACCTTCATTCGGCGAAACGGTTGCGCGGCGCTTTCGCTCTCTTTCCACTCCAGACCGTCACAGCCGGGCAGGGCGCGGATATGCGCCAAAACGGCGGCAATCCCCGCCGCAGGCCCGGCAATCGTGCCATTGATCCCCTCGCGCGCCAGCAAGAGCGATCCGCTGATCTTTTCGGCGTCACACAGGGCTTGTAGCGGCCCCTGCACGGCGGCGGGGTCGTCGAACCGGGTGAAATGATAAAGCGCTGCAATCTTGTACATGGCGCGCGGCTTACGCCCCCTCGCGCCCCCTCGCAAGAGGACAATCCGCCGCCATTGACGCGAGGGCCCGCCCTGCCTACCCCTATAGGGCAAAGGAGACTTGCCATGACATCCGCGCTACTCGTGATCGACCTGCAAAATGACTTTTGCCCCGGTGGGGCGCTCGCCGTACCCGACGGCGATCAGATCGTGTCGGGCATCAACGCCTTGATGGAGACGTTTGGCGCGGTGATCCTGACGCAGGACTGGCATCCCTCTGGCCATTCCTCCTTTGCGTCGTCACATCCCGGTAAATCCCCCTATGAGGTGATCCAGATGCCCTATGGCCCCCAAGTGCTCTGGCCCGATCACTGCGTTCAGGGCAGCGAGGGGGCGGCCTTTCACGCGGGGCTGAACACAACGCGCGCGGACCTCATCCTTCGTAAAGGCTACAACCCCGCCATCGACAGCTATTCGGCGTTTTTCGAGAATGACCAAACGACCCCCACCGGGCTGCATGGCTATCTGCAAACGCGCGGCATCACGGACCTCACCATGGTGGGCCTCGCCACTGACTTCTGTGTCAACTACTCGGCCCTTGATGCCACCCGTCTGGGCTACCGCGTCACCGTCCGGCGCGATCTGGCGCGGGGGATCGACCTTGGCGGATCACTGGCGGCGGCAGAGGCGGCGATGGCGGCGGCGGGTGTCACCCTTCAATGAAGGGCGCGTGCAAAATGCGTACCGAATCCGAGTACAAAGTGTCTCGCATGTACACAAAGCCATGACGGATCTACCCTCGGAAATCCGCGCCTGCCGTCTGTGTGCCGACCGCTTCGCCGCCAGCGAGACGGCGCATTCCCCCCGCCCGGTGGTCTGGTTTCACCCCTCGGCGCGTCTCTTGATTGCCGGGCAGGCACCGGGACTGCGGGTGCATCAGTCGGGCAAGCCATTTGATGATCCCTCCGGCGATCGTTTGCGCAATTGGCTGGGGCTAAGCCCTTGTGAATTCTACGATAAATCCCGTGTTGCAATTGTGCCGATGGCCTTTTGCTTTCCCGGCTACGATGCCAAGGGATCGGACCTGCCACCGCCGCGTATCTGTGGCAAAACATGGCACGCTCGTGTGATGCAAGCCCTTGATAATGTGAAATTAACCGTGCTCGTGGGTGGCTATGCCCACAAATATCACCTCGGCGTCAAAACCGGCGTGACCCAGACCGTGGAGGCATGGCGCGACCATGCCCCACGCATTTTCACCTTGCCGCATCCCTCGTGGCGCAATACCGCTTGGCTCAGAAAACACCCGTGGTTCGAGGCCGAGGTTCTGCCGGAATTACGCGCACAAATTCAAAGGGTTATCCATGACTGACCTGACCCCGCTCGACGCTGCGCACGCTGCGATGGAGAGCACAGCCGACGAGGCCACAGCCCGCCTGCGGTTTTACGAGACCTTGGCGGCAAGCGAGCTATACCTCTTGCTGAAATCTGAGGCAGAGAGTGATCAGCTTGACCCGGAAGTGTTTGATTTATCTGATCATTCCTTTGTCCTCGTGTTCGACCGAGAGGACCGCTTGGCGCAATTCGCAGGCCGGATCGTGCCCTATGCGGCGCTCAGCGGGCGCAGCATCGCGACCATGCTGGCGGGGCAGGGGGTGGGCCTTGGCGTCAATCTTGACGTGGCACCTTCGTCGATCCTGCTCCCGCCCGAGGCGGTCGATTGGCTGGCCGAAACCTTGGGCGGTGCCCCGACTCAGATTGAGGCGCGACCAGAAAAATTCAGCGCGCCCAAAGGCTTGCCAGAGAACCTCTTGCTTGCGCTCGACGCGCGGTTGGCCAGCATGGCGGGGCTGGCAGACCTCGCCTATCTGGTCGGCGTGACCTATGACACGGGCGCGAGGGGGCATCTCTTAGGGTTTGTGGATGCCCAACCAGAGGCGCAAGCGGCCCTCGCCCGCGCTGTGTCAGAGGTTCTGATCTTTTCGGGACTTGAGGCGGCAGCGCTCGACGTGGCCTTCTTTGCCGCCTCCGATCCGGTCGCGGCACGTCTGGCACACTGCGGATTGCGCTTTGATCTGCCCGAACCGCCTCGGCCATCGGTGCGCGCGGCCCCCGGCTCTGACCCGGATAAACCGCCACTTCTCAGATAGTTATCCCGTTTCAATAGCCCTTGGTGCGATCCACCAGATGCAAAAACGGCTCTCCCGCCTCGCCGCGCCGGACATTCTCGATGATCACCCGCGCCGCCGTGATGGGCCGCGTTTCGGAGGCGATATGCGGGGTCACCGTCACGCGCGGATGCGCCCAATAGGGATGCGCGGGCGGCAACGGCTCCACCCGGAACACATCCAGCGTGGCATGTCCGATATGCCCTGCGTCCAACGCAGCCAAAAGCGCCTCATCGTCAATCAACGGCCCGCGTCCGGGGTTCACGATCATCGCCCCTTTGGGCAGCAAGGACAGCCGTTCGGCATTCAACAGGTTCTCGGTCTCGGCTGTCATCGGCAGCAAAAGCACAAGGATTTCAGAACTTTGCAGTGCGGCTTGCAGCCCATCATCGCCCGAGAGACAGCTGATCCCCGACACCTCGCGCGGGCTTCTGCTCCAGCCTGTGACCGGAAACCCAAGACCGCGCAGCGCCTTGGCGCAAGCCTGTCCCAGCACCCCCAGACCCAGCACCGTAACGGGGCGATCCTCGGCCAAAGGGGGGATCGTCTTGCGCCAGACCCCGTCCTGCCCAAGGATATGCGCATCCATCCCCAGATGATGCCGCAGCACATGGCCCGTGACCCATTCCACCATCCCTTGCGTCAGCCCATGATCGACCATCCGCGTCAAGGGCACCTTTAGCGTTTGATTTCCAACGATATTCTCGACCCCGGCCCAGAGGTTCAACACGGCCTTGAGGCGGGTATAGGGGGTGAAATCCTGCACCGCGCTGTTGGGGGCATAGACCATGTAATCGACGTCTTCTGGCGCGAGATCGAGTGCAAGGTTCGCGGCGACACCCGCCTCGGAGAGGGCTGATTTCAAAGGCTTCTCATAGATGTCCCACTGCTCGGGCCGAGCAGCAAAGAGGATATTGGGTGTCATTGGTCCTACCTTGGTTTGTGGATATGGGCGCTCTGGACAAGGCCAAAGCCTACCATGAGCACGAGCATCGCCGATCCGCCATAGCTGACCAGCGGCAGCGGCACGCCGACCACGGGCATCAGGCCCATGACCATCGCCATATTAACGGCGAAGAACAGGAAGAATGTCATCGCCACCCCTAGAATGAGCAAGGACGAATAGCGGTCCTTGTTGCCGAACGCCGCAGAGACGCAGAACAGGAGGATGAGCGTATAAAGTCCCAGAATGGAAACTCCACCGATAAAGCCGAATTCCTCGGCCAGCGTCACAAAGATAAAGTCTGTATGTTTCTCAGGCAGGAAGTTGAGCCGCGATTGCGTGCCCTGCATAAAGCCCCGGCCCGTCCAACCGCCAGAGCCGAGCGCGATCTTGGATTGGGTGATGTGATAGCCTGCACCAAGCGGATCATTATCGGGATTGAGAAAGGTGTCGATCCGGCGATACTGATAGTTTTCAAGCAGTTGCCAGTCGGTGCCGCGACTTTCGAACACAGCAAAGATCAAAGCCACCACCGCAAGGATCACGGTTGCGAAATAGGCCCAATGCACACCAGCGACAAACATCATGACCCCCCCCGCCGCCAAGAGCAGGATCGACGTGCCGAGATCGGGCTGGCGCAGCACAAGGGCCACCGGAGTCAGGATCAAGCTCACCGGAATGAGCACCCATACAGGCCGCGACACCCGCGACATCGGCAGCCAATCGTAATAGGCGGCCAATAGCATCACGAGCGTGATCTTGACCAGTTCCGAGGGTTGCAGCCGCATGAACCCAAGTTCGATCCACCGCTGCGCACCCTTGCCCTCGACCCCAACCAGAGCGACGGCGATCAGAAGGGCGACTGAAATCAGATAGGCCAGAAGTGACATATTGCGCCAGAACCAGATTGGCACCATGGCGACGACGAGCATCACAGCGAGGCCGAGCGCAAATCGCTTCATCTGAGGTTCGGCCCAGACTGACAAATTCCCCCCCGCAACCGAGTAAAGCATGAGAAAGCCGATCCCCGCAACCGCGCAAAGCAAGAGGATAAGCGGCCAGTTGAGATAGAGGATCTTGCGCGCGCCCGACGGGGCGGTCTTGATGGAGTGTTCGAGATAACTCATGCGCGGTCCCTGTCTTCGGCATCGGGGCTCGGGCGGGTATTGCGCAGCTTTTCCTGAAGGGCCTTGATATTGGGACGGTCGGCCTCGGGATAGGCGGTGAGCGGCGGGTCTTCGCCGTATAGGGCCTGAAGGATGACATCGCGGGCAATCGGCGCCGCGACGGTTGATCCCCCGCCGCCATGTTCAACCACCACCGCCACGGCATATTTTGGGGCGTCAAAGGGCGCAAAGCTGACAAAGAGCGCGTGATCGCGCTGTTCGCGGGGCAGGGCACTATTGCTGAGCACGCCGGTTGCGCGTTCGCCGGTCGAGATGTTGCGCACCTGACTGGTGCCGGTCTTACCTGCCATGCGAAAAGCATCTTCGACAATGCGACTGCGATAGGCGGTGCCGCGATTGCTGTTGGTGACGGCAAACATCGCGCGGCGCACCTCGCGCAGCAGGTTTTCATTAAGGCCCATCGGTTCACCGTGGCCAGAAGGCTGTTCGACCCCGTCGATGGATTTGACCAGACGGGGCGTCACGCTCCGGCTGGTGGCCAGACGTGCTGTCATCACCGCGAGTTGCAGTGGCGAGGCCAGCACGAAACCCTGCCCGATCGAGGCATTGGCGCTATCCCCCACGACCCAAGGCTCGCCACGATTGGCCACTTTCCATTCGCGCGTCGGGGCCAACCCCTTGGCTACACTGGTCATTGGCAGGTCAAACTGCACCCCAAGACCCAGACGTTCGGCCATGGCGCTGATGTTCTCGATCCCTGTCCGCAAGGCGAGTTCGTAATAATAGACGTCGCAACTTTCGCGGAGGGACAGGTGGAGATCCATGTTGCCATGCCCGCCGCGTTTCCAGCAGTGAAAGCGGCGGCCACTGATTTCCAGATGGCCCGGGCAATAGACCGTGTCCTGAAGCGACATATCCCCCGCCTCGAGCGCGGCAAGCGCCGTCACCATCTTGAAGGTGGACCCCGGAGGATAGATGCCCTGAACCGCCTTGTTGGGCAGCGGGCGGTAGGGATCATCGAGCAGGGCGCGATAGTCCGCCACAGAGATGCCGCGCACAAAGAGGTTGGGATCGTAGCTGGGGGAAGAGGCACAGGCCAAGATGTCACCGGTTTCGCAATCCAGCATCACCACCGCCGCACTCTCTCCATCAAGGCGCGCGTTGGCGTAGGATTGCAATGTGTTGTTCAGTGTCAGTTGGATGTCTGCCCCCGGCTGCCCCTCCTGACGGTCAAGTTCGCGCATCACGCGCCCTGCGGCGTTGACCTCGACACGTCGTGTCCCAGCAGAGCCGCGCAACAGGTTCTCGTGCTGCGCCTCGAGGCCGATCTTGCCAATCTGAAAGCGGGGCAGCCGCAAGAGTTGTTCCGGCGCGTCAATCCGTTCGAGATCACGGTCGCTGACCGGGCCGACATACCCGACGACATGCGCATGATCGCCCCGCAGCGGATAGCGGCGCGAAAGACCGACTTCGGGATGCACCCCCGGCAGAGCGGGCGCGTTGACCGCGACGCGGCTGATCTCCTCCCAAGTGACGCGGTCAGCGACCGTCACGGGGGTATCGCCGCGCAGTTCCGTCAATTCACGCCGGGCCTTTTCCAACTCGCCCGGGTCCAGTTCGACCAGTCGGGCAAGTCGGGCTATGATTTCGTCCACGTCGCGGGCCTGTTCTCGGATCATGGTGATCCGGTAGCTGGGCACGTTTTCGGCAATGACCCGTCCTTCGCGGTCAAAAATGCGACCGCGCGTTGGGGGAATGAGCTGAACGTTGATACGGTTTTCATCGGCCAAAAGGCGGAACTGATCGGCCTGTTCAAGCTGCATATAGCGCATGCGCAGCGCGAGCGCGCCCATCACGCCCAATTGCAGCCCACCCACGACCAGACCGCGCCGGGTGATCCGTCGCTGGCTCTCTGCGGTGTCGCGGGGCGGGCGTCTCATAGGCGCGGCCCCGCCGTATCAAGATCGCCGGGCGCGCGCTTGCGCACACCCAACAAGACATGTGACAGGATAGCCATGGCCGGGTATGCGACCAATGTTGACAGGAGTTGCATCAGGCTGAGGCCCAAAGGGGCCTGATCCACCATGAGAAGTGCCAAAATAACCCGGTTGGCAACGGTGATCAGAACCATGGTGCTGGCGACTGAAGCCCATTCCGCCGCAAAGGTTAGATCGCGCAACGAGGGTGCCCGATTGCGCAGGGTCTGTGTACCAATGACCATCAGCGCGGCCCAGAGTCCCGGCGGTCGCTGCAACATCAGATCCAACCCGAGTGTCACCACGGCCACCAGAAGCACGGGAACATAGTCCGGTCGACGCACCGCCCAGGCAAAGGTCAGCGCCATCACGAAATCCGGCCCGGCCCATTTCGGCGGCATATGCTCCAACGGCAGGAGGTGCAGAAAGAGCAGAGTGATACAAAGCACGAGATAGAGCGCCCGCATGACCCAAGACCGTGGCACGAGTGCATCAGCCATTGCCAGCCTCCGCAGCCTCTGCCGGATCGGTCGGGATGTTAGGGCCCTCCGTGCCGGGTAGGATCAAGGGGGCGATCACTTGTCCGGGGTCGGTCAGCCGCTCTTTCTCATAGCTGCGCAGAACGCGAAGGAACTCTAGTCGTTCGTAGTCGGCAGATATGCGGACGCGCATACGACCACCCGGATCTTCGGCCAGTTGACCGACCAAAAGACCAGCGGGAAACACTCCGCCATCGCCCGAGGTCAAAACGCGGTCGCCCGGGCGCACTTGATCCGGGGCTTCGACGAAATCGACCACCGGCGCGATGGAGTTATCGCCGATGATCAGCGCGCGCTGTCCCGACGGCTGGATCGTGACCGGGATACGGCTCGAGGTGTCGGTGAGCAGGATCACCCGCGCGGTGTTGCGGCCAACGCCGGAAATTCGCCCCACCAGCCCCAGACCGTCCATCGACGCCCAGCCATCCATGATGCCATCGCGAGCGCCTACGTTGATCAACACGGATTGCCGAAACGGCGAGCCGCTGTCCGCCATCACCACGCCGGTGACATAGGTCAGACGTGGATCGAGCTGCACATTGTTGAGATCGAGCAGGCGGGCGTTTTCCTGTTCGAGTTGCAGGGCCGCCTCTTTCCACGCCTTCATCTGTTGCAATTCGCGGCGAAGATCCTGATTTTGTTGATACATCCGCTGATAGCTCTGGAAATCGCGCAGGATGTTGACCGCCCCTGTGACCGGCGCCATCGCCCAGTCGAACGATGGCACGACCCGGTCCACCACCTGCGCGCGGAACCTCTCGACGCGCGGGCTGTCGATCCGCCAGATCAGAAAAATGCCAAGCAGACACAGCAGCAGTACCCCCAGAAGCAGGCGCTTCAGTGGGCCGCTGTAATCTTCGCCTTGTCCCCGGTCCCTAGCCACGGAATCCCCCTTCTACACAAAGGTGGGCGGTTCAGCTGTCGTAGTCAATCGCGTGGCGCAACTGCTTTTCAAACTCGAGCGCCTTGCCGGTGCCAAGGGCCACGCAATTGAGGCTGTCGTCGGCGATGGACACGGCCAGCCCGGTCTGTTCGCGCAGCGCCAGATCGAGATCACCCAAGAGAGCGCCACCTCCGGTCAGCATCACGCCCCGGTCGACGATATCGGCTGCCAGATCCGGCGGAGTGGCCTCAAGCGCCGTCATCACCGCCTCGCAGATCTGTTGCACCGGTTCAGCGAGCGCTTCTGCGATCTGTGCCTGACTGATCTCGATTTCCTTGGGCACGCCGTTGAGCAGGTCACGACCACGCACATGCATCGAAGTGCCACGCCCGTCGTCGGGCATGCGCGCCGTGCCGATGCTGGTCTTGATGCGCTCGGCGGTGGATTCGCCCACCAGCAGGTTTTGCTGGCGACGCAGATAGTTGATGATCGCTTCGTCCATGCGGTCGCCACCGACCCGCACCGAGCGGGCATAGACGATATCGCCAAGGCTGAGAACCGCGACTTCGGTCGTGCCGCCGCCGATGTCCACCACCATGTTGCCGGTGGGATCGGTGATGGGCATGCCGGCCCCAATGGCCGCAGCGATCGGCTCCGCAATCAGGCCTGCCCGGCGTGCGCCAGCAGAGAGCACCGACTGCCGGATAGCACGTTTTTCCACCGGCGTCGCCCCATGGGGCACGCAGACGATGATCTTGGGTTTGGAGAAGGTCGAGCGCTTGTGCACCTTGCGGATGAAATGCTTGATCATCGCCTCGGCGGTGTCGAAGTCGGCGATAACGCCCTCGCGCATGGGCCGGATTGCCTCGATGCTGCCGGGTGTGCGACCCAGCATGAGCTTGGCATCCTCGCCCACGGCCAGCACTTTGCGGACACCGTCCTTGATGTGATAGGCGACAACCGACGGTTCCGAAAGGACGATGCCACGTCCCTTGACATAGACCAGCGTATTCGCCGTTCCCAAATCAATTGCCATGTCTGATGAAAACAGACTGGGAATCCTATCAAATATAGACATATGCGTCCGTGCCCTGTCGCTCAAAACGATGATTAACCCCGCGACTCGGGGTCTGGGGCGTTTGCCCTTATAGTGTCCGGATGGCGCGGGTTAAAGGGTGCGTTTCGAGTTCGCAAGCGTCAAACCGCCGCTTTAAGTGTTCAGATGGTCAAGTCTCGCGCGCACGGAAAGGCCATGTGCTTCAAGGCTCTCGGAGATGGCCAGTGTCTCGGCCGCGGGGCCGATAGCGCGCAGCGCTTCGGGAGTCATCTTGGCCAGTGTCGTGCGCTTGAGGAAATCCATGACGGACAGGCCGGACGAGAACCGAGCCGAGCGCGCGGTGGGCAGGACGTGATTGGGCCCACCCACATAATCGCCAATCGCCTCCGGGGTCCAAGCCCCTAGAAAGATCGCGCCGGCATGGGTGATCTGTTCTGACAGGGCGTCAGGATCAGCGACGCAAAGCTCCAGATGTTCAGGCGCGATACGGTTCGAGAGCGTTGCTGCTGTGGCCATGTCGGGGACAAGAATAATCGCGCCATAGTCGCGCCAACTGGCCCCCGCAATGGCGCGGCGCTCCAGCGTTTCGAGGTGGCGGTCGATGGCGGCGCTGACCGCGTCGGCCAAATCGGCATCGTCGGTGATCAGAATGGCCTGCGCGCTTTCATCATGTTCTGCTTGGCTCAGCATGTCGAGCGCGATCCAGTCGGGGTTTTGCCCCCGGTCGGCAATCACGAGGATTTCCGAGGGGCCTGCGATCATGTCGATGCCGACTTTGCCGAACACCCGCCGCTTGGCGGCGGCGACAAAGGCATTGCCAGGGCCGGTGATCTTGTCCACCGGGGCAATCGTTTCGGTGCCATAGGCAAGGGCGGCAATCGCCTGCGCGCCACCGATGCGATAGATTTCATCCACGCCCGCGATTTGCGCGGCCAAGAGAACCAGCGGGTTCGCCTTACCATCGGGGGTCGGCACCACGATGGCCAACCGCTCGACCCCAGCCACCTTGGCGGGAATGGCATTCATCAGCACGGATGAGGGGTAAGAGGCCAAGCCGCCCGGCACATAGAGCCCCGCCGCAGAAACGGGAGTCCAGCGCCAACCCAGCCTTGCGCCGCTCTCTTCGGTCCAGCTTGCATCCTCGGGCATCTGCCGCGCGTGATAGGCGCGGATGCGGCTGGCGGCCAGGTCCAACGCGTCACGCTCTGCCTGCGGCACTTGACCGATCAGCGCCGCAATTTCCTGAGGCGAAAACCGCAGCGTCGCAGGCGTCAGCAGCAGACGGTCGAACCGCTCGGTCAAGGCGATCACCGCCGCGTCCCCACGGGCGCGCACATCGGCGATGATGCCCGCGACGATATCGTCCACATCGGGGCTGTCCTCGCGTTTGGCGCTCAGCAAGTCTGTAAAGCAGGTCTCGAAATCGGGCGCGGTGGCGTCAAGCGTGATCGGCATGGCGGTTCCTTTCGCCGGGGGACATAGCGGGGTGGGCCCCCTGTCTCAAGTCCCCGCATTTTTCTTGGGGCAAATACTCATATTCGGCGGCTGGCGGCGCGGATCAGCCCTCGTGATGGGGCACCTTGCCCGAAGGTGCGCGGTAGGGCCGTGTCACATCCTTGAGTGTGACCTCCAAGGCCTCGACCTCGAGCCGCAGCGCGCCATCGCCTGCCAGTGTCACGAGCACATGGCCCGCGCCCTCTGCTCCCGGCTCGAAGGTGATCGCGAGAAGTGACAGGATCATATCCTTGTCTCTCCGGTCGATGCCCTGGCTGGCCACACGCAAAACATTGTCCACCACCAAGAGCGATCGTACCCGTTCCGGCCCATGCCGTGCCTGACCCTGATCCTCCCACCGAAAGCGGTTGAGCAGCAGTCCAAAGCGACGCTGCCCCGCCTGCCATGTCATTTCGGTGATTGGAAAGACCGCATCCTGTGCGAGGCTCGAAATCACTCTGAGATCATCGGCGTCCATCGCTCCAAGATTGAGCGGCGCTTCGCGTCCATCCTCAAATTTGGCGTCTTGGGTCATTGACCACTGATCCTCTCGATTTTCGCGCCGACATTGCCCAGCTTTTCCTCGACCCGCTCATAGCCGCGATCAAGGTGATAGACCCGGTTCACGATGGTTTCGCCCGCTGCGGCCAGACCCGCGAGGATGAGCGACACAGAGGCCCGCAGATCGGTGGCCATGACCGGTGCACCCTTGAGGTGATCAACCCCGGTCACCGTGGCGGTGCCCCCATGGACATCAATCTTGGCCCCCATCCGCATCAGTTCTGGCGCATGCATGAAGCGGTTCTCGAAAATGCGTTCCTCCAGAACCGAGGTGCCTTCGGCAGTACACATCAACGCCATGATCTGCGCTTGCAGGTCGGTGGGAAATCCGGGGAAGGGCTCTGTCACCACATCGACAGAGCGCACCAGTCCGTTCTTGCGGCTCACCTTGAGACCCTTCTCGGTCTCGGTCACGCTGACGCCCGCCTCTTCGAGCTTGTCACAGAAAGCACCCACAAGGTCGCGCCGCCCGCCAAGGCATTCCACCTCGCCGCCGCAGATTGCCGGGGCAAGCATATAGGTGCCGAGCTCGATCCGGTCGACCACCACGGGATGTGTCGCACCACCCAGACGGTCCACGCCCTGAATGGTGATCGTGCTGGTGCCCTCGCCTTCGATCTGCGCGCCCATGCGGCGCAGACATTGGGCAAGATCGACAATTTCCGGCTCGCGCGCCGCATTTTTGAGCACCGTCGTGCCCTTGGCCAGTGTCGCCGCCATCAGCGCGTTCTCCGTGGCACCGACCGAGACGATGGGAAACTCAAAAATGCCACCCTTGAGGCCTCCGGGCGCGCGGGCATGCACATAGCCATCGCGCAGGTCCAACTCTGCGCCCATGGCTTCGAGTGCACGCAAGTGCAGGTCTACGGGCCGCGCCCCGATGGCGCAACCACCGGGCAAGGACACAACAGCATGTCCATCGCGCGCCAGCATTGGCCCAAGAACCAAAATCGAGGCACGCATTTTGCGGACGATGTCATAATCGGCCACATGATTATCCAGGGCGTGCGACGACAGTGCTAGAACTTGACCACCCTGCATCTGCGCCACTTCTGCCCCCAAGGATTGCAAGAGCGTGGTCATCGTCTTGATATCTGACAAGCGCGGCGCGTTCGTCAGGGTCAGGGGTTCTTCGCTGAGCAACGTGGCGGGCATCAGCGTGAGGCAGGCATTCTTGGCCCCCGCAATGGGGATTTGCCCACTCAATGGCCCGTTGCCGGTGACGATAATCGAATCCATCTGCTCTACCCTTCATCCTTGTCGCCGGTTGCCTTCGGGTCCGGCGTCTCGTCGGCCCGTGCGCGCATCTGCGCCTTACGCCGCGCGAGATTGGCCTTCAATGCCGATTTAAGCCTGTCGTCTCGGCTCTGACCTTGTTTCGCGCTCGTATCCGGCGTTAGTTTTTTATTCATGGCCTCTCTCTTACAGGAGGTGAGAAAAACCGTCCAGTTACCCCTTGCGCCATATGCAATAAGCGTCTAATCAGCGCGCCACACGTGCTGCTGTAGCTCAGTGGTAGAGCGCGTCATTGGTAATGACGAGGTCGGGAGTTCAATCCTCCCCAGCAGCACCATTTTTCCCCGTTTCTCGGCGGCTTTCCATCAGGAAACTCTGACAGTGATGGTCTATGCGCCCTTGAAATTGATGCTTCCTTCGCGTTCGAGAGCGTCGTCGAGTGCCATTTTTTCGGCGATTTCCGCGCGGCGTTCTGCCTTTTGACGGCGAAGCCGGCCATATTGGCCGATGCCGATCCCTGTAAGGATGATCGCACCGCCGGGGATCAGGCCGGGGCCGGGGTCTTCTCCAAGCAGCAGCATGGCGATAACGAGTGCTGCGACGGGAGAGAACGACGTGGCCAAGGATATATCACCCGAGCGCGCATATTTCAGGCCGAGGGTCCATGAAAACTGTCCCACGACGATGACGAGGATGGCATATACCCAGACCCATTTCCAAACGATGCCCGCAAAAATGTCTTGAAAATGCAAGGCTCCATAGAGGTAGATCGCGAGGAAATAATAGATGATCGTGCCAAGAATGGTTCGATAGATTGAGAAGATTCCCAGTGGAATGCCCTTGAGCCCAACCCGGCTGACGATGGTCGAGGCGATGAAGGACAGGGTTGCAAACACCGTCGCAATCTCACCCTTTCCAAATGTAAAGGCGGCACCATCGCTGTTCAGAACCAACATGAGAAGTGCGCCCAGAAGGGCAATCAGACCAGCGGCAAAGGCCCAATAATCAAGCTTTTCACCAAGAAGGAGGAACGTTGTGAGCAAAAACAGCGGCGGTTCGATCCGCCCGATCAGTACCACATTCGTAACGGTGGTGTAATCGAGCGCGATAAAGAACAATGCCGGTGTCACCGCTGATGACAAAAGTGCCGAAAGCGAAAGAATCCCCCAATCCTTGCGCGTGAGCCTGCGAAGGGTCTCGCGTGTCCAGTCTTTGTGAAACATGATGCCCATCGGAATGAGCGACAGCAGAGACCCCAGAAAGAGCAGATTGCAAAGCGTCACGGCGTTGCGCCCCATCACGGGATGTTCTCGACCAATATCGGCCAGCAAGGAGACCACGGAATTGGACGCAGCGTAGACCAGCACCGCAACCCAGACCAGCACAGCGCCCATCAAGGCCAAAGATTTGCCTGACGGCTCTCCATTAACGGCGATGTTCATTGTGGTTGTTCCCGTTCTCTCGTGACCGTTTGGGCCAGATCCTGCGCCATCTTCGCCAGACCTGTTCAAAATGCAACAAAACGATGATCACGCCTTGGTGGTGAGGAAGAGTGACACGTTGGTGGTTGCGATCGAAACACAGCCATTGCCCCTGCGGACGAGGTCTGTAACCTGCGCGAAGATGCACAAGTCGGGGGGGTGTGATGCTCGAGGTCAAACCGGAACGGTTTTTGGATGATCTGCACCATTTGCGCAGCTTTGGTGCCGCGGGGGTGGGCAAGGGCGTGGTGCGGCCTGCCTATAGCCCGCCCGATATTGCCGCTCGGCAATGGTTGGCGGAGCGTATGGAAGAAGCAGGGCTCAGACCGCAATTTGATCCTGTGGGCAACCTTTTTGGATTGGTTGATGCGCCATCGCTCTTGCTGGGCAGTCATAGTGACAGTCAGCCTGAGGGCGGTTGGCTGGACGGCGCGCTGGGACTGATTGCCGGGTTGGAAATCGCCCGAGCAGCCCGAGAGGCGGGTGGCCCGCCCGTGTCAGTCGTATCCTTTCAAGATGAAGAAGGGCGCTTTGGCGTGACCACGGGCAGCGCGATCTGGTCGGGAAATCTGGCTCTGGAGGTGGCGGACCGGCAGACGGATCGAATGGGCGTCAGCTTTGCCGAGGCGCGTGCGGCGATGGCGCATTTGGCGGGAAAGTTTGTCGATCCCTCGCAATTCTCCGGGTTCATGGAACTGCATATCGAACAGGGCCCATGGCTGTCCGAAGCCAAGGAGGCTGTGGGGATTGTTACTGATATCGTAGGGATTCGGGATATGCGGATCACCTTTGACGGCGAACAAAACCATGCGGGCACCACGCCCATGCATCGCCGCCGGGATGCCTTTCAAGGGCTTGCGCGGTTCAACGCTCTGATCAACGAGCGGTTTCGCAACGTGGTGTCTCCACAAACCGTCTGGACCATTGGGCATGTCGCGCTGCACCCGGATGCGCATTCTATCGTTCCGGGGCGCGCGACCTTCTCGATGCAATGGCGCGATGGAGATACCGAGCGATTGAGCCGCATGGAGACAGTCATTCGCGACGCCGCCGAGGAGGTTGCGAGCGCGGCGGGTCTTGGCCTCAGCTTTGGCGATATGCTGGGGCTGGAACCGGTGCCGATGGATGCGCGCCTGCGTGCAGCGCTTTGCGAGAGTGCGGACACGGTCGCTCCGGGACGTTGGCGACAGATGCAATCGGGCGCGCTGCATGATGCCACCAATGTGGCGCGACTGATGCCAGCGGCCATGCTTTTTGTGCCGTCGATCAATGGCATCAGCCATGCCTTCGCCGAAGACACTGACGAGGCTGATTTGGTGACCGGTCTCATGGTGCTCGCGGGTGCGGTGGGGCGCGGTTCAGTCTGACACCTATGCTGCACTGCTGCGTGACAAGTAACGATATTTTTACACAATGAACGGATCTGAATCATGGGCGAGTCGCATGTCTTTATTTTCCATTCGAGGTTGGCGGGGTGACTCAGATCTGCGGGCCGGAGGAGGGCGGAAACATATGCTGTATGAGTTTAGAGATCGTATGTTGCCGGATGTCGAAGGTCTTGATGCTCTGCCGCGCCCGCCGGGTGCGGTGCGTGAAATGCGTCTTGCCGACCTATGCACCGGGTGTGGTGATTGCGTCGCAGTCTGTCCGAACCAGATCATCGACTTGGATAAGGAACGTTTGCCGGTTGTTATCTCGATTCAGAGTTGTGGACTGTGTGGCCTATGCGCCGACGTCTGCACGCATGGTGCGATCGAGTTCACCCGCGAGACGCGATCCGGTCTGACGCGCGTATTACAGGCTGAGGCCAGTAACGGGCCGATTTTCTGATGACGCAACGGTGACGGGGCGCAGGTCCTGCACGATATGTCGCATTCTGAATTCATCTTTGGGCCCCATCTTAAGGGCATGCAGAGATGGAGCGTTGCACGAAATCCGAGATGAGCTTTCAACACGATGACACGACGGACCTAGACGTCCACCATACGCCGCGTGATATTCACGACCGGGTTGCTCTGCGGATCGTGAAATTCATGCGGATTTTTGCCGACGCCTTTTTTTCCAAGCGTTACGGTCACCGGGCTGTGGTCCTTGAGACCGTGGCCGCGGTTCCGGGCATGGTGGGTGGCCTGTTGCGGCATCTCAAATCCATTCGCCATATCCGTGATGATCAGGGATGGATCCGCGAACTGCTGGATGAGGCCGAGAATGAGCGCATGCATCTGATGACCTTTATTCACATTGCGCAGCCGTCACGGGCAGAGCGCATGTTGATCATGGTGGCGCAGATGATTTTTTATAATGTGTTCTTCTTTACCTACCTCTTTGCGCCGCGCACCGCCCATCGGATTGTCGGATATCTGGAAGAGGAAGCGGTGGTCAGCTACACACAATACTTGGCCGAAATCGATGCTGGCGGCCAAGAGAACGTGGCGGCACCGCAAATCGCCATCGACTATTGGAATTTGGGTGCGGATGCCCGTTTGCGGGACGTCGTGATCAGGGTCCGCTCGGACGAGGCTTATCACCGCGACACAAATCACCGCTTTGCCAATGACATCATGGAGGGGCGTGATCCATAAGTCCAAGGGGAGATTTTCAGACTTTTCCTATCCCCACGCCACATCTCCCAGAAAGATATAGCCCGCGCCATAGATCGTCTTGATCAGGCGCGGATTTTTGGGATCTTCGCGCAGCTTTGTGCGCAAGCGCGAAATGCGGACATCCATGGCGCGGTCAAAGCTCTCGCCCGCCGCTCCGCCAAGCGCCTCTTGCATGGCCTGCCGGGAGATCAGGCGTTTTGGGCGTTCGAGAAAGAGCCGCAGCACCTCGCCTTCGGCATGGGAAAAGGGTGTTTCAACGCCCGTTTCATCTTCCAGCATGTATCGATCGAAATGGGCGGTCCAGCCGTTGAAGCGTGCCACCTCACCCGTTTGTGGTGCAGGTGTTCCTCGCCGCAACCGGGCGCGGACCCGCGCCACCACCTCGGCTGGATCAAAGGGTTTGATGATGTAATCATCTGCGCCAAGTTCCAGACCCGTGACCCGGTCCTGCACCTGCGCACGGCCTGAGATAATGATCACAGTCGCCCCCTGCTCTAGCGCCAGCCGATGCACGAGGCTGAGCCCATCACGATCCGGCAGCGACAGATCTACGAGGCAGACATCTGGCGTCGTACTGCGCAGGGCTGCTTCGAACTCTGTGGCGCGGCCGAAGGTCATGGTGCGAAACCCGGCTTCGGTCAAGGCCTCGGCCAGCATGGAGCGGATCGCAGGTTCGTCGTCGAGAATAGTAACAAGCGGCGCGGTCATAGCATCTCTCCGGCAGTGAGGGCCGCATCTAGCTGGGTTGCGGTGAAGGGCTTGCGCAGTACAGGGACGAGTTTGGCGGCCTCGCGATGCAGCGGGTCGTCAGGTGGCAGCGACGTCATGAGCACCATTGGGCACCCTGTGCGGCGGGGCAGGGCGGCCAGATCGAGTCCGGTTCTGTCACCTTCCAGAACGATGTCCGACAGGACGGCGGAAATCTCGGGTAAATCAGCAATCAGGGCTGACGCTTCGTCCACGCTCGCTGCCTCGATCACGCTATGACCGGCACCCCGTAGCATATCGCGCAGGGTCGAGCGCAGATCCGGGCTGTCCTCGACCAAGAGCACGAGCCCGGGCGGGCGTGCCGCCCCGGCCGGGCGCAGGGGCAGGCGCAGAGCCACGCGCCCGCCTTGGTCGGTGTTGTCGAGAATGACGCGCCCGCCCGCCAGTTTGGTCATGTCGTAGACCATGGACAGGCCAAGCCCCGATCCCTCGCCCCCTTTGGTGGTGAAGAACGGATCGAGCGCATGTTTGAGCGCCTCGGGGCTGAACCCGGGTCCGGTATCGGTGACCGCAAATTCGAGCCATGTGTCCTGCAGGGGGTGGGTGGTGAGAGTGATCGTGCCACTTCCTGCACAGGCATCGCGGGCGTTGAGTACCAGATTGATCAGCGAGTCCTGCAACATGCCCGGATCAAGCAGGTAAAGGTCATTGATGCCTTCGCGCCCGAAGTGAAGTGTGATGCCAGAGGGCAGCGCAGAGCGGGCCAGTGTTTCAAGATCGTCCAGAAAAGCGGCAAGATCCGTGGGCACCGGTTCGTGCTCGCGCGGGCCGGTCATGTCGGCGATCCGGTTCAAAAGCCCGCCCCCGCGCCGCGCTGCGGCAAGCGTGGCGTTGATCAGCTCTTGCGCCGCAGGTTGAAGGCCCATCCGCCCAAGTCGTGATTGCATGCCCAGAATAATCGTCAGAAGGTTCGAGAAGTCATGCGCAAGGCCAGAGGTCAGCTGAGCGGCCATCTCGCGACGCCGTGTTTGTTGCAAGGCCGCACGAGTCTGACTTTCTTCAGTGATATCCATGGACAGGATATAGACGCCGCCGCTGGAATGATCCGGCGTCAGGGCCACACGGACGCGCCGCGAGCTTGGTTCATGGGTGAATTCAAAAACCGAGGCTTGCCCGGCATAGGCCTTGCCGAGTTCCGGCCCGATAATGGCCCATGTCTGCGGTCCCAGCACCTCTGCCGCGTGCACGCCGATCAGGTCAGCGCGTGAGCCGGGCATGACGGAGGTCAGTCGGCGGTTGGAATAGGTATAGCAGTGGTCCGGGCCGACATGTGCGATATGGGCGGGCATCATCTCGGCTGTGAGGCGCGTGCGCGCCTCGGCCTCGGAAATCTGACGCTTGGCCTCTTCGAGTGCTGTGATCGTTGCCTCAAGCTGGCGATTGGTCGCTGACAATTCCTCGGAATACTCGACCAACTGGTCGGATAGCTCTTCGGAGCGTGAGCGCAAAAGCGCTTCTTGGCGTTTGGTGCGTGTAATGTCGGTGTAGACCGTGACCCACCCCCCTTGCGGAAGCGGCGTGCCTTCGACGCTGATCGTGCGGCCATTGGCGCGGGCGCGTTCCATGTAATGCGGCTCGAACGCGCGGGCGATTTCAACGCGGGTGGCGACAAACGCGTCGACATCTCCCACATCACCGTAATCGCCACGTGTCGCCAGATAGTGGATTGTGTCGGCAAAATCGGCGCCAGGGGTCACGAGCGTATCGGGCAGGGCGAACATTTCCTGAAACCTCCGATTGCAGACGGCAAGCTGGAGATCACGGTCATAGATTGTCAGTGCCTGCTGAATAAGGTTCAGCCCGGCCATTGTCATGGCGTCATGATCGGCGCGGCTTGGGCACATGAAGGGGTCCTCCTCTTCTTTGGCTAGCATCGGAAAACCTCTCCGCAAAGGGCAATCGTCGCCCTGTTACAATTCGTAAGGTTTGCGAAATGTTCAGGAAAAAGTTGACGGCGACGGTGATTCTCGCGCCCTCTAGGGAGAGGAGAATCGCCTTAAGGCGGTCGGATGCTCGTGAACGCGGGCAAAGGGAGGATATAACTTGGCACAGCCGTCACAGGCGACGGACGGGATGGATTCCGTTCCGGCGCTCTTGCAACGTAACGCCACGCGGTTCGCGGATAAATCCGCCTACCGCGAAAAGGAATATGGTATCTGGCAATGCTGGACCTGGGCCGAGGCGGAGAAGGAAATTGAGGCACTTGCCTTGGGTCTCATCAACCTTGGCGTGAATGAGGGCGATTTCATCGCGATCATTGGCCAGAACCGCCCACATTTTTATTGGGCGATGGTTGCCGCGCAATCAGTCGGAGCGATCCCTGTGCCGCTCTATCAGGACGCCGCCGCCCCCGAGATGGCCTATGTCATGGACCACTGCGGCGCCCGGTTTGCGATTGTGCAGGATCAGGAGCAGGTCGACAAATTGATCGAGGTGCAGGAGGGGCTGCATCAGCTTGAACATATGATCTACGTCGATCCACGTGGATTGCGGAAATACGATCACCACAAACTGCACCGCTTCATCGACATCCAGGAGCAGGGGCGCGCCGCCTATCACGAATGGATCGAGGATCTCAAGGCGCGGCGCGGCCAGCTTACCTATAACAGCGTCTGTGTCATGCTCTACACCTCTGGCACCACCGGAAAGCCCAAGGGCGTGGTTCTGAGCAACCGCAACATTATCGAAGCGTCGAAATCCTCGTCTGAATTCGACAAACTGACCACTGATGAAGAAGTGCTCGCCTATCTACCGATGGCATGGGTGGGTGATTTCATCTTTTCCATCGGGCAGGCCTATTGGTGCGGTTTCTGCGTCAACTGCCCGGAAAGCCCGGAAACCATGCAGACCGATCTGCGCGAGATTGGACCGACCTATTACTTCGCCCCGCCGCGGGTGTTCGAGACTCAGTTGACCAATGTGATGATCCGGATGGAGGATGCAGGGCGCGTCAAGAAGTGGCTCTTTGATCACTTCATGGCACATGCCCGGCGGGTCGGTCCTTCGATCCTTGATGGTAAGCCGGTGAGTGGAATGGACCGGCTGAAGTATGCGCTTGGGAACCTGTTCATTTACGGTCCACTCAAGGATACGCTCGGGCTTGGCCGGGTTCGGGTTGGTTATACGGCGGGCGAAGCCATCGGTCCGGAGATCTTTGATTTCTACCGCTCGCTTGGGATCAACCTGAAACAGCTCTACGGTCAGACCGAGGCCAGCGTATTCATCACCCTACAGCCAGATGGCGAGGTCCGCAGCGATACTGTCGGGGTGCCTGCACCGGGTGTGGAAATCAAAATCAGTGATACGGGCGAGGTATTCTACCGCTCTGCGGGTACGTTTGAGTACTACTATAAAAATCCCGAGAGCACGGCATCTACCAAGGATGCTGACGGCTGGGTTGCCACAGGCGATGCAGGCTTTTTCGAGGAAGGCAGTGGGCATCTGCGGATCATTGATCGCGCCAAAGATGTGGGCAAGATGGCTGATGGGCGGTTGTTCGCCCCCAAATACGTTGAGAACAAGCTCAAGTTCTATCCCAACATTCTGGAGGCGGTGGTGTTTGGCAACGGGCGCAATGCCTGCTCCGCCTTCATCAACATTGACCTCACGGCAGTTGGAAATTGGGCCGAACGCAACAACATCGGTTATGCGTCCTATCAGGAATTGGCCGGGCATCCGAGTGTGCTCGAAACGATCAAGGCCCATGTGGAAGAGGTCAATCGCAGTCTCGCCGACGATCCGATGCTGTCACATTGCCAAGTGCATCGGTTCCTTGTGCTTCATAAAGAGTTGGATGCCGACGATGGCGAGATGACCCGCACCCGCAAGGTGCGCCGAAGTGTGATATCGGAGAAATTCGATGACCTTCTGACCGCGCTCTACGATGGGTCGAGTGAAATCTACACCACCACTGAAGTGACCTATGAGGACGGCCGCAAGGGTGCGATCAGCGCTACCCTCAAGATCGTCGATGCCAAGGTCGCGCCGGTGGCAGCGGCGCATAAGGTGGCGGCGGAATGAGCGGGCCGGAACATAGGGAGGCGGTCATGCTTGACGCGAGCGAAGGTTACACGACCGAAGACGGTCGCAAAATCGGCGGCGTGGTGATGGAGATGAAGAACATCACACTACGGTTCGGTGGTGTGGTGGCGATCAAGGACATCAGTTTTGACATCCGTCAGGGAGAAATTCGCGCCATTATCGGGCCGAACGGGGCAGGCAAATCCTCGATGTTGAATGTGATCAGCGGGTTCTATCACCCGCAAGAGGGTGAGGTCTGGTATCAGGGCGCACGGCGCCCACAGATGAGGCCCTACGAAGTGGCACGCCAAGGGATTGCGCGTACGTTTCAGAATATCGCCCTGTTTGAAGGTATGACCGTGCTCGACAACGTGATGACGGGCCGCATCCGGCAAATGAAGGCGGGCCTGCTGTCACAGGCAATCTGGAAGGGCAAGGCAGAGCGGGAAGAGACCTTGAACCGCGAAGTCGTTGAAAAGGTCATCGACTTTCTGGAGATCCAGCATATCCGCAAGACCCCGGTGGGGCGTCTGCCTTATGGTCTGAAAAAGCGGGTGGAATTGGCGCGCGCGCTCGCGGCGGAGCCGTCGATCCTGCTCTTGGATGAGCCGATGGCGGGTATGAACGTCGAAGAGAAAGAGGACATGAGCCGCTTTATCCTCGACGTGAACGACGAATTCGGCACCACGATTGCCCTCATCGAACATGATATGGGTGTGGTCATGGACCTCTCCGACCGCGTGGTCGTGATGGATTACGGCAAGAAGATCGGCGACGGCACCCCCGACGAGGTGCGCAGAAATCAAGACGTGATCGACGCCTATCTGGGGGTCGCACATGACTGAGCTATACAGACCAACCTCGGCCGGATCGCGCATGCTTGCGCGGCTGGCCTCTGGGGCTCAGGCACTGCGCCCCATGCACTCTGCGGATAGGGAGTCAGTCTAATGCCTGATCAATTGATTTTCGGGATGGAGGTCGTGCTCAATGGCCTCATGGCAGGGGTGCTCTATGCGCTGGTCGCCTTGGGCTTTGTGCTCATCTACAAGGCGTCAGGCATCTTCAACTATGCGCAAGGTGTGATGGCGCTGTTTGCGGCGATGACCTTGGTGGGGATGATGGAGGGGCGCGTACCCTTCAGCCATTTGATCAACGCGATTTTCGGCACAGAAATCCACCACTTTGGGTGGCACCTGCCTGGGCTGTTGGCAATCCTGTTGACCATGGTGATCATGGTGGCGCTCGCTTGGATTGTTAATCAGTTGATCTTCCGGCATCTGGTGAATCAGGAGCCGATCATCCTCTTCATGGCAACGATTGGTCTTGCCTATTTCCTCGAAGGATTCGGGGATATGATGTGGGGCAGCGACATCAAGAAGCTGGACGTGGGCCTGCCGCAAGGGATCAACGACTGGATAGACGCCACGACCTTCGAGATCATGGGTTACGGCTTTTTCATCGACAATCTTGATATTGTGGCGACAGGGGTGGCGGCGCTTTTGGTGATCGCTCTCGTGGCCTTTGCACAATATTCCAAGCAGGGTCGCGCGATGCGCGCGGTGGCAGACGACCATCAGGCGGCTCTGTCTGTTGGCATCTCGCTCAATTTCATCTGGGTCATGGTTTGGTCGCTGGCGGGGTTTGTCGCCCTGGTGGCGGGCATCATGTGGGGCACCAAGTCGGGCGTGCAATTCTCGCTCTCGCTGATCGCTCTCAAGGCATTGCCGGTGCTGATGCTGGGCGGCTTCACGTCGATCCCCGGTGCGATCGTGGGGGGGTTAATCATCGGGGTGGGTGAAAAGCTCTTTGAATTTGCGATTGGTCCCATGGTGGGCGGGGCAACCGAGAACTGGTTCGCCTATGTTCTGGCTCTTATTTTCCTCGTGTTCCGACCGCAGGGTCTGTTCGGCGAAAAGATCATCGAGAGGGTGTGAGACCATGCAAAAGCTCATCGCCATCGTCAACGTGATCGCCTGGGCCGGGTTCTGGTCGTTTGGCTATCTCGCGCTGTCGGCTCGGGTAGAAAACACCGGGCAGATGGTCACCGCCGCAGTTCTCGCCGCATTGGGTGGGGGTGTGGGTATGCTCGCATACCTCTGGCTGGTGCGCCACACCGAGGCCACAGGGTATGCCAAACCCGCAAATCGCGCGATCAAGCGCGAAGACGACGAAATCCATGGGGAGGTTCTCTAGATGTTTTACCGTGAGGCGGGGGATTTCAAGACCTCCTATACCGACGACAGCCAGACCTTTCCGATCAAGTTTGATCGTTACCGCTATTATGTGGTGCTGGTTTCGGCCTTTGCGGTAGTGCCGTTTGTGGTCAACGATTACTGGGTCAATGCGGTGTTTCTACCGTTTCTGATTTACGCGATTGCCGCCATCGGTCTCAATATCCTTGTGGGGTATTGCGGTCAGGTGTCGCTTGGAACGGGCGGGTTTATGGCCGTAGGGGCCTATTCGGTTTACAAGTTGATGACCAGCTTTCCCGACGTAAGCATTCTGATTCATATCATTCTTGCTGGCGTCATAACGGCAGCTGTCGGGGTTCTATTCGGCCTGCCGTCGTTGCGGATCAAAGGGTTCTACCTTGCTGTCGCGACCTTGGCGGCGCAGTTCTTTCTGGTCTGGCTCTTCAATCGGGTGCCGTGGTTCTACAATTACTCGGCCTCTGGCCAGATCAGCGCGCCCGAACGTTCCTTTTTGGGCGTGCCGGTCACGGGGGCGGAAACTGCCCCTTGGGCGGCCTATCTCTTTTGCCTCGTGTTCGTGGTGGCCTCGGCAATCATAGCGCGCAACTTGACGCGCGGTATGGCCGGACGCAAATGGATGGCGATCCGTGATATGGATATCGCCGCCGAGATCATCGGGGTGAACCCGCTCAAGGCCAAGCTCACTGCTTTTGCCGTCAGTTCGTTTTTTGTGGGCATCTCGGGCGCGCTGTTTTTCGCTGTCTATCTGGGCGCGGTCGAGGTGGGCGAGGCCTTTGGCATCAACAAGTCGTTCCTCGTTCTCTTCATGGTGATCATTGGTGGACTTGGGTCGATTTTCGGGAGCTTTGCCGGCGCCGCGTTTCTTGTGCTGTTGCCGGTGCTTCTCAAGAACACGCTTGTGGGGGGGCTTGGCTGGCCCACCGATCTTGCCGCGCATCTTGAGTTCATCATTGTCGGCGCGCTGATCATCATCTTCCTGATTGCAGAGCCGCATGGGTTGGCACAGTTGTGGCGCGTGGCCAAGGAAAAACTGAGACTTTGGCCCTTTCCGCATTGAGGATGGGGCAAAGGTGGGTTGACGCCCACCCTACGAGATTGGGCGTAAAAAATCGCGTCCAAGACGAGACGTCGGAAAAACCAAGGGAGGAATAAACCGATGAAACAGAGACTGCTGACGGCGCTGACCGCCGCCATGTTGGTCGCAAGCCCGGCGCTGGCCGAGCTGACGGTCGTCGACACAAGCTATCGCACTGGGCCTTACGGCGCGAATGGCATCCCGTTCTCGGACGGCTACCAGGATTACTTTACCCTGCTCAACGAGCGCGATGGCGGCATTGGCGGGGAGAAAATCAATCTGGTGGAATGCGAGACGGGCTATAACACTGAAAAAGGGGTGGAGTGCTATGAAGCCACCAAATCCGCGGGCAATGGCGCGCTGATCTATCAGCCGCTCAGCACCGGCATCACGTATCAGCTGATCCCCAAGGTTTCCTCTGATGGCATCCCGATGCACACGATGGGCTATGGCCGCACCTCGGCCAAGAATGGCGAAGTTTTCAAGTGGGTCTTCAACTACCCTGCCAACTACTGGGATGGCGCAAGCCACGCCATAACCCATATTCTGAACGAGAACGGCGGTGATATCAAAGGGCGAAAGATAGCGCTCGTTTATCACAACTCTGCTTATGGCAAAGAGCCGATCCGCACATTGGAAGAGCTGGCCAAGAAGCATGGCTTTGAACTGACGCTGTTGCCGGTCGAACATCCCGGGCAGGAACAAAAATCGCAGTGGCTCCAGATCCGCCGCGAAAAGCCGGACAATGTGCTGATGTGGGGCTGGGGCGTGATGAACCAAGTGGCCGTGCAAGAGGCGGTCAACATCCGCTATCCCATGGACCAGTTCATCGGTATTTGGTGGTCCGGCTCCGAGAATGACGTAAAGGCCGCCGGTGAGGGCGCCAATGGCTACAAGGCACTGACATTCCACAATCTTGGGGATGAGTATCCGGTCTATGACGACCTTCGCAAATTTGTGGTGGATGGCGGAAAGGCCGCTGGTGCAGGCGATCAGGTGGGCTCAGTGCTCTATAACCGGGGCATGTATGCCGCGATGCTGGCCGCCGAGGCGATCAAGACCGCGCAGGAAATGCACGGCGTGTCCGCGATCAACGCAGCGCAGATGCGGGACGGCATGGAGAATCTTGAAATGACTGAGGCCAAGATGGCGGCGCTCGGCCTGCCCAACTTTGGCCCCGAGTTCAAGGTCAGCTGTCAAAACCACGGTGGCAACGGCTTTGGCGCCGTGTCGCAATGGGATGCGGCTGCGGGCGAGTTCAAGCTGATCACCGACTACTTCCAGTCGGATCAAGAGATCATCTCGGCGCTCGTGGCCGAGGACAGCGCGGCCTTTGCCGCCGAAAGCGGCATCACGCCGGGCTGCTGATCTGAGTGAGCCATTCCGGTCGCGGAGTGATCCGCGGCCGGAGACCATGAGTGTTTTGACAAGATGACGACGGGGCTGTCCTGTCTGTCTGAGACGGAGATCTGTGATGCTGGATACTTCCCCACGCGACGAGACCCTGCTTGAGGTCAACAACATCGAGGTGATCTACAATCACGTCATTCTCGTGCTCAAGGGTGTCAGCCTCAACGTGCCCAAAGGCGGAATAACGGCCCTCTTGGGCGGCAATGGCGCGGGCAAGACCACAACGCTCAAGGCGATTTCCAACCTGTTGAAATCCGAGCGTGGCGAGGTGACCAAGGGTACGATCACCTACCGCGGTGAGCGGGTACAGGATCTCATGCCCTCTGATCTGGTCAAAAAGGGCGTGGTGCAAGTAATGGAAGGGCGGCATTGCTTTGAGCATCTGACGGTCGAAGAGAATCTCTTGACCGGGGCTTATACGCGTGGTGTTTCGCGTGGCGAGATTGATGCAGATCTGAACATGGTTTACGACTATTTCCCTCGCCTCAAGGAGCGGCGGAAATCACAGGCTGGCTATACCTCAGGCGGAGAGCAGCAGATGGTCGCGATTGGTCGGGCGCTGATGTCGCGCCCTGAGACAATCCTCTTGGATGAGCCAAGCATGGGCCTTGCGCCGCAACTTGTGGAACAGATCTTTGGCATCGTGAAATCGTTGAACGAAGAGCAGGGCTACACGTTCCTGCTGGCTGAGCAGAATACCAATGTGGCGCTGAGGTTCGCGCATTACGGCTATATCCTCGAATCCGGGCGCGTGGTGATGGATGGCGATGCCAAAAGCCTGCGTGAGAACCCGGACGTCAAGGAATTCTACCTTGGAATGTCGGATGAGGGGCGCAAATCGTTCAGGGACGTGCGCAGCTATCGCCGCCGCAAGCGTTGGTTGGCGTGACGCGCGGTTTCCCGTTTGCATGACCCTGCGCCAGAGGATGATGGCATGACCCAGTATTTTGATTCCCTTGAGACCCGAAGTGATGAGGCGCGCGCCGAAGCTCTGACACATCTGCTACCTCAGCAGATCGCGCGGGCGCAGGTCTTGCCGGGCTATGCTGGGGCTTTGGATGGATTTGACGCGGCACAGATGACTGACGTGGCCAATCTGGCGCGCCTGCCAGTGCTACGCAAATCTGACATGGGGCGCGCGCAAGGACAGGCCGCGCCGTTTGGCGGGCTCACGAGTCGTGCCGCGCATGATTTTGCGCATGTGTTTCAATCGCCGGGGCCGATATATGAGCCGGGAGGCGTGGCCCATGACTGGTGGCGGATGGGTCGATTTCTGCATGCCTGCGGTGTTGGTAGGGGCGATATCGTGCAGAACTGCTTTTCCTATCATTTGGTGCCTGCCGGAATGATCTTTGAGAATGGCGTGCGCGCGGTCGGCGCTGCGGTTTTGCCGGCCGGGACGGGCCAGACCGAATTGCAGGTGCGTGCTGCATGTGATGTGGGGGTCACCGCCTATGCCGGTACGCCCGATTACCTCAAAGTTATCCTCGACAAGGCCGAAGAGATGGGAGTGTCACTCAAGATCACCAAGGCGGCCGTCGGGGGCGGGGCGCTGTTTCCGTCGCTGAGGGCGGAGTACGCCGAGCGGGGCATTCAGTGTCTGCAATGCTATGCCACGGCTGATCTGGGCAATATCGCCTATGAAAGCGCGGCACAGGAGGGGATGATCGTCGACGAGGGTGTGATCGTCGAGATCGTGACCCCCGGCACGGGCACCCCTGTCGCCCCCGGCGAGGTGGGCGAAGTGGTCGTGACGACGCTTAATCCTGACTATCCGTTGATCCGTTTCGCCACGGGCGATCTCAGTGCGGTGATGGAAGGGACAAGCTCCTGTGGCCGCACAAACCTGAGGATCAAGGGCTGGATGGGCCGCGCCGACCAGACCACCAAGATCAAAGGCATGTTCGTCCGTCCTGAGCAGGTGGCCGCTTTGGTGGCGCGGCATGACAGCATTTCACGCGCGCGTGTGATTGCCAGCCGTGAGGGCGAGGCAGATGTGATGACCGTTCGGATCGAGGCCGCTGGCGGTGAGGCCGAGCATTTTGCCGGGTCAGTTGCCGAGACACTCAAGCTCAAGGGCCGGATCGAAATCGTGCCACCCGGCAGCCTGCCCAATGATGGCAAGGTGATCGAAGACCTGCGCAGCTACGAGTGACGCCGCCTAAATCTTGAGAAGATTTCGGACCGCGATCTATTCAAGATCGCGGGGCCGTCATGAGAACCGATTGGCGTCATAAGGCGCAAGGTCGATATTCGGGCGCTTGCCGCTCAAAAGGTCGGCCACGATCCGCCCCGTCTTGGGGCCAGCTGTCAGCCCAATATGCTGGTGTCCAAAGGCCGCGTGTACACCCGTGCGCCCAATCTCGCCAATCAGCGGCAGGCTGTCGGGCGTCGACGGGCGAAAGCCCATCCATTCCTCGACACCCTTATAGGTCAAATCGGGAAAGACGCGTGCCGTGCCACGCCGGATTAAATCGAGCGGCGCGCGGGATGGACCCTTGGTGATACCGCCAAGTTCGACTGTTCCTGCACAACGAAGTCCATGCGCCATCGGGTTAACAGCGAATTTGCTGCTGGCGATGATCATCGGGTTGCGTGGCATCTGCGAGGGTTTGTTGAAGTGCAGGTGATAGCCGCGCTCGGCCTCGAGCGGCACCTTCAGGCCGAGTTTTTGCATCAGGGGTTTGGACCAGATCCCGGCCGCCAGCACAGCACTATCGCAGGGCATTTGGCCGCGATCCGTTTCGACACCAGAGATGTGTCCATCCGAGAGCGTAATGTCGCGGACTTCGGCCTGGACAAAATGCCCGCCTTCGTCCTCTAGGACAGCGGCCAGATCGGCCATGTAGGCGCCGGGATTCAGAATGTGACCATGACCCTTGAGCGTTGCGAGGCATTGGATCGCGGGTCCGAGCATCGGCTCTGCCTCTTGCACGGCACCACCTTCCAACAACTCGGGCACATAGCCCGCCTCACGTTTGAGCGCCCAGCCATAGGCGTCAGCCTCAAATTCGGCTCGGCTTTCATAAGCATAGCTGAAATCACTGGAGGCCACCCATTTTTCGGCCCGCGTTCCGCGTGTGAGGGCAAGGTGTTGATCCAGACTGTCGCTGACAATGGCGGTGATCCCTGCCACCATGCGCCGCGTGTCTCGGTCATTGGCGTTGGCCGCGAATTTTATCAACCACGGGATCAGACGCGGGAAATAGGACCATTGCACAAAGAGTGGCTTATAGGGGTTCAGGGCATACTTCAGCCCGGTCGACAGCACGCCGGGCGTGTTGCCTGGCACAATTGCCCATTGCGCCAAGAGCCCGGCATTGCCAAAGGACGCGCCTGCGCCGGGGCCATCCTTGTCGAGCAGTGTCACATCGTGACCCGCCCGGCGCAGCCATATCGCAGCACTCAGCCCGCATATACCCGCGCCGATGACGATGATCTTGCTCGACATGATGTGCTGTCCCCTTTCTGTTTGCCTGCACGTTGGGCAACAGGGTGGGGGAATGCAAGAGAATGGTTCAGACCTTCTTGGGCTTTTCCGCCACTGTGCCGCCTGCTGCCTGCCAGCCTTTGAATCCGTCGCTGATGTGGCTCACGTTTTTCAGCCCCATTTCCTGAGCAGTTTGCGCTGAGAGAGCCGAGCGCCAGCCGGAGGCGCAGTAGAACACAAACCGATTGCCGCTTTGGAACTGCGGTTTTGCATAGGGGCTTTCGGGGTCGATCCAGAATTCCAGCATGCCGCGCGGACAATGGAACGCGCCAGTAATCATCCCGTCACGCTCCAACTCGCGAGGGTCTCGCAGATCGACAAAGGTCACGCCGTCGCAGCCGTGAAGGTTGAGCATCTCTGCGGCGGGACCGTGCTCGACCACCGCATTGGCCTCGGCCACCATATCCTTGATCTTTTTCACTTGTGTCTCCTCAGCTATGCCTTTTGTTTGCACGCTATCGTGTGCGGTGCCGGATGGAAACCCGGCCTACGCTTGACTTTGGGCATGGCTTGGCTCAGGGCTGCGCGCGATGGAGGGGCAGGCATGACCGACACTGAAAAGAAACCCAACCGCCAGCAGGTTTTTACACTGCTGGTGGAAATTGGCCGCAAGGCTGGGGACGGGCTGCCCGACAAGGCGACAGGGGCCGCGCTGATGGTCTATGCGTCTGGCGTCGATGAGGCTGAGGCGGTGCGTGAGACCGTAGCGATCCTTAAACAAGCCGATTGCGCGCCACTTGACGTGTCAGGGTACGGAACATTGGCCGAACGAGAGGCTGAAGGTCACGATATCTCCGATGAAGAGCGCGCCTTGATGCAGCGCGCTTTGGATGAAAATTCTGTGATCGTGGCGCAGATGACGCCATTCTTTGACTGATATTTCTATTTTCCGGATATTCTTCGGTGTCGGCCTCTCCTCTGGGGTGTATAATCGGCTGATCCGTGGAAATCGCGCAATCTGCGACCAATTATCGCGACGAAGTATAATTACGCCACGTTAACTCTCGCTTGGGTCGTAAGAATCTGCCGACTTTTCAATACACTGCAATCTATGCGATTATTTTTCGCCGGTCTTATTCGTCTGGGTCCGCAGAGCCGGCGAGCAGAATAAAATTCTGCTTCCCATTATTAAATCAACACGTATTTATGTATCGGGGCAATTATTGGAAGACGGTTTTCCAGATGATCCAACCTATACAATAGGTTGGACTACACTTTTTCTGATGATTGGCCATTTTAAGGATTGGGATCTCAGTGACATCAACTGATGACCGATTTGGCAGAGTGTTACAAAGGTAGAAGCTCTGATGCAGAGACACTTGATGGACCAAAATGTGACTGAGGCGGGCGCGCGTCGCCGACAGATTTCATTTGCCTTCGTCTGGTTTGGGCTTGTCTTCACCTTTGGCTGGATGGTTCTCACAGCGCTGAGCGGTGAGATTGAGGTATTCTTGATCGGCGCGCAGGCCTTTAGCGGGTTTGCCCTCGTGCGGCTGTTCAAGACCCGCTTGCCTTTGGTCTGGGCCAACACCTGTTGGCTGACCTCTACCAACGTCGCTATTTTTCTGGGTGCTTGTGTGGTGCACCCAACCGGACAGGTGGACATCATGTTGATTCCGATGGTGGGATTCCCCTTTGCCGTGTTCTCGATCTACCGTGACCGGTTTCATATCGCGGTGCTGGTGGCTCTGCCTGTGGTGTTATGGGCTGTTTGGTTTGTCACGCAGGGGAATTGGCCTTTGATCATCGGCGAGGCAACCGCCGAGCGGATCTACGCACCGATGGCGGCCCTGACGGCGTTCAGTACGATCGTTTACCCTGTTCTTTATTTTGCGATTGTCTCGGCGCAGCATTCGCTCGAGATCAAGCGCGCGCGGCGGGATGCCGAGCAGTCTAGCCGAGCCAAGACCGTGTTGCTGTCAGGTATCAGCCATGAAATGCGCACGCCCTTGAATGCGGTGATCGGTCTCGCTGATTTGTTGCGGGACGATGCGCAACGCAGTGGCGATGTACGGCAGGCCGAATATGCCAACCGGATCATGGAAGCAGGAGAGACCTTGCTCGCGACGGTGGATAAGACCATGCATTTCGCCGATATCGCAGCCCGCCGCACCTCGGTGACACTTGCGCCGGTGCGCGTCGCGTTGGTGATTGATCGAGTTGTCGCACGCTATCAGGAAGAGGCATTGCGGCGAGGCGTTCTGCTGCAAGTGGAGGACACCAAAGCCACTGTGCTCGCAAATACTGCGTTGTTTGAGGATGCCTTGGGGCAATTGGTAGAGAACGGTGTGCGCTATTGCGGGTCCGCGGGCACTGTCTGGGTTCAGGTCAAGAGCGAAAGAGCCGGGTATCACCGCATCACCATTGCTGACAATGGCCCCGGGTTCGGCGCAGTCGATCCGGCATTGGCCTTCGCACCGTTCGAGCGACTGGCGCACGCCACAGGGACGACGTTTGGCGCAGGAATGGGGCTTGCCCTCGCGCGGATCAAAGCTGAAGCGATGTCGGGCACTGTCGGGATAGATTTCGATGTCCCAAGCGGTGCGCGGGTCTGGATCGAATTGCCCGCCTCGATTGAAGCGGCGGCGTCCTGACTCTGGCTCAGGCTGCGCGGTTCATCGCCAAAGTTATTGCCTCATAGGGCTTGAGCACCGGCCAGATCGGCCTTGGGTGTTCGGGCAGGCGGGCGCGGTCAAACTCGGCCAGCACGCTGGCACGCAGCAGGTCTGGATTGCGCCGGAGACGCCCGATGTAAAGACTCTCCGTGCGGGTTCCGGCTGCAATGATCTCTTCATGTCCAGGCAAGAGGAGATGGTGATAGCTGACGATGTCAGAGGTCTCGGCGAAAAGCGCAGAGAAGCCGTTGACCAGATGACGTGCCGGGACCAGAACTGCCTCGCAACCGAAGAGGTACTCCACTTCAGAGCCACGGATCACCAACCGTTGTTGCGGAGAGACGACAATATCGTGCCGCAAGCCGAAATAGGGCGCGCGTAGCCGGACCGGACGAAAACTTCCCATGGCAGGCACGCGCCGCGCAACGGTTTGCAAGACCGGGACAATTTGCCCTTCGTCCGTATCCACCAGATCGCCTCGCTTGAGGTGACCCGCTGGCACATAACCTCGCGGAGTGCAAACCGGCACGCTTGCGCTCAGTCCGGGCATCGGGCCAATCGGTTCGATCTGGGTTGAAAGTGCGACAAAGATGACATCGGGGTCCATTTGGCGTTGACGCGGATCCGTCAGCACGGTGCGCAGGTCAGCAAGCGGCATTGGGTGTGGCGGCGGGAGCAGAATGCTGTGCACGCGGTCCATCTCGGGCCGCTCGAGGGACAGGCGTCCCCAACGTGCCGGAGCGTCCCAAGCATAGGTCAGACGCAAGGTGTCTGTGCGGTCATCGGCGCGGTAGGGCAGGGTTGCATGGCGCACATCGCCTGCCTGCGTCTCGATCAGCACAATTCCCCCGCCCGGCAAGGCCTGAAGCGAAAACCCTCCGCTCCAAGGATGGCTGCGGCTGAACGCGAGAAGAGTTTGCGGTCGCCCCTCTGACGACAGGCGGGTTTCGATCATCAGCGTGCCACGTGCCATCAGGGCGCAATCATGCGGTGGGGTCACCGTCTTTGACTGTGGCACGTCAAGCCCGCTCAGGGCGAGCCGCCCGCCGCTCTGATCTGAGAGACCGATCCATCCCACCGCTCAGGCCGCCAGTCCCTGCGCCACCAAGAGCCTTGCCTCATAACTCTTGAGGGTGCGGCGGGCGGCAGCGCTATATCCCACCCCGGTATCGGGGTCGATTTCCGGGAAAAGCGCGCAAATTTCAGCGATGATCTCGGCTTCGAAACTTTGCGTTGTTTGTGGTCCGGGCAAGAAACTTTCCGTGGCGAGCCCTTCTGAGAACACCACCTGATGTCGATCAAAGAGGATATGCACGTAATCGACCATGCCACCTTCTACCCTGCGTACTGAGCGGTCGTTGACCAGATCTCGGGCGGCAATCAGAACCTCGCGTTCGCCAAAGAGCAACTCGGCCAGACTGTCACGGATCAGCACCCGGTGCAGAGGGGAGAGGAGCAACTCCCGGTGCCGCCCAAATGTATTGGCAGCGATGCGGATCGGGGCGAATGCACCCTCTGCCGCAACGCGCCGCCGCCCGATCCAGCGCAATGGTTGTGGCCCCTCGTCTTGGGTGATCACCAAATCTCCGGGCCGTAGGGTTTCTACGCTGACCTCGCCGTCCGGTGTGCGGATCGAAGTACCGACAACAAAACATGGCACTGAATTGACGGTGACAAAACCCACATCGGTCTGGCCAGTGCTGCTCTGGACCTCATAGGTGAAGTTGAAGACCTCGGTGTCACCATCGCCTATCACCTCAATGGTGCCATCGGCATTCAACTGGATTTGCTGACCGGAATTCAGCGTGACGGTATCGCCAGCCACCACGGCCATGCCGTTGATATGGGTGATGACCAAAGTGCCTGCTGTGGTGTTGACGTCATTGCCAAGCAAGTCAATTATGCGCGTCCCATCCGGGAAAAGCGTTGTCAGATCATCCATAGCGACCAGCGTGGTCTGAACGCTATTGGCCGCAATCAGGACGGTCGAGTCGTAGTTGGCGTCGGTCACGTCCGCGATGCCGATGCGGATTGAATTCACTTCGCCGGAATTCACTGGGATGGTTAGGGTCATGGTGACGGTAAACCCGTCCATCTCGGTATTGAACTGATCTTGTGTGTTGTTGATGAATAGGTTGCTGTTGGACCCGCCATTGAGATTGTTGGGGTCAATGTCGCCGTCTCCGACGCTCAGGGGCACAAGGCTGCCATTGATCCAGACGCCAAAGAAATCCTGAAACGCACCTACGGCGAACTCCGGATACTCCTCAGAGGAAAAGACGAACTGCATCGTCATCACATCGCCGGTTGGGATAAAATCCACATCCAAAAAGGAGGCGTCATATGTCTGAGCGCCCGCGGCGGCATTGAAATCTGCCACGCCGTTCGGGCCGCTCGATGTGGTGGTGGTGTTGGCGCTCTGGTTCGATTGAAAGAAGTTGTTGTTGGTGAAACCGCGCAAATCGCCCGTTGAGAACATGACGCCGGTATCGCTTGGGACGACTCCGGGTGATATGGCGTCACCGTTGCTATATATGCCCGATGAATCCCGGTCCCCGGTATAGGAGGCGCTGATCACTTCAACGCCGTCCCCAAAAATTGTCTGTGCCATCTGAATCGCAGATGCGTTCAGGTTGATTGGAATTTCTACGCCCGCAACCATCGTCCTACCTGCCCCCGTTTTGGAGGCAGCGCACTCATTGACACGCGCAGTCCCTTAGACTGCCCGATCCGGGATGCAAACGCGCGTGTCGATTGCCTGGACTGCGCCTTGCTGCTCGAATGTCGCGGGCCAATCTGTCCTTTTCGGATCTAGCGGCCCTGACGTGGTATGTTTGCCCTGCCTCGGGTGTTTTTATATCCTTCCGGATAGCAAATTAATTCACGGTTGTTAAGGTTTAATCGCTGAAGGGCACACCAACCGGTCTATGTGTTGCGCGCGCGCTCTCTCCGCACTGCGGTTTGCGCTCGATTACGATCCGCGCTAGGCCTGCGGCTAAACCCGATTGACAGGATATGATCCATGCCTTTTCCTCCGCTTGATGCTGCCCGACTGACTGCCGACCTCATTCGCTGCACCTCTGTCACGCCCGAGGAGGGAGGAGCTTTGCAATTGCTGGAGCAAGTTCTGAGCGACGCAGGTTTCACCTGTGTTCGGGTGGATCGTGGCGGTATTGCCAATCTCTTTGCACGTTGGGGAAAGAAGGGCGCCGCGCGCGCATTCGGCTTTAATGGTCACACGGATGTCGTGCCAGTGGGGGATGTCGACGCGTGGAGTGTCCCGCCGTTTGGTGGAGTTGAGAAGGCTGGCATGCTTTGGGGACGAGGGGCCACGGATATGAAGTCTGCTGTGGCAGCCTTTGTCGCGGCGGCAGTTGATATGGTGCGCGACGCACCGCCCAAAGGGGCAATAATCATAACCATCACAGGCGATGAAGAGGGCGATGCAGTAGACGGAACGGTGGCACTGCTGGACTGGATGGCGGCAAACGATGAGCGCATGACGGCCTGTCTGGTCGGAGAGCCCACTTGCCCCGAGCGCATGGGCGAGATGATCAAGATCGGACGGCGCGGGTCGTTGTCCGCATGGTTCACGCTGACTGGCGTACAGGGGCATTCTGCCTATCCGCACCGGGCCAAGAATCCGCTACCCGCCATGGCGCGGCTTATGGATCGGTTGGCCTCGCACACTCTTGATAGTGGCACCGCGCATTTTGATCCCTCGACGCTGGCGGTGGTTACAATCGACACCGGCAATCCCGCAACCAATGTGATCCCGGCAAGTTGCCGCGCCACAGTTAACATTCGGTTCAACGATGCCCATACAAGCCAGAGTCTGATCGCGTGGATGCAGGCTGAGTTGGACGGCGTGAGCGATGAGTTTGGTGTCGCTTGCGAGATGCGTGTCAAGGTCTCTGGAGAGAGCTTTCTGACGCCGCCTGGACCTCTCTCTGACCTGGTCACACGCGCGGTTGAGGCGGAGACCGGCGTAAAGCCTATGCTATCGACAACTGGCGGCACGTCGGATGCGCGGTTCGTCAAAGATCATTGCCCGGTGGTAGAGTTCGGCCTCGTTGGGCAGACGATGCATCAAGTGGATGAGCGGGTTGAGGTGGCACAGATCCACCAACTCAAGGCGATTTATGCGCGCATTCTGAGCGATTATTTTGCCTAAACTGGTAACGTTACGCAAATACCTTATCGTCATGGTCAAGGAACCGCGCCCCGGTCGGGTCAAGAGCCGGCTGGGAAGAGATATCGGAATGGTCGCCGCAGCGTGGTGGTTCCGGCATCAAGTAAAGAGGCTTTTGCGCGCAGTCGAAGATCCTCGCTGGCAGGTGGTCCTTGCGGTTTCGCCCGACAATGCTGGTTTTCAGAGCCGTGTCTGGCCCTCGCATCTGGCTCGCGTGCCGCAGGGGCAGGGTGATCTAGGGGACCGAATGGGACGCCTCTTGCGCGGAATGCCGCCCGGACCGGTGTGTATCATAGGCGCGGATATCCCGGGCGTCAGCCGACGCCATATCGCCAAGGCCTTTGCGTCGCTTGGGCCAAATGACGCTGTGCTCGGCCCCGCACACGACGGTGGGTACTGGCTGGTCGGGCTGAAGCGGTCGCGCGGTATTTCCACCGCGCTCTTTCAAGATGTGCGCTGGTCGACTGAGCATGCGCTAGAGGACACAGTCGCCACTTTGCGCGGAGCGCGCATTGGGCTCCTTGATACCTTGCGAGACGTTGATACGGTGAGTGACCTCAGGTCGGCGGCACCCCACAGCGCTTGTGCTCGCCGAAGAGGCCGTTGAGACGCTGTCGGGTGTTCAGACAGAGTTAGCGTTTGCGATCGCGACGGCTGCTCATGGGCTGGAACGCGACACCAACATGTGCCTCACAATATGGTTTGCCGGATTGCACCGGAAGGCCACAAAACCAGAAATCAGGCGTTGCGGGATCGCCCACGGGCCATTTGCAGGTGCGTTCTGTCAGCTCCATCAGGGTCAGTTTCTTGGCTTTCTTCTCAATCGCGCTCACTTTTGCCAAGGCTTCTGGGTCGATCTCATTGGCCGAGGGTTGCGGCGGAAGGGGTTGGCCTGCGGGGATAATCGCTTTGACCCGGCTGATAGGTGCAACGGGGGCTGGATCGTTGACGGGCTCCGGTCTGGCATCCGCCTTGACTGAGGGTTTTGGCGTGGGCTTCGGTTGTGGTGCCTCGGCGGCTTTTGCTGCCGTGGGTTTGGTTTTTTGGTCCGGAGTACTGGGCGTCGCAGCCCCGGTTGAGCCTGTGCCATTGCGGTTTGACAGTCCAAGGCGATGCACCTTACCAATGACTGCGTTGCGGGTCACGCCGCCCAACTCCTTGGCGATTTGGCTTGCGGATTGACCCTCGCCCCACATCTTCTTCAGCAATTCAACGCGTTCGTCATTCCAGGACATCGGGGTTTCCTTCGGTCAAAAGGCGGACCGGGCCCCGGGCCCGCCGCCTTGTAAATCTGATCAAGGCTCTATTCTAGTCACTGGCGTGTGAGTTACAAGGCATCGAATCGCGGGCAGACGGCTGGATGCCGGAGAAACTTCCGAAAATCAGCGCGAAACGACGGACATAAGGAGCGGCACATGTCAGATCACGCAGAACGTGGCGGTATGACTTCACCTGCAACTATGGGAGCGCGGCGATTTGGCCGTGTCAACTGGCTGGGCTTGGCGACCCTTGCAGAGCGAGAAATGCGTCGTTTCATGGCAGTCTGGACCCAGACCATCATGGCCCCGCTGGTGACGGCCGGTTTATTTCTGTTGATTTTCAGCATTGCCATCGGACCTGCACGCGGTGATGTGATGGGCGTGCCGTTCACCACCTTCATTGCGCCGGGTATCCTTATGATGACGGTCATTCAGAACGCTTTCGCGAACACCTCTTCGTCAATTGTTATCTCCAAGGTTCAGGGCAATATTGTTGACACGCTCATGCCGCCCCTTTCGGCAGGAGAATTGGTGCTCGGCTATCTGGCGGGCGGGGTCGGTCGGGGCCTGCTTGTTGCAGTTGCAATATGGCTTGGGCTATGGGTTTTTCTCGGGATCGGGTTAGCGCATCCGCTTTGGGCACTTTGGTTTGTCCTGCTTGGCGCTGCCTTTCTGAGCGGGATTGGTATTGTCGCTGGGATATTTGCCAACAAATTCGACCAGATGGCAGCAATAACCAATTTTATCGTGACGCCCTTGGCGTTTCTGTCGGGCACGTTTTACTCGGTGGAAGCGTTGCCACCGGTGCTCTATACGATCACCCATTTCAACCCGATTTTCTATCTGATCGACGGGGCTCGCTATGGTGTGATTGGCGTGTCGGACAGCGATCCTATTCTTGGGCTCGCCGTGGGCACCGGCGCTACTCTGGTGATCTGCCTGATTGCCTGGCGTATGTTGGCGACGGGATATCGGCTCAAGGCTTGACCATAACAGATCGGGATGGGTTCGAAAGGTCAGCCGGCAAAATGGTGGACTGGCAGTATGCTAAGCAATGACGCCATGACGCCTGATTGAGCACGTTTGTTCTTGATTCCCATTTTAGCTTAGACGTCTTGGCGATCTGCTATCTCAGCGACAGACCTGTTCAGCGCGCTGAGCATAGGAACTATAGGCCTCCCAAAACCGTTCGTCGCCAGATCGTTTGGATTGGCGAACATCCTGCGCCGCCTGAGGATCGCGGTAGAAACGGACAGCACGTCGTTGTTGTGACCCACTCAGTGTCTCATTTGCAACCGCCTGAATGCAGCCGCAGAGTGCAGGGGACCGTGCCTTGCGGTCGGATTGCATGCAGGCTGTATTGAGCGGGCCGGTCGCCATTGGCATGCGGCGCGTATCGCCGCGAAAGCCATCAGACCCCCCGCAGCCCGCCAGTGCCAGAAGTGCGCTTAACATCACCCATCGCATCATTGCTCGTGCCTCATGCTCTTTTTGCTCTGCCCTGTCTCGGGCCTTTGTCGTGCAGGGATATTTGCCCCATCGGCGCTGAATTTTCAATTCACAAGATCGCCTCAGCCTGCAACAGTCGCCTCAGGTCACTTGTGCCATTTCTAAACCACAGGAGCCACCGATTATGGAGATCTCCGTCTCCAACTTAATTCTTCTGGGATTTCTTGTCCTGATGTTGCAGCCTTTGTTGACAGGCCGAGTGTTTGCGTTTCGTCGGGAACAGGCAATTCGAATGATCGAGCGACGGCGCAAAAGCCGCGTGATCACGATGATACATCGGCAGGAAAGGCGAAGCCTGTTTGGGTTCAACATGACAAACACGATTGGAATGGAGGATGCGCAATCCATCATTTCCGCGATCAAGGCGACGCCCCGTGACACACCGATTGATCTCGTTCTCCACACGCCTGGGGGGCTGGTCCTTGCCGCGATGCAGATTGCACGCGCGGTCGAGGCGCATCCCGCAAAGGTGACCATATTTGTGCCGATCTATGCAATGTCGGGCGGCACACTCATTGCACTTGCCGCCGATGAAATTGTGATGGGTGAGTTTTCAATGTTGGGGCCGATTGACCCGCAGATCATGGGGATCTCCGCCGCCTCGATTGTCGCCACTCGAGATTCCAAACCGGTTGAACATGTCTCGGATATCGCTCTCGTTCTCGCGGATGTCAGCGACAAGGCCATTCGTCAGGTCAAGCGCGGTGCCGTCGAGCTGATGACTCCGCGCCTAGAGCAGGCCAAGGCCGAGCAATTGGCTGAGACGCTGGCGTCCGGGACGTGGACGCATGACTATGCTCTCACAGCCACTGAAGCAGCCGGGTTGGGGTTGTCAATTACCGTAGGTCTGCCACCCGAGATTCTAGACTTGATGAAACTTTACCCCGCGCCCGTCAAACAATCGGCGGTCGAATTCTTACCGTTTGATCCACCAGGCCGACGTGGCTGACGCTATTTTTTCTTCTTTGATTTTTTGGGTTTTTTCTCGGGGTCTGGTTTCTTCGCCTTCTTCACTTTGTCTTTTTTGGATTTTTGGCCCTCTGCAGCCTTGGCGTTCTTCTTTTTCGCCTTGGAGGCTTTCTTCGACTTTGTCTTGTCCTTCGATGGTTCGGATTTCTCGGCGGCGTTCAGCTTGGTCTTCTTTGAGGCTTTGACGGGGCTTTCTTTGGTGCGCTCTGGTGAGGCTGAGAGTTTCTTGGCTACTGCAATGAATTCTGCCGCACGCGCTTCCGAGATGCCGCGCACTTGGCTCAGGGTTGGCACATCTGAGCCGCTCAACTGTTTGGTGGTGGTGATTCCGATTTTGGCGAGACCTGTCGCAATGGCGGGACCAACGCCAGGAATATCGTTCAAGTTTGACATGTTCTTTGTCCTGTCGAGTGGAGGTTGTCTGTTGAGGAAGGTTTGAGGTGTGTTTGAGTGTAATGGGCGCGCTTGGCCTGCACCGTCGGTCATTTCTGTCTTTTCAGGCGCTTGGATTTTTGTTTCTTTGGTGTCAGATCATGTATCTCTTCAGTGCTTATGTTTGAAGTTTCAGCCGCAAAACTGATTTCTCCATGTGATCTCACAAAGTCCTTTATGAAAGCACGGATTTCCCGTGCAGCACTGGTATCGAGCGTCTCGCAAAGACCGACAAAGTTATCACGATCACTCCCTTTGATCCGGATGATCAACTGACTGTCCTTGCGGTCTTTCTTGGCCCTTGATCCGTCTGCCATCCGAATGTCTCCCAATTCCTCAATTCCTACCAAAGAGCCTATACAATGTATATACACTATTGTGGTCGCCGTTATGCGACGACATGAAATGAAAAACGGCCCACCACTGGTGAGCCGTTTCATCGGTCTCCCGAAACGAAGAGTTCAGGCTTTGCTGCCCTGCAACGGCAAAACCGTCAGTTCGCCCTCTTCTCTCGCCTTGATCGCCAGTGCAGCGGCGTTGGAACCTGCCATGGTGGTGTAATAAGGTATCTTGTCATAGAGCGCGACCGAGCGGATTTCGCGACTGTCCTCAACCGCTTGCGTGCCTTCGGTGGTGTTCATGACCAGCGCGATTTGCCCGTCCTTAAGCATGTCAACGATATTGGGGCGGCCTTCATAGACCTTGTTCACTACCTCGCATGTGATGCCTGCCTCTGACAGGAACGATGCAGTGCCGCGCGTCGCTACGACATCGAACCCGAGGTCGACCAAGACCTGCGCCGCTTCGATCATCTGCGGTTGTTTGTCCATATCCTTGATGGATATGAACACCCGCCCGGTATCGGGCAGGTCCACACCTGCGCCCATCTGCGCCTTGAGGAAGGCGCGCGGGAATGACACATCCCAGCCCATCACCTCGCCGGTCGAGCGCATTTCGGGCCCAAGGATGGTATCGACGCCGGGGAAGCGGGCAAAAGGTAGCACCGCTTCTTTGACCGAAAACCACGGCATGTTGGGATCAGCCAGTGTCATCTGATCGGCCATCGGCAGGGTGCCAGGCTTGGTATCCTTGGGGTAGGGGCCGCGGTACGGGAAGGCGTCCATCGTTTCGCCCGCCATCAGGCGCGCGGCTATCGAAGCAATGGCGCTGTCTGTCGCTTTGGCCACGAATGGCACGGTGCGGCTGGCGCGGGGGTTAACCTCGATCAGGTAAATATCCTCGCCCTTGACCGCGAATTGTACATTCATCAGACCCACGACATTGAGCGCAAGTGCCAAGGCCTCGGTCTGTTTCTTGATCTCGGCGATTGTAACGTCGCTCAGCGAATAGGGCGGAAGCGAGCAAGCGGAGTCACCCGAGTGAACGCCGGCCTCCTCAATATGTTGCATAATGCCCGCCACATGCACGCGCTTGCCATCACAAAGCGCGTCCACGTCGCATTCAATCGCCCCCGAGAGATAGCTGTCGAGCAAAACGGGGCTGTCTCCAGACACGACGACGGCTTCTGAGATGTAGCGCTCCAGATGGCCCATATCACGCACGATTTCCATAGCGCGGCCGCCAAGGACGTAGGATGGTCGGATGACCAGCGGAAATCCAATTTCCTCTGCAATCGCAAGCGCCTGTGCGTCGGTGCTGGCGATGCCGTTGTGCGGCTGTTTCAGCCCCAGTTTGGTCACGAGCGCCTGAAACCGCTCGCGATCCTCGGCCAGATCAATTGCGTCGGGAGTGGTGCCAAGGATCGGAATCCCCTCGGCTTCGAGCGCGCGGGCGAGTTTGAGCGGCGTTTGCCCGCCGAACTGCACGATGACCCCGTGCAATGTGCCGTTCTCCTGCTCTTTGCTCAGGATCTCCATCACATGCTCAAAGGTCAGTGGCTCAAAATAGAGGCGGTCCGAGGTGTCGTAATCTGTCGACACAGTCTCGGGGTTGCAGTTGATCATGATCGTCTCATACCCGGCCTTGGACAGTGAGAAACAGGCATGGCAACAGCAGTAGTCGAATTCGATCCCCTGACCGATCCGGTTCGGACCGCCACCCAGAATGACGACTTTCTTGGCATTAGAGGGGCGTGCCTCGCATTCAACCTCGCCCATCATCGGTGCTTCGTAGGTAGAGTACATGTAGGGCGTTTGCGCTTCGAACTCTGCGGCGCAAGTGTCGATCCGCTTGAACACGGCCCGCACCCCCAGATTGACGCGCGCGCGCCGCACCTGACCTTCATCGCGTCCTGTCAGCTTGGCCAGGCGGGCATCGGTGAAACCCAGCATCTTGAGCCGCCGCAGAGCATTCTCCGTCATGGGCAGACCTTCGCGGCGAATGCCCTCTTCGGCATCTACGATCTCGCGTATACGGGCAATGAACCACGGATCGAATGCGGTGGCTGCGTTGATCTCGTCGTCGCTCAGACCGTGACGCATGGCCTGCGCAATCGTGCGCATCCGGTCCGGCGTGGCCACGGACAAGGCACGGATCACAGCAGCTTTGTCCGGAGCACCTTCGATGATGACCTCGTCAAACCCTGTGAGGCCGGTCTCCATCGACGCCAATGCCTTTTGCAGACTCTCGTGGATGGTTCGGCCGATTGCCATTGCTTCGCCCACGGATTTCATCGCGGTCGTCAGGTGCGGTTTCGCACCCGGAAACTTCTCGAATGCAAAGCGTGGGATTTTGGTCACCACATAATCTATCGTCGGCTCAAAACTGGCGGGCGTCACCCTGGTGATGTCGTTGTCCAACTCATCGAGCGTGTAGCCCACCGCAAGCTTGGCTGCGATTTTGGCAATCGGGAATCCCGTAGCCTTGGAGGCCAACGCCGAAGAGCGCGATACGCGCGGGTTCATCTCGATCACCACCATACGCCCGTCCGCAGGATTGATGGCCCATTGTACGTTCGAGCCACCGGTCTCGACGCCGATCTCGCGCAGAACGGCAATCGAGCCATTGCGCATGATCTGATACTCTTTGTCGGTCAAGGTCAGCGCCGGGGCCACAGTGATCGAATCGCCAGTGTGAACCCCCATCGGATCGACGTTCTCGATTGCGCAGACGATGATCGCATTGTCCGCTTTGTCACGGACAACCTCCATCTCGAATTCCTTCCAGCCCAATAGGCTCTCGTCGATCAGGATCTGGCTTACGGGCGAGGCATCAAGGCCGGTTTTGCAGTAGTGGATGTAATCATCGCGATTATAGGCCACGCCTCCGCCGGTGCCGCCAAGTGTAAAGGCCGGGCGGATGATCGCGGGCAGGCCCACATAATCGATCGCCGCCATGCATTCATCCATGTTGTTGGCGATTGTAGCCTTGGGGTTCTCGATTCCCAAACGATCCATCGCCTCACGAAAGAGTTTGCGGTCTTCAGCCATTTCAATCGCTTGGCGATTGGCACCGATCAGTTCCACGCCGAATTTCTTGAGCACGCCCATGTCGTCGACCGCGAGGGCGGTATTTAGTCCGGTCTGACCACCCATCGTTGGCAAAAGGGCGTCCGGGCGTTCCTTTTCGATGATGCGGGCCACCACCTCAGGTGTGATCGGCTCGATATAGGTCGCGTCGGCGAGTTCCGGGTCGGTCATGATCGTGGCCGGGTTGGAATTGACCAGAATGACGCGGTATCCTTCTTCGCGCAGCGCCTTGCAGGCCTGAGCGCCAGAATAGTCGAATTCGCAGGCCTGTCCGATGATGATTGGACCCGCTCCGATGATCATGATGGATGAAATATCGGTTCTTTTCGGCATATCGGTCCCCGGGCAGCTGGAAGGGCAGGCGGGGCTGGCCCACCTGCGCAAATTGGTGGGGTTATAGCCATCACAGGCTGGTGTGCAAGGGGCAAACCCGTGCCGGGTTCAAGAGGTTTCCGGCAACTCAGCCGCATCTTCCAGAACGACCCGGTCGAGCGCACCCATGCCACTGCCATCGCGCTGCGGATAGAGGATCAGGCGGTCGATCACTTGGCCTGTCAGCGCGTTTGCCATATGGGTTGTGAACACATCATGCGACCCGCGCGCGACAAACCGATCCCGCGCCACCAGCTGCTCGCCCAGATACCCCTCGACCACGACTTGTGGCGCGCCGGTTTCCGTCTGCCAATCCAGCGAGACAAAGGTAAAGGGGGCCACCCGCAGAATCGCAACCGCGCCGCGCGTGTTCATCGCGCTCTCGATCTCGTTGGGCCCATCGGTGCCGTTCCCGGACTTGGCAGGAGAGGAGATCATCATGTCGCGGGTAACAACGCGGTATCCGTCCTCGGGCATTTCAGTCGGGGCTTGCCCCTCGCCCGGCCCCTCGAACCCGATCGACACTTGCCCCGCCTGCGCCGGTGAGGCCATGAGCCAGAGAGTGAACAAGCCGCCAATCCACCGTTGCATGCCCGCCGCCCCCTCACGAATGCCGTGATCCAGCGTTTCCCGACCTTGGTGCGCTGTCAAGGGTGCATCCGACCGCAAAACTGGTCCAAACCGACGCATTTAAGAGTGTGCTTTATGGATGGCAGGCCTAAATACGGAACACTTGCCAAGAGGATGCGCTGTGCAGATTCGTTTCGATCATGGTCCTGATGAGGCGGCCAGCCTGTTCGCGCAGGCCGAGCGCCTGATCGTGGCCCATACGCCCGAAGAGGTGCCCGGCGCACTTGCGGCACTCGATGCGGCGCGGGCCGAGGGCTATTGGCTGGCTGGGTTCGCCAGTTATGAGCTGGGACATGCGCTCGAGCCACGGTTGGCGCCTTACATGCCCGCGCGTCGCCGCTTGCCGCTTTTGCAGTTCGGGACCTATGCCGCGCCCGGTCCCGCCGCTCCGCTCCGGGCAGGTCCGGCTGCGTTCGGTGAAATGGCGCCGGACTGGGATCAGGCGCGCTATTCGCGGGCCTTTGAGGCTGTGCATAACTATATCTGCGCGGGCGATATCTATCAGGCCAATCTGACCTTTCCGCTGCGAATGACCGCCCAAGGCACGCCGCAGGCGCTCTATGCCGCACTCTGCGCCATCCAGCCAGTGCGCTATGGCGCGTTGATCGAGGCGGCGGGCCTGCCTGCGATCTTGTCCCGCTCGCCCGAGTTGTTCTTTCGTACCCATGCCGATGGGCGGATCGAAACCCGGCCGATGAAGGGCACACAACCCCGCAGCGCGGATGCGGCCGAGGATGCGCGGCGGCGCTTTTTCCTGCAATCCGATGCCAAGAACCGCGCCGAGAACCTGATGATCGTTGATCTTTTGCGCAATGACATCAGCCGCGTGAGCGTTCCAGGCTCTGTTCGCGTGCCCGAGCTTTTCTCGGTCGAGACCTATGAGACCCTGTACCAGATGACGTCGCTCATCACCGCAGATCTTATTCCCGGCACGGGCCTGTCGGATATCCTTCGCGCGCTCTTTCCCTGTGGGTCTATCACCGGCGCGCCGAAATTGCGGGCCATGCAGATATTGGCAGAGTTGGAGCAGCACGCCCGTGATATTTATTGCGGCTCTATCGGCTGGGCTGCCCCTGATGGGCGCGCCGAGTTCAATGTAGGCATTCGCACCCTGATGGTCGAAGACGAGCGCGCCACTTTGAATGTGGGCGGCGGTGTGGTCTATGACAGCACGGCAGCGGGCGAATACGAAGAAGCACTCTGGAAGGCACGATTTGCGCGGGCTCTGGCCAAGGTTCCGGCCTGACCGGCCGCCTATTCGGCGGCGTGGCGCAGGCGCGCGCTCTTGTCGCAATAAAGATAGTCCCGCGTGAGAGGCACCGCATCCTGTTTGGGCGTCAACTGAAACTGAAATACGACCTGATTGTTGAGGCGGAAAGTCAGTTCGCTGGCAACGAGATAATACCGCCACATTCTGCAAAACCGCTCATCATAGAGCGTGCGCACCCTGTCGATATTGGCCTCGAAACGGTCCCGCCAATGGCGTAACGTTTCGGCATAATGCAGACGCCAAACCTCTACGTCGGTCGTGACAAGATTGTGCCGCTCGACGGCAGCCACGGCCTCTGACATGGCCGGGCAATAGCCGCCCGGAAAGATGTATTTGGTGATCCACGGGCTCGTTGCCCCCGGCGGTCCCGCGCGCCCGATGGTATGGATAAGTGCGATCCCATCCGATGCCAACAAGCGCTCGACCGTCGCGAAATAGGCGTCGTAATGTGGCACGCCAACGTGCTCGAACATCCCGACCGATACGATGCGGTCAAACTGTCCTTTCACCTCGCGGTAGTCCGTCAGGTGAAACCGCACCCGGTCCGAAAGTCCCGCCTTTTCGGCTCTTTGATTGGCAATGCCATGTTGTTCTTTCGACAGGGTCACGCCCGTCACCTGTGCGCCGAAATCCCGCGCCAGCGTCAGGCCCATGCCGCCCCAGCCACAACCGATATCAAGCACGCGCATGCCGGGCTCGATCAAGAGTTTCGCCGCGATATGCGCTTTTTTGGCAGCCTGCGCCTCTTCCAGTGTCATATCGGGATGGGCGAAATAGGCGCAGGAATATTGCCGGTCGGCGTCAAGAAAGAGATCATAAAGCTCGCCTGAAAGATCATAGTGATGCGCCACGTTGGCGCGGGACCGTCCCGCCGGGTTGAACTGATCCAGACGCCGCTTGAACCAGCGCAGAGCCTCTAGCGGGCGGCGAAACCATGGCTGTCCCTGTGACGTAATATTCGTCATCGCAAGGCTGAGAAAGCCGAAGAGATCATCACCCGCAATGGTCAGCGTGCCGTTCATGTAACCCTCGCCTGCGGCCATATCGGGCGACATAACAATACGCCGGGGCAGGGTTGGATCATGCAGTGTGACCGTCACTTCTTGGCCGCCCGCGCCAGAGCCGTACGGCCGCGTGATCCCATCGGGGTAAGTCACGTTCAGACGTCCCTGTTTGAAAAGATGGGTCAATAACCCGTCAAGAGCTTTGGTCCACATGTCACACCCCATTTCCTCGCGCCAACACTGGCGCATTTCAACGGCGTACCAAACCGGTCCCTTCGCCCCTGTTTCCTGGGCTTGCCTGCTCATGTGGCAGTTATTTTTACCTAAAACGCCTTGCCTGTAAACGGTTTTGCGACCGCAGCCCGCCCCACGCCCTTGACTTTGCCGCCCCGCCAAGGTGTATCGGCCCGAACCCAAGACAATATCCCAGACCCGGGACCGGAGAGCCAAAATGCACGCATATCGCAGCCATTCCTGCGCAGATCTGACAAAATCGGATGTTGGCGGAGACGTCCGTCTTGCCGGTTGGGTGCACCGCATCCGCGATCACGGAGGGGTTTTGTTTATCGACCTGCGCGATCACTATGGCGTGACACAATTGATCTGCGACCCGGACAGCCCTGCTTTCGCGCGGGTCGAGAAGTTGCGCAGCGAATTCTGCATCCGAATCGACGGGGTGGTAAAGGCGCGCGCCGAGGGATTGATCAACGCCAAGATTCCCACGGGTGAGATCGAGGTCTTTGTGCGCGAGCTCGAGGTGCTAGGCGCGTCAAACGAACTGCCGCTTCAGGTGTTCGGCGATCAGGAATACCCCGAGGAAACCCGCCTGCGTTTTCGCTATCTCGACCTGCGCCGCGAGGCGATGCAGCGCAATATGGTGCTGCGCTCGGATGTCGTGGCCGAGATGCGGCGGCGGATGTGGGATCGGGGATTCCGTGAATTTCAGACTCCGATCATCACGGCAAGCAGCCCTGAGGGCGCGCGCGACTTTCTGGTGCCTAGTCGCCTGCATCCGGGTAAGTTTTATGCTCTGCCGCAAGCGCCGCAGCAGTTCAAGCAGCTCATCATGGTGTCGGGTTTCGACAAGTATTTCCAGATCGCGCCCTGTTTCCGGGATGAAGACCCACGCGCCGACCGCTCGCCAACAGATTTCTACCAGCTTGACCTCGAAATGAGCTTTGTTGAGCAGCAGGATGTGTTCGACACGATTCAGCCGGTCATTCAGGGCATCTTCGAAGAGTTTGGCGCCGGTGCTGTCGTTGATACCGACTGGCCGCAGATTTCCTATGCCGACTCTGCCCTCTGGTATGGCACCGACAAGCCCGACCTGCGCAACCCGATCAAGATGCAGGATGTGTCCGAGCATTTCCGCGGCTCCGGCTTTGCGATTTTCGCCAAGCTGCTGGAGCAGGATGGCACAGAAATCCGCGCAATTCCCGCCCCGACGGGCGGCAGCCGCAAGTTCTGCGACCGCATGAACGCCTTTGCCCAGAAAGAGGGCCTGCCGGGGATGGGGTATATCTTCTGGCGCGAGACAGATGGGGTTATGGAGGCCGCAGGCCCGCTCGCCAAAAACATCGGCCCGGAGCGCACCGAGGCCATTCGCCAGCAGCTTGGCCTTGGCGTGGGCGATGCCGCCTTCTTTCTTGGGGGCAAGCCGCAAGCGTTCGAGCGGGTGGCCGGCAAGGCGCGGACGGTGATTGGTGACGAGTTGGGGCTGACAGACCAGAACCGCTTTGCTTTTGCCTGGATCGTCGATTTCCCGATGTACGAGGCGGATGAAAACACCGGCAAGGTCGATTTCTCGCACAATCCCTTCTCGATGCCGCAAGGTGGGATCGAGGCGCTGAATGGCGATCCACTCAAGGTTCTGGGCTATCAATATGACCTCGCCTGCAACGGCTATGAACTGGTGTCGGGCGCGATCCGTAACCACAAACTTGATATTATGATCAAGGCCTTCGAGCTGGCTGGTTATGGCGAAGACGAGGTTCGCAAGCGCTTTGGCGGCATGGTCAACGCCTTCCAATACGGCGCGCCGCCGCATGGGGGGTGTGCTGCGGGGATCGACCGGATCGTGATGCTGCTGGCGGGCACGTCGAATATCCGTGAGGTCATCATGTTCCCGATGAACCAGCGGGCCGAGGATCTGATGATGAATGCGCCATCGGACCCGACGAGCGATCAGTTGATGGAGCTCGGCCTTCGGGTCATTCCGCAGGAGTAAGCATGGCTTTCCCTTGGCGCGATATTCATGCAATGTCGCGCCAAGGAAATATGCAGGGCCCGTAAAAATGACGCAAAATCGGCCAGTTGGGCCAAAGTTGGTGAATTGGACCCCGCCGCCCGCGCCGGATGGTGGGTCGCTGGTCGGGCGCTATGTTCGGCTCGATCGGCTGGATGCGGACCGACATGCAGCGGATTTGCACCGTGCGTTTTCGGTCGATGATGCGATTTGGGATTACCTGCCGTATGGGCCGTTCTCGTCTTCGGCGCAGTTGCATCGTTGGGCTCGAGATGTGGCGGCGGGGCGCGATCCACTGTTCTATGCCATTACCGACCTCGACACTGGGCAATTGGGTGGCGTGGCCAGCTATCTGCGGATCACGCCGCAAGCGGGGAGTATTGAAGCCGGGCACATCAATTTCGCCCCGAGTTTGCAGCGCACCCGCGCTGCAACAGAGGCGATTTTCCTTTTGATTCAATGGGCTTTTGAAGTGGGGTATCGCCGTTTCGAATGGAAATGCGACGCGCTCAACATGCCCTCACGACGGGCGGCGCAGCGGTTGGGGTTGAGTTACGAGGGGATTTTCCGGCAGGCGACGGTCGTCAAGGGGCGCAATCGCGACACCGCTTGGTTTGCCGCGATTGACGCCGAATGGCCCGCGCTGAAAGAGGCGTTCTCATTCTGGCTGGACCCTGCGAATTTTGACGATGAGGGCCGCCAACGCGAGAGCCTTGGCAGCCTCACGCGGTTGGTTCGGGTGGCCTCTGATCCAGCGCAGCGCTGATTTAGCGTTATATTACAATAGGTCCGGCGGTGTCGCCTCGCGCGCCAGTTCCGCCGCGACCTGATCCAGAGGCACGATGCGGCTGTCTTTTTCGCCCAAGCGGCGCAGCGACACGGTGCCGTCTTCGACCTCGCGCGGGCCACAGGCGAGGATCACCGGAACCTTGCCTACCGAATGCTCGCGGACCTTGTAATTGATCTTCTCGTTACGGGTATCGGCCTCGGCGCGGATGTTAAGGTCTGTAAGGTTTCGGGCGACTTTTGTAACGTAGTCATCCGCATCTGACACGATGGAGGCGACCACCACCTGACGCGGGGCGAGCCAGAAGGGCAGACGCCCGGAGTGCTCTTCGATTAGGATGCCGATGAAGCGCTCAAAGCTGCCCAAGACGGCGCGGTGCAGCATCACGGGGCGGTGTTTGGCCCCATCGGTGCCGATGTAATTTGCATCCAGACGTTCAGGCAGAACGAAATCCACCTGATGCGTGCCGCATTGCCATTTGCGCCCGATGGCGTCGGTCAGGGTGAATTCCAGTTTCGGGCCGTAGAACGCGCCCTCGCCGGGGTTCACCTTGGGTTCGATGCCTGCGGCGCGGGTTGCGGACAGAAGGGCCGCTTCGGCCTTGTCCCAAACCTCGTCGGACCCGGCGCGCACATCGGGGCGGGTGGAGAACAACACTTCGAAATTCGGGAAACCCAGATCGGCGTAGATACCCGACAGAAAGGCGATGAACCGCGCTGTTTCCGACTCGATCTGATCTTCGGTGCAGAAGATATGGGCGTCGTCCTGCGTAAAGCCGCGCACACGCATGATGCCATGCAGCGCGCCCGAGGGTTCGTAGCGGTTGCACGATCCGAATTCGGCCATGCGCAGCGGCAGGTCGCGGTAGGATTTCAGACCCTGATTGAAAATCTGCACATGGCAGGGGCAGTTCATCGGCTTGAGCGCGTTGACGGCCTTTTCGCGGGCGTGTTCCTCATCGACTTCGACGATGAACATGTTTTCCTGGTATTTTTCCCAGTGGCCCGAGGCTTCCCATAGCTTGCGGTCGACCACTTGCGGCGTGTTTACCTCGACATAGCCGCCGCGACGTTGCTGGCGGCGCATGTAATCCTGAAGCGTGGTGTAGACGGTCCAGCCGTTGGGATGCCAAAAGACCTGACCGGGGGCCTCTTCCTGCATGTGGAAGAGGTCCATCTCGCGGCCCAGCTTGCGGTGGTCGCGGCGCTCTGCTTCTTCGAGAAAGGTCAGATAATCCTTGAGCGCGTCGCGGTTCTGAAACGCTACGCCATAGATCCGTTGCAGCATTGGGCGTGTGCTGTCGCCACGCCAATAGGCCCCGGCCACGCTCATCAGTTTGAAGGCGTCGGCGGGCACCTGTCCGGTGTTTTGCAGATGCGGACCCCGGCAGAGATCCTGCCAATCGCCATGCCAGTACATGCGCAGCGGTTCATCACCGGGAATCGCCTCGATCAGCTCGATCTTGTAGGGCTCGCCGGTGTCGCGGTAATGTTGGATCGCGCGGTCGCGGTCCCAGATTTCTGTGCGCACGGGATCACGCAGATTTATGATATCCTTCATCTTTTTCTCGATGAGGCCAAGATCTTCGGGTGTGAAGGGGGCTGCGCGGTCGAAATCGTAATACCAGCCGTTCGAGATGACCGGGCCGATGGTGACCTTCACGTCGGGCCAGATTTCCTGAACCGCGCGGGCCATGATATGGGCCAGGTCATGCCGGATGAGTTCGAGCGCCGGGGCCTCGTCCTTCATCGTGTTGAGGGTGAGCGCGGCATCGCGGTCAATGGGCCATTGCAGATCCCAATGCGCGTCATCGACATAGGCCGAAATCGTGCGTTTGGCGAGCGATGGCGATATGCTGGCGGCGACTTCGGCGGGGGTGACGCCTTTGTCGTAGCTGCGCGTATTGCCGTCAGGAAAGGTCAGGGAAATCTGGGCCATATGCTTGGCTCCTCGTCGGTTTGGCGCCCACGGAACGCCCGGTTGCGGGTATATCGCCCCCCAAATGCCTCTTCGTGCGGACAAGGTCAAGAGTGCTGCGGTTGAGAGTGAAAGCAGCATGCGAACGCATACGACGACATGTTGACCTCTCAACGATGAAAATTGGTGGACAGGTCGTATTTGAATCCCATAATGCCGCATATGGGGCGTGCGATATTCGTTCGTCAGAAAAAGCGAGGGCTGTACATGTCGAGCTATAATTCAAAATTTGAGTTGTCGGTCGAGGATATGGACCTGATTGAAACCGCCCTCCGTCAGACCAAGGCGGATTTGTCGGGACGATCATACGCGCTGGTTGACGGGTTTGAACATCCCGAGGAAGCGCTGCGCAAGGTTGATGAACTGCTCGGACGCCTGCACAATCAAAAGGTGTTTTATCGCCCGCGCCGCGGGGCGTATATTGGCGGTTGATCCGGCGGCTTGCCTACTTTTGTTAAATTCCTGATTGCAGAGGATCACTCTGGCGGCTGGTCCAAAGAGGACCAGAGAGCGGCGCGTTTGCATGTTGGAGCGCTTAGTCTGAGCAAGCTGGCGGATGGGTTGCTTGACCCCAAGCTGGTGTTGAGTTGGCTCTTGGGCGCCTTGGGTGCGCCTGCGGCCTACGCGGGCATGTTGGTCCCGATCCGAGAGGCGGGCGCGCTTTTACCGCAGCTTTTGCTCGGGGGGTGGCTCGGTCGGATGCAGCACCGGCGCTGGATGTGGGTTGTGGGCAGTGCTGTACAGGGCGCGGCAGCGGCGTTGATTGCGATTGTGGCGTTGGTTCTAGAGGGCTGGCAGGCCGGGCTGGGGATCTGCGGGTTGTTGGCCGTGCTCGCAGTGGCGCGGGCGGCCTGCTCTGTCTCTTACAAGGATATTCTGGGCAAGACTGTCGCGCAGACGCGGCGCGGTGGGGTGACAGGCCTGGCAGGGTCGCTCTCGGCGGCGGGTGTGTTGGTCTTTGCGGTGCTGATGCTGACGGGGGTCTTGCGCAGTCAGGCGGCGGTGATCGGTGCCGTCGCGTTGGCGGGGCTGTGCTGGGGGCTGGCAGCACTGGTGCTTGCCGGGCTCTCTGAGGAGAGGAGCACACCGGAGACCGTTGAAGGGATTGGGCAGCGCTACCTCAAGATCTTGCGTGAGGATGCCAATCTGCGACGTTTTGTGCTGGTGCGCGGCCTATTGGTCAGCGCGGCGCTGGCCCCACCCTATATGGTGATGTTGACGGCGCAGGACGGTGGCGCGTTGGGGACGCTGGGTGCGCTTGTGCTGGCCTCGTCCGGGGCGTCGCTCTTGAGTTCCTATGTCTGGGGGCGAATGTCGGATCACAACAGTCCAAAGGTTCTTGCGCTGGCAGGCGCGCTCTCGGCGCTGGCTATGGTTGCGGCGATTGCGGCGGTGGGATTGGGCGTTGCACAGACACCGGGGGTGATGCCGACGATCCTGTTTGGCCTCATGCTCGCCTACCACGGTATCCGGCAGGCGCGGTCGGTCTATCTGGTGGATATCTCTGAGGAGGACCGCCGCGGGCCGAATGCGGCGCTGGCAAATACGGCGATCGGTGTCTTGCTGCTGGTGGCAGGGGGTGTTGGAGGGGCTTTGTCGATCGCCGGGCCAGTGCTGGCGTTGGCGGGATTTGCGGGCATGGCTGGGATGGGTGGGCTCTTGGCGCTCACGCTGCGAGAGGTTGCCGATTAGGTCAAAACCGATTTGCCGGGCCGCTCGGCGCGGTGCATGATCGCAACCTGGTATGGATGGAGAGCAGCATGGCCGATCCCGATTTTCTAACCACCGAGAGTGGCCGCCGGTTAGCCTATCATCAGAGCAGCGGGCAGGGCTCTGGCGTGGTGTTTCTAGGCGGGTTCAAGTCGGATATGGAGGGAACCAAGGCGCTCTGGCTTGAGGCGTGGGCGCGAGCGAGCGGCCGGGCGTTTTTGCGGTTTGACTACTCTGGGCATGGGCAATCCTCTGGCGCGTTCGAGGCGGGGGCGATTGGCGATTGGGCAGCGGATGCGCGGGCTGTCCTTGACGGGCTGACGCACGGGCCACAGATCCTTGTGGGGTCATCAATGGGCGGCTGGATATCTCTGTTGCTCGCGCGGGCGATGCCGGAGCGGGTCGCGGGATTGGTGACGATTGCCGCCGCGCCGGATTTTACCGAGGATGGAATGTGGGCGGGATTCGATGCCGCGCAGCGGCGAATGCTGCTGGAGGACGGTCAGGTGGCGCTGCCTTCGGAATATGGCGAGCCCTATATTATCACGCGACGACTGATTGAGGAGGGGCGCGACAATCTGGTTATGCGCAGCCCGCTGCATTTGCCCTTTCCTGTTCGATTTCTGCAAGGCACCCGCGACGCAGATGTGGATATGTCGGTGGCCTTGCGGCTTTTGGACCATGCGTCGGGGCCGGATATCCGGTTGACGCTGGTCAAAGGGGCGGATCACCGGTTCTCGGACCCTGATTGTCTGGCGCTGATCGGGGCCTCGGTCGAGGACGTCTTGGCGCGGTCCGCTTTGGCAAGCCTTGGCTGAACCGCGCGGCCCTTGCTGTGGGGACGGATGTGGTGTCATGCTGCTGTCACTTGCGGTTTCATATGTGATCGGGTCAGAGGCAGGAGTGAATGATGAGCAGTGAACCGGTGGTGTTCTTGCCCGGGATGATGTGCGACGCGCGGCTTTTCGCGCCGCAATTGACCGCGTTGAGCCCCGATATGGCTGTGACCGTCGCTCCGATCACCGGTGGAGATCGTATTGAGGAGATCGCCTCGGACCTGCTCGATGTGCTGCCGCGACGCTTTGCCTTGGCGGGCCTGTCGATGGGGGGGATTGTGGCGATGGAAATCCTGCGCCGCGCACCGGACAGGGTGACACGCCTGGCGCTCATGGATACCAATTCCCTCGCCGAGACGCCGCAATCGGCCACGGCCTATGAGCCGTTCATCATCAAGCTCAAAACCGGGGCAATCGCAGAGGCGGCACAGATGCTCTTGCGGTCCGAGTATCTTGCATCGGGGCCACGGCGCGCCGAAGTGATGGCTGAGGTCGTGCGCATGGCCGAGGCCCTCGGCCCGGAGATCATCATCCGGCAGACCCGTGCCCTGCAAAGGCGGCGCGATTATCAGGCGGTGCTCAGGCGCTGTCAGGTTCCGGTTCTGGTGCTCTGCGGGGCTGAGGACGGGTTGACCCCAGTCAAGCGGCACAGGTTCATGGCCGATCTAATTCCCTACGCCAATCTGGTTGTGGTCGAGGGGGCCGGGCATTTGCCGGTGCTGGAGCAGCCAGACACGACCACAGCGGCCTTGCGTGGCTGGTTGCGGCAACCTCTGGTTCTGCAACGGCGAGTGGATGCGTGATGGGGCGGCACGACGGCGGGGGTGTCCCGCCGCCGCTTTGATCAACCGATAGCGCGTGCGTTCTTGTTCGCCGGATTGGGCTCCTTGCGCGCGTTTGCGTCGATAAAGTCAAGCACCAGCGGGCGGATGTTGTTGCGCCAAGAGCGACCGGCGAAGATGCCGTAATGACCAGCTTCGGGCTCCAGATAGCTGGCCTTGAGGTTGTCGGGCAGGCCGGTGCAAAGATCGAGAGCCGCGACGCATTGGCCAGGGGCCGAGATGTCATCCTTGCCGCCTTCGACCGTCTTGACCGCAACGCGCGTAATCTTGCCGAGATCCACCTTGTGTCCGTTCACGACAAAGCGGTTCTGTGCAATTTCCAGACCCTTGAAGATGCGTTCCACGGTCGAGAGGTAGAATTCGGCGGTCATATCCATGACGGCCAGATATTCATCATAGAATCGGTTATGGGCGTCATTGTCGCTTGCCTCACCGCGTGAGACACGCAGGATCTGGTCGGAAAAGGCCGAGGAATGGCGCTCGCCGTTCATCGACATGAAGGACGCGAGTTGCAGAAGGCCGGGATAGACCTGACGGCCAACACCTTTGTATTTGAAGCCGACGCGTTGGATCATCGTCTCTTCAAGCTGGCCCATCGTGACGCGGCGGCCAAAGTCGGTCACGTCAGTTGGGGTTGCATCGGGGTTGATCGGTCCGCCGATGAGCGTCAGCGTGCGCGGCTGTGCATCGGGGTCAAGTTCGGCCAGATAAGCGGTCGCGGCCAATGTCAAAGGCGCAGGCTGACAGACGGCGATCACGTTGATATCCGGGCCGAGCGCCTTCATGAAATCGACAAGATAGAGGGTGTAATCCTCGATATCGAATTTGCCCTCTGACACTGGAATATCCCGCGCGTTATGCCAATCGGTGATATAAACCTCACAATTGACGAGCAGAGACTTGACGGTCGAGCGCAGCAGCGTCGCGTAATGTCCCGACATCGGGGCAACAAGAAGAACCTTGCGCTTCTGCTCTTCGCGGCCAGAGATGTTGAAGTGAATGAGATCACCAAAGGGGCGGGACACGATGGTCTCGATGTTCACGAGATGGTCGCGCCCGTCCTCATGTGTGAACGTGCGGATGCCCCAATCGGGCTTCGACACCATGCGCTTGAAGCTGCGTTCCGTCACTTCGCCCCAAGCGGCCATCCATTGCAAAGCAGGATTTGGCACCAAACTGAAAAGCGGATAGGATGCGAGGGAGAGGGCGGAGGCACCCAGCCATTGATTGGTATTTCGGAGGGATTCCATCAGGTCGTATGTGGCCATGTAGCGCATGTTCGTCTCCTGTTCGGGCGCAAGGCCCGGTTTATTCGTCGCTCGGTCCCCTCCGGTTCGCGCGACGCTATGCTGCATAGCAGAAAATGTTAAGGGGAAATACTTAAAATGGCAACGCAAGACGATGTCGCAGGCGAAAACCTTGAAAAACTGAATGAGAACCTTGCCAAAGTCGAACATCTGTCGCAACGGCTGATCCAAGCACTTGCGGCGCGTAATCCTGCGAACCCGACTCTGAATGGACCCAATCAAGAGCTTTTTGCCAAGGCGGCGCAGTCCTATTGGGCCGAGGCGATTGAAAATCCCGGCAAGATCTATGAGCAGCAGTTGGAGTATTGGGGCAAGTCTGTGCGTCATTTCATGGAAGCACAGCAGGTCATGTTGCGCGGAGAGCCTGTGGCGGAAGAGGATGCGCCCGATCCGCTGGCGGGGGACAAGCGCTTTGCCAACCCTCTGTGGAACACCCATCCTTATTTCAAATATATCAAGCAGCAATACGCGCTGAACGCGCAGGCTATTGAGAATGCGGTGGGCGATGTCGAGGATTTGCCGCCCAAAGACAAGCGGCGTCTGGATTATTTCGCGCATCAGATCATCGACATGATGTCGCCCACGAATTTTCTGGGCACCAATCCTGATGCGCTCGAGCGGGCGGTGGCAACCGAGGGAGAGAGTCTCGTCAAAGGATTGGAGAACCTGATTGCCGATCTCGAGGCCAATCACGGCGAGTTGGTGGTGCGGCTGGCGGATGACAAGGCATTCGAATTGGGGGGCAATATCGCCACCACGCCGGGCGAGGTGGTGTACCGCAACCGGATGATGGAGCTCATTCAATACAGCCCCACAACCGAGCAGGTGCATGCGATCCCGCTCGTGATCTTTCCGCCGTGGATCAACAAATTCTACATTATGGATCTCAAGCCCGATAACAGCCTGATCAAATGGGTCGTGGATCAGGGCTATACGCTCTTTGTGGTCAGCTGGGTCAATGCCGATACCAGCCATGCCAATGTGGGAATGGAGGATTACATCGAAGAGGGTTTTCTGACCGCGATTCGCGAAGTCAAGGCGATCACCGGACAGGATCAGGTCAATACCGTTGGCTATTGTATCGCAGGCACGACGCTGCACATGACGCTGGCGCTGATGGCCAAGCGGGGAGACAAGTCGGTCAAATCCGCCACCTTCTTTACCGCGCTCACGGATTTCTCGGAGCAGGGGGAATTCACGCCGTTTCTTCAGGACGATTTCATCGACGGAATCGAAGAGGAGGTGACGCAGCAGGGGGTATTGCGGTCCTTTATCATGGGGCGCACCATGTCGTTCCTGCGCTCGCGCGATCTGATCTATCAACCTGCCGTGCGCAGCTACATGATGGGCGAAGCGCCGCCGGCGTTTGACCTGCTCTATTGGAACGGGGATGGCGCGAACCTGCCGGGGCGGATGACGGTGGAATATCTGCGCGGGCTCTGTCAGGGCAACAAGTTCGTGACCGATGGGTTTGATCTGTGTGGTGAGCGGCTGCATATCCGGGACGTCAAGATACCGCTGATGTCCGTGACCTGCGAGACTGACCATATCGCGGCTTGGAAAGACTGCTATCGCGGCTTTCAGCAGACGGGATCCAAGGATCGAACCTTTATCGTTTCGGAATCCGGGCATATCGCCGGGATCGTCAATCCTCCGACCAAGAAGAAGTATGGGCATTACACCAATGACGATCTGAGCGGTGATGCCGAGGCCTGGATGGCGGGCGCGCAGTATAGTCAGGGATCGTGGTGGCCGCGGTGGGAAACGTGGCTGGCCAAGCGATCCGGCAAGATGGTCGCGGCGCGGGAACCGGGCGATTCGGAGCATCCTGCACTGGCCCCGGCCCCTGGCACCTATGTGCGCAAGAAGGCAACCCTCTGATATTTAATGGCTTCTAGCCACGCCTATCTAAAAAATGCTGCAGTGCAGAAAAAACTTGAAATGCTGCAGCGCAGCATGTATATGTTGTTGCAGTTGCAGAAACGGCGGAACACCCCGCCAAAGCTAAGAGGACCGAACCAATGGCAAAAGCACAAGATTTCACCGCGATGTTCAAAGACGTCATGGGCACCTTCCCCGTCGACACCAAAGCGATGGAAGATGCATTCAAGAACCAAGCAACCCTGAGCGAGAAGCTCTCGGGTGTGGCTCTGACCGCAGCTGAAAAATCGGCTGAGATCTCGAACAAATGGACCAAAGACACGCTCGCCAAGCTGAGCGAAATGTCCAAAGCCAAGGCCGAGCCTGCTGACTATGCCAAAGCAATGACCGATTTCGCATCGGCCAATGCTGAAGTCGCCGCCGAGAACATGGCAGCCTTCGCCGAAGTGGCCAAGAAAGTTCAGATGGAAACCGTCGAACTGATGCTGGCTGCTGGCAAAACCATGCAGGAAGACGCCACCAAGGTTGTCAAGAAAGCCGCAGACGACGTGACCGCAGCGACCCAAAAGGCGACCGCAGCGGCCAAGTAAGGTTAGCAGAGCCATACCCTGATCCCCTCCCTTGAGGGGTATGGACTGCGAAGGGCGAGCCATGCGGCTCGCCCTTTCTTTTTGCTGCACTTGCGTCTAAGCTCTGCTGCAGCGCTGCATTATCCGGGAGGATACCCCTTGGCCGACTCCAAAAAACCGCTGTTGATCAAACGCTATGCCAGCCGGCGGCTCTATAATACCGAGACATCCGATTACGTAACGCTCGAGGATATCGCCGAATTCATCCGCGACGGGCGTGAAGTCCAGATCATCGACCTGAAATCCGGGGATGACCTGACGCGGCAATATCTGCTCCAGATCGTTGCGGAGCATGAGAGCCGGGGCGAGAGCGTGCTGCCGATCAATGTGCTCAATGACTTGGTGCGCAGCTACACCACCCAGGCGACCAGCATTGTGCCAGAGTTTCTGGCCGCCAGTTTCGATATGTTGCGCGACGGGCAATCCAAGATGCTTGAGAACATGACCAAGGCCAATCCGCTGGCCGCGATGCCCGGCATGGAGGCAATGCGCGCTCAGCAAGAGGCCTTTATGAAGGCGATGACCGGAGGGCTGAAAGGGATGGGCAGCACAGGTCCTCAGGGTGGCAAGCCTTCGGAGGCGAGTGACGAGGGTCTCGAAGAAATCAAGAAACAACTGGCAGAATTGCAGGACAAGCTGTCCAAAATGGGTAAGTAAGTTGGCATGGTCGAGAGCCCGGGGCGGATAACCCTCTGGGGCATCGAAGTGTTCATTGCCGCTGCTGATGAACGCTCGATCTCGGCCGCAGCACGGCGACTGGGGGCGAGCCCGTCTGCGGTCAGTCAGCAATTGACCAATCTCGAAGGGGCGGTAGGGGCCACGCTGTTGCAGCGCAACGCGCGGCCCATCCGCCTGACCCCGGCCGGTGAGATCATGCATCGCCGCGCCTTGGCGATTCTGAATGAAGCGGCGCAGGCGCGCGCTGAATTGGCAATGTCACATCTCTCGACCCTGACGCGGTTTCGGCTGGGCATGATCGAGGATCTGGAGGCGGATGTGACGCCACAGCTCTTGACCCATATGGCGGGGGAATTGAAAGGCTGTCAGTTCCTGCTGGAAACCGGGGCAAGCCATCATTTGTATGACCAGTTGGACGCACGGGCGCTTGATGTGATCGTGGCGGCGGAACTGGGCGGCGAGGCGGATTGGGTCGAAGTGCATCCCGTGTTGCGCGAAGGCTTTGCCGTGGTGGCGCCGCGTGGCGTGATCCGGCCCGAGCGGGACGTCCTGCGGCAATTGAAGCGCCTGCCCCTGATCCAGTATACGCAGCGGCATTACATGGGGCGGCTTATCTCTTCGCATCTCGCGCGGCAGAACCTGAGCATTCCGCACCGATTTGAGTTGGACAGCTATCATTCCATCCTCGCCCTTGTGGGGCAGGGGGCGGGGTGGTCGATCCTGACGCCGCTGGCTTTGATGCGGGCGCGGCGCTTTGCGGATCAGATCGACGTGTTCGAATTGCCGATGGCGCCGCTCACGCGCACGATCAGCGTGACGGCCCGCAAGGGGATATTGCAGGACATGCCCGCGACGCTGGCGGAAAAGCTGAAGCCCATTCTGCGTGATACGATCGTGACGCCCATCGTCGCCCGGCACCCGTTTCTGGCCGAAGGTATATCCCTATTCTGAAGACGTGCGGCGGTCACGAAAGAAGGTCTTGAGCAGGGTCTCGGACTCGGTCGCGGCGATGCCGTCATAGATCTCTGGCACATGGTGGCATTGCGGATGGCTGAAAACCCGCGCGCCCATGGCCACACCGCCCGATTTTGGATCGGCGGCCCCGTAGTAGAGCCGGGCAATGCGCGCCGATGCGATGGCGCTGGCGCACATCGCGCAGGGTTCCAACGTTACGTAAAGGTCATGGCCGGTGAGCCGTTCGGAGCCAAGCGCGGTGCAGGCGGCCCGGATTGCGAGGATTTCGGCATGGGCGGTGGGATCGCTGAGTTCGCGGGTCCGGTTGCCCGCGCGCGCCAAAATGACACCTGAGGGGGCGACGATGACCGCGCCCACGGGCACCTCGCCGCGCAGTGCGGCCGCGCGGGCCTCGTCCAAGGCGGTCTCCATGTGGCTGCGAAATGTCATGACCTGCTTTTGCAGATCGCAAGACGCTTTCGCAAGCCCCGCAATTGCGCTATGCGCGGCGCATGAACACGAAAACTCCAGAGGGCGAGCGGATCGCCAAGGTCATTGCCCGCGCCGGTATTGCAAGCCGTCGTGAGGCTGAACGCCTGATCGAAGCGGGGCGCGTCACCGTCAACGGTCAAAAGGTGTTGCGCGCGGCACTCAATGTCACGCCTGCGGATAAGGTCGTGGTCGATGGTCGTGCCCTCGATGCGCCCGAACCTGCGCGCCTGTGGCTCTACCACAAACCTACCGGTCTTGTGACGACGACGCGCGATGAGCAGGGGCGCAGCACGATCTATGACGATCTGCCCGAGGATATGCCGCGGGTCATGAGTGTCGGACGGCTCGACCTCAATTCCGAAGGGCTGTTGTTGCTGACCAATGATGGTGAGTTGAAGCGCAAATTGGAACTGCCCTCGACCGGCTGGCTGCGCCGTTATCGAGTGCGAGTGAATGGGCGCCCTACGGACGGCACCTTTGAGCCGTTGCGCAAGGGATTGGTCGTGGATGGTGAGGCATTTCAGCCAATGATGGTCACGCTTGACCGCCAGCAAGGCGCAAATGCCTGGATCACGGTCTCTATTCGCGAGGGCAAGAACCGCGAAATCCGCCGCGCGATGGAGGCGGTGGGGCTGGTGGTAAACCGGCTCATCAGGCTGTCCTATGGGCCGTTCCAATTGGGCCAGTTGAAGCCCGGTGCCGTGGAAGAGATCCGTCCCCGCGTGTTGCGTGATCAGTTGGGCATGAAGGAAGAACCCGAGGCCGAACAGCCCAAGCCCGCTCGCCCCAAACCACAGCGACGTCGGCGGTGAGTATTTTTCCAAGGTGACTGCGAAAGTCGTGTTGGTTGATCCGGATCAAGGAGGCTGCGGCCCCCGCTCCTTAGGGTCGGGAGCGAGCAATCAAGAAGGAGAGATCTGCGATGTCCCATACCCCCCATGAACTGTCGGAAGAGTTCCCGCAACTGGCCGACAAGATCAGCGAACTGAAGCGGACTGATACGCATTTTGCCAAACTGGCCGATGAATATCACGCGCTGAACCGCGCGGTGCATCGGGCCGAAACGCTGGTCGAGCCGGTCGAGGAACTGACCGAGGTCGAGATGCGCAAGCAGCGCGCGACGCTGAAAGATGAGCTATATCGGCTGCTGACGGCCTAAGGCCAATTGCAGGGAAAGTGGCGCGCAAGACGGTTGGACCGTCCTGCGCGGTTTACTTTTTAGCTCAGCCCCGTATCCCCGAAAACCGCGTTTGCCAGTCTTCGCGGGCCTCGTCGGTGATCTTGGAAAAGAGCACCTCGGGGACACTGAATGCGTGGCCGGGCGCAAGGATTTCGAGCGCTGCGGACGCTTCATCTGGCCAGTTGTCATCGTTGGTTTGCATCGCTGCCAGCATCGCGGCGGCGGCGTCGGGGATGAAGGGGCTGCTCAGCACGGCATAAAGGCGGATGAGGTTGAGTGCGAGGCGCGTCTGCATGGCGGCGCGCTCGGGGTCTTGCTTGAAGGTGGACCAGGGCGCGGCCTCTTGCAGGTATTCGTTGCCCTCGACCCAGATCGCGCGCAGGGCGGCCGCAGATTTGCGCACCTCCATCGCCTCCATATGGCCTTCATAGTCGCGGATGCGGCTTGTCAGGCGTGCGATCAGCGCCGTTTCCTGAGCGCCGTATGTGGCCCCCGACGGCACCGTTTCGCCGAATTTCGAGCGGCAGAATTTGGTCACGCGGGACACGAAATTGCCCAGAACGTCGGCCAGGTCCTTGTTCACCGAAGCCTGAAAATTCTCCCATGTGAACTCGCTGTCCGAGCTTTCGGGGGCGTGGCTCAGGAGCCACCAGCGCCAGTAATCGGCGGGCAGGATTTCAAGCGCCTGATCCATGAAGACGCCGCGCCCGCGCGAGGTGCTGAACTGACCGCCGTCGTAATTGAGGTAGTTGAAAGATTTGATGTAATCCACCAGCTTCCATGGCTCGCGCGAGCCCAAGATCGTAGCGGGAAAGCTGAGCGTGTGGAAGGGCACGTTGTCCTTGCCCATGAACTGGGTGTAGCGGACATCCTCTGCCCCCTTGTCGGTGCGCCACCAGCGTTCCCAATCCGTGCCCTTGCCCGCATCGACCCATTCCTGCGCGCAGGCGATGTATTCGATAGGGGCGTCGAACCAGACGTAGAACACCTTGCCCTCCATGCCCGGCCAATCCTCGTCGCCGCGCTTGACCGGGATGCCCCAGTCGAGATCGCGGGTGATCCCACGATCCTGCAAGCCGTCGCCGTCATTGAGCCATTTCTTGGCGATTGAGGTGGTGAGGATCGGCCAGTCGGTCTTGGAGTCGATCCATTTCTCAAGCTCATCCTTCATCTGCGACTGGCAGAGATAGAGATGCTTGGTCACGCGCATCTCGAGATCGGTCGCGCCGGAGATCACCGAGCGGGGGTTGATCAGATCGACCGGGTCAAGCTGCTTGGTGCAGTTGTCACATTGGTCGCCACGCGCCGAGTCGTAGCCGCAATTCGGGCAGGTGCCCTCGATATAGCGGTCGGGCAGGTAGCGTCCGTCGGTGGGGGAATACATTTGGGTTTCCGAGACTTCGCGGATCAGACCCTGATCGTGCAGGCGCTTTGCGAAATGCTGGGTCAGGCGGTGGTTCTGGGACGAGGAAGAGCGCCCGAAGTGATCAAAGCTGAGGCGAAAGCCGCGCGCGATTTCGGCCTGAACGGCGTGCATTTCCGCGCAGTACTCGGCCACAGGCTGACCCGCCTTGGCGGCGGCGAGTTCGGCGGGGGTGCCATGCTCGTCTGTGGCGCAGAGAAACAGCACCTCATGGCCGCGGGCGCGGCAGTAGCGGGCAAAGAGATCAGCCGGAAGCTGCGAGCCCACGAGATTGCCGAGATGCTTGATCCCGTTGATATAGGGGATCGCCGAAGTGATGAGATGCCGTGCCATATCGTGCCTGTTCCTTGACGGTTTGGCCTCGTTTAGCGTGGTTTTGCGGGCAGTTCTAGCGCTCGTTCTTGTCTTTGTCGCGACTGCGCCCGGTCAGGCGGCCAACCAGGAAGGAGGTGCGTGGCGACCAGACATAGGCGGTGCGACGTTCTGCAACCGGGCGCGCGCGCATGCGGTAAAGACCAAAAACGACGAGGAGGGCGTGGCCGGCGGCGATCATCACGAACATGGCGGGTGGGCCGTAAACTTCGATCAGGGTTGAGGCCATGAGCGGGGCGGCGATGGCGCCCACGGCGAAGAAGAACATGAGGGCGGCGGATAGCTCGACCCGTTCATGGGCCTCGGCGAAGTCATGGGCGTGGGCGGCGCTGACCGAGTAGATGGGAAAGGTGGTCATGCCAAAGAAGAAGGCGGTCATCAGGATGCCGAATGTGTCAAGATTTTCGGTCATGGCGGTTGCAACTGAGGAGAGGATGGCGGCGACCGAGAGTCCGATCAGAACCCAACGGCGGTCAAAGCGATCCGCGAGCCAGCCGACCGGGTATTGCGCCACGGCCCCCCCCAGAACGAAGACCGCCAGAAACCCGGCGATCTGATCCACGGCCAGGCCCACCTGTTGGCCGTAGAGTGGCCCGACCATGCGGAACGAGGCGCTGGAGAGGGCCGCGACCAGCACGCCCGCTGCCGCCAGAGGCGAGCAGGCGATGAGCAGCATGGGACGCAGGCGGGGGGCGTCGGGTGTTTCAGGCTCGCGCAGGCGCGACAGGGTAAGCGGTAGCAGAGCTGCGCAGCAAAGGAGCGCCAGCAGGTTGTAAGAGACGTAAGAGGCGGGTGCCAATACGGAAATCAGCAATTGCGCGGCCAAAGATGCGCCCATATCGACAACGCGGTAGATACCCATGGCGCGGCCGCGCGTCTCATTCGTGACCTTGGCCTGAAGCCACGCCTCGATCACCGTGTAGCAGCCCGCGACGCAAAGGCCAGAGGCCACGCGCATCAGCGCCCAAGCGTAGGGGTCGATCACCAGCATATGCGCCAAGAGGCCGATGGCCCCTGCGGCGGTAAAGGCCGCAAAGGCGCGGCTGTGCCCGATAGTGCCCATCAGGCGGGGGGCGAACCAGCAGCCGATGAAGAAGCCCACGAAATGCGCCGAGCCGAGGAGTCCGATCTGGGCCGTGGTGAAATCCAACGCCAGACCTGAGAGCGCATCAAGCGGGCCCACGCCGCCTGTCGAGAGTTGCAGGAGAACGACCGAGAGGAAGAGGGCGGCAAAGGAAATCATCAGGCGCATGGTGGGGCTACCATGGCAGGACGAGAGGAGGGGGACCAGATGTTTTCGACATCAAACGTCGGTTTCGGGCAAGGGTGTGCGATGCGGGGTTAAGGTATGGGAAATATGGGATTTTTGGGGTCGGTGTTGGGTCGGTGTTCTGGTGGTGCGGATTTGGGAGTGAGATGGGGTTAATGGGGGGCGCGGTGAGAGTGGGGCCACTTGGACGGACGCGTGTTTGATCTGCGGTTGAAGTCCATGCGAATGACAGCAATGCGTGGGAAGCGGATATGGCTTGTCGGCACCCGTCCCCCATCCGCCCGACACTCGCGGCCCAAAGCGGACTCTCGTTGTTGCTAGGTAGCTGCAATGCAGGTGTCTCTCACCCACTCCAGAGACCAGTGGGCCAATTCCAGAACATGCACTAGCTTTCAATCTAAACCACACAAGTACAATATCTCAGCGTATGCTAAGGGCCTTCAGAAGTCATGGATACGGATCAAGGTTCGCAGTTCATCCAAACAGCCTAGAAGAGCAAACAGCGGCATGAAATTTCAAACCGATACACCCTAGCGAATTTGTCCAAAGAGTTGGAACCATTTCATAATGACTAAATCTAAACCCAAAATTTGGAGCTCAAATTTTCTCGCTACCACGTATATGCTTCGGAAGACGAACATAAAGCTCAATATTGACGAGCCGACGAGCAGGGACTTTGTCGATATCCGTCTGCGATACGAAAGTGGCTCACCGATAGCGCCTAAAGACGTGCCAATCTATCCGGTGGCACTCTATTTTAAGTACCCGGACACTCCTGAAAGCTACAAAAAAAAGTGGCGCGACATTTTTCAGGTGCAACTTGGTCTGGTGGTCGTCTCAGGGCGCATGAAGGACCAGCTGCAAGAGTTCAATCTTTGCGAGACCAGCTTTCGCGAATTGCCACTTTTCGAGAACGATCAGAATACACCGCGCCCCGAAGGCCCATTCTTTTTGATGCATATCCTGCAATTCCAGGACGCCTTCGTTCCGGAACTCTCCGAAAATGTCGAAAAACTCAAAAACGTCGACAAATGGCGGCCTGCCATCACAAGCGATGTTTTGGCAGTCAATCCCGACGCAGTCGGAGACGCGGATTTATGGATGGATCACAGAATAGAAAACCGGGTGTTCTTCAGCGACCGGCTGCGGCAAGCCATCAAGGACGCCAAGTTTCGAACCTACGGGCTGAGCTTCAAGGCGTGCAAGGTCGTCGCTAACCCTTGAAGACTGCGTTCGTGGAAAGCGTTGCGCTTGGCACGACCGGCAGCATCGGGCTGAGAGCAGTCAGCCTTTGAAAAGAACCTATGCTCCCCCCTACCTCTCCACCTGCGCCACGATCCGTAGCCCGATCTCTGGGCCGACGAGGTTGGCATAGCCGCTTGCGCCGAAGCTGTGGCGGTTGAGGGTGCCGGTGAGGAGGATCGTGAGGTGAGAGAGGTCCTTGGGGTCGGTGCCGGGTTGGCGGTAGAGGCCGGCGGTGAGGGTGACGGGGTGGGTCACGCCGCGCACGGTCAGGAGGCCGGTGATCCGGGCCTCTTGCAGCGTGCCGGTGATCGCGGTCGAACGGAAGGTGATGGTGGGATGGCGTGCGGCGTCGAGCAGGTCTGGTCCTTTCATCGCCTCTGTGGCGAAGACAAAGCCCGCGCGAGTGCCGGTGGCGTCGAGGGTGACGTCGACCCGGCTCGCGCCGAGATTGCCCAGATCAATCCGCATATCCGCCGATGTGATCGGCATTGTGCCACGATTGTTGCCGATGGCGGCATCATAGGTGAAGCCCACGGTGGAGCGGGCCGTGTCGAGGCGGTAGGCCTCTGGTGCGGCGGTGGCCTGCGTGGTCATCAGGCAGAGAGCGAGGGCGATACGGCGGATCATAGCGTAGAATACGCGCGGCGCGGCCAAACGGATGTCACGTTTGCTTGAGCGCCCATGCGCCGGGCTGGCCGGTGAGGTGCCATGCGGCGGGGGGCGCTGTACGGGCGCGGCGGCGGGTGAGGTGCCAACAGCTGGCCTCGGGCGTATGGGCCGGGGCCATGTGCCAGCGGGTTTCCACGCCGGGTGCGCCGCCCTCGCCCGGCGTCAGGATCAGGCCCAGAGGGCGGTGAGGACCGCGCGCCGCCCCCTCTTCGGCGGCGAGATGCAGGCGGCGCACCGGGGTGAGGGCAGGTGGCTCTGGCAGGTCGGCGATGATGAGGGGGACGGTGCCGCTGCGCAGCGCCTCTTCCATGCACCACAAGAGATCCTCGCGCCGGTCGGGGGTGATGAAAATGAGGGTTTCCGGGCCGTTTTCGGTCCCGGTGAGGGGGCAGATGCCGTCGGAGTTGAGGTGATCTGAGGCCCATGCCGGGGCGATCCAGAGCACGGGGCCGCGCAGGGCGCCGATGAGGAGCATCGCAAAGCTGTGGCGGGCGGGGCCGGCGCATTCATGCAGGCGGGCAAAGGGCAGGTCGAGCGCGCCCAGAAAGCGGAGGGCGGGGCGGTGCGAGCTGCGGGTGAGAAGCGGAATCGTCATGGGGGGAGCATAGCGTGTTCGCTAAATGTTCTCAATTGGGGGTGCGGATAGCTATGATATCGCCCAGCATTTGTTTCCCGCGCGGTATTGTGCTTGGCGTCAACGTTGCTTGCAGGCAAAGCCGCCTCAGTGCAAAATCTCTTCCTCGCGCACGAACATATTGGCCCAGGCGCGTTCGATCAGTTCCGGGGTCATCTGGTAGGGGATGCTTTCGAAATTGCAGATCGAGATCATCTGGTCGATCAGGAAGACCGGCTGATAATTGGCGTAGACATTGTCGATCGTGGGGTATTTTTCCTTGATCAGATAGATCAGCGCAGCCTCATCCAGCGGCATGCCCTTTTTGCGGGCGACCATGGCGAAGATCTTGAGGAAGTCGGATTGGCAGGGGCCGTCGATCTTGATCTTGTAAAAGATCCGGCGCAGCGCGGCCTTATCGAAGATCGAGTTCGGGTGAAAGTTGGTCGAGAAAATCACCAGCGTGTCGAACGGCACCTCGAACTTCTCGCCTGATTGCAGGGCGAGAATATCTTTGGCCTCTTCGAGCGGAACGATCCAACGGTTGACGAGGGACTGCGGCGATTCCGCCTGACGGCCAAGGTCGTCGACGATAAAGATGCCGCCGGTGGATTTGAGTTGCAGCGGCGCCTGATAGGTGCGGGCGGTCGGGTTATAGACGAGATCGAGCATCGACAGGCTGAGTTCGCCGCCGGTGATCACGGTCGGGCGCTCGCAGCGGACATAGCGCGTGTCAAAGGTGCGTTTGCGGCGCAGGCTGCCGGGATCGTCCACTTCGACCTCGGCCGATGAATGCACGATGGGGTCATAGACGGTGATGACCTGCCCCGCATATTCGATGGCGCGGGGCACGTAGATCTTGTCGCCCATGGCGTCGCGGATACCGTTCGAGATCGAGGATTTGCCGTTGCCGGGCGGGCCATACATGAGGATCGAGCGACCGGCGCTGACCGCAGGGCCGAGGTGATCCAGCAGGGCGTTGGGCAGGACCAGATGCCCCATTGCATTGGTCAACTGTTCGCGGGTGATCTGGATGTTGCGGATCGACTGGCGCTTGACCTGTTCGCGGTAGACGGCAAGCGGCACTGGCATCGCGCCGAAATACTCTGACTGGCTGAGCGCATCGAGGGCGCGGGATTTGCCTGCGTCGGTGAGCTGATAGCCCATCTCGCCGCTCGAATTGGCGTTGAGCGTGCCGGTGGCCTCGATCAGCCTTTGCCCACGGGCCATGTCGATCAGTTCCTGTGTCACCGCGCGTGGCAGGCAGATCGCCTCGGCGATATCGGTGGCAAGGTCGAGGTTCTTGCGGAACATGGTCTTGAGCAGGACGTCGCGCATCATCACGACGGGCAATCGCATCTCTTCCAGCCGGGACGGGGGTGGGGGCGGCTGGACGCCGGTGCTGGCTTGCATGTTCATGAGGTCTGCCTGTGCTGGGTCGGACTGCTATTACGCAACCGTGACATGCAAAGGTGTAGAAATTAAGGAAAGGGTCGGGCAGCTCTGAGGCGTTCAACTGCCGAAGGCTGCGCCAAGGCCCAGATAGATCGCGAGCGTCCCGCCCAAGGCAAAGCCCATCGGGAATTTCTTGCCGGTGTTCCAACTCTGCCAATCGGGCGCCAGACGGCGCAAGGGGCTGTATTTTATGACGCGGTGCGTGACAAAGGCCCCGAGCAGCGTTGCTGCAAAGATCAGGCAGAGCGTGGCCGCATCGCCAAGCGCCACAAAGGGCGCGGCGGCGGCGATGAACTTGGCGTCCCCAGCACCCATCAGCCCGGCCGCATTCATCGCAATGCCCGCCACAAGCATGACCGCCAGATGTGCAAGCCGCCACGGATAGTCCGAGATGGGCAATGCAATCAGGCCGACGACGAGAAAGATGCCCACCAGTGTCAGCACGGCGGTGTTGGGGATTTTCATCCGGCTCAGATCGCTCCACGCAGCCCAGACGCAGACCGGCAGCACGAAGGGCAGGAACCAAAGCGCAGCCTGCGCAGTAATCTCGAGCGTCATCGAGCAGCCTTAGCTTGCCACATTCGTTTCAAGGGCGCGTAGGGAGCGCACGGCATCCTCGAAATGCTGCGGGTGGGTTTCGATGGCATCGCGCAGCAGACCTTCACCAATCGCGGTATCCCCCTGTTTGATCGCCGACAGGCCAAGGGTATAGAGAAGCTGCGCGCGCTCTGACTGGCTGACCGGCAGGACCGGCAGGGAATAGTTGCGCTGCGCACCGCGAGCGAGAACAAGGTTGTTCTTGGCGGTGAAGAGGGCCGGGTCCTGACGCACCGCATCGGTAAAGAGACGCTCTGCCCCGGCAAAGTCGCCACGGGTCAGTTTTGAATAGCCCCAGTTGTTCATCACGCTGGCGGGTTGCGTTGTCAGGCCGACGGCGGTCTCGTAAAAGCTGTCGGATTTTTTCCAATCCTGATTGCTGTCAGCGATCATCGCCTCAAGCCGATAGCGTTTGAAGGTCTCGTGGGTTGGGGGGATCGCGTCCAGCATCGTGTCTGCGCGTTCCCACTCGTTATTGCGGATCAGGGCATCGGCCAGATCGACGCGGTCTTCATCGGTGGCTTCCTTGTGGTCGCTGACCTTGGTCCAGGTGGCCACCGCCTCGGTGTTGCGTTTGGCACGCACGAGCGACTTTCCCAAACCTCTGAGAAGGTCGATGCGGTCCGGTTTCTCTCCGACGGCGCGTTGGAAATAGGCCACCGCCTCGTTTGGGTCGCTGGCGGTCAGCATCACATCGTTGAGATTGGTTTCGTCCACGACGTTGATGTCCTGAAACGCGCGGTCCACGTCATTGCCAGCGGATTTATCGCAGGCGGACAGGGCAAACGCGCCTGCCACGCACAGGGAAACAAGAATAGGGTGGCGCATTTTTTGCGTCCTTTTACTGCCTCAGCCTCGTCACGGTATCTTGCGGATCAGATAGTCGCCACTGCCCCGCCGTACCAATTTATAATCTTGCTCTTGCTCCACACCATAATCAGAATTTTCTGTTTTTGCGAGTGCTAAGCGCAAATTGTCGCGGATTGCGTCACTTTCGCCATTGTCGAGCGCATAGGCACGACGCAGGATCTGTTCTGCTTCAGGGTATTGCCCTTGTTCGACCAGCACGACGCCCAGATTGTTCCAGGTTTCCGGGGTGGCATCGGGCATTTCTATGGCCTCGCGCAACAGGCGTTCGGCAGTGCCAAGGCGACCGAGTGCAAGATTGGCGCTGCCCAGACCGGCCAGCACATCCGCTGTCATGCCATCTGAGACCGCGGCGCGGGTATAGGCCTTGTGGGCCAGTTCGTATTCGCCTGCATCCATCAGGCGATGACCGACGAGAAGGCCGTCAACGGCTTCACCGCCGGGGGCCACTCCGGGGGCGTATGGCCCCTCGGGGGCTGCCGGTGTCACGCACCCTGCCAGAGCGAGTGTGCCCGCCAAAAGTATCGCCGCTCGCCCTACCATTTCGCCCCATTTAATTAGCGGCCATGGCGAACAGTTTCATGATGCCCAGAACCGACGGCCCGACCAGAATGATCAGCAATGGCGGCACTGTAAGCATCATTGTAGCCAATGTCATCTTGGTCGGCAGCTTGTTGGCCTTTTCCTCGGCGCGCATGACGCGTTTGTCACGCATCTCGGCGGCATAGACGCGCAGCGCCTCGCCAATCGAGGTTCCGAAGGTCTGCGACTGGACCATGACGGTCACAAAGCTGGTGATATCCTGCACATCGCAGCGCTCGGCCATTTCGTTGAGAACCGACGGTTTGTCCCGCCCCGCCTTGATCTGAAGGGAAACGATCTCGAATTCCTCTGCCAACGCCGGGTAAGACGCGCGCATTTCACTGGCGACACGAATGATGGACTGATCCATGGATTGACCGGCCTCGATGCAGACGAGCATCATGTCGAGACTGTCGGGGAAACCATCCTGGATCTCTTCCTGCCGCTTCTGCTGGCGTTTGGTGATCCAATATTTGGGCATCATATAGCCGATACCGGCCGGCCCGAGGATGTACATCAGCGTTTCTTGTGTGCTGGTTTCGGTGCCCGATTTGAACAGGACGTAATAGATCACGCCCAGAATCAGCAAGCCGATGCCGAGTGCGAATTGCGCAAAGTGAAAGTATCGCACTGCGTCGCGATGCCGATACCCAGCCTGCATCAGCTTGAGGCGCATCTCACTCAGTTGCTTTTCGTTCTGCGGCTCTAGAAAGGTGGCGTAGCGGTCAAGTTTCTTGTTCTGCTTGCCGGCCCGCAAATTGGTTTTAACCCCGAGCGCCTCTTGAGTTCTCGCTTGTTTGAGCTTGTCCAGCGGGTCTTGTTTCTGCCGGAGCATCATCGGAATGGTGACGAGCACAAGCATCACCCCCAGCCCGCCGACCGCGATCAGAGGCCCGAACGGCCCGAGGGCGCCCGTGAGAATGTCATTGAGGGTTGCGAGAAATTCCATGATGTGTTCCTCAGACCTTGATGTTCACGAGGGCGCGCATGACGATCAGGTTCATCACCAGAAAGACACCGACGACCAGCACGGCGGGAATGAAGAAAGCATGTTCCATAGCCTCGTTGTAATAGTCGGGCTTGATCACTTGGATGCCGATGAGGGCCATGATGGGAAAGCCGGAGAGAAACTTGCCGGACCATTTCGCCTCGGCTGTGATGGCCTTGACCCGGCGGAACAGACGAAAGCGGGCGCGGATCACCTTGGCCAGACCGGCAAGGATTTCAGCCAGATTGCCGCCTGATTGCTGCTGAATAGTGACCGCCACGGCAAGAAAGCGCAGATCCTGCATATCGAGCCGTTCGGCCATTTCCTTGAGCGCCTCGCCCATGTCACGGCCATAGGCTGCCTCATCCGCGATGATGCCGAATTCGGTGGCAAGCGGATCGCCGACTTCGGTTGCGACAATGCCGATGGCGGATGAGAACGGATGCCCGACCCGCAGGGATCGCACCATGAGTTCGATGGCATCGGGCAGTTGTTCTTCGAGCAGCGCCATACGCTTGCTGGCCTTCATGCTGATCCAGGTAAAGATACCGCCCACGCCAATGCCGACGGACGCGATGGCGCGCACCGGGGCGGCAGTTTCGGTCCCGACCGATAGGCCGATAAAGGCCAGAACGCTGAGGGCAACCATCAACAGGATCAATTGCTTGGGCGTAAAGGCAATCGCCGCCTTTTGCGCCTTGTCCGACAGGATCGCATAGAGCGGCAGTCTGCGCGCCTTGAGATGCTGCTGCATCTCCTTGCGCAGTTTTTCCATCACCTCTTCGCGATTGCCCGATTTGTCGAGCATCTCGAGCCGTCGATTGACCCGGTTGTTGAGGCTGATCGAGCGGCCGAAGACTGTAAGGTAGATGCCTTCGACAAGGACGAGGACGCCCACGAAGATCAACGCATAGATGATCGGTTCGGCACTGATGGACATCTGCGTTACTCCGCTGCGATGGGTTCGTAGATATGTGTGGGCAGGTCATAGCCCCAAAGACGAAAGCGCTCGGAGAAATGCGAGCGGACGCCGGTTGCAGTGAAATGGCCGATGATTTTGTTCTCAGGGCTGAGACCCACCCGCTGAAAGCGGAAGATTTCCTGCATCGAGATCACGTCGCCCTCCATCCCGGTGATTTCGGTGATCGAGGTCATCCGGCGTGAGCCATCCTGAAGGCGGCTGGCCTGCACGATGAGGTTGACGGCGCTTGCGATCTGGCTGCGCACCGCCTTGAGCGGCATTTCGATGCCCGCCATGGCGACCATGTTTTCCATTCGGCTGATGCCGTCGCGCGGGTTGTTCGCGTGGATCGTGGTCATGGACCCGTCATGGCCTGTGTTCATGGCCTGCAACATGTCGATCACCTCTTCGCCGCGCGTTTCCCCGACGATGATACGGTCGGGGCGCATGCGGAGCGCGTTCTTGAGGCAGTCACGGGGGGAAACCTCGCCCTTGCCTTCGATGTTGGGCGGGCGGCTTTCCATCCGGCCCACATGGACCTGTTGCAGCTGCAATTCTGCGGTGTCCTCGATCGTGAGAATCCGCTCGGCGTTGTCGATAAAGGATGAGAGCGCGTTGAGCGTGGTCGTCTTACCGGAGCCTGTTCCCCCGGAAACGATCACGTTGAGGCGCGTGGCGACGGCGGCCTGAAGATAGGCGGCCATTTCCTCGGAAAAGGCGCCAAAGCGCACCAGATCGTCGATCCCGAGCTTGTCTTTCTTGAATTTACGGATTGATACGAGGCTGCCATCCACCGCGACCGGGGGCACCATCGCATTGAAACGCGATCCGTCGGCCAGACGGGCGTCAACATAGGGGTTGGATTCGTCCACGCGGCGTCCCACCGCCGACACGATCTTGTCGATGATGCGCAGGAGATGCTTTTCGTCTTTGAAAGTGACGTCGCTGAGTTCCAGTTTGCCCGCGCGTTCAATAAAGATCTGGTGTGGGCCATTGACGAGAATATCGTTGACCGTGTCATCCTTGAGAAGGGTTTCGAGCGGTCCGAGGCCCTTGACCTCGTCATAAAGCTCTTGCGTGAGCTGCGTGCGGTCTTCGCGGTTGAGAACGATGCCCTTTTCCTCAAGGATTTCGCCCGCAATCGAGCTGATTTCAGCGCGCAGATCGGATTCCGTCGCTGTATCGAGCGCCGCGAGGTTGAGGTGATCGAGCATCGCGCGGTGCAGTTCGATCTTGATTTCGCTGATCCGCTCTTTGCGCTTGCGCTCCTTGTCCATGCCGACAGGCTTTGCGGCCGCGACTTGGGTGGGTCTGCGAAAAGACTGTAGCGGGACCGCTTCGATTGATGCGGTTTTTGGGGCGGATGTGGGCACCGCAGCAGAGGGCGCCCGGCCGGGATCGGATTTCTTGTAACGGGAAAACATCTGTTTCTACCCTTGTTTTAGGCCGCTTCGGCGTCGCTCTTGCCAAGAGCATGCAAGGAGCTGGCCAGCTTGGCGATTTCGCGGCGCAATGGATTCTTGGCGGTACTCGAGGCCAGTGGCAAACCATGATCCGAGCTTTGACAAACGGCGCGCCCGCCGTCCGGCAACAAGATCTCGATCCGTATTTCGAGACTTTCCGCCATGCGTTTCACCCGGCTCTTGCCGTTCAAATCGGTGAATTTTGGAGAGCGGTTCAAACAATAACGCAGCTTGTCGACCGGCAGGTCTTCGGATTGCAGGGCCCGCTTGATCCGCAGGGCATTTTGTGCCGAGCGCATATCCAACTCAAGCGTCGTAAAGTAAACTTGCGCGGAATGCAGGACCGCTTCGGTCCACTGGACCAAAGACCCCGGCATATCAATGACGACATAGTCGAAATGCTTGCGGGCGAGGGCCAGCACCTTGTTCACATCCTCGGAGGAGATCATGTCGAGCGGCAGGACATCCGACGGGGCGGTCAAGACCCAGAGCTTTTCCTCGAAGGCGACCAACGCCTGCCGGAATATGTCGTCGTCCAGCGCCTCGGTATCTGACCACATTTCAAACACCACGTCACGGCGCGGCAGATCGAGATAGGTCGAGACAGAGCCGAATTGCAGGCTGAAATCCAACAGGCAAACGCGGGGGGGATTGGCTTTCTCGATATTGGCCAGTTCCCATGCGAGGTTGACAGCCAGCGTGGTGGCACCCGTGCCCCCTGCAAGACCCTGAACCGCAAAGATCACGCCGTCGCCTGCTGTCGGAGTGGCAAGCGCCGCATGTGTGAGCGCCGGGGCCAGGTGAACCGGCGCAGGGGCTGTCTGCAGCCGCTCAATCGCTGCCTGAAGTTCGCCTTCGGGAAGGGGGTAGGGGACAAATTCATCGGCACCCTGGCGCAGCAGTTGATGCAGCGCCGCAGGGGTCACGTCCTCGGCAATGAGAATGACTTTGACGCCCTTCTTGTTGGCAAGCCCGATGATTTCACCCAGCATGACCAGATCATCCTCGTCCGCCTCGTCAATCGCGACGGCGACGAATTCCAACGATTCCGCTTCTGGCTGGTTGAAAAAGGCCAAGGCCTCGGCAAACCCGAGATCGCCCCAGGCCTCGCCCATGGCGGCCTCCATATCCTCGATCAGCAGATCAAAATTCTGGACATCGCGGCTGATGGTGCAGGCGATGATCGGGCTTGGGTCTGATTGTTTTATAACACTACTCATCATTCGGTCCTGTTTTTGCCGTCGCTGTGCGAACGTTGCCGGACCCCTGTTGAACAAGGAAACGATGGCAATCTCACGGAGCGCTGTATGCGACGGAAACTTTTGGCTCTTGGGGAACATGCTCGGAAATATTGGCGACATTTGGGCCAAAAGATCGTAATTGTGCGATGTTCAGAGACAAAAAACCCGCCCAATTGGGGCGGGTTTGAGGTGGTCCGGGCTAAGCCGAACAGGGAGAAATCAAAATCCGCGAGCTATTCTTCGGATTGGGTCGAGCCGGACGTCTCGATCATCAGAAGTTCCGATCTCGGCACGGCGCTGTTGATGTATTCGCGGTACACAACTTGGGCGTATTTGCCATCCATGACAATCGGATGGGATTGGACAAAGCCCGACACCTCGGTGACGGTGCGCCGATTGCGGCGTTCGCGACCATCGGTCACGATCAAGGGCTGCGTTTCGCCAAAGGATGCGACCGCCTCGAGCCGGGCACGGCTTATGCCCTGACTGGAGAGAAAGGCGACAACCGCCTGAGCGCGCCGCATGCCGAGGGTCTTGTTGTAGCTGTCCGACCCGACGGCATCGGTATGACCATAAACGCGAAACCGCACTTCGGGGAATTGACGAATCCATCTGGCCTGTTCACGCAGCGTGTCGCGCGCGCCTGTGTCCAGTTCGGCCGAGTTGAAGGCGAAGTTGACGGTGCTCAATACCTCGCTGGCAAAGCGGTTCGCCAAATCGTAGGTATAGCTTCGCTCCCCCGTCATCACGAGGTGGTTATTCATCACCGCCTCTCCGAAATGGCTGCTATCCACATGTGCGCCCGCTTCGTTGAAATACGAGCGATAAACCTCGTCTTGTGGGGCACAGGCCGAAGCGGCGATCAGGCCGGCAAGTGCGAGAACATGTTTCATAGCCAGTCCCCTGCTCAATCCATCACATAGCCGTAGGATCCGGTGAAATCCTGCTTGGCCACCTCACCCACTGCGCCCCGGTCACTGACGCCATTGGCAACGCGACCATTCAGGAACAAATCTTTCTCCGACGGCAGTTTCACGCGATCTGTCGGCAAGGCAAGCGCCTCACCACGGGAGGGTGACACCAAATGCGCCGAGACGATGATCACGAGCTCGGTCTGCGAGCGCTGATAATCGGCACTTCGGAAGAGTGCGCCCAAGACCGGCACATCGCCCAGCCACGGAACCTGACCAGCATTGTCGCGGAAATCATCCTGCAAGAGACCGGCAATCGCAAAGCTCTCGCCGTCGCGCAGGGCCACAGTCGTGGACGTGTCGCGGCGGCGGAAAGCAGGGATCGAAAAACCGTCTGAAACCAAAGAATTGCTCGTATCAATCGAGGATACCGCTGCCGCCATCTCGAGGTTGATAATGCCGTCGTCCACGACGCGCGGCACGAAGTTCAGCTCGACACCGAAGGGTTTGAATTCGACGGTGGTGGTGTCGTTATCCTGAGCCACGGGCACCGGAAATTCGCCACCTGCAAGAAATTTGGCCTCTTGGCCCGACAACGCGGTCAGGTTCGGCTCTGCCAAGGTGCGCACAACGCCCTTGGTTTCCAGCGCCTCAAGCAGAATGCCAACCTCGACCGAGCCCACGTCAAAGCCGAAGTTAAAGACGCCGTTATTGTCATTCGCACCAGGAATTGTCCCCGCCGTCGACCCCAGCACGCCACCTAGCGTGTTAGTGGTGTTGGTGCCGCCGAAGACGCCGACCTGATTGGCCCCACGCGCGTCGATAGAGAGCGAGGTCGAGAGGGCCTTGGACACGCTGCGTTGCATTTCGGCAAAGCGAACCTTGAGCATCACCTGTTGTTTGCCGGAGACCGACATCAGGTTCGAGACACGTTCGGGTGCATAGCGCTCGGCGAGGTCCAGAGCGCGTTGCATGCGGGATGAGCTGGAGACTGTACCAGAAATCACGATACCGTCATTGGCGCTGCGCACCTCAATCGGTTCGCCCGGTAGAATTTGTTTCAGGCGTTCCTTGAACTCTTCTATATCCGTGCTGACATGCACGTCGATATTGGTGATGAGTTGTCCTGCGCCATCAAACAGGCTGAGAGTGGTGCGCCCCGGAGTCTTGCCCAAGACATAGATCGTCCGGTCTGACAGCGTTGAAAAATCAGCGATGGCAGGGTTTGCAATGCTCAATTCCGCGAAGGGTGAATCGCTCTCGACAACGACGGCCCTGTTCATCGCCACGCTGAGAACGCTGGACGTGCCGTTGCGAACGACCCGGATCGTCTCTGCCTGTGCAGGCTGTGGTACGTGGCCAGCAACACACGCCAGCCCAAAGAGAGCCGCGCATAAATATCTACGCAATTTCATGTGACCTGCCTTTCCGATCACGCCTCATTTTGTCGGGTCTTGTCGCCCGGATTTGTGCCACATTGCGGCAGTTCCGATTTTTTTTCAAGAATCAATGCAGTTTTGTGCATTTTTCTTATTTGTGTGACCAAATCCTACATGTACGAAAAAAAGGCACCCGCGAGCGGGTGCCAATGCCGAACGTCGCTGACCGGGTCAGTTCGTGCAGGGTCAGTTCGTGCAGGGAATGGGTGTCTCGATCACCTCTGCTCCACGCCGCGTGCGGATGGTGCAGGTTTCCGGGATCGCCTCCTGCTTGACGACCGCCTGTGCAGTGAGTCCGAGGAGCCGACGTTGGTCTACCTCGATGGACTGGGCCACCGTATCGTCCGACGCGCCGACCAGCGACAGCGACAGCCGCCCGGTGGATTGAGCTTGCGCCAATGCGGCAACTTGGTTGGGCGTGACCGCAACGGCCACTGTGCGGGCAACCACTGCCTCGGTCATATCCATGTCGGCGACCTGATCAACTGCGATCAGTTTCACGCCTGTGTCGATCAGCTTGGTGACTTCGCCCGTGGAATCTTCCTCAGTGCGCAGATTGCCCGCTCCGATGCTACCCGTCCAATAGATATCGACCGTGTCACCGGGGCGCAGGAAACCTGAAACGCCGCTGGTCACATCCACCTTGATGGCAAACGCCCGCATGCCGCGCTCCAATTGCGACGTTATACCGGCTTCTTCGCCGGGTTTTGTAACCTTGACCGCAAGGATGGGTTCGTTTTTCTCCATGCGACGCAGCGCTTTGCGCACGACGCTTGCCCCGCTGGGAAACAGCTCTTCCGTGGAGCTGAAGGCTCCTTCGGGTAGAGAGTCTTTGGGAAAGGCGATCAATCGCACGGCTTCTGTGGTGAGGGGCTCGCCGTATTTTATCAATTGGTTGGCCACATAGATGTCGACCGTTTCGATATTGGGCGCGCGCTGCTGACGCTCCAAGGCCAACTGCTGCTGATAGCCGTCGATGTAGGTCTTGGCCATATAGACCGCAAAACCCGCAAGGCCTAAGCCCAGCATTAGCACCAATCCGAAGACAATTCGCATGGCTATTCCTCTCCAGGTTATCTTTAGGAGAAACCGCTATGCGATCTCCTGTCTCGCACCATGCAATCACATACAAATGCGGCGGAAGTTTGGATGTATCGAGAACGTTTCGCGGCGCTCGGCGTTGGTGGCGTGTCTTTTGGAAGAGCAGAACGAAAAAACTCCAGAAGGATTACCCTTCCGGAGTTTGTCTCGCCAGTCGAAGATGGACTAGTTGCCGGTTCCGACAGTCACGTTGGAAACGGCAGTTGAAACGTCGCCGCCAAGAGATGTTGTCGCGTTCTGGATCGTTAAAATCGCGCCTACAGCCAGACCTACGACGGCAGCGGTGAGCACCACCCAATCGACAGTCACCGCCCCATCCTGGTCGAACGCAAATCGTCTCGCTATGTGTCGCATTCCAAAATTCGCCTTTCGGTACGGAAATTCCTGAACTTCGGCGTTTGGATGTTCTGAGTGTCTATACGCTTTAACCAAGGTTCTGAATTTCGCGCATGAGCGCTATGCGTGTTTAGGGCGACATGGCCGCAAATCGTGGATTTGCGGCCATGACCCTAACACGTTCGGGTCGTATTACGGTGTGGTTGTGGGAGCAGCTGCACCCGAACCGACGGTCTGGCCGGAGACGCCAGTTTCGATCGCGCTGGCCAGCGAGGTGATGCCGCTGTTGACCGATGCCACACCAGCGATGCCCAGGCCAACGACGGCTGCGGTCAGAACGACCCAGTCAACCGTTACGGCGCCGTCTTCGTCTTTCGAGAAGTTTTTGAAAAATTTGATCATTGTTGGTCCCTCCAAAGGATCAGTTGCTTGTGTTGTTACAGCCGCTTCAGTTTAGGACCCGATTTTTTTAATGGCCCGCTGCCGTCGTGGTGTGAAGCCATATAGCGGGTCAAATCAGGCGGGAATTTGGCGGCAATGGACCAATTTTCGAGTGACCTGAAGAAACTCCATGAAAAATCTTAAGATATTGAAAAACAACAGAAGAAAATCTGAAAAACGGTTTTTCCTCGGGTTTGAAGGGGGGATTGTGGCGCAATTGTGCGGTGCTCGCACCCTCAATCACGACAATACTGGCGTCGGAGGCGTATTTTTGCAATACTTGACACAATCAATCAGAGGCAGAGCAGCGCCCGCTATGAAAATTTTAAGTCTTTTGGTGTTTGCTGCGATTCTTGCAGGAACCGGCCCCGTTGTGGCGCAGGAGCCGCAACCCTTTGCTGACTTCACCTTCAAGCGGGAAAAGGCACCTGCGCCGGGGACACGACGCGGACCGCTCGTGCAGGTCACGCCTCAGGCCCCTGCGCCGCGTGTCAAAAAGAAGGACACACCTGCGCCTGTTACCCCTGACGTGCCCCGTAATGCGGCCTATGGGTGGTTCTGGGAACTTGTCCCCGCCGATCAGGAAACCGATCCGAACCTGCGCCTGCGAACCGCGATGGACCATCTGAGCAGGCCGCCCACTGGCAAATACGTCAGCGCGCCTCGGCTACAATCGGTGCAAGACATCGCCCGTTCGGAAGGTCGTCATATCCTCAGCGAGACCATCGGCACGCAAATCTCTCCTGCGTTGGTTCTGGCGGTGATCGCTGTCGAATCCTCTGGCCGGCCTGCGGCACTCAGCGGGGCAGGGGCGCAGGGGCTGATGCAGCTCATGCCGGATACGGCCCGTCGCTTTGGTGTGACCGACAGCCTGTCACCGGCCCAGAATATCCGGGGCGGGGTGGCCTATCTGGACTGGCTGATGACGGAGTTCAAAGGCGATGTGGTGCTGGCGCTTGCGGGGTATAATGCCGGCGAGAACGCCGTCAAACAGCACGGTGGCGTGCCGCCCTATACAGAGACCCGCGACTATATCCCCAAGGTGCTGGCCGCCTATGAGGTGGCGCGCGGGCTGTGCAAGACGCAGCCGGAATTGATCACCGATGCCTGCGCGCTCAATCTGGCGATGAAGTAAGGGCCGAACGACGCAAGCGCTCGGCCCTTGGATTTCAGTTGACGACGATCAGTTGACGATGGTCGCCTCGGTCGCGGCGCGCAATTCGTCTTCGGTGACGCCTTCGGCCAACTCAACAATCTTGAGACCGCCGTCGACCACGTCCAGAACGCCCAGGTTCGAGATGATCCGATTGACCACGCCCGTGCCGGTGAGCGGCAGGGTGCAGGATTTGAGCACTTTCGACTCGCCATGCTTGTTGGTGTGGTCCATGACCACGACCACTCGGCCCACGCCCGCCACGAGATCCATGGCACCGCCCATGCCCTTGACCAGCTTGCCGGGGATCATCCAGTTGGCGAGATCGCCATTCTCGGCCACTTCCATGGCCCCGAGGATCGCCATGGCGATCTTGCCCCCCCGGATCATGCCGAAACTCAGCGCGCTGTCGAAATAGCTGGTCTGCGGCACTTCGGTGATGGTCTGCTTGCCAGCATTGATCAGGTCCGGGTCTTCGGTGCCTGCAACTGGAAACGGACCCATGCCCAGCATGCCGTTTTCCGATTGCAGGGTAACGGTCACGCCTTCGGGGATGAAATTAGGCACCAGTGTCGGAATGCCGATCCCGAGGTTTACATAGGTGCCATCCTCAAGCTCTCGCGCCGCGCGTGCGGCCATCTGATTGCGATCCCAAGCCATTATGCTGCCCTCACGGTACGTTGTTCGATGCGTTTCTGATGTGTGCCTTGTACGAGGCGATGCACATAGATGCCCGGCAGGTGGATGGTGTCGGGGTCCAATTCGCCGGGTTGGACGATTTCCTCGACCTCCATGATGCAGATCTTGCCGCACATCGCGGCCGGCGGGTTGAAGTTGCGGGCGGTCTTGCGAAAGATCGCGTTGCCGGTGGTGTCGGCCTTCCACGCTTTGACGATCGAGAGGTCGGCAAAGATGCCCCGTTCGAGAATATAAGTCTCGCCGTTGAAGTCCTTGTGTTCCTTGCCCTCGGCCACCTGAGTGCCGACGCCTGTCTTGGTGTAAAAACCGGGGATGCCGCAGCCGCCAGCGCGCATACGTTCGGCCAAGGTGCCCTGCGGGTTGAATTCAAGTTCCAGCTCGCCCGAGAGATACTGGCGCATGAATTCGGCATTCTCGCCCACATAGGAGGACATCATTTTGCGCACTTGCCGGGTCTGCAGCAGGATGCCGATGCCAAAATCATCGACGCCTGCATTGTTGCTGGCAAAGGTCAGATCCTTGACGCCCGAGTCGCGAATGGCTGCCAAGAGCAATTCGGGAATGCCACAGAGCCCAAAGCCGCCCGCCGCGATCAGCATGCCATCCCGCAAGATCCCGTCAAGCGCCTCGGCGGCAGAGCCGTAAACCTTTTTCATTTGAAACTCCTCCAGACAGTTGTCGGCCCCGGTATGGGGCGCCTTGTGGGCACGAGTCAACGCACCCCTCTCCGCAACGACGCGGATTAAGGATTACTACGTAGACCCAGCTCTGTGTGGCGTGGGACTATTCGCCTGCGGCGGCCCGTTTGGCAGGGGCCTTTGCGCTGCTGGTTTTCTTCGCAGGAGCTTTTTTTGCCGGTGCCTTTTTTGTGGCCGGTTTCTTGGCGGATGCGGTTTTGGCGGCAGGTTTCTTGGCGGCGGTCTTGCGCCCCTTACCGGGTTTGGAGGCCTTGGCGGCAATGGCCTCGACGGCCATCTCCATCGTCACATCCTCCGGCTCGGTGCCTTTGGGCAGGGTCGCGTTGACCTTGTCCCATTTGATATAGGGACCATAGCGCCCCTCAAGGATCTGGATCGGGCCGCCATGTTCGGGGTGTTCGCCCATTTCGCGCAGCGCCTTGGCCGCAGCACGTCCGCGCCCACCGGGATTGGCGCGTTTGGCGGCCAAGAGTTCAACGGCGCGGTTCATGCCGATTTCGAACACATCATTCGGGTCTTTGAGATTGGCGTAGACCGGTTTGGCCTCTTCCGGCGATTGATGCATGAGATAGGGGCCAAAGCGCCCGAAATTGGCGGAAATCATGCCGCCTTCGGGGTGTTGGCCCACCTCACGCGGAAGGCTGAGCAGGGTGAGTGCCTTTTCCAGCGTCATCGCCTCGGCGCTCCAGCCTTTGGGCAGGCTGGCGCGGTCGGGTTTCTTGTTCTCTTCCGTCGCCTCGCCACGCTGCACATAGGGGCCAAAGCGGCCCGAGCGCAGCGAAATCTCAATGCCGTTCTCATCTTCGCCCAGAATCCGGTCGCCATTTTCCCCGGCATCCCCGCCGATGGGACGGGTGTAGCGGCATTCGGGGTAGTTGCCGCAGCCGACAAAGCCGCCCGAGCGCGAGGTTTTGAGATGCAACTGACCGGTGCCGCAGAGCGGGCACTGACGCGGGTCGCTGCCATCCTCGCGGGGGGGATAGAGTGTGGGGGCAAGGGCCGCGTCAAGCACAGTGAGCACCTCGGTGATGCGCAGCTCTGACGTTTCGGCAATCGCGGCGGAGAAATCGCGCCAGAACCGCGCCAGAATTTCCTTGTAATCCGCCTCGCCCGCGCTGACGCGGTCGAGATCCTCTTCGAGATTGGCGGTGAATTCGTAGCCCACGTATTTGCGGAAGAAATTGATCAGAAAGACCGTGACAATGCGGCCCTTATCCTCGGGGAAGAGACGGTTCTGTTCCTTTCGCACATATTCGCGGTCCTGAATCGTGGTCAGAACGCTGGCGTAGGTCGAGGGGCGGCCGATGCCCAATTCTTCCATCTTCTTGACCAGCGTCGCCTCGGTGTAGCGGGGCGGCGGTTGGGTGAAATGCTGAAGGCCAAGGATGGCTTCGTTGGGAGAGAGCACCGCGGCGGTCGACTCGGCCCCGTCGCTTGCCTTGGCAAACTCAGTCCGGAGCGAGGATTTGGCAAAGGCTGCGGGTTCGCCCTGCATGATCTGCGGCAGGCGGCGATCATCCTCGTCGCCGCTGACATCATCGCGACCTTCTTCGTAGACCTTAAGAAAGCCCTCAAAGAGCATCACCTGACCGGTGGCACGCAGTCCGACCTGTCCATCGTTGCTGCCGATCTCGACAGTGGTGCGCTCCATCCGTGCCGCCTCCATCTGACAGGCGAGGGTGCGCTTCCAGATGAGATCGTAGAGTTTGCGCTGATCCGCGTCAGAGGTTTTGATATGACCTGCGTCGCGGGTCATCTCTGTGGGGCGGATACATTCATGCGCCTCTTGGGCGTTCTTGGCCTTGTTCTTGTACATGCGCGGCGATTTTGGCAGGTATTCGGGGCCAAAGCGGTCCTTGATCGCGTCGCGCGCGGCCATCACGGCCTCGGGCGCCATGTCGATGCCGTCGGTCCGCATATAGGTGATGTATCCGGCCTCGTAGAGCCGTTGCGCGGCAGACATGCATTGCTTGGCACCCATGCCGAATTTGCGGCTGGCCTCTTGTTGCAAGGTCGAGGTCATGAAGGGGGCAGAGGGGTTGCGGCTGGCCGGTTTCGCCTCGACCGAGGTGACGGTGAGCGTGCGGGAGGTGATGGCTTGCACCGCCAATTCGGCCTGCGTGGCGTTCTCCAGATCGAATTTGTCGAGCTTCTTGCCCGCGAGCGAGACAAGCCGCGCCTCATAATCCTGTCCGCGTGGCGTGGTCAGCACGGCCTTGACGGACCAGTATTCGCGGGCGGTAAAGGCCTCGATCTCCATCTCGCGTTCGACGATGAGGCGCAGGCAGACCGACTGCACGCGCCCAGCCGAGCGCGCGCCGGGCAGTTTGCGCCAGAGCACCGGGCTTAGGTTGAAGCCGACGAGGTAATCCAGCGCGCGGCGGGCCAGATAGGCCTCGACCAGTGGCGCATCGACCTGACGGGGATTTTTCATCGCCTCGGTGACGGCGGATTTGGTGATCGCGTTGAACACCACGCGGCTGACGGGGGTGTCCTTGGTGATCGCCTTGCGCTTGCGCAGGGTTTCTTCAAGATGCCAGCTGATGGCCTCTCCTTCGCGGTCGGGGTCAGTGGCGAGGATCAGCGCGTTGTCGTCTTTAAGCGCATCGGCGATGGCCTTGACATGTTTTCGGCTGTCGACGCCGATTTCCCATGTCATCTCAAATCCGTGCTCTGTGTCGACAGAGCCATCTTTGGCAGGCAAGTCGCGGACGTGGCCATAGCTTGCCAGAACCGTGTATCCGTCGCCCAAATACTTGTTGATTGTCTTGGCTTTGGCGGGCGATTCTACAACGACAACGGGCATGGGCACTCCTTCCGACTCTGGTCGAGGCTTATGGCGGGGCACCATGTGGGCTGGCAAGGGGAATTGTCAATCTAGCCGTAAGGGTTGCAAAACCGCGACTTTATGACCCCGAACGGGGCTTTGCGGATCACGGGCGCTCAGAACCCTATCGACGATTCTCACCGTGCGAGCGCCAAGAGACCGCCCGGATGCCGGGTGATACGCCCGTCAAGTTCAAGGTCAAGCAGCGCCGGGGCAACTTTGTGCGCGGGAGTGGAGAGATCGCGGATCAGCTGATCCTCGGCCAAGGGAGAGGGTCCGAGACGGTTGAGGATCTGCGCGTGCAGGCTCGCCGTTTCGCGCAGGCTGCGCGGGGGGACAGGTGCGGCGTCGAGGGGCATCTCGGTCTGAGGGGCGGGAGCCGGTTTGAGGAGGGGGATCTGAGGCAGGGCGTCGATCACATCCTCTGCGTTGCGCACCAGAATGGCCCCGTCGCGGATGAGCATGTTGCAGCCACTGGCGCGGGCGTCAATCGGGTGGCCGGGCACGGCCATCACATCGCGCCCCTGATCGAGGGCGGTGCGCGCGGTGATCAGAGATCCGGATTTAGCGGCGGCCTCTACCACGACCACAGCCTGCGCCAAACCGCTGACCAGCCGGTTGCGGCTGGGGAAATGCCGGGCCTGCGGGATGAGGCCGATGGGCTGTTCCGAGAGGCGCAGGCCATTGGCGAGGATGTCGCTGGCCAATTTCGAGTTCTCCGCCGGATAGATCACATCGACCCCGCCCGCCATGATCGCGACAGTGCCACCGGTGAGACTGCCCAGATGGGCGGCGGTGTCGATGCCGCGCGCTAGGCCCGAGACAATGAGATAGCCACGGGCCGAGAGGTCAGCCGCGAGGGATTTAGCCATGCGGGTGCCAAGTGACGAGGCATTGCGCGCTCCCACCAGGGCGATCATGGGACGCGCGAGCAGCGCGGCATCGCCCATGATCCACAGAAGCGGCGGCGCATCCTGTATCTCTTGCAATCGGCTGGGAAATTCCGGATCTGAAGCGCAGATCAGGCGGGCCCCCGCGGCGCGCCCCGCGCGCAATTCCGCCTCGGCCACACCGATGGGGCAGGGGGTGTAATCCGCAACACCCGCCGCGCGCGCCACCTCTGGCAGGGCCGCAAGCGCCGCTTGCGCGCTGCCATGCGCGGCCATCAGGCGGTGAAAGGTGGCCGGACCAACCCGGCGAGAGCGCAAGAGGCGAAGCCACGACACCCGATCATCTTCCGTGGTGGGTGGGAGTGGGGGGTGAGTGGAAGGATGGGTATCTTCGGGCATCCGTGACCTCGCCTGCTTGCAAGATCATGGATAACGGTGAGAGGGTTAACGTGCGGTAAACCGCAATCGGGTGAGTCGCAGATTTTTCAGAAATTTCTCACAGTTTATTGATAATAAACACTAATTATTTTTACTTTTGAGGTTCTACACGGATCGGTCACGCGTCGGTGGAGGTGTTGGCTGCGTGTCGCGAGAGACGGTCGTGAGCGGAGCGCGCGATGCGGGCCGATGGATCTGCGGCAATCCACGCACCGCTGACGGCGCGTGATCTGACGCCTGCGTCAATGGTCAGGACCCTGACCCCCCCTCGTGCAGAGCAAACGAGCGTCACTTGAGCGATTGCGCGTAGGCCTCAAGCTGTGTTGCCACTGTTCCCCAGCCCTCATAGAAACCCATATCCTCGTGGCTCTGCCGCGCTTCGGATGACCGATGGCGCGCCGTGGCCGTGTATGTGGTTCCACCCTTTCCATCATCGGCAAACTCGACGATCGCCGTCATAAAGGGATCGGGGGCGGGCTTCCATCCTTCACTATAGGTGTCTGTGAACACCAATCGTTCGCCGTCGACCACGTCCAGAAAAACGCCCACGTTCTCCATCCGGTGGCCGTCGACATTCATTGTCGTGTTGAATTTGCCTCCAACCCTCAGGTCGATCTCGCATGCCTCGATCACATGCGGTCTTGGCACAAAGAAATTCTTGATATGCTCTGGCGTTGTCCAGCACTCCCAAAGCAGGGCTCGTGGTGCGTTGATCGTGCGCGTGAATGTCAGGTCGGTCTTGGGATCGAGGGTCATGTCTCTTTCTCCTGCATGAGGGTCGTTATGTAATCGTCAAAACGGTCGAGACGCCCTTCCCAGATCGCATTCTGTGCGCTCAGCCAATTTTGGGCTGGTGTGAATGCCTCCGGGGACAGCGCACAGATCCGTGTCCGCCCTTTTTTCCTTGAGGTGATAAGATTGGCCGCCTCGAGTTTTTTCAGGTGTTCCATGACGGACGGCAGCGCCATGTCATGCCCTGCGGCCAACGCGCTGACGGAGGCCTCGCCCCGCGCTAGACGCTGAAGGATCATGCGTCGCGTTGGATCGCCAAGCGCCGAAAAGCAGAGATCAAGGCTGGGTTCATACTTAGACATGTTCCTAAGTAACATCATGGGTGAGGGCCGTCAATGTAACTTAGCCATAAACCTAAGTATCGGGCGCGTTGCCAAACATCGACCGCACCGCGCCACATGATGTCCGACACATCCTCTGAGCCCTCGACCGAGCAGCCTTTGGGGTGCCGTTTCTCACGCAAATGGGCGCGGGTGCGCATTTTCAAACCTCTGATTATAAGTGATTTTTATGCTCGTTTTATGATGTCTGCGTGAACTTCACATGGCGGCTTTATGCCCATCCGGCGCAGATATCAGAAACGAAATGGTATCTGGAGGATTGATACATGGGCTTCGATCTCGTGCTCGGTGGCATCATTGCCGCAGCGCTTCTCGTTTATCTGCTGGCTGTGCTCTTGCGGCCCGAACGGTTCTGAGGGCGCAGCATGGCACTTCACCACAACACGTCGATCTTTTCATCCGGCCTTGTCGGTCCGGCGATGCGCGAGAGCGTCGTCAAGCTCGATCCGCGCCAGTTGATCCGCAACCCGGTGATGTTCACCACAGCCGTTGTCGCCCTGTTGGCGACGGTACTCCTGATCCGCACGCTGGCCTTTGGTGGCGATGCGGGTTTCGAGGCGCAGATCGTCTTCTGGCTCTGGCTGACGGTGCTCTTCGGCAACTTCGCCGAGGCGCTGGCAGAAGGGCGCGGCAAGGCGCAGGCGGCCTCATTGCGGTCGACCAAGGCGGAACTGAAAGGCAAGTGCCTCAAGGGCGACATCCAAAAGCGCGTATCAGCCAGCGATCTGCGCGCCGGTGACATCGTGCTGGTTGAGACCGGCGATCAGATCCCGGCGGACGGCGAGGTCATTGAGGGCGTCGCTTCGGTCAACGAGGCGGCGATCACCGGGGAATCCGCGCCCGTGATCCGCGAGGCGGGTGGCGACCGGTCTGCGGTCACGGCGGGCACGCGCGTGATCTCGGACTGGATCAAGGTCAAGGTGACGGCAGAGCCGGGCGAGGGATTCCTCGACCGGATGATCAGCCTTGTGGAAGGCGCGAGCCGCGCCAAGACACCGAATGAGGTCGCGCTGACGGTGCTGCTCACGGGGCTTACGCTGATCTTTCTGATTGCCGTCGGCACGCTGCCTGCCTTTGCCGCCTATGCGGGGGGTGCCATCCCGGTGCCGGTCCTTGTGGCGCTGTTCGTGGCGTTGATCCCCACGACAATCTCTGCGTTGCTGTCGGCGATCGGTATCGCGGGCATGGACCGGCTGATCCGCTTCAACGTCCTGGCCAAGTCGGGCCGCGCGGTCGAGGCGGCGGGCGACATTGACACGCTGCTGCTCGACAAGACCGGGACGATCACGCTGGGTGATCGGCAGGCGACCGAGTTTTTGCCACTGTCGGGCGTGCAGGAGGGTGACCTGATCGAGGCGGCGCGGCTGTCGTCGCTGGGGGATGAAACCCCCGAGGGCCGGTCGATCATCGAACTGGCGGGCAAGGGTGAGGCGGCCCCCGACGCTGCCGAAAGGGTGAGCTTCTCCGCACAGACACGGGTCAGCGGGATCGATATTGGCGAGCGCAAGATCCGCAAAGGCGCGGTGGACGCGATCCTGAACCTACATGACTTTGACCAAAGCGCTGTCACGCAGATGCGCAGCCTAACCGAACGGATCGCACGGGCGGGCGGCACGCCGCTGGCCGTGGCCGATGGCAACCGCCTGCTGGGGGCGATCAACCTGTCGGATATCGTCAAGGCGGGCATCAAGGAGCGCTTTGCCGAATTGCGCCGCATGGGCATCCGCACGGTGATGATCACCGGGGATAATCCGCTGACGGCGGCGGCCATTGCGGCCGAGTCCGGGGTTGATGACTTTCTGGCCGAGGCAACGCCCGAGGACAAGCTGGAGTTGATCCGCAAGGAACAGGCCGAGGGCAAGCTGGTCGCCATGTGCGGGGACGGCACCAACGACGCGCCGGCCCTTGCGCAGGCCGATGTGGGTGTTGCGATGAACACCGGCACGCAGGCCGCGCGCGAGGCTGGCAACATGGTCGATCTCGACAACAACCCGACAAAGCTGATCGAGGTGGTGGGCATCGGCAAGCAGCTTTTGATGACGCGCGGCGCGCTGACCACCTTTTCGATCTCGAATGACGTGGCCAAGTATTTCGCCATCCTTCCGGCGATTTTCGTGGTGCTTTATCCGGGCCTGGATGCGCTCAACGTCATGGGGCTTGCCAGCCCGCAAAGCGCGATCCTGTCGGCGATCATCTTCAACGCCGTCATCATCCCGTTGTTGGTGCCGCTGGCGCTGCGCGGCGTGACCTATCGACCGCAGAGCGCGGCCCGGCAACTTATCCGCAATCTTGGCCTCTACGGGCTTGGCGGCCTGATCGCGCCCTTTGTCGGGATCAAGCTGATCGACATGGTCGTGTCCGGCCTCGGCCTCGCGTGAAGGAGCACGCAGATGATCTTTCTCACCTATGCAATCGGGATTCTGATTTTTGCCGCCCTGATCGGCATCGTGACCCGGCTTTTCAAGGAGTGACCCCATGGACCATGTGCTTGTCATAGGGCTTATCATTGGTGGCACGGCGCTGCTGTCGCTGCCGCTGGGTGCCTGGATGAAACTGGCGATGGATCCCGCCTCTGGCGGGGCCACGCGCTGGACCACTCTCTTTGCCCGGATCGGCGGGACCTGCGAGGAGCAGGGCTGGAAACGCTATCTCGTGGCGATGCTGATCTTCAATGCGATCATGTTTACGGTGACCTTCGCGATCCTCGCGCTGCAACACTGGCTGCCGCTGAACCCCGATGGCAAGGGCAGTCTCGGTCCGACGCTGGTGTTCAACACGGCGGCTTCCTTTACCACCAACACCAACTTGCAGCACTATTCGGGCGAGGTCTCAATGAGCTATCTGAGCCAGCTTGCCGGAATGATGTGGCTGCAATTCGTATCGGCGGCGACCGGCATCGCGGCGCTGGCCGCGTTGGCCCGTGGCATTGCGGGCCGCGCGACGCTTGGCAACTTTCTGGTTGACGTGCAGCGCGCGAGCTTTCTTGTGCTGCTGCCCGTGGCGCTGGTCGTGGCGGTGCTGATGGTGCTGATGGGCGTGCCGATGACTTTGCAGGGCTCGGCGGTGGTCACCACGCTCGAAGGGGTGACACAGACCATCGCGCGTGGCCCGGTCGCGGCGTTTTTGACGATCAAGCAACTGGGCACCAATGGCGGCGGCTTCTTTGGGCCCAACGCCACGCATCCGCTGGAAAACCCGAGTTTCTGGACCAACGGGCTGGCGATGATCGCCATCATGCTGATCCCGATGGCCTGTGTCTGGATGTTCGGCGGGATTCTGCGCCGGAGGAAACACGCGGCTGTCATCTTTGCGGTGATGACGCTGTTCATCCTGGTCAAGATCACTGGCTCGGTCAGCTTTGAGACTGCGCCAACCCCGGCCTTTGCCGACTTGCCCGTCGCCGCGGATGTCGGCAACCTTGAAGGCAAGGAACTACGCTTTGGGGCCACGGGCGGGCCGCTCTGGGCGGTGCTGACCACGTCCACCTCGAACGGGTCAGTCGGTGCGATGCATGACAGCCTCAATCCGCTGACCGGGCTGATGCCGATGGCGGGCATGTGGCTCAACGCGACCTTTGGCGGCGTCGGCGTGGGCATGATCAACATGTTCCTCTACATCGTCGTCGCGGTCTTTGTCGCGGGGATGATGGTGGGGCGCACGCCGGAATATCTCGGTCACAGGATTGAGGCCAAGGAGGTGCGGCTCGCCGTTCTGGCACTCTTCGCGCACGCCGTCCTGATCCTCGGCGGCACGGCGCTCTTTGCCGCAACGTCGCTGGGCCAATCCACGGTGCAGGAGACGGGCGCGCACGGTTTCTCGGAGATCCTCTACGAGTTCACCTCGGCGGCGGCCAATAACGGCTCTGGCTTTGAGGGATTGGGCGACGGCACCTGGGCCTGGAACATCGCCACGGGCGTCGTGATGCTGCTCGGGCGGTTCCTGCCCATCATCCTGCCGCTCGCCATTGTTGGCAGCCTGATGACCAAGCGCCGCGCGGCGGAAAGTGTGGGCACGCTCGGGGTCGAGGATGCGACCTTCGGCATCATGCTGGGGATCACCATAGTGATCTTTGGCGCACTCACCTTTCTTCCGGCGGCGGCGCTTGGGCCGATTGCCGAACATTTCGCGCGGCCCTGAGCCGCGTCAAAGGAGACAGACCAATGAACGACATCATTTCAGGCCTTCGTGTCACAGCAGCGACCATGGCGATCTGCGTCGCAGGCTATACCGCCGTGATCCTCGGCTTTGCGCAGGTCGTCACACCGGCCACCGCCAACGGCTCGCTTATCCTGGGCGACGACGGCACCGCGCGGGGCAGCCGCCTGATCGCGCAGGGCTTCACCGCGCCGGGCTATGTCTGGCCGCGACCCTCTGCGGTGGCGTATGACGCGGCCGGCGCGGGCGGATCGAACCTGTCGCCTGCCAATCCGCTCTTGGCAGAGCGTGCGAGGGCGCTGATCGCGGCCTATGGCGGAAATACCACCCCGATCCCAGCCGATCTGGTGACGGCCTCGGGTGCGGGGCTTGATCCGCATATTTCGCGTGCGGGCGCGCTTTTTCAGGCGCCCCGCGTCGCGGCGGCGCGTGATGTGGCACCGGCTGCTGTCCGGGCGATCATCGACCGGCTGGCAGAACGGCCAGGTGGGGCATTCACGCCAGACCGCATCGTCAATGTGCTGGAGCTGAACATCGCGCTCGATGCTGAACTGGCACGTTCGTCCGACACGGAGTAAAACGGCCCCATGACAGATGACGCTCGCCCCTCGCCCGATGCCCTGCTGCGCGAAGCACAACGCGAGGGGCGTGGCACGCTCAAGATCTTTCTTGGCGCCGCCCCCGGCGTCGGGAAAACCTACGAAATGCTCCTTGAAGGGGCGGAAAAAATCGAGGCTGGTGCCGATGTCGTCATCGGCCTGGTCGAGACCCATGGCCGCGACGAGACCGAGGCGCTGGTTGCCCCGTTGCCGGTCATTCCCCGCAGAAAGATCGACTACAAGGGCCAGACCCTGACAGAGATGGACCTCGATGCGGTGCTGGAGCGGCGACCCAAGATTGTTCTCGTTGACGAACTGGCCCACACCAATGCGCCGGGAAGCCGACACCCCAAGCGGTGGCAGGATATCGAAGAGTTACGCGCTGCGGGCATCGACGTGATGACCACGGTGAACATCCAGCATGTCGAAAGCCTCAACGACGTGGTTGGCAGCTTTACCCATGTCCGGGTCCGCGAAACCGTGCCGGACAAGGTGTTCGAGGAGGCTGAAATCGAGCTGATCGACCTGCCGCCAGAGGATCTCATATCGCGTCTGGGCGATGGCAAGGTCTATGTGCCCGACCAGGCGCGCCACGCGCTCGATCACTTCTTTTCCAAGGGCAACCTGCTCGCGTTGCGCGAACTCGCGCTGCGCCATGCCGCGCAATATGTCGAAGCGCGCATTCAGGAACACAAGAGCGTCACCGGCAAGGATATCGGCTATGCCGGCGGACAGCGCATCCTTGTCGCGATCTCTCAGGAGGCAGGGGGCGAGCAGGTGATCCGCGCCGCAAAGCGTCTCGCTGATGCACTCAAGGCACCGCTCATCGCGCTCTATGTCGAGACACCGTCGGCGGAGCGGTTCGGTGACGCCGAGAAAACACAACTGGCTGGAAATCTGTCGCTGGCGGCGTCGCTCGGGGCCACGTTGCAATCGGTGCCTGCAACCTCTGTTCAGGATGCCATTCTGGCGCATTGCAGGGACGTGAGCGCCACGCAGCTTGTCTTGGGGAAATCGCGTCGACAGGGTGGTTGGTGGAGACGGCGCGATCCGATTGTTCAGGATATCCTTGACCGGACAACCGGCGTCGCCATCCACGTCATCCCCTTTGACGAGCAGGTGCGCGGGCGAGACTGGCGGAATTTTGTGCCGCGCGGAAGCTGGACCGGAGATGCCGTGGCCATCGGATCGGTCGCTGCGTTGACGCTGGCCGCCTTTCTGGCGCAGGGCTGGATCAGTCGCGGTCCGATTGACCTTCTCTATCTGTTGCCGGTGATCGTCAGCGCCAGTCTTTACGGATTTCGCGCCGGTCTGATCGCCGCGATTGCTGCCGGGATCGCCTATAACTTCTTCTTCCTTCCACCGTTCTACACCGTCATCATCTACGGACCTGCGAATATCATCACGGCTGTCTTGCTCGTGGTCGTCGCGATCATCACCGGGCAGCTTGCGGCACGCGCCCGCGCTGCCGCCGCTCTTGCCATGCGCAGCGCTCGTGAGAATGCGGGCCTTGCCCGGTTCGCCACACGGCTCGGGGCCGCAAGCAATACGCAAGAGACAGCGCAGCTCATCCGCGATGAATTGCGATCCTTGCTGGCGGTGCAGACCATCGTGCTGCACCCCTCCGCCGACGGCGTGACGATATCGGCTTTTGGTCAGACAAAGCCACAGCTGAGCCCGGTGGACCGTGCTGCGGCGGAATGGGTGATGGATCATGGCGAGGAGGCTGGCATCGGCACCAATACCCTCACCGCCAGCGCGTGGCAGTTCCGCCCGCTCAAGACCTCGCTCGGGACCCTGGCGGTCCTTGGGTTTCGTGGGCCACATGGCCGTGATCCCATCCCGACCGAGCGTGCGGCGCTGGCCGAAAGCCTGATTGATCAGGCCGCTCTTGCCCATGAGCGCCTGAAGCTGGAGGCCGACATGCGCGATATGGAGGTGGTCCGTCAGCGCGACAACCTGCGCGCGGCCCTTCTCGCCTCGCTCAGCCATGACCTGCGCACCCCGCTCACTGCCGTGACGGCAGCGGCCGAGGCGCTTTCGGCAACAGGCGATGAGGCCGAATTGGTCGAGACGGTGCGCAGCGAGGCGCGCAGGCTGAATCGCTTTCTGTCGGACCTGCTGGACCTGACCCGGATCGAGGAAGGCGCGGTCACGCCTGATCTTGTGCCCACGGATCTGACCGATGTGATCGCCTCTGCGCTGGGCGACCTGAGCAAAAGCCTGACTGGGCGAAAGGTGCTGACCTCGATCGACCCGAACCTGCCACTGGTGCGGGCCGACGCGGTTCTCCTCAACCATGCCTTGCTCAATCTGGTCGACAACGCGGCCAAGTATTCGCCGCAGGACGCACCGATCGAGATCATCGCGCGGATGGGGCGGCGCGGGCCGGTGATCGACGTGCTCGACAGCGGGCCCGGCATTCCACAGGGCAGCGAACAGCGGATCTTTGACCGCTTTGCGCGCGGCGAGACATCGGATCGCACCGGCGGCTCGGGGCTGGGCCTCGCCATCGTCAAGGGGTTCGCCGCAGCGATGGGCTTTACCGTCGAAGCGGCGCGGCGTCAGGGGGGCGGATCGCGCTTCACGATCCGCATCCCGTCGACCGCAATCATACAGGTTTCACTGGAGGATATCGCATGACCGGGCCAGTCCTGATCGTCGATGATGAAATGCCAATCCGGCGTCTTCTGCGCGTCGCGCTGGAGCGCAGCGGCTATGCAACCGTCGAGGCCGAGTGTGCCAAGGCCGCGCTTGCGGCGCTCAGGACGCCCCTGCCGCAACTCGTTCTGCTTGATCTCGGTTTGCCTGACCGCGACGGGCTCGAGCTGATCGGCGCGTTCCGCGAACAGGGCGTGCCGATCATCGTGTTGACCGCCCGCGATGCGTCGGCTGAGAAAGTCGCCGCCCTCGACCTTGGCGCGGATGACTATGTCACCAAACCGTTCGACAGCGAGGAATTGCTGGCGCGCATCCGGTCCTGCCTGCGTCGGACGGATCAAACGATGGGCCGCCTGCGCAAATTGACCGTCGGGCCGGTGCAGGTCGATCTCGACGCACATGCCGTGTCTAAGGCGGGCATCGAGGTAAAGTTAACCCCCAAGGAGTTCACGCTTCTGGCGGCGCTTGCCAGCCATCCCGGCAAGGTTCTCACCCATACCCATCTGCTGCGAGAGGTCTGGGGGCAGGCGCATACCGACCACGTCGAATATCTCCGGGTCACGGTGCGGTCGTTGCGAAAGAAGCTTGAGCAGGATCCGTCAAGCCCGGTTCTCATCCAGAACGAGCCCGGCGTCGGGTATCGGTTCCATGATCTCGGCGGTGCTGTGCCTGCACCCACGTAAAGCCGCCGCAAGACCTCTCTGACCGTCCAATGACTGCTCCGCGTTTGGCAAGGTGCCGTCACGATCAGGCAGTTTCAGGCCCAGACCGGTCGGCATGCAGATATAGCAACGCCAGCAGTCGGTGACCAAAGGGTCTTTTATCCTGAAAGATCCACCGCAGGTTTTTCAACTGTAGCGGCAGTGAAGCGATGCGGGATGGTCAATTCAGCCTGTGGGACTGCAATGGTGGTCTTATCTGCTTTCAAACACGCACCAGACGCAGTAGGCATCCCAATCTTTGAAGATTTGGGACACGTCATGGCGCAGAATGCCACCATCTATAAAGTTGAGTTATCGGTCTCTGACATGGATCGTCACTATTATGAGACCCATAAACTGACCATTGCCAAGCATCCCTCGGAGACCGAGGAGCGGCTGATGGTGCGCATCGTTGCGTTTGCGCTGAATGCCCATGAGCATTTGGAAATGACCAAGGGCCTATCAACGGATGACGAGCCGGACATATGGCAGAAAAGCCTCAGCGGTGAGCTTGATGTGTGGGTGGCCCTTGGGCTTCCCAGCGAAAAGGTGATGCGTCAATCCTGTAGCAAAGCCACCAAGGTGATTGTCTATCCCTATGGCGGCAGGACAGCCGAGATGTGGTGGGACAAGGTCAAGAACAGCACCACCCGTTTTGACAATCTTCAGGTGATAAGTTTTTCCGAGAAGGACACCGGCGACCTGGCAAAACTGGCAAGCCGCGCGATGAAGCTTCAGATCAATATTCAGGACGGCGATGTGATGGTCAGTGTTGGGGACAGTGTCGTTTATGTGACGCCGCTGAACTGGAAGACTGCGGCGTAAGTCACGGCCGCCCGGGCGCTACGTCGCCGAGCCGCCCACAGTCAGCCCACCGATAAGCACCCTCGGCTGGCCGACGCCCACTGGCACCCATTGGCCCTGTTTACCGCAATTGCCCATGCCGGGATCAAGCGCCATGTCAGTGCCCAAGCCGCGGATCTGCTGGAGCGCGGTTCGTGCAGGGGGGGAAATGTTTAGACGAAGGTGTAGGTTGCCAAGGTCTCCATCCGGTGGGGCGATACCCTGGCTCAGTCTGGAAGGGAGTTTTTGGCGGGGATGCGGATAGCGTGGGCTTTGGGGCGGTCTTTCCTCTTTAGGTTTCACCAGTCTTCCAGGGTGCCTCAACGCCATATTGCTCGTCCAGTTTTGTATGGTCAGTGTCATCCACGGGGCGGCTTCTCAGGCTCTGTGCGAAACGCAGGACATAGCCGTCCGGGTCCAAGATCATGAATTGACACCGCGTATCCATGCGGTCAGTCCTCCAGATATCTGCTTCGTATATATCCAGAAACGGCTTGGTTCCATGAGCCAAGACCGCCTCATACATTTTATCGACGTTCGGGACCATGAACTGAAAATTGACCCCTCGCCCATAGGGGTGATCCAATTGATCTGGCTGCCACGGCACCCAGTTCCCGTCCAACTTCCAGTGAGCGAGCATGATTTGTGCGCCGTGAAGTGTCAGATAGGCGTGGGGGTCGCCGCCTCTTTGTTGAGCGACCTCGAAGCCAAGGACATTGGTGTAAAACGCCATGGATACTTCGAAGTCCGAGCACCACAATTCCGGAACCAGAGGCGAGATTGCAAATGTCATTCTGTCCTCCAAAGAAGCACTCTTTCCTCTCACGGTGTCCCAAAGAAGATAGGGGTCAAGTAGAAATTGGTGTGACGACGGACACAGATCATTGTCACTGAGATGCGAACGGCAGTTCTGTCAGGGCAGTAGGTACGCGTGGAGAGTGCTGCAAACAGCCTGCTCCCGCCCGTTGTTGCAGGAGGTCGAGTTTGGTTTGGGTGTGAGGAGGCACGTGTTGACGCTTGCTCCAAACATCCCGCGCGGAGTCAAGGTGCCGCAGGCACCGCCGCGCAGCGGTCATGCCGAAGGCATGCCTCCGGCATGGTCCGCCCCACCGGGCGGGCGCTTTTGCAACGTCTCAACGCACTGACAACGGGGGAGTGGTTTGCAGGCATTAAGTGCCTGCCGAGTATGGTGCAGCGCCCACCCGGCGGACGGGCCCCGCGCGGCTTGTTGCTTGGGGTAACGTCACATCAAGCAATGCATGCGGGCCGTTCCCCCTAAGTCGCCGAGCCGCCCACCGTCAGCCCGCCGATCAGCACCGTCGGCTGGCCGACGCCCACCGGCACCCATTGGCCCTGTTTGCCGCAATTGCCCATGCCGGGATCAAGCGCCATGTCATTGCCCAAGCCGCGGATCTGCTGGAGCGCAGTTGCGCCATCGCCGATCAGGGTAGCGCCCTTGACCGGCGCACCCACCTTGCCGTCTTTGACGCGGTAGGCCTCGGTGCAGGAAAAGACGAATTTGCCGTTGGTGATATCGACCTGACCGCCGCCAAAGCCCACGGCATAGATGCCGTCCTTCAACTCGGCCACCAGGTCATCCGGCGTGGCCTCCCCGCCCATCATATAGGTGTTGGTCATGCGCGGCATTGGGGCATGGGCATAGCTCTCGCGGCGTCCGTTGCCGGTGGGGGCGACACCCATCAGGCGGGCGTTCTGACGGTCCTGCATATAGCCCACCAGAATGCCATCCTCGATCAGCACATTGCGGCCTGAGGGCGTGCCTTCGTCGTCGATGGTGATCGAGCCGCGCCGGTCGGGGATGGTGCCGTCGTCGAGCACGGTGACACCGGGGGCGGCAATGCGCTGGCCCATGAGACCGGCAAAGGCGGAAGAGCCCTTGCGGTTGAAATCGCCCTCAAGCCCGTGACCGATGGCCTCGTGCAGCAAAATGCCGGGCCAGCCGGGGCCAAGCACCACATCCATCATGCCCGCAGGGGCCGGTTCGGCCCTGAGATTGACCAACGCCACGCGCAGCGCCTCGCGGGTCTTGGCCTGCCAGTCGGCGGGGTCAAGAAGACCGTCCAGCCCGACGCGCCCGCCTCCACCGGCGCTGCCATTCTCGCGGCGGCCATTCTGTTCGACAATCACCGACACATTGACGCGGGTCATGGGGCGCGTATCGCTGACCTCGGTGCCATCGGGGCGCAGGATCACCACCTCTTGCAGGGAGGCGGCGATCGAGGCTGTGACCTGCACGACGCGGGGGTCGAGATCGCGGGCAAAGGCATCCATCTCGCGCAGGGTGTCGAGCTTGACCGGAAAGCTGGCCCCGGCGATGGGGTCGGCATCGGTGTAGAGGCGGCGATTCGTGCGCAAGGGACCGTCGGCAAGCGTGCCGCCGCCCGCGCCCACCGCGAGCCGTGCCGTTTCCACCGCGCGCTTGAGGGCCGCGTCGGTCACCTCGGAGGAATGGGCATAGCCCGTGACCTCGCCACGCACCGCGCGCAGGCCAAAGCCCTCGGAGGCGTCATAGGAGGCTGTCTTGACCCGGCCATCGTCGAACATCAGCCCCTCGGCGCGGCGGCGTTCGAGAAAAAGCTCGCCATCGTCGGCGCCCTCGGTGGCATCGCGCAGGCGCGAAAGGGCGGTTGCGCGGTCGAGCAGGGTCTCGAAGGGACGAAAAGATGTGTCGGTCATTGGGTTCTTTCTCTGCGGCGCGGTCTCGGACGGGCCTAAATTTGATTTAAATCAAAAAAGCGTCCGTTTGCCGCAATGGTCTTTCTTGTCGTTTCAGGCAGAATATGGTTTTAGACGACACCGAGACAATGGGATTCCGCCCGGTGGCGGGGTGTCCCTCGCAAAAAGACATGAACCGCTTCAACCGATCAGGGTGTAAAATGCGACTAACTTCCAGCCTTACGGCGGCTCTGACCGCCTTCTTCACCCTTCCTGCCATGGCTCAAGAGGGCCTCGAGATCGTAGGGAAACCTGTGCAGGGCAAGATGGGCTTTCAGCCAGCGGCGACCGAGCTTGCGCGGGATTTGCAATGGCTGGACGGAACGATCAACGTCATCATCATCGCCATCGTGCTGTTCGTGACTGCGCTGCTCGCGATTGTTGCGGTGCGGTACAGTCGGCGGGCGAATGCGAATCCGGCGACCTTTACCCATAATTCGCCGGTCGAAATCGCTTGGACGATCATCCCGATTGTGATCCTTGTGTTCATCGGCGCGTTCTCGCTGCCGATCCTGTTCAAGCAGCAAGAGATCCCTGAGGGTGAGATCAACATCAAGGTCACGGGTTATCAGTGGTACTGGGGCTATGAATACACCGACCACGATTTCGCCTTTGACAGCTATATGATCGGCGCACCGGCGACGGGCGGCGAGAACCGGATGAGCCCCGAGGTCGAGGCGCAATTGGTCGAGGCCGGGTTCAGCAAGGATGAGTTCCTGCTGGCGACCGATACCTCTGTTGTCGTTCCGATTGGCAAGACCGTGGTCATGACCGTGACCGGGGCCGATGTGATCCACAGCTGGGCCATGCCCGCCTTTGGCGTGAAGCAGGATGCGGTGCCGGGACGTCTGGCGCAGCTCTGGTTCAAGGCCGAGAAAGAGGGCATCTATTTCGGTCAGTGTTCGGAACTCTGCGGTCAGGCGCATGCCTATATGCCAATCACCGTCAAAGTGGTGAGCGAAGAGGCCTATGCCGAGTGGCTGGATGGGGCAATCGAGGAATATGCCGGAACGCCGCGCAGCGTTGACGTGGCGCAGGCTGACTAAGACGAGAGCGGTGCGCGGTCCCCGCGCACCCTATCCAGCAAGTCCGGGGTGCGCAGATCCTGCGCATCGTGGCGGGAGACCGAAATGAGCGATGCGAGCCTGAATACAGCCAGCCCCGTAAGCCACACCCAAGAGGGTGAGGCAGGCTTTGGCGATTTCTTTGCCCTGCTCAAGCCGCGCGTGATGACGCTGGTGGTGTTCACAGCACTGGTGGGCCTCTTGGCCGCGCCGGTGGGGGTGCATCCTGTGATCGGTTTTGCCGCAATCCTGTTCATTGCCGTGGGCGGGGGCGCCTCCGGCGCGCTCAACATGTGGTGGGAATCCGATATTGATGCGCTGATGAAGCGGACGCAGAAGCGGCCCATTCCGGCGGGCAAGGTCACGCGGGACGAGGCCTTTGCCTTTGGCATCACGCTGGCGGTGATGTCGGTTGTGATGCTGTGGCTGGCCACGAATGCGCTGGCCGCAGGCATCCTTGCCTTTACGATTTTCTTCTACGTGGTGATCTACACCATCGGGCTCAAACGCTGGACGCCACAGAATATCGTGATTGGCGGCGCGGCGGGCGCGTTTCCTCCCATGATCGGCTGGGCGGCGGCGACGGGCACGGTAAGTCTTGAATCGGTGCTGATGTTTGCGCTGATTTTCATGTGGACACCGCCGCATTTCTGGGCGCTGGCGCTGTTTATGCGCGGCGATTACGACACGGCGGGTGTTCCCATGCTGACCGTGACCCATGGGCGTCGCGCCACGCGGGTGCATATCCTTGTCTACACGGTGCTTTTGGCGGCGTTGGCGATTGGCGCTGCGTTCACAGGCATCGGCGGGCCGGTTTATCTGGCGGTTGCGGTGATCTTTAACGCGCTTTTCCTGCGGGACGCGATTGCGATCTGGCGGCGCGATGAGGATCAGGCGGAGGCGGATAATTACCGGGTTGAGAAGCGGGCGTTCCGGCTGTCGCTCTGGTATCTCTTTGCACATTTCACCGCCATTCTGGCCGAGGCGGCGCTGAGCGGTCTGGGCCTTGGGGGATGGACATGAGCTTTCGCGAGGAACATGAGCTGCACAAGCGCCGGTTTGGCCGCAATCTGGGCCTTGGTCTTGTGCTGGCAGGATTTGTGGCGCTGGTGTTCGGGATGACGATTGCCAAGGTCTCAAACGAAGATTTCGCGGTGCCCAAGATCGAACAGGGGGCGGACTGATGGCGTTGGACCCAAAGCTCAAGACGGTAACCCAAACCGTGGGTGTGGTTGTGCTGATGGGCGGCCTCGCTTGGGCCTCTGTGCCGTTTTATGACTGGTTTTGCCGTGTGACCGGCTTTGGCGGGGTCACGGGCGTATCGGAAGTGGCAAGCGACGATGTGCTGGACCAGACCGTCAAGATCCGGTTCGACGCCAGCAAGGAACGCGGCATGCCGTGGGAGTTCAAGCCGATGGAGCGCCAGATGGAGCTGCGCATCGGCGAGACCGGGCTGGCGTTTTACGAGGCGTATAACCCGACCGACCGTGTCGTGGCCGGATCGGCTAGCTATAACGTGACACCTTACGAGGCGGGCGGCTTTTTCACCAAGATCGACTGTTTCTGTTTCGAGCAACAGGTGCTACAGCCGGGTGAGCGGGTGCAGATGCCCGTGACCTTTTACGTTGACCCCGAGATTGTCAGCGACCGTGAAGGACAGTATGTCCACACGATCACGCTGTCCTATACGTTTCACGAGATTGACCTGCCCGAGGAGCAAGCCGCTCTTGAGCAGGGGACCAACAATGATAAAAACCTGAACTGAGCCTTCGACGAGGGATAAGATAAAGATGGCACACGAAAAGAACCACGATTACCACATTCTGCCCCCCTCCGTCTGGCCGCTGCTGGGCGCGCTGGCGGGGTTCGTTATGCTCTTCGGGGCTGTCCTGTTTTTCCATGACCACGGGCCCTGGATGCTGCTTGCTGGCGTCGTCGGCGTGATCTACGTCATGTTCGGCTGGTGGTCCGATGTTGTGAACGAGGGTCAAACCGGCGATCACACGCCCGTCGTGCGGATCGGCCTGCGGTACGGCTTCATCATGTTCATCATGTCCGAGGTGATGTTTTTCGCCGCGTGGTTCTGGAGCTTTTTCAAGCATGCCATGTACCCGATGGGTGAAAACTCACCGATGGTCGATGGGGTCTGGCCGCCCGCCGGGATCGAGACCTTTGATCCCTGGCACCTGCCGCTGATCAACACGCTGATCCTGCTCTGCTCGGGCTGTGCCGCCACTTGGGCACACCATGCGCTGGTGCATGAGAACAACCGGCAGGACGTCAAGCGTGGGCTGATCATTGCGATTGCACTGGGCGCGATCTTTACCGTGTTTCAGGTCTATGAATACAGCCACGCGGCCTTTGGCTTCTCCGGCAATATCTACGGTGCCAACTTCTTTATGGCGACCGGGTTTCACGGCGCGCATGTGGTGATCGGCACGATTTTCCTCTTTGTCTGCCTGCTTCGGGTGATGAAGGGGCATCTCACGCCCGAGCAGCATGTGGGCTTTGAGGCGGCTGCCTGGTACTGGCACTTTGTCGATGTGGTCTGGCTCTTCCTCTTTGCCGCAGTCTATATCTGGGGCAGCTAACCAGTGTTCTGAGAAAGATCAGTGCTCGGCCCGTCCGAGGATTTGAACCAAGAAGAAGATGCGGGGGGTTTCCTTTCCCCGCATTTTCCTTTTGAGAGTGAAACATGCGGAAAAGCATTCTGATCCCCCTGACCTTTGGCATCGCCGGTGTAGCGGTGCTGATTGGCTTGGGCAAATGGCAGGTGGATCGGTTGGCGTGGAAAGAGGGCGTGCTGGCCGATATCGAGGCGCATATCGCCGCGCCGCCGGTGGAATTGCCCGAGGCGGCGGACCCGACCGAGGATCGCTATCTGCCGGTCGCGGTGGCGGGCCAGATTGGCGACGCGGCGCTGCGGGTGCTGGTCAGCCAAAAGCAGATCGGTGCAGGATATCGGGTGATTTCGGCGCTGGAAACGGACGGGCGGCGGGTGCTGCTGGATCGTGGGTTCATCAAGGTGAGCGCCGATATTCCGACCCCGCCTGAGGGTGAGATCAACGTGTCGGGCAATCTGCACTGGCCCGATGAGCGGCTGAGTTCAACGCCGGAAAATGATGTGCCGGGCAACATCTGGTTTGCCCGCGACATCGCGCAGATGGCGGAGGTGCTGGAGACCGAGCCGGTGCTGATCGTTGCGCGCGCCCTGTCGGTGCCAGAGGTGGGCGTGTCGCCCTTGCCGGTAGACACCAGCGGCATTCCGAACGATCACCTCAGCTACGCGATCACATGGTTTTCGCTGGCCGCCATATGGGCCGCGATGACCGGGGTTTTCATCTGGCGCATGCGGCAGACAGAGAAAGGCAAGACGTGAAATACATCTCGACACGGGGCACGGCCCCCACGCTCAGCTTTGAAGAGGCGATGCTGACGGGGTTGGCGCGCGATGGCGGGCTCTATCTGCCCGAGAGCATTCCGCAGATGAGTGTTGATGATATCCGCGCGCTGGAGGGGGTGAGCTATGAGGAGGCCGCGTTCCGGGTGATGCGGCCCTTCATCGGCGATGCCTTTACCGACGAGGAATTTCGCGGGATCATCGCGCGGGCCTATGAGGGGTTTGGCCATGCCGCGCGGGCACCGTTGAAGCAGTTGGCACCGGGGCATTTCCTGCTCGAGCTTTTCCACGGCCCGACGCTGGCGTTCAAGGATTTCGCCATGCAGCTCATCGGGCAGATGTTCGAGTTTTCGCTCAAACGCTCGGGCAATCGGGTGAGCATCGTCGGCGCGACGAGCGGTGATACCGGGTCGGCGGCGATCGAGGCGTTTCGGGGCTTGGATGCGGTGGATGTGTTCATCCTCTATCCGCATGGCCGCGTATCAGAGGTGCAGCGGCGGCAGATGACGACGCCGGCTGAGAGCAATGTGCATGCGCTGGCGATTGACGGGCATTTCGACGACGCACAGGCGCGCGTCAAGGATATGTTCAACGATTTCGAGTTCCGCGACGGGGTGCGTTTGGCAGGGGTCAACAGCATCAACTGGGCGCGGGTTCTGGCGCAGGTGGTGTATTATTTCACCTCTGCCGTGAGCCTCGGCGCGCCCGACCGCAAGGTGAGTTTCACCGTGCCCACGGGCAATTTCGGCGACGTCTTTGCGGGCTATATCGCCAAGCGGATGGGGCTGCCGATTGACCGGCTGGTGGTGGCGACCAATCAGAACGATATTCTGCACCGCTGTCTGAGCACCGGCGACTATCGGCCCGATGGGGTTGCCCCCTCGATCAGCCCCTCGATGGATATTCAGGTGAGTTCCAACTTTGAACGCGCGCTCTTTTATGCCTATGGGCAGGATGGCGGCGCTGTGGCGCAGGTGATGGACGAGTTGAAGGCGGGCGGATTCACCGTGAGCCAGGGCGCGCTGGAGGCGCTGCGCGAGACATTCGATAGCGGGCGTTGTGACGAGGACGAGACCCGCGCCGCGATCCGGCGGACTTGGGCGGCGAGTGGCGAATTGCTCTGCCCACATTCCGCCGTGGGCGTGCATGTGGCAGAGGCAGAGCGTCGCGCGGGCGTGCCGATGATCACGCTGGCCACGGCGCATCCGGCCAAGTTCCCGGCGGCGGTGGAGGAGGCGAGCGGTATTCACCCCCCCTTGCCCGAGCGTATGGCGGACCTGTATGAGCGGGATGAGCGCGTGACGCGGGTCGCCAATGACCTCTACGCCATTGAAACATTGATCAAGGAACGGATTGCCCATTGAGTGTCCAACTGACCACCCTGCCCAACGGGTTTCGCATCGTCTCGGAATATATGCCCGGCCTGCAATCGGCGGCGATTGGCGTCTGGGTGCTGGCAGGCGCGCGCCATGAAGAGGCCAGCCAGAACGGCATCGCGCATTTTCTGGAGCATATGGCCTTCAAAGGGACCAAGCGACGCTCTGCCTTGCAGATTGCCGAGGCAATCGAGGATGTGGGCGGCTATATCAACGCCTACACCAGCCGCGAGGTCACGGCCTATTATGTCCGCGTGCTCAAGGAAGATGTACCGCTCGCGCTCGATGTGGTGGCGGATATCCTGCGCAATCCGGTGTTCGACCCGCGCGAGATCGAGGTGGAGCGCGGCGTGATCCTGCAAGAGATCGGGCAGGCGGCGGATACGCCGGACGACATCATTTTCGACTGGCTACAGGAAAAGGCCTATCCCGATCACCCGCTGGGACGCACCATTCTAGGGGCGGAAGAGCGCGTGCGCGGCTTTGACCGTCCCGATCTGGAGCGGTTCGTGGATCAGTATTACCGGCCCGGTCAGATGGTTCTGTCGGCGGCGGGAGCGGTGGATCATGACGCGCTGGTGCGTATGGCCGAAGGCATGTTTGGCGACATGATCCCAAGCGATGCGATTGAGCCGCCTGTCGCGCGGTTCGCGGGCGGCGAGACGCGGCACGTCAAGGATCTGGAGCAGGCGCATTTCGCGCTGGCGTTCGAGAGCCCGGATTACGCGCATCCCGATATCTATACCGCGCAGATCTATGCCTCTGCCCTGGGTGGGTCGATGTCGTCGCGGTTGTTTCAGGAGATCCGCGAGCGGCGGGGCCTCTGCTATTCGATCTATGCGCAGGCCGGGGCCTATTCCGACACCGGGATGATGACGATCTACGCAGGCACTTCGGCCGAGCAACTGGGCGATCTGGCAGGGATCACGGTCGATGAGATGAAGCGTGCCGCCGACGACATGAGCGTGGCCGAGGTCGAGCGGGCGCGGGCACAGATGAAGGCCGGGTTGCTGATGGGGCTGGAGAGCCCGAGCAACCGTGCCGAACGTCTGGCGCGCATGCTCCAGATCTGGGGCCGGGTGCCGGACCTGCCCGAGGTGGTGGAACGGATCGACGCGGTGACGCTGGCGGATGTCAAGCGGCTGGCCGAGAGCACAGTGGCGCGTGCCCCCTCTGCTTTGGCGCTCTATGGCCCGGTCGAGCAGGCCCCGACACTGGCCGCGCTTGATGCGAGGCGCGCTGCCTGATGATGCTCTTGCCGCGCCGCAAGCTCAGGATCGAGACAGAGCGTCTAACCTTGCGGCAGCCGGTGATCGGTGATTTTCGCAACTGGAGCAGTTTGCGGGCAGACAGTGCGGATTTCCTCACCCCGTGGGAGCCGCTCTGGGCTTCGGATCATCTGGCGCGCAAGGGGTTTTCCAATCGGGTCTGGTGGGCGCAACGCTCGATTGCCAGCGGCAGTGCAATGCCGCTCTTTTTGATCCGACGCGAGGATCAGGCGCTTTTGGGAGCAATCACTCTGGACAATATCCGGCGCGGACCGGCGCAGGCGGGCACGCTGGGTTATTGGATCGGACAGCCCTTTGCGCGGCAGGGCTATATGCAGGAGGCCATCGCAGGGGTGGTGCATCATGCCTTTGATCGGCTGGATCTGAGCCGGATCGAGGCGGCCTGTCTGCCGGAAAACCAAGCGTCGCGGGCGCTGCTGGAAAAATGCGGGTTCAAGTACGAGGGCGTCGCGCAAAGCTATTTGCAGATCAACGGGCGTTGGCGGACGCATGTGCTCTATGCCGCGTTGCGTGCGGATCGGCGGGGACGGACAGATGTCGGGTGATTTGACCTTGAGCCGGCGTTGGCCCCAATCATCAAAGCGCGGAATCAAGGTGCCATAGGCACCGCCGCGCGGCGCCCGACCGCCCCCCGGGCGGGTGCCTTTGCAACGTATCAACATACGTATAACGCGGGAGTGTTTTGCTGGTATAAAGTGCCATCCTTCACCGCTTCAGCGCCCTCCCGCGGACGGGCACCGCGCGGCTCATCGCACAGGTCCATCCGTCCCCTTCAGGCCAATAGCGGCTGATTTTTCAGCAGCGTCGATCCCGTCCCGCCGCGTATCGCCGCCAAACCCCTGACCGCGCGCCAATCCGTGCTATCTTCCCCTCCACAAAAGGGAGGAGTGCCGATGATCCGACTTGTCTTGTTTGTCCTGGTGCTGGCCGCACCCGCGACCGCGCAGGACCGCCGCCCGAGCCATTGCATCGCCTTGGCCGATGCGACGCCGGGGCTGGAATATCTGCACCGGGCCAGTTTCCGCGCGCCCTTGCCCGAGTATACCGTGCGGCTGCGCTATATCGCCCATGCCTCGTTTCTCATTCAGGCGGGCGGGTATAATGCGATCACAGATTTCACCGGATTTATTGGCAGTGCCGATCTGATCCCCGATATCGTCACCATGAACCATGCCCATGACACCCATTGGACCGCCTTTCCCGATCCGGCGATTCCGCATGTTCTGCCGGGGTGGGGCGCGTATGGCGAGGGGATCGAGCATCACCTTGATCTGGACACGCTCCTCGTGCGCAATGTCTCGACCGACATCCGCTCGGGCGGTGGGGTCGAGGCCAAGGGCAATTCGATTTTCGTGTTCGAGGCCGAGGGGCTCTGCATCGCCCATCTGGGCCATCTGCATCACGAGCCGTCGGATGATCAATATGCAGCACTTGGCCGGATGGATGTGGTGATGGCACCGGTCGATGGAGGGTTCACGATGAATATCGCGGATATGATGAGCGTGCTGAGGCGCGTGAAGGCCTCGATTGTCTTGCCGATGCATTGGTTTGGCGACAGCACGCTGGAGCGGTTTCTGGCGGGGATGGAGGGGGATTTCGCCATCGCGCGCCCCGGTGTGAGCGAGATTGAAGTCTCCTTGCGCACCCTGCCGGACCAACCCACGATTGTCGTCCTGCGCCCAGCGTGGCTGCGGGATAACGAATGAGGCTCAGGCCGGGTGGCGCAGGATGCGGGGCACCTTGAACTCAACCGTTTCCTGAGCGGTTTCGATCACCTCGACGGAGATACTGTGGTGGCGCGGGGAACACGAATTTGGGCTATTGGTTGGGGCGGTGGTGTGTGTCTGATGTGCGGACAAACCGAACACTGGCTGATTGTATGCCTGTGTCCGGTTTATTGTTCTACAGTTTATTTATGGAGTTTCCCCGATCGACGATCATGGCGCTACCGGTCACGAAAGACGCGTGATCAGAAAGCAAGAACAAAGCTGCGTTGGCGATTTCGGACGGCTCTGCCATGCGCTTGAGCGCGTGGAAACCGCGCACGACTTCATGAGACCCCGCGTCATCACCGGCCATGGGCGTCATCGTACCTCCCGGGAGGAGCGCGTTTACGCGGATGTTTTCAGGCCCGTGTTCTGCCGCCAGCACCTGCGTCATGCCGATGAGCCCGGCCTTGGAAGCGGCGTAGGCCCCCATACCAGGCAAACCGATTGTGTGTCCCACGAATGTGGACGTGAACACAATTGAACCACCACCGCGTTTACGCATCGCAGGGATCTGGAACTTGGCCGCATAGAACCCGCTATTCAGATTTACCGCCATCACTTTATGCCAGTTGCCGTCTGCCATGTCGGGGACCGGTCCCATTTCTCCAATGATACCTGCATTGTTGAAAGCGCTGTCGAGGCCGCCAAAGCGCGACTCGGCAAGCGCCACCAACTCTTCGGCGTAGCCCCCATCCTCGACGTTCCCCGCGAGAAAAGCCGCCTCGCCACCGTTGGCAGAAATGTCCTCTGTGATTTTCTCAAGCAGTTCTGCGCGGCGCGCTCCGAGAACCAGTTTCGCTCCTTCAGCTGCGAAAATTCTGGCGGCGGCGGCTCCAATGCCACTGCTCGCGCCAGTGATGATAATTGTCTTTCCGTTGAGAAGCATTCCCATCTCCATATGTTGAGGACTGGGAGATGCTTAGTAAGATTGAGGCTGCTGACCGACCCGTTTCTTGCGCAAATACCTCTGTCTGCTCCGAAAGGTCGCCATTCATTGCGGATGCAGCGTCGGTCACTCCCGGCTCAAAGCATGCGTAATTGGGCTGACCCTGAACTGAGGTCGAGCTCCCTGTAAGATCACAGGACATCTGTGAACAAGGGAGATTTCGAATGGAGTATTATGCTGGCTTGGACGTATCG